>Ga0207950_100046_pt1 | contig 65787 bp, 56 predicted proteins | sample Subbio11_8B_AprC_FD_184814 | JGI IMG/M metagenome (GOLD analysis project Ga0207950, IMG submission 184814) | Serpentinite rock and fluid subsurface biosphere microbial communities from McLaughlin Reserve, California, USA - CR11_8B_AprC (SPAdes) | ecosystem: Environmental > Terrestrial > Deep... | reverse complement strand
GAAGGCATCGGCCGAGAAGGTGACGCGCGCAGCGGCCACTGGGGCTGGAGCAGGTGCCGGGGCTGGGGCTGGGGCGGCCGCAGGTGCAGGGGCTGGAGCCGGAGCGGGTGCAGGAGCCGGGGCGGGTGCTGGAGCCGGAGCCGGTGCAGGAGCCGGAGCGGGTGCAGGAGCCGGTTGCGGCACGATCCAACCATCGCATCCCGGGGCAGCCGTGGCCGGGGTCCAGCTGGCGTTGCGCCAGCACAGGCGGTCGGCGCTGCGCCAGACGGAGCCGTCGGTGGCGCGCCAGTTGTCGATCGTGGCGGTAGCGGGGGCGCCGTGGTTGTGTGCGTGTGCCGGTAAGGCGGCAACAGCGGTCAGGGCAACTGCGGCAAACAATGCTGCGATTTTATTCAGTTTTTTCATTACATTCCTCTTAGAAGCGGGTGGACTGGAATTCAACCGAAGCACGACTGCCTCGCCCGAAGGTAAACACATTGTGCCACAAGCGAATCGAGTGGCGAATCTGATTGTGCGCGAGACAGATGCTGCGCCGGTGCCGTAGATGTCACCAATGTTGCATGGCAGCAACATGGCCAGGGTTTGACCTAGGTTCTTGGGCTGCACGGGCCAAGTCTGAAAGCTTGGCCGGGGTTTAAGACGACGCGCCAGCGCCAGCGCCTAAAATCGCAGATTGCCTTCCCGTTGCCAACCCTGCCGCGCCATGACCTCGTTTGCCAAAGAAACCCTGCCCATCAGCCTCGAAGAGGAGATGCGGCGCAGCTACCTCGACTACGCCATGAGCGTGATCGTGGGTCGAGCCCTGCCCGATGCGCGCGACGGCCTGAAACCGGTGCACCGGCGCGTGCTGTTTGCCATGCACGAGCTGGGCAACGACTGGAACCGGCCCTACAAAAAATCGGCGCGCATCGTCGGTGACGTCATCGGTAAATACCACCCGCACGGCGACAGCGCGGTCTATGACACCATTGTGCGCATGGCGCAGGACTTTTCGCTGCGCCACCTGCTGGTCGATGGCCAGGGCAACTTCGGTTCGGTCGATGGCGACAACGCGGCCGCCATGCGCTACACCGAAATCCGCCTGTCCAAGATCGCGCACGAGATGCTGGCCGACATCGACCAGGAGACGGTGAATTTCGGCCCCAACTACGACGGCAGCGAAAAAGAGCCGCTGGTGCTGCCGGCGCGCTTGCCCAATCTGCTGGTCAACGGCTCGACCGGCATCGCCGTGGGCATGGCGACCAACATCCCGCCGCACAACCTCAACGAAGTGGCCGATGCCTGCCTGCACTTGCTGCGCCACCCCGAGGCCAGCGTCGATGACCTGATGGAGATCATCCCGGCACCCGACTTCCCCACCGCCGGCATCATCTACGGCGTGCATGGCGTGCGCGAGGGCTATCGCACCGGCCGCGGGCGGCTGGTGATGCGCGCCAAATGCCACTTCGAGGACATCGACCGCGGCCAGCGCCAAGCCATCGTGGTCGATGAGCTGCCCTACCAAGTCAACAAAAAGACGCTGCAAGAGCGCATGGCCGAGCTGGTGCACGAGAAAAAAATCGAGGGCATCAGCCACATCCAAGACGAGAGCGACAAATCCGGCATGCGGCTGGTGATCGAGCTCAAGCGCGGCGAAGTGCCCGAGGTGGTGCTCAACAACCTGTACAAGCAGACCCAGCTGCAAGACACCTTTGGCATCAACATGGTGGCCCTGATCGACGGCCAGCCCAAGTTGTGCAATCTCAAGGATTTGATCGAGGTCTTTTTGCAGCACCGGCGCGAGGTGGTGACGCGGCGCACGGTGTTCAAGCTGCGCAAGGCGCGCGAGCGCGGCCATGTGCTCGAGGGGCTGGCGGTGGCGCTGGCCAATATCGACGAGTTCATCCGCATCATTCGCGAGTCGGCCACGCCGCCGATTGCGCGCACCGAACTGATGGCGCGGCGCTGGGACAGCGCGCTGGTGCGCCAGATGCTCACGCGCACACGCGCCGATGGCAGCAGCGTCAACGCCGACGACTACCGCCCGGACGCGCTGGAGCGCGACTTTGGTATGCAGCCCGACGGCCTGTACCGCTTGAGCGAGACCCAGGCGCAAGAAATCTTGCAGATGCGCTTGCAGCGCCTGACCGGGCTCGAGCAAGACAAGATCGTGGCCGAGTACCGCGCCGTGATGGCCGAAATCGACGATTTGCTCAACATTTTGGCCACGCCGCAGCGCGTGTCGGTGATCATCGGCGCGGAGCTGGACGCGATCAAGGCCGAGTTTGGCCAGACCAAGCTGGGCGCGCGCCGCAGCACCATCGAGCACAGCGCCCACGACCTGTCAACCGAAGACCTGATCACCCCGACCGACATGGTGGTCACGCTCAGCCACGGCGGCTACATCAAGAGCCAGCCGCTGTACGAGTACCGCGCGCAAAAGCGCGGCGGGCGCGGCAAGCTGGCCACCGCCACCAAAGAGGACGACTGGATCGACCAGCTGTTCATCGCCAACACGCACGACTGGATTTTGTGCTTTTCCAACCGCGGCCGCCTGTACTGGCTCAAGGTCTGGGAGGTGCCCTCGGGTTCGCGCGGCGCCCGTGGGCGCCCGATCGTCAACATGTTCCCGCTGGCCGAGGGCGAAAAGATCAACGTCGCGCTGGCGCTCACCGGGGCCCACCGGCGCTTCCCGGCGGACCAGTACGTGTTCATGGCCACCGCCATGGGCACGGTGAAAAAGACGGCGCTGGATGAGTTCTCCAACCCGCGCAAGGCCGGCATCATCGCCGTCGATCTGGACGAGGGCGACTTCCTGATCGGCGCCGCGCTCACCGACGGCCGCCACGACGTGATGCTGTTCTCGGACGGCGGCAAGGCGGTGCGCTTCGACGAAAACGACGTGCGCCCGATGGGCCGCAACGCCCGCGGGGTGCGCGGCATGATGCTCGAAGAAGGCCAGCGCGTGATCGCCATGCTGGTGGCCGAGGCGCCCGACGAAGCGGGCGGCGCGCAAGCCAGCACCACCACCCCGGCGGCGCGCGCCAGCGTGCTGTGCGCCACCGAAAACGGCTACGGCAAGCGCACCGCGATCAGCGAATACACGCGCCACGGCCGCGGCACCAAGGGCATGATCGCCATCCAGCAAAGCGAGCGCAACGGCCGCGTGGTGGCGGCGACGCTGGTGCACCCCGATGACGAGATCATGCTCATCACCGACAGCGGCGTGCTGGTGCGCACCCGGGTGGCCGAAATCCGCGAGATGGGCCGCGCCACCCAGGGCGTGACGCTGATCGCCACCGACGCCGGCGCCAAGCTCAGCGGCTTGCAGCGCGTGGTGGAAAACGACGCCGCCACCGAGCCTGCCGCCGACCCCGAGGCCAGCCCCGACGCCACCCCGGATGCCACCGATCCCGAAGCAAACCCCGACGCCAACCCCAGCGCTTGAGCCGCAGCGCCCACCCTTTAGCCCCCATTGCCCATGAGCCGCCCCTACAACTTTTCCCCCGGCCCGGCCACGCTGCCCGAATCGGTGCTGCAACAGGCCGCCGCCGAAATGCTCGACTGGCACGGCAGCGGCATGAGCGTGATGGAGATGAGCCACCGCGGCCGCGACTACGGCCTCATCATCGAGCAATGCGAGGCCGATTTGCGCGCGTTGCTGGCGATTCCGCTCCACTACCGCGTGCTGTTTTTGCAGGGCGGGGCGCAGGCGCAAAACGCGGTGCTGCCGCTCAATCTGGCCGCGCTCAAGCCGCAGCGGCAGATGGATTACGTGGTCACCGGCAGCTGGAGCCAAAAATCGGCCGAAGAGGCGCTGAAATACGGCGACGCGCAAGTGGTGGCCAAGGCGGACGGCTACACCCACATCCCAAACCCCGCCACTTGGCGGCTGCGCCCGCAGGCCAGCTACGTGCACCTGTGCAGCAACGAGACCGTGCACGGGGTCGAGTTTCACCAGTTGCCCGACTTGCGCGCCCTAGGCAGCGGGGCGCCGCTGGCGATCGATTTTTCTTCGCACGTGCTGTCGCGCCCGCTGGACTGGAGCCGGGTGGCGCTGGCCTACGGCGGGGCGCAAAAAAACATCGGTCCGGCTGGCCTGACGCTGGTGGTGCTGCGCGAAGATCTGCTGGGCCACGCGCTGCCGATCTGCCCGAGCGTGTTCGACTACCGGCTGCAGGCCAACAACCAGTCGATGCTCAACACCCCGCCCACCTACGCCATCTACATCGCCGGCCTGACGCTGCAGTGGATCAAGGCGCAGCGCGAGGGCGATCTGACTGGGCTGGCCGCCGTAGAGGCGCGCAACATCGCCAAGGCCCAGCTGCTCTACGACTGCATCGATGGCTCGCAGCTGTACGAGAACCGGGTCGATCCGGCCTGCCGCTCGCGCATGAACGTGCCGTTTTTCTTGCGCGACGAGTCGCGCAACGCCGCGTTTCTGGCCGGAGCGGCCGAGCGCGGGCTGCTGCAACTAAAGGGCCACAAAATGGTGGGCGGCATGCGCGCCAGCCTCTACAACGCCATGCCGCTGGCAGGCGTGCAAGCGCTGGTGGAGTGGCTGCGCGAGTTTGAGCGCCAGTCATAAACCCCACCGCAGACCACACCCCATGAGCCTGCCTCACCCTGCCTCTTCGAGCGCGGCTGCTTCAGGGCCAGCCGATCCAACAGCCGCCGCGCCTGTTGCTGGCCCGGCAGGTCTGCCAAGCCCGGTCGCTGAAAACCCGGTCGTGCAAACCCCAGCGCTGGCCGACCTGCGGCTGCAGATCGACACGCTCGACGCCCAGCTGTTGGCGCTCTTGAACCAGCGCGCGCGCGTGGCCGAGCAGGTGGGGGCGATCAAGCGCGCCGAGGGCTCGCCTTTTTTCCGCCCAGACCGGGTCGCGCAGGTGATCGAGCGCCTGCAGGCGCGCAACCCCGGCCCGCTGCTAAACCAGCACGTGGGCGCGATCTGGCGCGAGATCATGTCGGCCTGCCTGGCGTTGGAGGCACCGCAGCGGGTGGCGGTGCTGGGGCCGGCGGGCACCTTCAGCGAGCAGGCGGCGGTGGAGTATTTTGGCAGCGCCGCCAACCTGATTTTTTGCAGCAGCTTCGACGAAGTCTTTCACGCCACCGCCGCCGGCACGGCGCAGTTTGGCGTGGTGGCGATCGAAAACAGCACCGAAGGCGTGGTCACGCGCTCGCTCGACTTGTTTTTGCGCTCGCCGGTGCACGTGGTGGGCGAGGTCAGCCTGCTGATCCGCCACAACCTGCTGCGCCAGTGCAATGCGCTCGAGGGCATCGAGGCCGTGCTGGCGCACCCGCAGGCGCTGGCGCAGTGCCAACAATGGTTGACGCGGCACCTGCCGCAGGCCGAGCGGCGCGCGGTCGAGAGCAACGCCGAGGGCGCGCGGCTGGCGGCTGGCAACCCGGCTTGGGCGGCGCTGGCCAGCGAGCGCGCCGCGGCCCAGTTTGGGCTGCACATCGTGGCGCACGCGGTGCAAGACGAAGCCTACAACCGCACCCGTTTTGCCGTGATCTGCCTGCCGCAGACCATGGCCATGCCACCGCCTTCGGGGCGCGACTGCACCAGCCTGGTGCTGTCGGTGCCCAACCGCCCCGGTGCCGTGCACGATCTGTTGGTGCCGCTCAAGCAGCACGGTGTGTCGATGACGCGCTTCGAATCGCGCCCGGCCAAATCGGGCCAGTGGGAGTATTACTTCTACATCGACCTCGCCGGCCACCCTACGCAGCCGCACGTGGCTGCGGCCTTGCAGCAGTTGCAGGGCTTGTGTGCCTTTTACCAGCTGCTCGGGGCCTACCCGGTGGCCGAATAAAGGGGTGGCGATGTTCGAACAACTCGGTTTGATCGGCTGCGGCCTCATGGGCGGCTCTTTTGCGCTGGCGCTCAAGCGCGCCGGCTTGGTGCGGCGCGTGGTCGGCTACAGCAAATCGCCCCTCACCCTGAGCCGGGCGCGGGCGCTGGGCGTGATCGACGTCGAAGCGCCGTCGGCGCTGCTGGCGGTCTCGGGGGCCGACCTGGTGCTGCTGGCGCTGCCGGTGGCCGCCACCGAAGACACCTTCAAGGCCGTTCGCCACCTGCTCGGGGCGCAGGCGCTGCTCATGGACGTGGGCTCGACCAAGGCCGACGTGGTGGCGGCGGCCCGGCGCACCTTGGGCGCGCATTTGCCGCAGTTCGTGCCCGCGCACCCGATCGCCGGCAAAGAGGTGGCTGGGATCGAGCACGCCGACGCCGATCTGTACCGGGGCTGCCAAGTGATCCTGACGCCGCTGCCCGAAACCGCGCCGCAGCAGAGCGCGCGCGCGCAGCAGCTCTGGCAGGCGCTGGGGGCGCAGGTGCGCCTGATGGACGCACAAGACCACGACGCCGCCTACGCCGCCGTGAGCCACTTGCCGCACCTGCTGGCTTTTGCGGCCGTCAATGCGCTCGGGCAGCAGCGCGCCGGCCGCCAGTGGCTGGAGCTGGCCGGCCCCGGGTTTAGGGATTTCAGCCGCATCGCCGCCAGCGACCCGGTGATCTGGCGCGACATTTTGCAGGCCAACGCGGCCGAGGTGCTGGCGCAATCGCGCCAGTTTCGCGCCGCGCTTGACGCGCTCGAAGCGGCCATGCAGCACAGCGACGGCAGCGCCCTGCAAAAGCTGATCGCCCACGCCAGCGCGCTGCGCAGCCAGTGGCAGCCGGCGTCTGGCACCACCGCACCCGACTCCATTTTTGCACCATGTACCAAACCGCCTTCCTCGACTTGCCCCCCCTGATGAGCGCCGCTGGCCGGGTGCGGCTGCCGGGCTCCAAGAGCATCTCCAACCGCGTGCTGCTGCTGGCCGCGCTCAGCGCCGGCTGCACCACGCTGCACGAGGTGCTCGAGTCCGACGACACCCAAGTCATGCTGGCGGCCTTGCGCGCCTTGGGCTGCCGCATCGACGCCACAGGCGCGCAGACGCTGCAGGTGCACGGGCTCGGCGGCCAGCTGGTGCAGCGCCAAGCGCAGCTGTTTCTGGGCAACGCCGGCACCGCCATGCGCCCGCTCACGGCGGCGCTGGCGCTGCTGGCGGCCACCCAAGGGGCGCAGTTCGAGCTTGCCGGCGTGGCGCGCATGCACGAGCGCCCCATCGGCGATTTGCTCGACGCGCTGCGCCAGCTCGGTTGTCCGGTGCAGTGCTTGGGCCAAGAAGGCTACCCGCCGCTGCGTGTGGGCGACGGCGCGCGGCACGCGCTGCGGCTGGACGAGGCCATCCGGGTGCGCGGCGACGTCTCGAGCCAGTTCCTCACCGCCTTGCTGCTGGCGCTGCCGCTGGTGAGCGCGCAGCAGTCGATCGCGATCGAGGTGCAGGGCGAGCTGATCTCCAAGCCCTACATCGACATCACGCTGGCCATGCTGGCGCGCTTTGGTGTGCAGGTGCAGCGCGAGGGCTGGCAGCGCTTCGTCATCCCGGCGGGCAGCCAGTACCGCTCGCCCGGCGCGCTGCACGTCGAGGCCGATGCCTCGTCGGCGAGCTACTTTTTGGCGCTCGGGGCCATCGCGCCGCCCAGCCCCGGCAGCGCGGGCCTGCGCATCGAGGGCGTGGGGCTGGATTCGATTCAGGGCGACATCCGCTTCGTCGATGCCGTGCGCGCCATGGGCGCCGAAGTCGAGGGCCAGCCCAACGCGCTGCGCGTGCGCCGCGGGCGCTGGCCGCTGCGCGCCATCGACCTCGATTGCAACCACATCCCCGACGCCGCCATGACGCTGGCCGTGCTGGCGCTGTACGCCGACGGCCCGAGCGTGCTGCGCAACATCGCCAGCTGGCGCGTCAAAGAGACCGATCGCCTAGCCGCCATGGCCTGCGAGCTGCGCAAACTCGGGGCCCAAGTCGAGGAGGGCGCCGACTATCTGCGCATCGAGCCCCTGCCCGCCGACGGCAGCGGCTGGCGCAGCGCCAGCATCCACACCTACGACGACCACCGGGTGGCGATGTGCTTTGCCCTGGCCACCTTCAACCCGGCGCGCGTGGGGGTGCGGATCGAGGACCCGAAGTGCGTCGCCAAGACCTTCCCCGATTTTTTCGAGACCCTGTTCGCGGTCTGCCAGACCGACGCCGCGCACATCCCGGTGCTGTGCATCGACGGGCCCACGGCCTCGGGCAAGGGCACGCTGGCCACCGAGCTGGCGCAGCGCTTGGGCTACCACCGGCTCGATTCCGGTCTGCTGTACCGGCTGCTGGGCCTGGCGGCCGAGCGCGCCGGCATCGACACCCGCGCGCCGGCCTTGCAGCAACCGGGCTGCGCCGCCGCGCTGGGCCAGCTGGCGCGCGAGCTGCCGCTGCGCTTTGAGGGCCAGCAAGTGTGGCTGGGGGACGAGGAAGTGAGCGCGTCCTTGCGCAGCGAAGGCGCCGGCATGGCGGCCTCGCGCGTGGCCGCGCTGCCCGAGGTGCGCGCCGCGCTGCTGGAGCTGCAGCGCAATTTCAGGCGCCTGCCCGGCCTCGTGGCCGACGGGCGCGACATGGGCACGGTGGTGTTCCCGGATGCCGCGCTCAAGGTCTATCTCACCGCCAGCGCCGAGCAGCGCGCCCAGCGGCGCCACCTGCAATTGATGGCGCAAGGCATCCCTGCTACAATGGCAGACCTTTTGGCTGACCTTCAGGTGCGCGATGAGCGCGATCGCTCGCGCAGCGCCGCGCCTTTGAAGCCAGCCGAGGGCGCCCGCCTACTGGACAACTCCGAGCAGAGCATCGAGCAATCGGTGCAACAGGTGCTCGACTGGTGGCAGGCGTGTAACTCAGGCCCCAACGGCCCCGCCGGCTGCCTCTGACAGCCGCAGGCCCGAGGGTTCACAACCATGAAACCCGCAGCGCCCGCTGGCCCTGCGTTTTTGTATCCGCCGCATGCCTTGTGATCGTTCCCTTGCAAGGCGCACGCGGCCCAGGAAGCCCCATGTCTGAATCTTTTTCCGCCCTTTTTGAAGAATCGCTCAAGCGCGCCGAAATGCGCCAAGGTGAGGTCATCACCGCCGAAGTGGTGCGCATCGAGCACAACCACGTCGTGGTCAACGCCGGCCTCAAATCCGAAGCCTACGTGCCGATTGCCGAATTCAAAAACGATCAGGGCGAACTCGAAGTCCAAGCCGGCGACTTCGTCTCGGTGGCCGTGGAAGCGGTCGAAAACGGCTACGGCGACACCATCCTGAGCCGCGACAAGGCCAAGCGGCTGGCTTCGTGGATGGCGCTCGAGCGCGCGCTCGAGTCCGGCGACTTCGTCACCGGCACCACCAGCATCAAGATCAAGGGTGGCCTCAAGGTCATGGTCAACGGCATCAGCGCCTTCCTGCCAGGTTCGCTGGTCGACAGCCGCCCGACCAAAGACCTCACCCCCTACGAAAACAAAACGCTCGAGTTCAAGGTCATCAAGCTCGACCGCAAGCGCAACAACGTGGTGCTGTCGCGCCGCGCCGTGGTCGAAGCCTCGATGGGCGAAGAGCGCGCCAAGCTGCTCGACACCCTGCGCGAAGGCGCGATCGTGCATGGCGTGGTGAAAAACATCACCGAATACGGCGCCTTCGTCGATCTGGGTGGCATCGACGGTCTGCTGCACATCACCGACATGGCCTGGCGCCGCGTGCGCCACCCGTCCGAAGTGGTGCAGCCGGGCCAAGAAGTCACGGCCAAAGTGCTCAAGTTCGACGCCGAAAAACAGCGCGTCAGCCTAGGCCTCAAGCAAATGGGCGACGACCCCTGGATGGGCGTGGCGCGCCGCTACCCGGCCAGCACGCGCATGTTCGGCAAGATCACCAACATCGCCGACTACGGTGCCTTCGTCGAGCTCGAGCCCGGCATCGAAGGGCTGGTGCACGTCTCCGAAATGGACTGGACCAACAAGAACATCGCCCCCAACAAACTGGTGGCCCTCGGTGACGAGGTCGAGGTCATGGTGCTCGAGATCGACGAAGACAAGCGCCGCATCTCGCTGGGCATGAAGCAGTGCCGCGCCAACCCGTGGCACGAGTTTGCCGAAGCCACCAAACGCGGCGACCGCGTCAAGGGCCCGATCCGCTCGATCACCGACTTTGGCGTGTTCGTCGGTCTCGCGGCTGGCATCGACGGCCTGGTGCACCTGTCGGATCTGTCGTGGAACGAGCCCGGCGAAACCGCGGTGCGCAACTTCAAGAAGGGCCAAGAAGTCGAGGCCATCGTGTTGGGCGTCGATGTCGAGCGCGAGCGCATCAGCCTGGGCATCAAGCAGCTCGACGGCGATCCGTTCACCACCTTTGTGTCGATGAACGACAAGGGCGCGACCGTGGTCGGCAAAGTCAAGAGCGTCGATGCCAAAGGGGCCGAGATCGATCTGGGCTCCGACGTGGTCGGCTACCTGCGGGCCTCTGAAATCGCCCGCGACCGGGTCGAAGACGCGCGCAACGTGCTCAAAGAGGGCGACGAAGTCACGGCTGTGGTGGTCAACGTGGACCGCAAGACGCGCAACATCCAGCTCTCGATCAAAGCCAAAGACATGGCCGAGCAGCAAGAGGCCATGGCCAACCTGAGCCAGCAAAACGCGGGCAACGCAGGCACCACCAGCCTGGGGGCCTTGTTGCGCGCCAAACTCGACAACAACGGTTGATGCGGCCATGACGCGCAGCGATTTGGTGCAAGCCTTGGCCGAGCGCTTTGCTCAGTTGGGTCAGCGCGACGCCGAATTGGCCGTCAAAACCATCCTGTCGGCCATCGCGCAAGCCTTGGCCCAGGGGCAGCGCGTGGAAGTGCGCGGTTTTGGCAGCTTTACGCTCAGCGAGCGCGCGGCGCGCATGGGGCGCAACCCGCGCAGCGGCGAAAGCGTGGCCATCGAAGCCAAGCGCGTGCCGCATTTCAAACCCGGCAAAGCCCTGCGCGAGCAGGTCGATGCCGGGGGCGGCACCCCTTCCGCATAAAACCCAGCCCCAGCGCGGTGGGTGTCGGATGGGCGGGCTGTGACCAGCCCGTTACAATCTTGCTCACCACTGGGGGCAAGCGTGAAATACCTCTCGTGGCTGCTTAAGGCAGCCATTTTTTTTGTCGTCTTTGCGTTCGCGCTCAATAACCAAGGCGCCGTGCGCTTGCATTGGTTTTTTGGCGCCTATTGGGACGCCCCGCTGGTGTTGGTGGTCTTGGCCGCCTTGGTGCTGGGGCTGGCGCTGGGTGTGGCGGTCATGACACCGCTGTGGCTGCGGGCGCGCCGCGCCGCGCGGGCGGCGGCACCACCGGCTAGTCAGCCCGAAACCAAAGCCAGTGGCGGCGAACTGCCCCCTCATGGAATTTGACCTGATCAGCCTGCTCTGGGGCCTGCCCGCCGCGTTTGCGCTGGGCTGGCTGGCGTCGCGCTTCGATTTGCGCCAGCTGCGGCTGGAAAACCGGCGCGCACCCAAGGCCTACTTTCGCGGCCTGAACCACCTGCTCAACGAGCAACACGACCAAGCCATCGATGCCTTCATCGAGGCCGTGCAAAACGACCCCGACACCTCCGAGCTGCATTTTGCGCTCGGCAATTTGTTTCGCCGCCGCGGTGATTACGACCGCGCCGTGCGGGTGCACGAACACCTGCTGGCGCGTTCCGACCTGTCGGCACACGAGAGCGCGCGCGCACGCCATGCGCTGGCCCAAGATTTTTTGAAAGCGGGCTTGCTCGATCGGGCCGAGGCGGCGCTGCTGCGGCTCGAAGGCACGCCGCTGCAGACCGATGCCCGGCTGGCGCGGCTGGCCATTTACGAACGCACGCGCGATTGGGAGCAGGCCGCTGCCTTGGCCGAGTTGCTGGAAGACGCCGGCCGCGGCAGCTTTCAGTTGCGGCTGGCGCATTACCGCTGCGAGCAAGCCGCCAGCTTGCGCCAGCAGCAACACACCACCGAGGCGCTGGTGTTGCTCGAGCAGTTGGTGCAGCGCATCCCCGAATCGGCGCGGGCTTGGGTGCAGTTGGCCGATCTGCGCCACAGCCTGCAGCAAACCGAAGGGGCTTGGGAGGCTTTGCAGGGCATGGTGCAGCATGTCCCGGGGCATCTGCCGCTGGTGGCGCACAACCTGGCGCTGTGGGGCAAGCGCTTGGGGCGCACGCCAGCCGTGCGCGCCTTGCTGCAGCAGTGGAGCGAGCAGCACGCCGCCTCGCTCGACGTCACCCAAGCCCTGGTCAGCCTCGAGGACGATGCACAAGCCGCGCGCGCCCTCTACCTCGAACACCTGCGCCGCGAACCCTCGCTGGTGGCCGCCAGCCTGTGGTTGGGCGGGGCGCAATGGGGATCGCCGGCAGAACAAAACCTCGTCAAACCCGCGCTCGAACGCGCCTGCGAGCCGCTCAAGCGCTACCGCTGCGCCGGCTGCGGCTTTGAGGCGCGCCAGTATTTCTGGCATTGCCCCGGCTGCCAGAGCTGGGACAGCTACCCGCCGCTGCGCATCGAAGAGCTCTAAGCTCCAGCCACCCAGCCCCGCCATGCCTAGCCACCCACGCAGCGAAATCTTGATCATCGGCGCCGGGCTGGCCGGTTTGGTCACGGCCTTGGAGTGCCTGCGCGCTGGCCGCAGCGTCACGCTGCTCGACCGCGACACCCCGCAGCGCTTGGGCGGCCTAGCGCGTTGGGCCTTTGGCGGCATGTGCCTGGTCGATACCCCGCTGCAGCGGCGCAAGCGCATCCCCGACAGCCCCGAGCGCGCGCTGCAAGACTGGCTGCGCTTTGGCGAACTCGATGCCAGCGAGCTGTGGCCGCGGCGCTGGGCCGAACACTACGTGCAGCGCAGCACGCCCGAGGTCTATGAGTGGTTGCTCGGGCAGGGCCTGCGCTTTCTGCCCGCTGTCAACTGGGTCGAGCGCGGCCAGTACGGCGAGGGCAACAGCCTGCCGCGTTACCACGTGCTGTGGGGCACCTCCGCGCACCTGACGCAAACCGTGATCGCCGCCCTGCAGCAAGCCGAGCGCAGCAGCGGCGCACCACGGCTGCAGCTGCGGCACCGGCACCGCGTGACTGAACTCACGCAGCAGGCGGGCCGCATCAGCGGTGCCCTCGCCATCGACGAAAGCAGCGGGGCCGAACAGCATTTTGAGGCCGAGCTGGTGGTGGTGGCCACCGGCGGCATCAACGGCAGCCTAGAGCAGGTGCGCCGCCACTGGCCCACGGCTGCCGCGGGCGCGGCTGCACCGAGCGAACTGCTCAACGGCGCCCACCCCTATGCCGATGGCGCGCTGCACGAGCGCGTGCAGGCCCTGGGTGGCCAAGTCACGCACGCTGGGCGGATGTGGAACTACGCCGCCGGGGTGCCGCATCCGCAGCCGCATTTTGAGGGCCACGGGCTCTCGCTCATCCCCTGCAAATCGGCGCTCTGGCTCGACAGCGCTGGGCGGCGCATCGGGCCACAACCCTTGGTCACCGGCTTTGACACCCACGACCTGTGCCAACGGGTGGTGGCGCAGCCGCGCGGCTATACGTGGCAGTTGCTCAACTGGCGCATCGCCGCCAAAGAGCTGGCGATTTCGGGTGCCGAACACAACCTGCAGATCCGCGAGCGGCGCTGGCTGGCGTTTTTGCGCGAAACCCTGCTCGGCAACCACCGGCTGGTGCGCCAGATGCTGGACCAAAGCCCGCATTTCATCGCCGCCGACACGCTGCCCGAACTGGCGCAGCGCATGAACGCGTTGGCCGGCAACCCAGATCTGGCCCCCGGCACCCTAGAAGCCACCGTCGCCGCCTACGACGCGCAGTTCAGCGCCGGGCTGGCGCACTGCAACGACGAGCAGATCCGCCGCATTCTGCACGCCCGCCTTTGGGGGCCCGATCGGCTGCGCACCTGCGCGCCCGCCCCCTTGAGCCAGCGCGGGGCCGGGCCCTACATCGCGATCCAACTGCGGCTCATCAGCCGCAAAAGCCTGGGCGGCTTGCAGACCGACTTGCACAGCCGGGTGCTGGACGCGCACGGTCAGCCGCTGCCCGGACTGTACGCCGTGGGCGAGGCGGCCGGTTTTGGCGGCGGCGGGGCCTGCGGCAAACGCTCGCTCGAGGGCACCTTTTTGCCCGCCTGCATCCTGACGGCGCGCGCTGCGGCGCGCCACATCACCCAAGAAGCCACGCCATGAACGGTGCCCAAGCCTTGCTCAAAACCCTGGTCGATGCCGGGATCGACACCTGTTTCACCAACCCCGGCACCTCGGAGATGCACTTCGTCGCCGCGCTCGACCGCACACCGCAGATGCGCGCCGTGCTCACCTTGTTTGAGGGCGTGGCCACCGGGGCCGCCGACGGCTACGCGCGCATGGCCGACAAACCCGCCGCCACCTTGCTGCATCTGGGTTGCGGTTTGGGCAACGGGCTGGCCAACCTGCACAACGCCCGCAAGGCGCGGGTGCCGCTGCTCAACATCGTCGGCGACCACGCCCGCAGCCACGTGCAGCACGACGCCCCCCTGCAGTCGGACATCGAAACCGTGGCGCGCAACGCCTCGGCTTGGGTGCGCACCTCGGCCAGCACCCAAGCGCTGTGCCACGACGCCACCGAGGCGCTGGCCGCCTGCATCGGCCCGCCGGGTGCCGTGGCCACCCTGATCCTGCCCGCCGATGTGTCGTGGAGCGAAGGCGCGCAGCCGCAAGCCTTGGCCCCGGCTGCCGCGCCACCTTTGGCCAGCACCGCCAGCCTCGAGCGCTTGGCCCGCGTGCTGCAAGGCCCGGGGCGCAAGGCGCTGTTGCTGGGCGGGCGCGCGCTGCGCCAGCCGGCCCTGCTGGCGGCGGCGCGCTTGGCCGCGCACACCGGGGTGGAGCTGTTTGCCGAAACCTTCCCAACCCGCCTGCAGCGTGGGGCCGGCCTGCCCGCAATCGAGCGCATCGCCTACTTGGCCGAACTGGCCTCGGTGCAATTGCGCGGGCTCGCGCATTTGATTTTGATCGACGCCAAAGAGCCGGTCTCGTTCTTCGCCTACCCCGGCCAAGCCAGCCGCTTGGTGCCCGATGGCTGCACCGTGCATACCCTGTGCAGCGCCGAGCAAGACGTGGCCGCCAGCCTAGAGCAACTGGTGCACACCGCAGGCGCCGCGCAAGCCACGCCCGCCGTGCAGCCAGCCCAGCGCCCCGCGCGCCCGAGCGGCAAGTTCAACGCCGACAAGGTCTGCAAAGCGCTTGGGCACCTGCTGCCCGAGCGCGCCATCGTCGTCGATGAAGCGCAAACCTCCGGTCTGCTGCTGCCGCTCTACACCGCTGGGGCGCCGGCGCACGACCTGCTGACCCTCACCGGCGGCGCGATCGGGCAGGGCCTGCCGTGCGCCGTGGGTGCGGCGCTGGCCTGCCCAGACCGGCCGGTGATTGCGCTCCACGGCGACGGCTCAGCCATGTACACCCTGCAAGCGCTCTGGACCATGGCGCGCGAGCGGCTGCATGTGATTAACATCGTTTTCAACAACCGCAGCTATGCGATTTTGAACTTGGAGCTGCAGCGCGTCGGGGCCGAGGCCGGCGGCAGCGTCGCTCAGCAGCAGTTCGACCTGAGCCAGCCGCCGCTGGATTTCGTGGCGCTGGGGCTAGGCATGGGCGTGCCCTCGCGCCGCGCCAGCAGCACCGAGGATTTTCTGGCTGCCCTCGAGCACGCCTTGGCCACGCCGGGCCCGCACCTGATCGAAGCCGTGGTGCCGCGCTCGGTCAGCGGTTTGAAGCTGCGCCTGTTGCCCTATCTGCTGCGCTCGCTGCGCCACTTGCCGCGGCCGCTGGCGCTTGGCGTCAAGCGGGCCGTGGCGCCCTAAGCAGCCCGATCGCCCATCATTGCACCTCTTCCAGCGGCGGGCAGGTGCAAAACAGGTTGCGGTCGCCATAGACGTTGTCAACGCGCCCGACCGGGGGCCAGTATTTGCTGGCCAAGGCGCTGCCGTGCAAGGCGGCACCGACTTCGCGCGGGTAGGGGTGCAGCCAGTCGGTGCGCGTGAACTGCGCGGCGCAGTGCGGGGCGTTTTTGAGCGGGTTGTCGGCGCGCGGCCAGTGGCCGGCTTCGATCTGGGCGATTTCGGCCCGGATGGCGATCATGGCGGCGATGAAGCGCTCGATTTCGGCCAGCGGCTCGCTCTCGGTGGGCTCGACCATGAGCGTGTTGGCCACCGGAAAGCTGAGTGTGGGCGCGTGGAAGCCGTAGTCGATCAGGCGCTTGGCCACGTCTTCGGCCATCACGCCGCAGCTTTCTTTGAAGTGGCGCAAGTCGAGGATGCACTCGTGCGCCACGTGGCCGCTGTCGCTGGCGTACAGGGTGGGGTAGTGGGGCGCCAAGCGGCGGCTGATGTAGTTGGCGCTCAGGATGGCGCTCTCGGTGGCGGCGCGCAAGCCCTCAGCACCCATCATGCGGATGTACATCCACGAGATCGGCAGCACGGCGGCGTTGCCCAAAGGAGCAGAAGAGATGGCCCCCACGCTTGGCGCTGACGCACCGGCGCTGCCCCCCGAGGGGGCGCTCGCCAGCTTGGGGCGGCCCGGCGCTGGCGAGGAAATCGCCCCCACGCTTGGCTGCTGCGCATCCGCACTGCCCCCCACGCCAGTTGTTGGCGCGGCGCTGCCGGTGTAGGCACCAGCAGCGGCGGCGCTGGCGTGGCCGGGCAGGTAGGGCAGCAGATCGGGTACCACGCACACCGGGCCGACGCCGGGGCCGCCGCCGCCGTGCGGGATGCAAAAGGTTTTGTGCAGGTTCAGGTGGCTCACGTCGCCGCCGAACTCGCCCGGCGCCGCCAAGCCCACCAGCGCGTTCAGGTTGGCGCCGTCGATATAGACCCGGCCGCCGTGGCGGTGCACCAGCGCGCACAGCTCGCGCACCGAGGTCTCGAACACGCCGTGGGTGCTGGGGTAGGTGATCATCACCGCCGCCAGCCGCTCGCTGTATTGCTCGCACTTGGCTTGCAGATCGGCCAGGTCCACGTTGCCGGCTTCGTCGCAGCGCGTCACCACCACCTGCAGCCCCACCATCTGCGCCGTGGCCGGGTTGGTGCCGTGCGCCGACTGCGGAATCAGGCAGATGTCGCGCTGGCCTTGTCCGTGCGCGGCCTGCCAGGCGCGGATCGCCAGCAGGCCGGCATACTCGCCTTGCGAGCCGGCGTTGGGCTGCAAGCTGATGCCGGCATAGCCGGTGGCTTGGCACAGCCAGTGCCGCAGTTGCTCGTCGAGCAGCCGGTAGCCCTGCATCTGCGCCGCCGGGGCGTAGGGGTGCATGTGGGCAAACTCGGGCCAGGTGATGGGGATCATCTCGCTGGTGGCGTTGAGCTTCATGGTGCACGAGCCCAGCGGGATCATGCTGCGGTCCAGCGCCAAATCGCGATCCGACAGCGACCGGATGTAGCGCAGCATGGCGGTTTCGCTGTGGTGGCGGTTGAACACCGGGTGCGCGAGGATGGCGCTGCGTCGGCGCAGCGCGGGCGGAATGCGCGCCGCGGTGTCGTGTTCCAATTCGCCTAGGCAGGTGAGCGCGTGCGCGCCGTCGGCCAGCAAGGCCCAGAGCCGGTGCAAATCGGCACGGGTGCAGGTTTCGTCTAGGCTGATGCCGACCCAGGCGGCGCGCTCGCCGTTGTGGCGACGCAGGTTGATGCCGGCGGCCACGGCGCGCTGGTGCAGTTGCTCGGCGGCGGCGGCGCTACCCAAGTCGAGCGTGACGGTATCGAAGGCACTGTGGTGCACCAAGCGCACCCCGAGCTGCTCGAGCCCGGCGGCCAAGATGGCGGTGTAGCGCGCCACGCGCTCGGCGATGCGGCGCAGGCCTTGCGGGCCGTGATAGACCGCGTACATGCTGGCGATCACCGCCGGCAGCACCTGGGCGGTGCAGATGTTGGAGGTGGCTTTTTCGCGCCGGATGTGCTGCTCACGCGTCTGCAGCGCCAGCCGGTAGGCGCGGTGGCCGTGGGCATCGACGCTCACTCCCACCAAGCGGCCGGGCAGCGAGCGCTTGAAGGGCTCGCGGCAGGCCAGAAAGGCGGCGTGCGGGCCGCCCGCGCCCATGGGCATGCCCAAGCGCTGGCTGCTGCCAAACACGATGTCGGCCCCCATCTCGCCCGGGGCCTTGAGCACGGCCAGCGCCAGCAGGTCGGTGGCCAGCAGCAGCGCCGCGCCTTTGGCGTGGATCAGGTCGGCGCTGGTTTGCCAGTCGGCCAGCCAACCGCTGCTGCTGGGGTATTGGTTGAGCGCGGCAAAGTAGTCGTCTTGCTGCAGCGCGGCCAGCCACTCGGGCCCAGAATGCACCAGCTGCACCACCAAGCCCAGCGGCGCGGCGCGGGTCTGCAGCACCTCGATGGTCTGCGGGTGGCAGTCGGCGCTGACCAGAATCGTGTGCCCGCTGGCCTTGACCGAGCGCTTGGCCAGCGTCATGGCTTCGGCGGCGGCCGTGGCTTCGTCGAGCATCGAGGCGTTGGCGATGTCCATCGCCGTCAGGTCGCAGACCAGGGTTTGGAAGTTGAGCAGCGCCTCCATGCGGCCCTGCGAAATCTCGGCCTGATAGGGGGTGTAGGCGGTGTACCAGGCCGGGTTTTCGAGGATGTTGCGCAGAATCACGCCCGGCGTGTGGGTGCCGTAGTAGCCTTGGCCTATGAAGCTGCGCAGCACTTGGTTTTGCTGCGCGATGGCTTTGAGCTCGGCCAGCGCCGCCGCCTCGCCCACGGCCGGCGGCAGCTGCATCGGCTCGGCGCGCACGATGCCGGGCGGCACGATGGCCCCGATCAAGGCGCTGCGCGAATCCGCACCGATGCAAGCGAGCATCTGCGCCTCGTCGGCGGCGCTCAGGCCGATGTGGCGGGCGTGGAATTCGGTCGGCTGCTCGAGCTCGCTCAAGCTGGGTAGGGCAGGGTGGGTCATCGCAGGCGGGTCTGGGGGGATGGGGCGGTGCGGGGTGGGTGGGGGCGGCGGTGCGGTGCGGCGTTTACTGGGTCAGCTGACTGTAGGCGGCTTCGTCGAGCAGGGCGTCGAGTTCGGCCGGTTGGCTCAGGCGCAGCTTGAAAAACCAGCCCGCGCCCAGTGGGTCGGTGTTGGCCAGCGCCGGGTCGGCGCGCAGCGCTTCGTTGACTTCGAGCACGGTGCCGCTCACCGGCATGTAGAGGTCGGCGGCGGCCTTGACCGATTCGACCACGCCCGCGACCGCTTTTTGCTCCAGCTGCGCGCCGATTTCGGGCAGCTCCACAAACACCACATCGCCCAGCGCGTCTTGGGCGTGGGCGGTGATGCCGACGGTGGCGCAGTCGCCATCGAGGCGCAGCCATTCGTGATCGGGGGTGAACTTAAGGCTCATGACAGGGTTTCCTTGCAGCTAAGGGGTGGGGTTTTGGGTCGCGCAGACCCGGGGTGGGTGCGAACGAAATTTCGGCGGCGATTTCAGCCGCGATGGTAGCGCGTGGGCACGAAGGGCAGGGCGCTAACCGTCATGGGCACCGGCTTGCCGCGCACCACGGCATGCAGCTGACTGCCCACGGCGGCGTATTCGGGCGGCACGTAGCCCATGGCAATCGGCTGGTTCAGGCTCGGGCTGAGCAGCCCGCTGCTCACTTGTCCGATGGTTTGGCCGCTGGCGGCGTCTTGCAGGGGCGCGGGTTCGCGCACCGGCACGCGCTCGCTGGCCCGCAGCGCGACGCGCCGGCGCGCCAGCGGCTGGCGGCCTTCGAGTTCGGCCAGCACGCGCTCGGCACCGGCAAAGCCGCCGGCACGGGCGCCGCCGCTGCGCCGCACTTTCTGGATCGCCCAGCCCAGCGCCGCTTCGGCCGGGGTGGTGCTGGCATCGATGTCTTGCCCATACAGGCACAGCCCGGCTTCGAGGCGCAGCGAATTGCGCGCCCCCAAGCCCGCCGGCCGCACTTCGGGTTGCGCCAGCAGCGCGCGCGCAAAGGCGTCGGCGGCGGCTGCGGGCAGCGAGATCTCGAACCCGTCTTCGCCGGTGTAGCCGCTGCGCGTGGCGTAGAGCGCGTGGCCCTGCCAGTCCAGCGCCGCGCCTTGCATGAACACCAGCTTTTCAGCCCCCGGCAGCAGCCGCTGCAAGGCCGTGGCGGCCAGCGGGCCTTGCAGCGCCAGCAGCGCTTGGTCTGGCAGGGCGTCGATGGCGCAGCGCTGGCCTAGGCGCGCTTGCAGGTAGGCCAGATCGGCGGCCTTGCAGGCTCCATTGAGCACCAGCCACAGGTGGTCGCCGCGATTGACGAACATCAGGTCGTCGAGGATGCCGCCGTCGTCGGCCAGCAGCAGGCCGTAGCGTTGCTGGTTCAACCCGAGGCCGAGCACGTCCATCGGCAGCAGGGTTTCGAGCGCAGCCGCGGCGTCGGGGCCGCTCAGGCGCACCTGCCCCATGTGCGAGACGTCAAACAGGCTGGCGCTGGCGCGGGTGTGCAGGTGCTCGGCCAGCAGCCCGAGGCCGCTGCCCTGGTACTGCACCGGCAGCTCGTAGCCGGCAAAGGGCACTAGGCGCGCACCCAGCTCCTGGTGCAGCGCGTGCAGGGGCGTGCGCTGCAGGGCGGGGGCTGAAGGGGCAGCCGCAGTGGGGGTGCCATGGGGGGGCGAAGCAGCCAAAGCGGATGGGGTGCTTGGGGTGGATTGGGGTGCGCTCATGGCGCCTGACTGTAGCGCAGAAAGCAGTCGCAGCCAGCGCAGGCGTCTGGCAGGTGCAATGAGCCTACGCAATCAGCGGGCAATAAAAAACGGGCCGCCGTCCGGATGGAGGGGCCCGCAGACGCTGCACCCAGCCTCTTAATCTTCGAGGTCGTCGGCCTCATCGACGATGGCTTGTGCCGCGAGGAAGTACTTGTTGGTGGCCAGATCGCGCACGGTCTTGATGCCAAAGGCTGCTTTGAGCTTTTCCGCGTCGGCGACCGAGACGCCATACAGCGCATCGACCGGGGCTTCGGCCACTTCGGACATCGGCAGGCCATGGTAGGCCTTGTCCAGAACTTTAGAGAGATCCATATTGACTCCTGAGGGTTGAAGAAAAACGGCGAGGTCTTGATCCTGTGCGTCCGGCTCCAGTTCCCCGGTTGGAAGCGGAGCCCGCAAAACCGTGACCACCACTCGCACCCTAACACAGAATTTTGAAGCCCTTGTGAGGGGCCTCAGGGGGCCTTACATGCCCGCGTAATTCGGCCCGCCGCCGCCCTCTGGCGTGACCCAGACGATGTTTTGCGTCGGGTCTTTGATGTCGCAGGTTTTGCAGTGCACGCAGTTCTGGGCGTTGATCTGCAAGCGCTCGCCGCCGCCATCGGCCGCAACGAACTCGTACACCCCGGCCGGGCAGTAGCGCTGCTCGGGCCCGGCGTAGCGGGCCAGATTGATCTGTACGGGCACGGCGGCGTCGCGCAGCGTCAGGTGCGCCGGCTGGTGCTCGTTGTGGTTGGTGTTGCTCACAAAGACGCTGGAGAGGCGGTCGAAGGTGAGCTTGCCGTCGGGTTTGGGGTAGTCGATGCGCGCACACTCGGCCGCCGGGCGCAGCAAGCTGTGGTCGGGGGCGTGGCGGTGCACCGTCCACGGGGGGCGCTTGAGGCCGATTTTGGGCAGCAGCCAGTGCTCGATGCCGGTCATCAGCGCGCCCACGGTGTTGCCTTTTTTGAACCAGGATTTGAAGTTGCGCGCCTGGTCCAGTTCCTGGTGGAGCCAGCTTTGCGCGAACGCGGCGGGGTAGGCGCTCAGTTCGTCGCCACTGCGGCCGGCTTGCACCGCCTCAAAGGCGGCCTCGGCGCACAGCATGCCGCTTTTGATGGCCGCGTGACTGCCCTTGATGCGCGCGGCGTTCAGGTAGCCGGCTTCGCAGCCCACCAGTGCGCCGCCGGGGAATACGGTTTTGGGCAGACTCAGCAGGCCGCCGGCGGTGATGGCCCGCGCGCCGTAGCCGATGCGCTTGCCGCCCTGAATGTGGCCGCAGATGCTGGGGTGGGTTTTCCAGCGTTGCATCTCGTCGAACGGGCTTAAGTAAGGGTTGGCGTAATCGAGCCCGACCACGAAGCCCAGCGTGACCCGGTTGCCCTCGAGGTGGTACAAAAAGCCGCCGCCGTAGGTGCGGGCATCCAGCGGCCAGCCGGCGGTGTGCACCACCAGGCCCGGTTTGGCCTGTTCGGGCGGGATTTCCCACAGCTCCTTGATGCCGATGCCGTAGGCTTGCGGGTCTTTGCCTGCATCCAGCGCAAAGCGCTCGATCAACTGCTTGCCCAAGTGGCCGCGCGCACCCTCGGCAAAGACGGTGTATTTGGCGTGCAACTCCATGCCCAGCTGGAAGTCGGGCCCCGGTTGCCCGTCTTTGCCCAACCCCAAGTGGCCGGTGGCCACGCCCTTGACCGCGCCGGATTCGGTGTACAGCAGCTCGGCCGCGGCAAAGCCGGGAAAAATCTCCACGCCCAGCGCTTCGGCCTGCTCGCCCAGCCACTTGCACACCGCCCCGAGGCTGATCACGTAGCAGCCGTGGTTGTGAAAGTTGCGCGGCACCAGCCAGTCCGGGGTGCGGGTGGCCGATTTCTCTTTCAAAAATAACACATCATCGCCGCTTACGGGCTGGTGCAGCGGCGCGCCGAGCTCCTTCCAGTCGGGTAGCAGTTCGCTCAGGGCACGCGGGTCCATCACCGCACCCGACAAAATATGCGCCCCCGGTTCGGAGCCTTTTTCCAGCACGCAAACGCTCAGCTCGGCCCCTTTTTCGGCCGCCAACTGCTTGAGGCGGATGGCGCAAGCCAGCCCGGCCGGGCCGCCGCCGACCACGACCACGTCGTATTCCATGGCCTCGCGTGGGCCGTGTTGTTCCAGTAGCGCTGCGGGGGTTTTCATGCGGTATTGCGGTGATTGAGGGCGGCACGGGCGCGTGCCTAAACTTACGGCAAACTGTCAGATTCAAGGGTGCGCCATTGTAGGCGCCGAGCGGCCTGCATGGCCGTCGTTTGCGCGACTCAGGGGCCGCTGGCGCGGGTAAACCCTGATTTTTGGGCATGAAAAAACCGCCACGATGGGGTGGCGGTGTGTGAGTTGCCGGTGTTGACACCCAAGGCCAAGCCGCGCGCAGCCCCAAGGCTGGGGTGCGCGGCGGCAGGGCGCCTTAGCGGTCGCGCGCGAACGGACGGGGCCGCGGGGTGGCGTCGCTCGAAGGCGGCAGATGCGGCAGGGTGATGCGCGGCTGCTCGCCGGTGAGGGTTTTGAGGAAGGCGACGACGTCGGCGTTCTCGCGCTCACTAAAGCGCCGGCCCAGTTGCAACCGGCCCATGATATCGACGGCTTGGGTCAGGGTGTCGGCACCGCCGTCGTGGAAGTAGGGGTAGGTCATGTCCACGTTGCGCAGCGTCGGCACCTTGAAGTTAAAGCGGTCGGCGTCCTTGCCGGTGACGGCGGCGCGCCCGATCACGGTGGCCCCGGCGCGGCTGTGGTAGGGTTCGACCACGCCCATTTTCTGGAACGCAGTGCCGCCTAGGTTGGGGCCGTTGTGGCAGGCGACGCAGCCGACCTCGTTGAACAGGCGGTAGCCGTTGAGTTCGTTGGCGTTGAGGGCGGTGGTGTCGCCCAGCAGCCATTGGTCAAAGCGTGAGTTTGGCGTCATCAGGGTGGTTTGGAACTCGGCCAATGCAGCCGTGACCATGTCCATGGTGATGCCCTCTTGGCCAAACACCAAACGGAACTCGCGCACGTACGCCGGAATGGATTCCAGCATGCCGATGGCGAGCTCGTGCGTGAACGCCATTTCACCCGGGTTGGCGATCGGGCCGCCGGCCTGTTCGCGCAGGGTGGCGGCGCGCCCGTCCCAGAACTGGGCCAGGTTGAGCGCCGAGTTGAACACGGTGGGCGAGTTGATCGGGCCTTCTTGCCAGCGGTCACCAACCGAGGTGCGCAGATGGTCGGCGCCACCGCGCATCACGTTGTGGCAGGAGTTGCACGAAATGAAGCCCGACTTGGACAGGCGCGGCTCGAAGAACAGCTTTTTGCCCAGTTCCACCTTGCCCAGGTTGACATTGGGCGCGGGCCGGATGGGGGCGTAGAGGTGTTTGAACGGATCCGCCGCTGCCGCCGGTGCGGGCGGGATGGGCGGCACGGTGGCGCGAGCCGGCGCTGCTTGGGCTGCACGTGCCGGGGTGGCTGGGGCCGCCGCGCGCGCCGGAGCCGTTGCTCCGGCCGCGCCCGTGGTGGCAGAAGCGACGCGCACCGGCGCTTGGGTGTTGGATGAGGAGGCGGCGTAACCGCTCACGGCAAGCGTGACGGCGGCGGCGATAACCTGAATCTTCATGGCAAACGCTCCTAGGGGGTTGGGAAAGTGACTGAGGTCAGCATAAACCCTAGGTTGAAAAGGTTTTTGACGCAGATCAAAGTTGTAAGCAATCGTTGCAAAAAGTGTGCAAATATTCGTAGCCCAGCCTCCACTGCCGCGCTGACTTGGGCGCCGCCAGTGCCGGCTGTGACGCACCGGCTCCGGCGGCGGTGACGTTCTACAATCGAGCGCAATGAAGATTCTTCTGTCCAACGACGACGGCTACCAAGCAGCGGGCATCGTGGCCTTGTACGAGGCCCTGTGCGAGGTCGCCAGCGTCGAGGTGGTGGCGCCCGAGCACAACAACAGCGCCAAATCCAACGCGCTCACGCTGCACTCGCCGCTCTACATTCACCGCGCGGCCAACGGCTTTCGCTATGTCAACGGCACCCCGGCCGATTGCGTGCACATCGCCTTGACCGGCTTGCTGGGCTACACGCCCGATCTGGTGGTCTCGGGCATCAACAACGGCGCCAACATGGGCGACGACACGATCTACTCGGGCACCGTGGGCGCGGCCATGGAGGGCTACCTGTTTGGTGTGCCAGCGATCGCCTTTTCGCAGACCGAGAAGGGCTGGCGCCACCTCGACGCCGCGGCCGCCAAGGCGCAGGAACTGGTGCGCCATCTGCTGCCTTCGTTGCAACCGCAGTCTGGCGCGCAGCACCCGGCCGAGCCGTGGTTGCTCAACGTCAACGTGCCGTGCCTGCCTTTGAGCGAGTTGCGGGGCTTCAAAGTGGCGCGACTGGGGCGGCGCCACGCGGCCGAGCGCGTCATCACCCAAGTGAACCCGCGCGGCGACACCATGTACTGGATCGGCAGCGCCGGCCCGGCCAAGGACGATGCCGAAGGCACCGATTTTTATGCCGCCGAGCACGGCTTTGTCACCGTCACGCCGCTGCAGATCGACCTCACCGACCACGCCCGCTTGGCCTACTGGGGCCAGTCGGTGGCGCAGTGGTCACGCGCGCTCCCGCGTGCACCGGGGGCGCAGCCGCTGGCCATGCCCGCGCCTAGCGCGGAGCCGGCACAGCCATGAACCGCCCTCGACCGGGTGCAGGAGCTGTGGCGCGCCCGGCCACGCGCCCGGCTTTTCCGGCGCAGATTCCGGGCTTGACGCCCCAGCCTGCGGCCCGCAGTGCAGCGGGCGCCCAAGCGGCCAAATCGGGCAGCGCGGGCAGTGCGGGCAAGTACGGCGCCGGGCCTGCGCCAGCCCCTCAAGGCGGCGGGCTGGATTCGGAAGCGGTGCGGCTGGCGCTGGTGCGCCGCTTGGTGGCCCAAGGTTTGCAGCACCCGGCGGTGGAGCGCGCCATGGCCACCGTGCCGCGGCACCGCTTCGTGGATACGGCGCTGGCCTCGCAAGCCTACGAAGACATCAGCCTGCCGATCGGCTTGGGGCAGACGATCTCGCAGCCCACCATCGTGGCGCGCATGCTGGAGCTGCTGTGCACCGGTCGGCCGCTGCCGCTGGGGCGGGTGCTGGAGGTGGGCACCGGCTGCGGCTACCAAGCGGCGCTGCTGAGCCTGCTGTGCCACGAGGTGTACAGCATCGAGCGCCTGCGCAGCCTGCACGAGCGCGCGCGCGAGAACCTGCGCGAACTGCGCCTGCCCAACCTGCATCTGCTGTTGGGCGACGGCATGGCCGGGTACCCGGCTGGAGCCCCCTACGCCGGCATCATCGTCGCCGCCGCCGGGCCCGAGTTGCCCACTGCTTGGCTAGAGCAACTGGCCATCGGTGGCCGTTTGGTGGCGCCCACGGAACTCAGCCCGGGCCAGCAGCATCTGGTGTTGATCGAGCGCACGGCGCAGGGTTGGAACCGGCAGGTGCTCGATGCGGTGCGCTTTGTCCCCCTAAAATCGGGCGTGGGCTGATGAGTGCATCGGCCCGATTGGGCTTTTGATGAGGTACGGGTATGAATGCAAGGGTTGAGTCCGCTGGGTTTGGGCAGGACGGTACGCGCCGGGCAGGCACGGGTTTTGGGCGCGTGGTCGCATTGGGCGGTGTGGCGGCGCTGGTGCTGGTGCTGGCCGGTTGCGCCGCACCCACGGCCCAACGCGCTCCCGTGACCGAACGCAGCCCGCAGCCCGCAGCGCGGGCGGCTGCGGCCCCGTTGCCACCCGGAGCCGAAAACGCCGGTCTGCCGGGCTTTTACACGGTGCGCCCTGGCGACACCTTGATCCGCATCGGCCTCGAAACGGGCCAGAGCTGGCGCGACATCGCCGCTTGGAACGGCATCACCAACCCAGACCGGATCGAGGTCGGGCAGGTGCTGCGCGTGGCGCCGCCCGTGGCGGTTTCTGCAGCGGCAGCTGGGGCCACCCCTGCTCCGGGTGCAGCCGGCACCACGGCGGCACCTGTGGCCACGCCCACTGTTCAAGGCCGGCCGCTCACGGATCCAGCCGAGGCTGCTGCGGCCGAGCAACCGCGCCCAGCACCCGGTGTGGTGGCGCCGGTGGCCGCTGCGACCGCCCCTGCGCCAGCCGCCGGAGCAGCGGAAACCATCAGCCTGATCTGGCCCGCTGCCGGGCCAGTGATTGAATCCTTTGACGAATCCCGCAACAAGGGCATCGGCATCGCTGGCCGCGCGGGTGACCCGGTGCTGGCCGCAGCGGCGGGCCGCGTGGTGTACGCCGGCGCGGGTCTGCGCGGTTACGGCAATCTGGTCATCATCAAGCACAACAACACCTTTCTCACCGCCTACGCGCACAACCAGGCGCTGCTGGTGCGCGAAGACCAGATGGTGCGCCAGGGACAACGCATCGCCGACATGGGCAGCAGCGACGCCGACCGGGTCAAGCTGCACTTCGAGGTGCGGCGCCAGGGCCGTCCGGTCGATCCGGCCGCTTTCCTGCCCCGGCGTTGATGGCGCACGCTCTGGCCCCAGTGGCCCGCTCAAATCTTGTCAGCGCCCACGATCGCACCGAGCCCGAAGCCGAGCCGGCTGCTGCCCTAGCTGCTGCCCGCCCGGCGCCGGTTGCGCCGGCGCCCAGCGCGCTGCCGGTTTCCACTTGGCTGCGCGTCGATGCCATGGACCTCGATGCCCAAGGCGTGGCGCGGCGCCCCGATGGCAAAGTGGTGTTCATCGACGGCGCCCTGCCCACCGAGTGGGTGAGCGCGCACACGCGGCGCAGCAAAAACCAGTGGGAGCAGGCCGATCTGCTCGCCATCCACCGCGAATCGGCGCTGCGCGTGCCTCCCCGTTGCCCGCATTTTGGCTTGCACGCCGGGGCCTGCGGCGGCTGCAAGATGCAGCACCTAGAGCCCGGGGCGCAGGTGGCGATGAAGCAGCGCGTGCTCGAAGACAACCTGTGGCACTTGGCCAAGGTGCGACCCGAAACCCTGCTGTCGGCGATCGTCGGCCCGGCTTGGGGCTACCGCTACCGCGCCCGCCTGTCGGTGCGCTACGTGGCCAAAAAGGCGCAGGTGCTGGTGGGCTTTCACGAGCGCAAGAGCCGCTATGTGGCCGATATGCGCGTCTGCCCGGTGCTGGCGCCGCAGGTGAGCGCGCTGCTGCTGCCCTTGCGCGAGCTGTTCGGGGCCATGGACGCGCGCGAAACCTGCCCGCAGATCGAACTGGCGGTGGGCGACGCGCTCACGGCGCTGGTGCTGCGCCATTTACAGCCCTTGAGCGCAGCCGACTGCGCCCGTTTGCGCGCCTTTGCGCTCAGCCACAGCACGCCCGAGGCCCCGATCCAGTGGTGGCTGCAGCCCAAGGGTCCCGACAGCGTGCACTTGCTGGATGAGTCCGCCGAGCTGCCACGCCTAGACTACGCCCTGTCCGAGTTCGGGCTGCGCATGCCTTTTAGGCCCACCGATTTCACCCAAGTCAACCCGCACATCAACCGCGTGCTGGTGGGGCGTGCCGTGCGCCAGCTGGCGCCGCAAGCGCACGAGCGCGTGATCGACTGGTTCTGCGGCTTGGGCAACTTCACCCTGCCGCTGGCCACCCAAGCGCGCGAGGTGCTGGGCATCGAGGGCAGCGCGGCGCTGGTGGCGCGCGCCCAAAGCAACTGGGCTGAGAACCAAAGCCTGCGCGGTGGGCTGGCCCCCACCCGCTTCGAGGCGCGCAACCTGTTCGAGCTCACGCTGCAGCAGCTGTGCGCTTGCGGCGTGGCCGACAAATGGCTGGTGGACCCGCCGCGCGAGGGCGCCTTTGCACTGGTCAAGGCGCTGGCCGACTGGCAGCAGGCGCAGGCCGCCGGTGCGGCCAATGACGCCGCCGCAGGCGCGCCCGAGTGGCGCCCGCCGCAGCGCATCGTTTATGTGAGCTGCAACCCGGCCACGCTGGCGCGCGACGCTGGCTTGCTGGTGCACCAAGCGGGCTACCGCTGCACGGCGGTTGGGGTGGTGAACATGTTTGCGCACACCGCGCACGTGGAGAGCATGGCGGTGTTTGAGCGCGTGGCTGGCGCCTAAGGCGCAGAGCAAGGGGGGGCGGCGGTTGTTCAGCGTGCCGGCGCTGCAGGGGCTGTTCCGGGGGCCGCTGCAGGGGCGGGCGCAGCGGGCGCGGGGGGCGCGGGGGGCGTCAACCCGGGGCGTGGCGGCAAGGCGACCGTACCCGGTGTGGCCCCGCCGGGCGTGCCTGGTGTTGCAGGCCGCTGTGCCGGCGAGGGTGCCGGGGCAACCGGGGCGGCACCAGCGGCAGCCGGGGCGCGTGGGGTGGCAGCCGGAGCAACAGGCGCCGGGGCAACTGGAGCGGCGCCCACTGCAGCCGGGGTGCCCGGAGCGCGTGGGGCAGCCGCCGGAGGCGCAGCGGGAGCCGCCGCCGCAGCCGGCGCCACAGGCAGCATTTGCTCAGTCGGGCTGGCCGGCGCTGCCGCAGGTTGTTGCGGCATGCCCGGGATATCGTTGTCGCGCATGTGCTGGTCCATTTCGCGCCAACCCTCAAAAATCTCGGCCCTCGACATGCGCGGGTTGGTGGCAAAGCAGTCTTCGATGCTGCGCACCGCGTGGCGACAGGCAGCGCCCACGGCGCGCGCCTCGGCCGCTTGGCGCTGCGCGACCATGCCGGGGGTTTCCAACCCCAGCATCTCGCATCCGCTCAGCAGCAAAAGCGAGGACAGGATGGCGAGCAATCCCCAGCGGCGCAGGGGCGAGATTGCAGGGTGGATGGACATGGTGGAACGCATTGTCGGCCTAAATGCCGCGCACGGGCCAAGAAAAAAGGGGGCACAGGCCCCCTAAACTTCTCATTCAAGTTTCACCGGTTTTACCAGCGAGGAGTACCTTCAGTGCTGTCTGGGTGCAAACAGAGGGCAGGCAGGAGCAAGCCCGCACGCCCTGCTGCACCGCAGATCACTCCTCGCCGCCCATCAGGCCCAGCAAAATCAGCAGGCTCTGGAAGATGTTGAACAGGCTCAGGTAAATGCCTAGGGTGGCCATGATGTAGTTGGTCTCGCCACCATCGACGATGCGCTTGAGGTCCACCAGCAACAGCGCGCTGAAAATGCCGATCGCCATGGTGCTCAAAACCGCCATGAAAACCGTGCTGCCGACAAAAATGTTGATCACCATGCCAGCGATCAGCACCAGCACGCCCATGAACAGCCACTTGCCCAAGCCTTCGAGGTCGCGCTTGATCACGGTCGAGAGGCTGGACATGACCACAAAGACGGCGGCGGTGCCGGCAAAAGCCGTCATCACCAAGCTGGTGCCGTTCTGAAAGCCCAGCACCATCGCCAGCAGGCGCGAGAGCATCAGGCCCATGAAGAAAGTGAAGGCCAGCAGCAGTGGCACGCCGAGCGCGGAATCCTTGGTCTTGTGGATCGCGTACATGAAACCAAAGGCCCCGGCCAAGAACACCACCAAGCCCGTCATGCCGCCTAGCGGAGCGGTGATGCCCGTGGCCATGCCCACCCAAGCGCCCAACACGGTGGGCACCATGCTCAGGGCGAGCAGCCAGTAGGTGTTGCGCAGCACGCGGTTGCGCTGCTCGGCCGATACGGTGGGGGCGCCGAAGCGGCCCCAAGATTGGGTGGGTTGGTTCATGTGGCAAAACTCCTATAAGGTTCGCAGCAGATTCTAGCGCCGACCGGCCGATAATGCAGACTCAACGCAAACCCACCGGCAGCTGCAGGTGTTGCATAGAGTCCACCACCGCTAGGAAAGTTCATGAAAAACAAACCCGTACTCGATCTGGCCGACGTCAAGGCAGTGGCCGCCGCCGCCGAGGCCGAAGCGCTCAAAAACCACTGGGCGGTGACCATCGCCATCGTTGACGACGGCGGCCACGCGTTGTGGTTGCAGCGCCTCGACGGCGCGCCGTCGATTTCGGCGCAAATCGCCATGGCCAAGGCGCACACCGCCGCGCTCGGGCGGCGCGAGAGCAAGGCCTACGAAGACGTGATCAACCAAGGCCGCACCTCGTTCTTGAGCGCGCCCACGCTGCAGGGCATGCTCGAAGGCGGCGTGCCAATCTTCAAAGACGGGCAGTGTTTGGGTGCGGTGGGCGTGAGCGGCGTCAAGTCGCCCGAAGACGCGCAGATCGCCAAGGCCGGCATCGCCGCGCTGGGGTTGTAACCGCTGTTTTTAGCGCCGCAGCAGCCACCAAGCCACTGCGGTGGTGATGAGCAAAGGGAGCAACAAGCCGAGCCACATGGCGATTAACCTCGATGGTGTGTGTGGGCTGTGAGGGTTCGTGCCTTAGGGTGTCGTCTGTGCAGGGGTTTAGCGCGGACTTGCCGCGGCCAGCTCATGGTGCAAATGCAACAAACGCTGGCTTGGGTGGCACTCCGACCAGATGCGCTGTGCCGCATGCACACATTGGCCGCACTGGGTGCCCACGCCGTGCTCAAACTGGATGGCGTCGAAGCCTTCGCCTTGCTGGGCGCAGGCGGCGATGGTCTTGTCACTGACCCGGCGGCATACACAGACGATCATGGATGGGCTCCTGAGGGATTGAACGGATGATAATGATTCGCACTAAAGTCCGCAAGCCTTTTTTGATAACCCTTGCAGCGTGATGGCAATAGGGGATTTTGTGCGGACTGCGGGTTTTTCTGGGCCTGGCGGCCTATGTTTTGGCCCGCGCTTCGGGTAGATTCACAGCTTTACGATTTAGAACGCTGATACGCCATGACTACGGAGCTGCCTCCCATCCCGGCCAAGCGCTACTTCACCATCGGTGAGGTGGGCGAACTCTGCGGCGTCAAGCCGCACGTGCTGCGCTACTGGGAGCAGGAGTTCACGCAACTGCGCCCCATGAAGCGGCGCGGCAACCGGCGCTACTACCAGCACCACGAGGTGCTGATGATCCGGCGCATCCGCGAGCTGCTGTACGAGCAGGGTTTCACCATCCAAGGCGCGCGCAACCGCTTGCAAGAGCAGGTGCAGCATGAGCGCGAGCAGCGCCGCAGTGGGGCTTGCACCTTGGCGCCCATGGAACCGGAGCACGAAGACCACGCCGCACCCGAGCACGCCGGCTACGCAGACTCTGCGGTTGGCGCCACCCCGGCCTTGACCAACTGGGCCGCCGTGCGCGCCGAACTGCTGGCGATTCGGCGTTTGCTGGCCCAACCCAGCCAGGGCGCCTAGAAGTCCACGCCGGTGGCCTCTAGGGCATGCTAGAATTCTGGCTTCGGCGTGTAGCGCAGCCTGGTAGCGCACTTGCATGGGGTGCAAGGGGTCGCGAGTTCGAATCCCGCCACGCCGACCAAGCAATGATCAAAGCCCGGAACCGCAAGGAACCGGGCTTTGTTTTTCTATCGATGGGGTAGGGGCTAGGGCGCTGGGGCAGCCGGCCTCATACCGTTTTGCTGCGCGGCCAAAAATCGGCCAAAGCCCCCAGCGCCCCAACCCCACGTAAATCGTAGTTTGGCCGAGAGTTCTACGTTTTTGGCGTAACCGAGTGCCATGCTGGTCTGACCCCGATTTCAGACCTCGATTTCTGGTCGAAAATCAGGCGGTTCTGACCTCTGAGAGCAGATCGGGGTGACGGTCCAGCAGTTTGAGCAGCTTGACCAAGGCCAGCGGCGGCTTGGTCTTGCCGTTCTCGTAGCGCGAAAAGGCATTGACGCCACCACCAAAGAGTTCAGCCGCCTGCCGTTGGTCAAGATCGAGCTTCTTTCGCACCTTGGCGATGTAGCTGGGATCGACGTAGGCGGCATTGACCTGGCGTTGAAACAGGCCGACCATTTCGCTGTAGCGGTCGCCATGCTCACGGTTCAAGACCACTTCACCGCAAGCAGGGCAAAAATCGCCCGTCACCGCTGGGATGGTGGTGTTTTCGCCCTTGTAGGTGTAGGGCATATCGCGCGTGTCTTGGATCAGTTCCGCCGCGCCGCAGCAGGGGCATTTCATGGTCATAGCTCCTTGAAGGAAACGATCAACACACCATCGATGACGGTCAGCTTCAGATACACCTCATCGCCGCGTGGCGTCTTGCCTCGGTACACGTCTTGCCAAACACGATGATCGGCATGGGTGGTCATGCTCTTGTAGAAGTCGGCACCAGTGAGCGCCAAGACTACAGCGCACATCCCGTCTAGGTCATCAATGCCCAGATCACGCGCCCCACTGAAGGCACTGGCCGTGGCCCTGACCTGACCCGCCTCCACCAAGGCTTTGACGGCTGGAAGCTTGCAGTGCGGGATGCCTTTTTCCATCGGAGGATTTTAACCAAGAAGGTGAAGTTGTCAAGTTGGTTGATTCCGTGGCCAAGTGCCATCTAGGCGCATGCCTCGATTGGAAAAGGCTGAAATTGTGGTCTGACGCCGATATCCGATTTACCCGCATGCGGATTTTCAAGCACCCAGCGCCCATTCCTCTACCGCCAAGCCCGGTACGCGCAAAAACTCTCTGGCGTTGTTGGTGATGAGCACCGAATCCTCGGCCAAGGCATGCGCGGCAATCATCAAATCCATGCCAACTATAGGCTGCCCTGCTCGCTCCAGCATGGCCCGAATGTGGGCGTAATGGTGGGTGGCCTCCAAGGGCCAAGGCCGCACGTCAAAACCCGCCAGCCACGCTTCCACCGCTGCCTTGAATTTGGGTGACTCCAACTTGGCCGCCCCAAAGCGCAGCTCGGCCGCCACAATGCCCGACAACCACACTTGGCTGTGCTCAAGCCCGGCAAAGCGCGCCACCATTTCAGCAGGGTGCCGCCGCAGGATGTAGCTGCAAATGCTGGTGTCCAGCGTGCGTCGCATGGCGCTCGATCAGCTCCAGTCGCGCTCTTGCGGCAACGGGTCTCGTCTGTCGGCCAAAAAGTGGTCTGGCAGAGGGGCTGCGTGGGCGTAGAACCCTTGCAGCCAAAGGCCCATGTCCTGCTCCGGCGGCGTTTGTGGGTGCAGCCACCAATCGGCCCCGACCTGCTCGATGCGCACCTCTTTGGCCGTCAGGCGCAGGCGTGCAGGCAGACGCAAGGCTTGACTGCGGCCACTCATGAAGACTTTTGCGACGATGGTCATGACTTGCCCTTTGTCATACAACACCGCCATATTACAACACAAGAGCAAGAACCGAAACCGTGTCATGTGCCAGAAAATCTTGGCCATGCGACGGTGAACCGCCGCGGGGTAGGGGCTGGGGCGCTGGGGGCAGCCGGCCTCATACCGTCCGCTGCGCGGCCAAAAATCGGCCAACTGCCCCCAGCGCCCCAGCCCCGCGCAAGTCGGCGCTTGACTCCGATTCCCATGTTTTTTGCTTAACCGAGTGCCATGGGGGACAGACCACGATTTTAAGTTGTCAGTCTGTTTGGCTGGTTTTGGTGAAATCGGGGTCAGACCACAATTTCCCAATTTTCCTGCTGTCGCCCCCTCACAACACCGCCTCCAAGCCTTTGCGCTCGATCAGGTTGAGCAGCTTTAGCGACGGGCCGCTCGGGCGTTTGTCGCCCGCTTCCCACTTCTGCACCGTGGCTAGGCTGGTGTTGAGCACGGCGGCGAACACCGCTTGACCCAGGCTTGAATCTTCGCGTAGTTCTTTAATTTTTTGCGGCGGCATCTCATGCACGCCGAATTGGCACAGCGCATCGAACTCGGCCATGCGCCGTTTGCTGATGAGTCCAGCGCCGTGCAACCCGCGCGCGGTCTGGTGCATTTCGTCGAGGATGCGGCTCTTACGGTTGGCTGTCGTCATGTAGTACCTCCGCGATCTCACCGGCCGCCACTGCAGCCGCCAGTTCGCGATCATCAAATCCTAGGCATCTCAACCACCGCATCGTGCAGGCCGGCATCGGTTACACCGGCCTTGCGCATCCAGCGGCTGAAGGTTCGGGTGCGGAAGACTCTTTGCACGGCCTCACTATACCATTCGGTGCGACAAAAATCAGCATCAACCACCATACGCGAAAATCAGCACATGAACCCAACCGAGCCCGCACCCTCCTTCCCACCCACCCCCGAAGCCGAGCAACCCCATCTCACCCACCCAACCACCCCACCCCCCAACGACCCCGACAGCCTCGCCGACTACGCCGAGCGCGCTTACCTCGAGTACGCGCTGAGCGTGGTCAAGGGGCGGGCGTTGCCGGATGTGTGCGATGGGCAAAAACCGGTGCAGCGGCGCATTTTGTACGCCATGCAGCGCATGGGGCTCGGGCACAGCGGTGCTGGGGGCGCGGGTGCGGCGGCGGGTGCGGCCAAGCCGGTCAAGTGCGCTCGCGTGGTGGGCGATGTGTTGGGGCGCTTTCATCCGCACGGCGATCAGGCGGCTTACGATGCGCTGGTGCGCATGGCGCAAGACTTCGCGCAGCGCTATCCGCTCATCGACGGCCAAGGCAACTTTGGCAGCCGCGATGGCGATGGCGCTGCGGCCATGCGCTACACCGAGGCGCGGTTGGCGCGCATCAGCACGCTGCTGCTCGACGAGATCGACGCCGGCACGGTGGACTTTGTGCCCAATTACGACGGCTCGACGCAGGAGCCACGCCAGCTACCGGCCCGGCTGCCTTTTGTGCTGCTCAACGGCGCCAGCGGCATTGCGGTGGGCATGGCGACCGAAATCCCCAGCCACAACCTGCGCGAGGTGGCCGGTGCCTGCGTGGCCTTGATCAAAAACCCGGAGCTGAGCGAAGACGAGTTGCTGGCCCTGCTGCCGGGTCCCGACTTTCCGGGCGGGGCGCAGATCATCAGCCCGGCGCCAGACATTGCCCAAGCCTACCGCACGGGGCGCGGCAGCCTGAAGGTGCGCGCGCGCTGGCGCATCGAAGACCTGGCGCGCAACCAGTGGCAACTGGTGGTGACCGAGCTGCCGCCGGGCGTGAGCGCGCAGCGGGTGCTCGAAGAGATCGAGGAGATCACCAACCCCAAGGTCAAGGCCGGCAAAAAGGCGCTCAGCCCCGAGCAAACGCAGCTCAAGGCCAGCCTGCTGGCGCTGCTCGACACCGTGCGCGACGAATCGAGCAAAGACGCGGCGGTGCGCATCGTGTTCGAACCCAAGAGCAGCCGCTCAAGCCCAGACGAGCTGATCGCGGCCCTGCTGGCGCACACCAGCCTCGAGTGTTCGGTGCCGATCAACCTGACGCTGGTGGGCCTGGACGGCAAGCCGCTGCCCAAGAGCCTGCGCCAGATGCTGAGCGAGTGGCTGTCGTTTCGGCAGCAGACCGTGACGCGGCGCACCCAGCACCGGCTGGAGCGCGTGCTCGAGCGCATCCACATTCTGGAGGGGCGGGCGCTGGTGCTGCTCAATATCGACGAGGTGATCGCCCTGATTCGCAGCAGCGACGAGCCCAAGGCGGCGCTGATGGCGCGTTTTGCCCTGAGCGAGCGCCAAGCCGATGACATTTTGGACATCCGCTTGCGCCAACTGGCGCGGCTGGAGGCGATTCGGATCGAGCAAGAGCTGATCGATCTGCGCACCGAGCAGGGCCGGCTCGAAGAGGTGCTGGCACAACCGGCGAGCCTGCGCCGCTTGCTGGTGCGCGAGATCGAGGCCGACGCCAAGGCTTTTGGCGATGCGCGCCGCACCCTGATCCAGCCCGAGCGCAAGGCCAGCGCCGAAGTCAAGCTGCTCGACGAGCCGGTGACGGTGGTGGTGTCGGCCAAGGGCTGGGTGCGCGCCCGCAGCGGCCACGGCCACGAGGCCGGCGGTTTCGCCTTCAAGGCCGGTGACGCGCTCTATGGCGCCTTCGAGTGCCGCACGGTGGACAGCCTGATCGTGCTGGGCAGCAACGGCCGCGCCTACAGCGTGCCGGTGGCCAGCCTGCCCGGGGCCCGTGGCGACGGCCAGCCGATCACGAGCCTGATCGAGCTCGAGAGCGGCACCCAGCCGCAGCACTACCTAGCGGCAGCGGCGGCGGTGCAGTGGCTGCTGTGCGGATCGGGCGGCTACGGTCTGCTGGCCGCGACCGAAGATTTGCTCTCGCGCCAGCGCGCCGGCAAGGCTTTTTTGGCGCTGGCCGAAGGCGAAAGCCTGTGCCCACCGGCGCAAGTGGCCGGGGCGCAACAGGTGTGCGCGGTGTCGGCGGCGGGGCGCATTTTGTGCTTCGAGCTGGCCCAGCTGCGGCATCAGCCCAAAGGCGGGCGCGGCCTGCAGCTGATCAGCCTCGAGGCCGGCGATCGGCTGGTGGGCGCGCAGCCCTACACGCGCAGCGTGCGCATCGAGGGCACAGGCCGGGGCGCCAAGCCGCGCGAAGAGACGCTGGAGCTGCGCAGCCTGAACAACGCCCGCGGGCCTAGGGGTGGCAAGGGCAAGCCGGGCAACTTCGGCTTCAAGCCCGAGCGCATCGTGCGCGTGCTTTAAGGCTTGGGCGCCAGCTCGGCGATCATTTCGATTTCGACGCAGGCGCCCAGCGGCAACTGGGCCACGCCAAAGGCGCTGCGGGCGTGCGCGCCCACGACCGGGCCAAAGACTTCGGCCAGCAGCTGCGAGCAGCCGTTGGTGACCAGGTGCTGCTCGGTGTAGCTGTCGGTCGAGTTCACCAGCCCCATCACTTTGACGATGCGGCGCACGCCGTTGAGGTCGGTGCCGGCGGCCACGCAAGCGGCATGCAGCGTGCCCAGCAGGTCGATGGCCACGGCGCGCGCGGCCGCTTGGCCTTCGGCGGTGTTCAGGTTCAGGCCCAGCTGCCCGACCCACGGCTGGCCGCCGCGTTTGGCGATGTGGCCGCTGAGCATGACCAAGTTGCCGGTTTGCACAAAGGGCAGGTAGGCCGCCGCCGGGGTGGCCACGGGCGGCAGTTCGATGTTCAACGCTTGCAGGGTGTGATAGACGCTCATGGGGGCTTGGGTAAAGGTGGATTGGGTGGACGGCGGTGGGGGGAATCGTGCGCTGGAAAGGAGCGGCTGCGTTTGAAAGCAGCGGCTGCGCTTGCGTTTGAGGTTGCGGCGCACGGCAATTCTAGGGCGATATGATGCGCGCAGATGTACGCGTGGATGCGTGCGGAAAAGTGGCCGCCGCGTCAGCAACCTAGAGCAGGGGGGCAGCAGGGATGGACAAATCCGTGGCAACGCACGCCGCGCTGGCGCTGGGCTTGCCGCTGATGCTGGGCGGCATCAGCGGTGCGTGGTTGCAGTTGCAGCAGCCGCTGCTGTGGTCGGCCGGGGCCTATGGCGCGCTGGCGGCGGCGGCGCTGCTGCTGGGTGCGCTGCTCTGGGGCCGCCAGCCGGGCCTTGGGGGCGCTAGGCAAAAGCTGTGGAGCCTGGGCTGGCTGCTGGTTGGGGCGGGGCTGTTGTTTGCCAGCACGGGCGGCCGGGCGCTGTGGTTTCAGGCCGGGGCGCTGGATGCGCAGCTCGAAGGGCGCGATCTGGTTCTTGAGGGCTACGTGGCCGGTTTGCCGCGCCAAGGCGAGCTGGGTTGGCAGTTTGAGTTTGAGGTGCTGCAGGCCAGCCTCGACGGCGTGGCGGTGGCGCTGCCGCAGCGGCTGCGGCTGGCGTGGTTTGCGCCGCGCGCGGGGCGCGGGCAAAACGCAGGCGCTGGCCTGCCCGAGCTGCGTGCCGGCCAGCGCTGGCGCCTGACGGCGCGCTTGCAGCGCCCGCACGGCTTGGCCAATCCGGGTGGCTTCGATTTTGAGCTGCGGCTGTGGGAGCAGGGCATCCACGCCACCGGCAGTGTGCGCGCTGGGCCAGCTATGCCTGCGCCGCAGTTGCTTGGCCACGGCTGGCATTTTCCGCTGCAACAGGCGCGGCAGTGGGTGCGCGACCGCATGCTCGAGCGCGTGCAGCCCGCGGCCACGGCCGGTGTGCTGGCGGCGCTGGTGGTGGGCGATCAGGGCGCCATCCCGCAGACGCACTGGGAGACCTTTCGCGTCACCGGCGTCACGCACCTGATGGTGGTCTCGGGCACCCACATCACGCTCTTTGCTTGGATGGCGATGGCGCTCATCGGCCTGCTCTGGCGCTTGGCCGGGCGGCGCCTGCCGGCGCTGCTGCTGGCCGTGCCCACGCCGGTGGCGGCGGGCTTGGGCGGGCTGGCGCTGGGGTTTTTGTATGCGCTGTTTTCGGGCTGGGGCGTGCCGGCGCAGCGCGCCGTGCTGATGCTGGCCACGCTGGTGCTGCTGCAGCTCAGCGGTCGCCAGTGGCCGTGGCCCTTTATGTGGCTGGCGGTGATGCAGATGGTGGTGCTGCTGGACCCGTGGGCCTTGCTCAGCCCCGGTTTTTGGCTCAGCTTCGTGGCGGTGGCGATCCTGTTTGCCAGCGGCCAGCCGCTGCCCACCGACGGGCGCAGCGGGCGCCACTACGTGCTGGGGCTGGTGCGCACGCAAGCGCTCATGACGCTGGCCCTGGCCCCGCTGCTGCTGCTGTGGTTTGGCGAGTTTTCGCTGGTGGGCCTGCTGGCCAATCTGCCCGCCATACCTTGGGTCACGCTGCTGGTCACGCCGTTGGCGCTGGCCGGGGTGCTGGTGTGGCCACTGTGGCTGCTGGCGGGCTGGATGATCGATGCGCTGATGCTGTGGCTGCAAGCCTTGCAGCAGTGGCCTTGGGCCACCATCAGCCGCCCGGCGCTGCCGCTGCTGCTGGCTGTGCTGGCCGCCTTGGGCGGGCTGCTGCTGGTGCTGCGCTGGCCGTGGTCGCTGCGCGCCTGGGGGCTGCTGCTGATCTGGCCGGCGCTGGCCTACAGCCCGGCGCGCCCGCCGCCGGGGCATTTTGAATGGTTGGCGGCCGACATTGGGCAGGGCACGGCGGTGATCGTGCGCACCCAGAACCACACCTTGGTTTACGACACCGGGCCGCCCATGGGGCCGCACAGCGACGCCGCCCAGCGCGTGCTGCTGCCGCTGTTGCGGCGCCACGGCGAAGCGCCCACCAAGGTGCTGATCAGCCACATCGATTCCGACCACGCCAGCGGCATTGCCACGCTGGCGCGCGCGCACCCGCAGGCACAGTGGCTCACCTCGTTCGATACCCGGCCTTGGGGCCTAGACAGCCAGCGCTGCCTGGCGGGCCAGAGCTGGGTCTGGGACGGGGTGCCGTTTCGCATCTTGCACCCAAGCCCGGCCTATTACACTGCGCGCCGCCCCGACAACGCCATGTCGTGCGTGCTGCAAGTGGGGCAGGGCGCGGCTTCGTTGCTGCTGCCGGGCGATATTTACGTCGAGGAGGAAACCCGCTTGGCGCTGGCGCAGCCCGATCTGCGCGCCGGGGTGCTGCTGGCCGCGCACCACGGCAGCCGCACCTCGAGCGGGCCGGTCTGGCTCAACACGCTGCAGCCGCAGTGGGTGGTGATCCAAGCCGCGCACCGCAGCCGCTACGGCCACCCGCACCCGCAGGTGCTGGCGCGGCTGCAAGAGCGCGGCATCCCGTGGGTGGCGACACCGCTGTGCGGGGCCGCTTGGGGCAGCAGCCAGCGCCCGGGCGAGCTGCATTGCCAGCGCCAGCAGCGCCAGCGCTATTGGCAGCACCCCGATGGACGCAGCGCACTGCCCGCGCCACCCTAGGGGGTGCGTTTTAGAGCGGTGGCAGCACGTCCAGCCGCCGCGCGGGCCAGTCGAGCACGGCGCAGCGCCGGTGCATCAGGGGGGCCAGATCGGGGTGCGCCTCGGTGATCACCTGGGTGGCGAAGTGGGCCAGAAAGCGCGCGCGCAACTCGGCCCCGGCGCGCTCGACGCCTTGGTTTTCGTAGGGCATCGAGGTCAGCAGCAAAAACCCGTCGGGGGGGATGCGCCCGGCGCGCATGTTGCTGTGGATGATGTCGGCGGCGGTGCGGATGGGTTGCGCCAAGTCTGGGCTGTAAGGCCCGATCATCAGGGCCAGATTGGGGGTGTGCAAAAAGTCAAAGCCGCGCCCGAGGCAGATCACCCATTCGCGGTGCTCGATCGCCAGCGCCCGCCCGTGCTGCTGGCGCACGCCGGCCACATGGGCCAGGTTGCCCAGCAGCAGCGGCAGCAAGTCGGCGCGCACCGGGCGCGGCAGGCCGGGCAGGGTGCGCACCAGCTGCGCTTCCAGCGCCAGGGCGTCGGGTTCGGTACTGGCTGGCGGCTGGGTGCGGGCATCGGGCTCGGGTTGGCTGGTCGTGGCACCAAAGGCGGCCAGATCGAGCACGGTGCCGTCGGGGCCGTGCAGCAGCAGGGCTTCTTCGTCGGTCTCGAAGCCGCACACGATCGGATAGACGCTCTGGTGCGCGGCGCCAAACAGCTGCGAGACTTGGGCGTGGATGGCCCAAGCGTGCGCCATGCTGTCGTCGCGCCGATAGCGAAAACCGGCGCAACCGCGCTTGCGCTCGCCGCGCGACCAGTGGTAGGTGATGAGCAGCAGCACCCGGCGCCCGCTCTGCGTTTGGATGTTGACGAAGTCGATCAGCAGCTGGCTCAGGTAGGGCCAGCCGAGGTTGAACATGCCGCCGAGGTTGCGAAAGGGCGTGATGATGCCTGCGGGCAGCTGGGTGGCCAGCGCGAGGTTGACGCGCCCGTCCATGCACATCAGGGCGGCGATGGCGCTGGGGTGCTGCGCCCGGTAGCGCTGGCGCTCCAGCCAAGCCTCGGGGCCGCGAAACGCTTCGCCATGGCGCTGCGCCAAGTCAAACAGCCAGTCGATGCGCTGGTCGATCGGGCTCTGGTGGATCGATTGCGGTGGGGGCGCGCTTAGGGTGGCCGGGGTAGTGGGTGCGGGCATAGATTTAACTCCTCCGTCGCGCCCGCACCGCCTGCCCCAGGTCGATCACCGCCATGACGTAATAGCTGCTGGGGTTGTAGCGCGAGATGGCAAAAAAGTTTTGCGTGCCCAGCCAATGGCTGGCGGGTTGGCCGCCGCGCGCCGGGTCGCCTTGCTCCAGTTCGACCAGTGCCAGCAGACCGTTGTGCTGCGCTGCGGCGGCACCGGGCTGCACGCCCAAGGCCTGCAACTGCTCGAGCGTGAAGCTGGGGCGGATGCTGGGCGCGAGCAGCGTGGGCAAATCGAGCCGCGCCGGGTCGAAGCGGAGCGGGAAGTGGGTGGGCATGCCGGGCTGCCAGCCGTGCCCGACCAAAAAATTGGCCACCGAGCCGATGGCATCGGGCACGCTGTCGATCAGGTCGATGCGGCCGTCGGCGTCGAAATCGACGCCAAAGCGCGGCCAGTTGCTGGGCATGAACTGTGGCAGCCCAATGGCGCCGGCGAAGCTGCCGCGCCACGCGTCGGGGGGGCGCGGGTGCTTGTGGCTCAATTGCAAAAAGGCGGCCAGTTCGGAGCGGAAAAACTCGCTGCGCTGGGCCGCGCGTGGGTGCTCGGGCGGGAAGTCAAAGCCCAGCGTGGCCAGCGCGTCGAGCACGCGGTGCGTGCCCATGTGGCGGCCGTAGAGCGTCTCGACGCCGATGATGCCAACGATGAGCCAATCGGGCACGCCAAACTCGCGCTCGGCGCGCTCTAGGCTGGCCTCGTGCTGCTGCCAAAAGCGCAGCCCGGCCTGGATGCGCACCGGCTCGACGAAGCGCGCCCGGTAGGCTGGCCAGTCGCGCAGGGTGCCGCGCGGCATGGGCGTCATGAGGCGCACGATCTGCGGCCGGTGCCGGGCTTCGTGCCCGATCCAGCGCTCGGCCCAGCCGTCGCTCCAGCCCTGCTCGGCGTCGAGCTGGCGCGCAAAGGCCAGCGCGGCGGGGTGCTGGGCAAAGCTGCCGGGGGTGGCGGGTGCCGAAGCAGCCGGCGCTGCCGGGGTTGTCACTGGCAAGGCGGCCGCAGGCAGGGTGCCAGGGTTGGAGTCGGCCAGAGCACGCGCCGGCAGCAGGGCACTGGGCAGCACGGCAGCACCCAAGGCAGTGAGCGTGAGGCGGCGGCGCAGGGTTTGCGAGGGCGCGGGTTCCGGGGTGGCAAGGGCTGGCGAGTGGGTCATGTTCAAGGGTGGAGCGGCGCACCGGTTTGGGGTCGGGTCAAGCGGCCCGATTCAATGGGGTCGGATCAACGGGGCGTGGCAATGGGGGCAACTGGCGCCATTGTCGGCGCAAATCGCGCAGGTCGATCTGCTGGGTCGGGTCGTAGCGTTGGGCTTCGAGCCGCAGCAGCCAATGGCTCCAAGCGGCGACGGTGGCGGCGGGGCAGTCTGTGGGCAGGGCGGCGGCGAGCTGGCGCGGGGTGGCCGGGGCTGGCACCACGCCGCCGGCTTGGGCCACGGCCTTGCGGGCGCGCTGCAACAGGCGCAGCCAAGGGTCGGGGCGCGGCCGCAGCCACTGCAGCCAAGCCACGGCGGCGAGGGTAGCCAAGCACAGCAGGCCCACCAGCAGGTACAGCAGCTGCTGCCAGTGCGGGGCGGCAAAGCCGAGCTGGCGCAGCAGCTCGAGCTGGCGGTTCTGGCCGTAGTCGAGCACCCACTGGTTCCAGCGGTTGTTGGTGGCCTCCCAGATGGCGCGCATCTGGGCCAGCATATCGGGGTCGATCTGGATCAGGGCCGCGGCCAGGGGCCCCGGTGGCGGCAGCAGCCGCTGCAGGTCGGTGGTGCGCGCCGGCGCCACGTGCGCGGTGGGGTCGATGCGCGTCCAGCCTTGGGCATCCAGCCAGACTTCGGCCCAGGCGTGGGCGTCGCTCTGGCGCACGGTCCAAAAGCCGTCGATGGGGTTGAGCTCGCCGCCGTGGTAGCCGGTGACGATGCGCGCCGGGATGCCCAGCTCGCGCATCAGCACCACAAAAGCCGAGGCGATGTGCTCGCAAAAGCCCTCGCGGCGGTCGAACCAAAATTCGTCGGCGCTGTGGCGGCCAAACACGCCCGGCTCTAGGGTGTACTGGTAGCCGCCGGTGCGCAGGCGCAGCAGCACGGCGTCGATCAGCTGCGGCGCGCTGGCGTTGGGCCCCAGCTGTTGGCGCAGCTCAGCCGCCAGCTGGCGCGTGCGCGGGTTGAAGCCGGCCGGCAGCTGCAAGTTGGTCGCCAGCGTAGCGGCGGGCCGCAGCGGGCGGTGCTGCAGATCGGGCCAAGCCACGGCCTCGAAGCGGGTGACTTCGGTCAGGGGCCGCGGCAATATCCATTGCAGATCGGGCGTGAGCTGTGCGCTCTGGGTGCCGATGGGCGGCAGCTCGGGCGTGGTTTGCAGCGTCAGCACCCAAGGTTGGTGGCTGGGCTCCATGGTCAGGCGGTAGCGCAGCGGCGTGCCGACGCTTTGCAGCTCGGTCTGCAAGGCGGCGCTGGCGTGCTCGGGCAGGCTGTGCTGGCCGTACTGGGGCAGCCACTGCTGGCCGTCGAAGCGGCTAAAAACCGGGCCACGAAAATACAGCTGATTTTGCGGCGGGCGGCGGCCGTCGAGGAATTCGACGCGCAAGGCCACGCTGGGGTCGAGCGCCAAGCGCGCGATCTGCCCCACCTGCATCTGCCCCGACAGGCCGCTGCGGCCCATCTGGGCGTCGGTGGGGATGTGCCACAGCGGGCCAAAGCGTGGAAACAGCACAAACAGCAGCAGCATCAGCGGCGCCCCAAACAGCACCAAGGTGCTGGCTTGGCGCAGCGCTTGGGTCAGCGGCGGGCGCCCCAGCGGCAAATGCGCCAGCACGAGGCCAGTGAGCAAGCCCAGCAGCGCCGGTACGATGCCCAGCGCGGTGAGCAACGACTGCGAATGCAGCAGCAGCGTGAGCAGAGTGAAAAAGCCCAAGAAAAACACCACCAGCGCGTCGCGGCGGGCGCGCAGCTCCAGCGTTTTGAGCGCCAGCAGCAGAACGATCAAGTTGCTGCCGGCCAGGGCACCCCAAAGCTGGCCGTGGTGCAGCCAGGTGCCGGCCAGCGCCAGCAGCAGCAAGGCCAGCATCACTGCGCGGCCGGGCAAGGGCTGGCCGCGCAGCGCCAGCACGGCGCGCCCGAGCAGCAGCAGCAGCGCCAGCGCGCTGGCCCACAGCGGCTGATGCGCGCTTTGCAGCAGCACGATCCAGCCCACCACGCCGAGCAAAAACAGCGTGTCGCGCAGCTCGCGCGGCCAGGTGCGCGGGGCCAGCGCGGAGGGCAGCAAAGCAGGCTGCGCCAAGGGTGGCGGAGTTGGCTGCGCCAAGTGCGGGGCCGGCTTCTTTAGCGCCATGCCAGTGCCTCTAGGCAGCGCTGGCGCTGCACCGCGCCCTGCTCGGGCGCGATTTCAAAGCCCGGCAGGCGCAAGCCGTAGCGCAACCCCAGGGCATCGGCTTGCAGCACCCAGGCGCATAGGCGCGAGCGGCGCGCCTCTTCGTCGTGCAGCTGGCAGCGCGCGTGCTCCAGCCACAGCTCGGCTGCGGCCGGGTGGCTGAAGTCGCGGCTGACCCACTGCGCGCGCTCATTGCCGGCCAAGCGCGCGGCTTTTTTCCACAGCACCCACTTGAGCGGGTCGCCGCGCCGGTAGGGGCGGGCGCCGTCGGTTTCACCGCTGCGCTGGGCCGCATGGGGGCCGCTGGCGGGGCCGTCCTCGTGTGTGGCGGCCAGCGGCAGCGCCGGGGCCGGGGTCTCGGGGGCCGGATAGACCCACAGCTGCGCCGCCGGCCGCCACCAATGCCAGACCTTGAAGGTGCCCAGCGGATACAAGGTCTGCACCCGCAGCGCGGGCAGCGGCAGGCGGCCGCGCTGCTGCGTGGGGTAGGCCAGCTGCACGCTGTGCTGGTCTTGGGGGCCCACATCGGCCCACACGTCGCTGGCAGCAGCGCCACTGCCCAGCCACTGCAGCCCCACGGCGTAGCGCGCGCGCCGCGAGGGGTTGCGCAAGTGGATTTCGACCGCGGCGCTCTGGCCAGCAAACACTGGCGCACCGGGGTGCAGGCTCAGCTCCAGCCCGGCTAGGTTGCGGTGCCCCACCCAGACCCCAGCCGCCGCGCTGCCGGCGAGCATAAAAGTGAGCAGGTAGCCCAGGTTGAGCTGGTAATTGATGCTGCCCAGCAGCAACAGCAGCAGCGTAAAGCCCAGCATCCAGCCCGCACGGGTGGGCAGCAGGTAGAGGTTGTGTTGGTGCAGCGCGGTCTGGTCTTGCTGTGGCAAGCGGCGCAGCCACCAAGCGCGCAAGCGCGGCATAACGGCGGTTTGGATCATGGCGGGCATGAGCGATTGCCTCTCAGTGGCGCCCGGCCGCCCGAAGCCACTGAAGCGCCCCCTTGGGGGGCAGCGAGCGCAGCGAGCGTGGGGGCCAGTTTCACTTCAGCGCAGCGCCGTGGCCTCGATCATGGCCTGCACCTGCTCGAAGGCGCCGCGCCCGGCGCTGCCCAGCGGCTGCAACCGGTGCGCTGCGGTTTGCGGCAAGATGGCGGCGACGTCGTCGGCGGCGGCGTAGCTGCGCCCTTCCAGCAGCGCGCGCGCTTGGGCGGCCCGCAAGATCGCCAGCCCAGCGCGCGGGCTCAGGCCCTGCGCAAACCAGCGCCCGTTGCGGCTGGCCTCCAGCAAGTCTTGCAGGTAGTCGAGCACCGCATCGCTCAGGGCCACCGCCTGCACCTGCGCTTGCAGCCGGGCCAAGCCGGCGCTGTCGAGCAAGGCGGGCAGGGTGTCGAGCAGCTCGCGCCGATCTAGTCCGCGCAGCAGCAGGCGCTCGGCCGGGCGGCTGGGGTAGCCCAGCCGCAGACGCATCAGGAAGCGATCGAGCTGCGATTCGGGCAGCGCGTGGGTGCCCAGCTGGTCGTGCGGGTTTTGCGTGGCGATGACAAAAAAAGGCTGCGGCAGCGGCCGCGTCGCGCCCTCGACCGAGACCTGCTTTTCTTCCATGGCCTCGAGCAGCGCGCTTTGGGTCTTGGGGCTGGCGCGGTTGATCTCGTCGGCCAGCAGCACCTGGGCAAACAGCGGGCCCGGGTGGAACACAAACTCGGCGCGCTCGCGCTCGAACACCGAAACCCCCATCAAATCGCTCGGCATCAAGTCCGAAGTAAACTGCACCCGTGAGAACTGCAGCCCAAAGCTGTGCGCCAGCGCGTGGGCCAGCGTGGTTTTGCCGACGCCGGGCAAGTCTTCGATCAGCAGGTGCCCGCCGGCGAGCAAGCAGGTGACGGCGTCGCGGATGACGCCGGCTTTGCCCACGATGACCGTTTCGAGTTGGCGCAGCAGCGGCGCGATGAGGGATTGGGGTTCGAGCATGGCTGCTACGATAACGGAAAAAGGAGACAACGATGAAACCGACCGGCTACTACACCCACCCCGCCTGCCGCAAGCACGACATGGGCCCGGGCCACCCCGAATGCCCGGAGCGCTTGGGCGCGATCGAAGACCGGTTGCTGATCACTGGCCTGGCCGACGCGCTCGAGCGCCGCGACCCCAACCCGGCCTCGCAGTCCGAGCTCGAACTGGCGCATTCGCGCATGTACGTGACCTCGCTGCGCGGCATGACCGACGAGCTGCGTGAAGAAGTGCGCGCCGGCGGCCCCGAGCGGCTGCAGCTCGACCCCGACACCTCCATCAACCTGTACACCTACGAGGCGGCGCTGATGTCGGCCGGGGCGGCGCTCAACGCCACCGACGCGGTGCTGGCCGGCGAGCTGCAAAACGCCTTTTGCGCCGTGCGCCCGCCCGGCCACCACGCCTGCCGCGAGCGCGCCATGGGCTTTTGCATCTTCAACCACGTGGCGCTGGCGGCCAAGTACGCGCTCGAGCGCCACGGCCTGCAGCGCGTGGCGGTGATCGACTTTGACGTGCACCACGGCAACGGCACCGAAGAGATCGTGGCCGGCGACCCGCGCATCCTCATGTGCAGCTACTACCAGCACCCCTTTTACCCCGAATGGCCGCACGCCGAGGCCGACAACCTCGTCAACCTGCCAGTACCGGCCTATAGCCGCGGGTCTGATGTGCGCGAGCTCATCGACAGCGTTTGGATGCCGCGCCTCGAGGCGCACCGGCCCGAGATGATCTTCATCAGCGCCGGCTTCGACGCCCACCGCGAAGACGACATGGGCCAGCTCGGGCTGGTGGAGCAAGACTACGTCTGGATCACGCGGCGCCTCAAGGCGGTGGCCGATCGGCATGCGCAGGGCCGCATCGTCAGCGTGCTCGAGGGCGGCTACAACCTGAGCGCGCTGGCGCGCAGCGTGGAAGCGCACATCCGCGTGCTGGCCGATCTATAGGCGCTGTGGCTGTTGCGGTGCTGGGGGGATAATCGGGCTCGACCGCGTTTTGGTCTTTGAAGCACGCCCGCATGTCCGCCCTTGCTACCGCCCCCGCTGCATCCACCGCTGCCGCTGCGCAGGCCGCTCCTGCTGCTGCGGCGCCCGCTATGGCTCCTGCTGCTGCCCCTGCAGCGGCCCCCGCAGCCCCAGCCCCGCTGCACGACCTCACCCTCTGGCTGCAGGCGCTGGGCCAGCCCGGCGTTTGGATCGAGTTGGCGCTGCTGGCCGGCTGCGTGGCGCTGGCGCTGGCAGCGGTGTGGGCCTTGCGGCGCGGTTTCAAGCCAGACCAATACACCTCGATCTGGTTTGGCCGCAGCCTGATCGATGGTGTGCTGTTCCCGGCGCTGCTGCTGGCGCTGGCTTATGCGGCGCGCGCCGTGCTCGAGCCGCAACAGGCGCTGGTGGTGTTTCGCGTCGCCATTCCGGTGCTGCTGGCGCTGGCGGCCATTCGGCTGGGTGTCAAGGTGTTGCAAGTGGCGTTTAAGGACGCGGCTTGGTTGCGCCCGATCGAACGCAGCATTTCTTGGGCCGCTTGGCTGGCGGTGCTGCTCTGGCTCAGCGGGCTGCTACCGCTGCTGCTGCACGAGCTCGATCAGATCACTTGGCGCATCGGCGGCACCACGCTGTCGGTGCGCAACCTGATCGAAGGCGCGCTGAGCGCTGGCCTGGTGCTGATTCTGGCGCTGTGGGTCTCGGCCGCCATCGAGACGCGGCTGCTGCGCAAGGCCCAAGGCGAGGACTTGTCGCTGCGCAAAGCCGGCGCCAACGCCTTGCGCGCGCTGCTGATGTTCGTCGGCCTGATGGTGGCGCTGTCGTCGGTGGGCATCGACCTGACGGCGCTGTCGGTGCTCGGCGGTGCGGTCGGGGTGGGCATTGGCTTTGGCCTGCAGCGGTTGGCGGCCAACTACGTCAGCGGCTTCGTCATCCTGACCGAACGTTCCATGCGCATCGGCGGCATGATTCGGGTGGATAACTTCGAGGGCCGCATCACCGACATCAAGGCGCGCTTCACCGTGATTCGCAGTTTGGCCGGACGCGAATCGATCGTGCCCAATGAGATTTTGCTCACCAATCGGGTTGAAAACCTGTCGCTGGCCGATCCCAAGGTCTGGCAATCGACCGTGGTCAGCGTGGCTTATGGCAGCGACGTCGAGCTCGTCTCACGCCTGCTGTGCGAAGCGGCCCAAACCCAGAGCCGGGTGTTGAGCGACCCTGGCCCGGGCGCTTTTCTGTCGGCTTTTGGCCCCGATGGGCTCGAGTTCACCCTAGGCTACTGGATCGAAGATCCCGAAAATGGCCCGCTGCGCTTGCGTTCGTCGATCAACTGCGCCATTTTGGCGGCGTTTGAGCGCCACGGGATCACGATTCCGTTTCCGCAGCGGGTGCTGCACCTGCCCAGCACGCAAGCGCAGCCGGTGAGCGCCCAACTCAATCCGTCACCCCCAGAATCACACTCGAGGCCTTGAACAAGGCGCTGGCGCGCTGGCCGACGGCAAGCTGCATGTCGATGCAGCTCTGTTGCGTGATGATGGCCGCGAGGCTGGCGCTGCCAGACAATTGCAGCACCACTTCGGCGTTCACGGCGCCGGGTGTGATGCGCATGATCGTGCCACTCAGGCAGTTGCGGGCCGAATAGCGCGCCCGGCTGGGTTTGGTTGCGGCTCCGTCGTTGTCGGCGGCATCGTCGTCATCGGCGCACAGCAAGATGATGGACGAGGCCTTGACCAGCGCAAAGGCCTCGGTCCCGATCTGCAGCCCTAGGTTTTGCGTGCTCTCGCGCGTGAGCAGCGCCACCAGCGGCTGGGGGGCGCCGATGTCGAGTTCGATCAGGTCATTGACCGCGCCGGGGACGATGCGCGCCACGCGCCCCAGAAATTGATTGCGGGCGCTGGTTTTCATGGTCATGCTCCTCAAAAGCAGGTAATCATCGGCCATGCCACTGGCTTGGCGGCTCAGGTGTTCGACAAAGCGCCGGTGCTCGGCCTCGAGGCGGCGGTAGTTGACCACCAGCTGCAGGCCCCGGGGCGTCAAGCGGGTGCCGCCACCGCCCTTGCCGCCGGTCAGGCGCTGCACCAGTGGTTCGCCGGCCAAAGTGTTCATGGTGTCGATGGCGTCCCAAGCCGCCTTGTAGCTCAGCTGCGCCGCCTTGGCCGCGCGCGTGATCGAGCCCCAGGTGTCGATGTATTCGAGCAATGCGATGCGGCCGGGGCCGCCAAAGTTGCGCTCGCCCGCCGTCATCCACACCAGCCCTTGCAACTGCAGGGGGGCGGTGGGGGCGGGTGGCCCTGGTGCAGCGGGCTCGCCAGGCTCGGCGCGTGGTTTGCGCGGGCTCATGGGGCGCTGCCCGATCGGCCCTCGTGCAGGCGCAGCACCTCGTCGCCAAACAGGGCCACGTCTTGCGGGTCGTGGGTGATGAGCACCATCGGCACTTGCAGGCGCCGCTGCAGCGCGTCGAGCTCGGCGCGCATGGTCTGGCGCAGGTCGGCGTCGAGCGCGGCAAAGGGCTCGTCGAGCAGCAAGGCGCGCGGCTCGGCCACCAGCGCGCGCGCCAAGGCGGTGCGCTGGCGCTGCCCGCCCGAAAGCTCGTGCGGGTACTGGTGCGCCAGGGCCCCGAGCTCAAAGGCCTCGATCCAATACTCCACCGCCGGGTGGCGCGCGCGGCGGCGCGGGTTCAGCCAGCCACGGGCGAGCGCAAAAGCGATGTTCTGGCGCACCGTCAGGTGCGCAAACAAGGCGTAATCCTGAAACACATAAGCCAGCCGACGCGCTTGCGGCGGCAAAAAAACGCCGCTGGCCGCGTCGTACAGGGTCTGGCCGTCGATGCGCACATGGCCCGACAGCGGGCGCACCAAGCCGGCAATCGCCTTCAGGGTCTGGCTCTTGCCCGAGCCCGAGGGCCCGGCGATCACCACGCGCTGCGCTTGCGACTTGAGCTGCACGTCGAGCGTGAACACGCGCGTACCCGATTGCAACCGGTTGCGCAGATGAAAGTCGAGCAGCATGGCGGGCTCTAGTTCTGGTGGTGCGCGATGCGCCCCGGCATCAGGCGCGTGGCCGACAACAGCACCGCAATGCAGACGATCGAGGTGATCGCGGCCAGCACGTTGGCCACGTCGTCTTGCCCGGCCTGCACGGCCTCATAGACCGCGATCGACAGCGTCTGGGTCTGGCCCGGAATGTTGCCGGCGATCATCAGCGTGGCGCCAAACTCCCCCAGCGCGCGCGCAAAAGCCAGCAGCAGCCCGGCCATGATGCCGCGCCAAGCCAGCGGCAGCGTCACGCGCAAAAACAGCGCCCATTCCGACACACCGAGCACGCGCGCGGCCTGCTCGTACTGGCCCTCAACCGCCTCAAACGCCGCCCGCGCCGGCTTGAACACCAGCGGAAAGGTCACGATCGCCGCCGCCAGCACCGCGCCCTGCCAAGTAAAAATCAGGTTGATGCCAAAGTGTTGATACAGCCACGCACCTATGGGGCCGCGGCTGCCCACCAGCACCAGCAGGTAGTAGCCCAGCACCGTCGGTGGCAGCACCATCGGCAGCGTGCACAGGGTGTCGAGCAGCTCGCGCCCGACAAAGCGCTTGCGCGCCAGCAGCCAGCCCAGCGCCACGCCCAGCACCAGCGTGATCGCCGTGGCCCACAGCGCCACCTTGAGCGACAGGCGCAAAACTATCCAGACGTCGGCTAGCGCATCCATGGGGCCGGGGGTGTGGATTCGGTGTTCGGGCGCAGGTGGCGCGGGCGTTGTGGGGTGTTGCTGATAGCTTAGGGCTGCAGAAAACCGTGGCGCTGCAAAATCGCTTGGCCTGCAGGCGAGAGCACAAAGGCGATGAAGCGCTGCGCCGCCGCCGCGTTGGCCGAGCCGGCGCTGCGCACCGTGGGCGCAATCGGGTAGGTGATGGGCGTGGTGGTGGGCACCTGGAGCGCCACCCGCACCCGATCCGGCATGAGCGCAGCGTCGGTGGCATAGACAAAGGCGGCCTCGACCTCGCCGCGCGAGACGTAGTTGAGCGACTGGCGCACATTGAGGGTAAAAATCGCCTTGCCCGACACCGCCGGCCACAGCCCGGCGGCCTCGAGCGCGCGCTGGGTGTAGCGCCCCACCGGCACGCTGTCGGGGTTGCCGATGGCCACCCGGCGCACGGCGGTTTGGGTCAAGTCGGGCAGGGTGCTCAGGTTCAGGCCGCTGTCGGCCGGCACCGCCAGCACCAGCAGGTTGCGCGTGAAATCGCGCCGCTGCTCAGGCACGATCAGGCCGCGCTGCTGCGCCAAGTCCATGGTGAACTCGTCGGCACTGGCAAACACATCCACCGGCGCGCCGCGGTCGATCTGCTGCAACAGCGCCCCCGAAGCGCCAAAGTTGAACGCCACCCGCACATCCGGCTGCTGCGCCATGAAGGCTTGGCCGATGTCATTGAAAGCGTTGGTCAGGCTGGCGGCCGCCGAGACCGTGATCTGCCCGGCGTGCGCGCCGGCGCTGGCGGCCAACAGACCGAGTACCAAAAAAAGACGGCAGAGGAGGGCGCGCATGGGGACTCGCTTTCGTCGGGGTGGGGGAAGTGGTTGGGCTTGCGGGGAGGGGCTTGAAGGTTGGGGCCTGCAGAGCTGGGCAAGAAGGTCAGCTTGCTGTGCTTGAGGCGCAATATACCACGGTACATAACGCTTTTCGCGTGCCATCTGCGCTGCCGCATCGACAAGCAACGCGCAGGCCTGCAGGGCAGACGGGTTAATCGGTTATAAAACGGTGCAGTACAGCTTGCGGGCTGTGAAGCTGTTTGAGTCTCAATTTACTGGGGGGTGTATGCGCTTGTTGTTGGCTATTTTCTTGCCTTGGCTGCAGTTTTTCACCATCGGGCGCCCGTTCGCCGGCGTCATATGCCTGATTTTGCAAATCACCATCATCGGCTGGCTGCCCGCGTCCATCTGGTCGGTGTATGCGCTCAGCCAGTACAAAACCGACCGGAAAATTGCGAAGGCGTTGGGGGGGAGGGGTGGGTGAATCAGCGTTTACAAACCACTTCCATGGACCACTCTCGCAACCGTTGACCTTCAATCCAAGGTAAGCACCACCACTGGAGACTTTCGATGAGGGGTGCGCAAAACTTTCAGGGAGCGAAGCTTAGATCCTGTCGCGTGGACCCGCAATTCGCTAGTGTTTTTCGTTACTGGGGGAAAGCGAGTCCATGCGACCCGCAACACTCAGGCACGCAGACTTGGCATAGCCTTGCCTATCACATGCTCGATGTGACGGCGGTTGCTGCGGTCTGGTGGGATGCTTGCCCGGCTTTGCGTGGCAAGTTTTTGGCGGCGTTCCCGGATGCGAACGAAGCAACCCTTCGTGCTTGGGTGTTGTTTTTCATTGGTTTGCACGATCTGGGCAAAGCCGACATTCGCTTTCAACTCAAGGCCCCTGATGCGTTGGCACTGGCGTGGCGCAGGGTCGAACGGGGTGACGATCACGCGATTACCAAAAAAGACATCAACGACTTCGACCACGGACATGCTGGAATCGCGTGGGCTGAGCAGGAATACAAAAGCTGGCTGGGTACAAGCGACACCGATCACGTTGCTTGGTCGCACTGGGTGCACTGGTTGTCTGCCGTGACCGGCCACCACGGCGATTTCACCATGCCGGGCTATGAGGGTTTGAAGAAAATTGAAGCCGACGACAGCATCATTGAGCATGACCGCAATGCTCGGAGCACCCTGGTTCTTGCCGTCGAAGCCCTGTTGCTTCAGCCCGCTGGATTGAGCCTGCAAACCCTGCCGCCAGTTTGTTCGCTGCCCGCCCGTGCCTTGTTGGCCGGATTCTGTGCGACCTGTGACTGGCTGGGTTCGAATACAGACGAGTTTGACTATCGGGCGCCCAAGCAAGCGCTACAGGATTATCTGCGTGAACGGATCGAGCACATCGAATCTAGGCAAATGCTCGCGCGCTTCGGCTTGCTCGCGTCCGCGCAAAGCTACTCCGGCTTGCACGCCCTGCTTGCTATCGATGAAGAACCGCGTGGTGTGCAAACGCTGATCGACACCTTGCAACTCGCGCCCGGCCTGACCTTGATCGAAGCGCCGACCGGCAGCGGCAAAACCGAGGCCGCTCTCGCTCACGCCTGGCGCCTGCTCGCGGCGGGTTTGGCCGACAACATCGTTTTCGCCTTGCCGACACAAGCCACAGCGAACGCCATGTTCGAGCGCGTAAAAGTCTTTGCCGCCAAGGTCTTCGGCGGCGCGAATGTGGTGCTCGCGCACGGCAAGCGCGACTTCAACAACGGCTTTCGGTTGCTGGTCGAACGCGGTCAGCGGCCCACGCGACAGGGCGCCGAAGAAGCCAGCGTGCAGTGCGCACAATGGTTGGCCAGCAGCCGAAAGCGGGTGTTTCTGGGGCAGGTGGGCGTCTGCACGGTAGATCAGGTCTTGCTCTCGGTGCTGCCGGTGCGGCATAAGTTCGTGCGCGCTTTTGGCATCAATAAATCTGTGCTGATCGTTGATGAAGTCCATGCCTACGATGCTTACATGTACGGCCTGCTCGGTGAGGTACTAAAAAACCAGCACGCCTGCGGCGGTAGCGTCATTCTGCTTTCGGCTACGCTCTCCACTGCGCTTCGCGACAAGCTGCTTGAGGCTTGGGGGTCGCACGCCGCCAACAATGCATCAGGTGCACCTTATCCCGCGCTCTGGCACGCCACCGGCGGCACGGTCACGCCGCTGACCGTAGCGGACGAACACCGCCCGCCGCGCCGCGAAGTCGGTATCGAATGCCTGCGGGTGGCTAAGGCTTTCCCCAACGACAACTTGCTGCTGCGCATCGTTGCAGCGGCCCAGAGCGGCGCGCTCGTCGCCATCGTCGTCAATCTGGTTGATGACGCTCAGCGTCTTGCGCGCGTGCTGCGCGAACTTCTCGGCAACAGCTCGGCAACCGAAGTTGACGTCTTCCATGCTCGCTACCGCTTCGCCGACCGCCAAGACAAAGAAGCCGCTGTGCTCGAGCACTACGGGCGCCACGCCGCACGCACTGCAGGCCGGATTCTGGTCGCTACCCAGGTTGTCGAACAAAGTCTAGACCTTGATTTCGACTGGCTGATTACCCAGATTTGTCCGGTGGATTTGCTGTTCCAGCGTCTCGGTCGGCTGCACCGCCATCAACGCCGGCAGCGCGCGCCGGGCTTCGAGGCGCCGCGCTGCACCGTGCTCACCGTCGAGTGCAGCGACTATGGCGTGTTCGAGTTGATCTACGGCAACGCACGTGTGCTGTGGCGCACCGATGTGCTGCTGAACCGGCAGGGCACGCTGGTTTTTCCCGAGGCGTACCGCGACGGGATCGAGCAGGTGTACCAGCGCGACGACTGGGAGAACGAGCCGGAAAGAATTGCCTGCGATTCCACCAGGTTCAGCTCGGAGCAAGTACGCCGCGAAAAAGACGCCCAGCAACTGACCAGCATGACCGTCAGCAGCTTCCGCGATGAAGACGGACGCATCACCAGCCTCACCCGCGATGGCGAAATGAGCCTGAGTGTGTTGCCGTTGACTGCCGACGGCTGTCTGCTCGACGGCCAGCGCATCGAATCCATCACCGAGCGCGATCTGGCCGAACAACTCAACCTCAACGTTGTGCCGTGTCCGGCAAGCTGGAAGAAAACTTTGCACGCCTGCCGCATGGAAACCGACGGCTCACTGGCGGGTCTGCGGCAACTCGTCACAGCCGAGGCCGCGCCCGGCGTATGGCACAGTGGCAATGGTAAATTTACTTACTCAAAAGATTTCGGGTTGGAGAAATGCCGCTATGAACCTGCTTGAAAATCCCTGGATTCCGGTGCGCGCCAACGATGGCACAGGTTCATTCCAACTTCTGACATACCGCGACTTACTCTGCGAGCCCGGCCAACGCTGGCAGATCAGCCTGCCGCGTGACGATCTGGAACAGGCTTGCCTGCAACTATTGATATGCATGACGCAGGTGATGTTCCTGCCGGACGACGATGCCGATTTGAGACGGCGGCTTGCTGAGCCACTCACACAAGCTGAATTCGACTCTGGCATTGCGCCCTTTCTCGACTGGTTCGACCTCGACCACCCCACCCAACCCTTCATGCAGACGCGCGGGGTCAAAGCAACGGAGCCGACGCCGATACAGAAGCTGTTGATTGGCCTGCCGGAAGGCAACAACCACGCCTTTTTCAACGAGGCGGGCGAGGTCGGCCAAGTCAGCGGGCCAGTCGCGGCGATTGCTTTGTTCAATCAGGCGAGCAACTGCCCCAGCTTCGGCGGCGGCTTCAAAGGTAGCCTGCGCGGCGGCGCGCCGATTACCACGCTGGTGTTCGACCGCAATTTGCGCCGCATGGTCTGGCGCAATGTGCTGACCCGCCCACGCGTGGAAGAACGACAGATCACCGCGCCCGGTCCGGCGCAGGATCAACCGACCTGGGTATCGCCCATCGCCGAGAAATCGACGATACCAATCCAATGGAACCAGATCGGCCTCATGCGTGGCCTGTTCTGGCAACCCGCGCACATCGAACTGGTCAAGGCCTGCGAGGCGCGCGCGTGCGGCGTGCTGGGCGGCGATGCGACGGCGGGCTATAGCGAGTTTCTCAAGGAGAAATTCAATTTTACGGTCGAAGGCGTGTGGCCGCACCCGCACGGTGCGATGAACTGGAGTGAGAAAAAAGACGTGCGGGAGCAGCGTTTCGCCAGCTTCACCACCACCGCGCCGGCGTGGACACAGTTGAGTGAATTCGTCATCCCGCGCGGCGTGAACGACAATGACGCCAAGGAAGGCTCCAGCCCAGCCGGGCCGATCAGCCAGTTCGCAGCAATGCCAGATGGCTCGAAGCTAAGCATTCTAATCGGCGGCTATCAAACCAAACAGGCCTCTGTACTGGAACGTCGACATGAGTTTGTTGGCATTGCAAGTGGCTGGCAAGACGACAAATCTCGACTGCCCGCATTGGTCAATCTCGGCCAGGAAGCGAAGAAAGCGCTCTTCGGTAAGCTGATGGTCGCTTCTGGCGGGTATGTGAACAAAAAACATAAAACCAAACTGAAAGGACTCGGGGTGAACTTGCAAAAAACTGCTGAAAAGCTCTTTTACGCGCGCACCGAAGATCTTATTCATCAGGCTTTTTCCAATGAACTCACTTGGAAAGAATGGCCGGTCGCCAGAGCGAATTTCATAGAACAGATTCTCAGACATGGCCGGGCGATTTTTAGCGAGCTGACCGATCCTTATATGGCAAAACCAGACTTGATTCCCATCATCGCTTGGGCCGAGCGCGGCCTGAATATCGAGTTCAAAAAACTGAAGGAGGAAAACCAATGAGTACGGACATGCCATTTGATTGTGGCTGGGTGCGCACCCGATTTGACTCAGACGCCTTGAACAACGGCGACCGGGCTGCATTGCGGCATGCCGCCAAACCCAGCGATATGGAGTTGTTGCCCGGGCTGTATCGATTATTCCCGGGCCTGGATACCGGAGAACCCCACCATCGCATCGCTTATCTATTGCCTTACGCACGTCATTCTGCCCATGCAAAACCCTTGGGTGTGCAGCTTGTCGCCGCCAAGATTTCCGAAACACGGGTTTTGCAGGTTGCGCGTAGCGCCTCGCCGACTGATATAGAGCAACTGCGGCGCCTGCTGCGTCAACTCGATACAGCCCTCGACTGGAAAGCGTTCGGGAAGCTGCTCTGGGACTGGGACGAGTTCGCCAAGCGCAATCTCGTCAAAGACTACTACCTTGCAAAATTCACCCCCGCCAAAGGAGATAAGTAATGTCCACCAAGAATTTTCTGAATATCCACGTCCTGATTTCGCACAGCCCGTCGTGTCTTAACCGCGACGACATGAACATGCAGAAAACGGCGGTGTTCGGCGGTGTCAACCGAGTGCGGGTCTCCAGCCAGTCTTTAAAGCGTGCGATGCGCACCAGCGCGTACTACGCTGAAGCGCTCGGCACCTCGTCAACGCGTACGCGGGATCTGGAGAATTTGATTCCGATTTTTACCAATCAACTGCAGGGCGAGTTTGAACCTGATCTAATCGCCAAGACGATGGAGTTGTTTGTGCGCACAAAATCTTCGGACGAAGAATCTGAAGACTCGGACGAAACGAACAAAGCCACCGAGCATGACGCTGCACCCAATAAACTTGCCGTCGCCCCTTGGTCTATTGAAGAGATTCGAGTTTTGTGCAGCATCGTCAAAGAAGTCACGTTGACCGAGGAAGAAGTTACCAAGGCAAAGGCTGCCGTGGCAAAACAGAAAGGCACCAAGAAAAAAACCGAACAGGAGTTACTCGACGAGGCTTTGACCAAAAAGCGCGAGAAGGCTGTGAAGGGAAAAATAGACTTGGTTCGGCAAGCCATTGGCAAAACCGTCGATATCGCACTCTCCGGGCGCATGGCCACTTCCGGCCTGATGACTTCGGTCGACGGCGCAATGGCCATCGCCCATGCCATCACCACCCACGCGGTCGAGCCGCAGGACGTGGACTGGTTCACCGCCGTGGACGACCTGACGATCAGCGCGGGCGAAACCGGCGCGGGCCACCTCAATACGCAGCAGTTTTCGTCCGGCGTGTTCTACCGCTACGCCAGCCTCAATCTCAAGCAGTTGCAGGTGAATCTGGGCCTGATCGCCGACATGAAGAGCGAGGAAACCGCCGAGTCGCGCGCACAAGCGCTGGCCATCGCTCGCCATGTGCTGCACTTGCTGGCGACCGTGGTGCCATCCGCCAAGCAGCAGTCGTTCGCCGCACACAACCTGGCCGATTTTGCGGTGGCAAGCTTTGCCGATCAGCCTGTTTCGCTGGCCAACGCGTTTGAAGAACCGATCAAGCGCGATCGCAACGGCGGCTTTCTCAAACCTTCGATTACGGCACTGGCGTCCTATTGGGCGCGTATCAATGCGGCTTACGGACTGGACGAAACCGCGCGTGCGTTTGCCGTTCAGGGCGACGTGGAATTGAATGGCAAGCCCGCTGCCACGCTAGCGGAACTGGAAAGTTGGGTGGTCGGTGGCGGGCAGGGGTAAGGCCATGTCGCGCTATTTGATTCTGCGGCTCGATGGCCCCATGCAAGCTTGGGGGACGCACACGTTCGAAGACTTTCGGCCTTCCAACCTCTACCCCACACGCAGCGGGCTGCTGGGCTTGCTCGCTGCCTGCCTCGGCATCGAGCGTAGTGACCACGACGGGCAAGCGGCGCTTGCGGCGAGCGTGGCGTTCAGCGTGCGCGTCGATACCGCTGTCAAGCGGCCTGACCGCAAACAGTCCATGAATAAACCCGGCTTGAAGCTGCCGGATTTCCACACCGTGATGGACGCGCGCAAGGTCGACGGCAAGGCCAACAAATTCCCTGTGGTGTCACGCCGCGAGTACCTGTACGACGCCGCGTTTACCGTCGCCGTTGGAACCAAGCCGGATGCACCGCTTGCGTTGGACGCCATCGCCGATGCGCTGCGCCGCCCGCTGTACACGCCAACTCTAGGCCGTCGCGCCTGCCCGCCCGCGCGGCCTGTTTTCGACGGCGAGGCCGAAGCCGCCAACGCCGTTGAGGCGCTGCGGAAAGCCAGCGGTAGCGGAGCATTGATCTACAGCGAGAGCCTGCAATCCGGCCAGCCTCTGAGTCTGCGCGACGTGCCGCTGCACGGCAACAAGCGACAGTTCGGCATGCGGATCGTTTATTTGCACAAGGAAGCGCCATGTTCATAAGTCGCGTCGAAATTCCATGGGAAGCAGTGCGCAACCCCTACGACATCCACCGGAAACTGTGGCGGCTGTTTCCCGGCGAAGAAAGCGAAACGCGGGCCAATGACGACCAGGATCGGCAGGGCTTTTTATTCCGTGTCGAAGACCAAGGTACAGGGCGCCCCGCCCGTTTGCTGGTGCAGTCGCGCCGGGCGCCGGCACGCGCCGACGGCCTGCTATTGCTCGGCAGCCGCGAAATCCAGCCAACGCCCAGCACCGGCCAACGTCTGGCCTTTCTGCTGACGGCCAACCCGGTCAAGACCATTACCGACGCCGAGCGTGACGCCAAACCCGGCAAGAAGTCGGAAAAATGCCGTGTCCCCCTCATCAAGGAAGACGATCAACGGAGCTGGCTGGCGCGCAAGCTGGCCCCTGCGGCCACGCTGGAAAGCGCAGACATCCTGCCTCACGCGCCATTGTATTTCCGTAAAAGCAAGTACGCCGGCAAATTGGTGACATGCACCTTCGAAGGTGTGTTGCGGGTTGAGGAATCCGGGCAGCTGGCGCACTTACTGGAAAATGGCGTCGGCCCAGCGAAAGCTTTTGGCTGTGGTTTGTTGCTGGTGCGTCGCTTGCCACGATAGAGGCTATATGGCCGATTTACTCCCTTCGCTCAAGCCAATCCAGATCAAGGATCGTCTGTCGATTTTGTATATTGAGTATGGCAATCTTGATGTGCTCGACGGCGCCTTTGTCGTGGTTGACAAGACTGGCGTGCGCACGCACATTCCGGTTGGCGGCGTGGCTTGTTTGATGCTGGAACCCGGTACGCGAATTTCGCACGCAGCGTGCGCGCTGGCTGCACGGGTCGGCACCTTGTTGGTATGGGTCGGCGAGGCAGGCGTGCGCCTGTATTCCGCTGGTCAGCCGGGCGGCGCGCGTTCAGATAAATTGCTGTACCAAGCGCGTCTGGCGCTCGACGATGGCCTGCGGCTGAAAGTGGTGCGCAAGATGTATGCCATGCGTTTTGGCGAAGAACCACCCCAGCGCCGCTCTGTCGATCAACTGCGCGGTATTGAGGGCGCGCGCGTGCGAGAAACCTACAAGCGCATTGCTGCAAAATACGGGGTCGAGTGGAAGACTCGTAACTACGACACCAGCGACTGGGAAAAGGGCGATCTGCCCAACCGCTGCCTGTCTTCTGCTACCGCCTGTCTATACGGAATAGCTGAAGCCGCTGTACTTGCCGCAGGTTATGCGCCGGCAATCGGTTTCATCCATAGCGGCAAGCCGCTGTCGTTCGTTTACGATGTGGCTGATATTTACAAGTTTGACACCGTCGTGCCAGCGGCCTTTCGCATAGCCGCGCGTCATCCTGTCAACCCTGAGCAGCAAGTGCGCATCGCATGTCGCGACATATTCCGCGAGAGCCGATTATTGGAGCGCATCATCCCCGGCATTGAAGACATGCTTGCCGCCGGTGAAATCGAGCCGCCCGAACGTTGCGAAGAGCAGATCAGCCCCGTCATTCCCAACCCGGAGTTTATAGGCGATGCTGGTCATCGTGCTTGAAAACGCCCCACCCCGGCTTCGTGGAAGGCTTGCTATTTGGCTGCTTGAAGTGCGCGCCGGGGTCTATGTCGGCAACTACTCGGCTAGGGTGCGAGATCATATATGGGCACAAGTCGAAGCGGGCTTGGGTGAGGGCAACGCAGTCATGGCATGGCGCGCGAGCAACGAGGCTGGCTTTGATTTTGTCACATTGGGTCAGAACCGTCGCACACCTGTAGAAGTCGATGGAGCAAAGTTGGTGAGTTTTATGCCACTTGAAACCTGCCCCCAGCGCGAGCGCGGATGAGGTGAAAATGACGGAAAACCCGGTGGTTTTGGTGTTGGATGATTTTTGGTTATAGATCAAACGGGTGTTGTAAGAGTGTTCCCCGCGCGAGTGGGGATGAACCGCTGTATTCTTGCCCCAGCTCGTTGGTGGCGGTGTGTTCCCCGCGCGAGTGGGGATGAACCGCGCGGAACTCAAAAGGGAGACCTTCGCTGGTGGTGTTCCCCGCGCGAGTGGGGATGAACCGCAGAAAAGCCTAGGGGCCTGCAGCGCAAAACTGTGTTCCCCGCGCGAGTGGGGATGAACCGATGCCGGCGGGCTGGTTGCTCACACCGGTGCCGTGTTCCCCGCGCGAGTGGGGATGAACCGCCATCGTAGGCCGTGAGGTGCACCCCGTATTCGTGTTCCCCGCGCGAGTGGGGATGAACCGCAGCGCCTCGAGCGCCTGCGTGCCGATGTGGCGTGTTCCCCGCGCGAGTGGGGATGAACCGGCGTGCAGACCATTGCCCCTTGCGGCACCAAAGTGTTCCCCGCGCGAGTGGGGATGAACCGCACCAGCGACTGGTCTGCCGGGCCGTTGAAATGTGTTCCCCGCGCGAGTGGGGATGAACCGGGTAAAACTCATGACGGAAACTCCTTACGCGAGTGTTCCCCGCGCGAGTGGGGATGAACCGACACGGTGCAGGCGGCCAAAAAGGCGGCGGTCGTGTTCCCCGCGCGAGTGGGGATGAACCGGCCGCGTGGTGCTCTGCGATTTGGACGGGCGAGTGTTCCCCGCGCGAGTGGGGATGAACCGCGTCTCAGCCAGTTTGCGCTGCACCATGTTTTGTGTTCCCCGCGCGAGTGGGGATGAACCGCCGGTCGATGCGCGCGGCCTGAAAGCGGCGCAGTGTTCCCCGCGCGAGTGGGGATGAACCGCCACGGCGGGGCTTGATCTGGTGACGCTGGCCGTGTTCCCCGCGCGAGTGGGGATGAACCGCTCTGGCTCTACGATCACACTGGCAGCATTGAGTGTTCCCCGCGCGAGTGGGGATGAACCGCCCATAGAGCCAGCATCCGGCATCCTCATCCCGTGTTCCCCGCGCGAGTGGGGATGAACCGCCGGTGATGCTGGCGGCCAGCCCGATAGTGACGTGTTCCCCGCGCGAGTGGGGATGAACCAGGTGGTCACGCTGCCGCCCTGCCCTTCACGTAGGTGGTCGCCCCTGAAAAATCCACAACCCATTGATTTACATTGCAAAACCAGCCATTTTCTGGTAAAATTTCCCCCAGCTTCATTCGCCTATGCGTTGATTTCTGGGAGTTTTTCATGTTCGCCTGCCCTGCCACCGACGATTTCTTCCGCTCACGCATCGACCACATGATCGATCTGCGTCACCCGCTGGCGGTGCTGTCTTCGCGCATGCCGTGGCAACAAATTGAAGCCTCGGTCGCGCACCTGTTCGTGCGCAAAGCCCGTGCCGGTGTGGCCATGCCCGATCTCGATCTGTTTGGCGAGGCGCCAGAGCCGCAGGCTCGCAAGAGCAACGCCGGTCGTCCCCGGGTGGCGCTGCGCATCATGATCGCGCTGCTCTACCTCAAGCACGCCTTCAACGAATCCGACGAAGGCGTGGTCGAGCGCTGGGGCGAGACCCCGACTTGGCAGTTCTTCTCGGGACAGGCCTACTTTGAACACCGCCGGCCCTGTGACGCAAGCACCTTGGTCAAGTTTCGCCAGCTCTTGGGCGACGAAGGCGTAGAAGAACTGCTGGCGCAAACCGTCAATGTGGCCGTGGCGCTCAAGCTGATCCAGCCCCAAGAGCTCGAACAGGTGCTCGTCGACAGCACGGTGCAGCACAAGGCCATTGCCCACCCCACCGACAGCAAGCTGCTGGAGACGGCGCGGGTCAAGCTGGTTGAAGTCGCCAAGCAAGCCGGCATCGAGCTCAAGCAGACCTACGCCAAAGAGGGCCAAGCCCTAGGGCGCAAGGCCGGGCGCTATGCGCACGCCAAGCAGTGGCGCCGGATGAAGCACACCATCAAACGCCAGCGCACCGTCGTCGGTCGGCTGCAGCGCGAGGCAGAAGTGTCTTGCATCAACAAGGGCAAGAGCCGCCAGCCCTACGAGTTTGGTGTCAAGGTGGGCATTGCCAGCACGGCGCAACACAACCTGATCGTGGGCGCCAAGGCCTTTCATGGCAACCCCTACGATGGCCACACGCTGGTGCCCCAACTGGAGCAGGCCGCCATTCTGATGCAGGACACGGGCAGCAAGCCCAGCACCGCAGTGGTGGATCTGGGCTACCGGGGTGTGGATGCCGACAACCCGAATGTGCGCATCGTGCATCGGGGCAAGTCCAAGCGGCTCACGCAAGCAGAGCGAGAACTGCTCAAACGACGCCAAGCCATCGAGCCGATCATTGGTCACCTCAAGGCAGATCATCGCATGGGGCGGTGTCACTTGAAGGGCGAGCTGGGCGATCGGCTGCATGCGGTGCTGTGTGCAGCGGGCTACAACATCAAATGGCTGCTGCGCATGATCGCCCAGAAGGGCGTTGCCTTCTTGGGCCGCCTTTTTTTGTGCCTGCGCTGGGGCTCGGTCTTTGCAGCGCTCAAGCGGCTATGGGGGCAGCGGTGTGCCGATGGGCTTCAAAGCGGCGGCTCGTGGGTGCTGGCGGATCGGCTGGAAATGGCTGGGGCAGGGAAATGAATAAATCAGGGACGACTAGGTGTTCCCCGCGCGAGTGGGGATGAACCGCCAACAATCGGCGGCAGGAAACTGCCAGAGCCGTGTTCCCCGCGCGAGTGGGGATGAACCGAATCGGCGCTGCCTGCGCACTCGGTGCAGTTTGTGTTCCCCGCGCGAGTGGGGATGAACCGATGTGCCAGCACCATAGATTGCTGTGCAGTTCGTGTTCCCCGCGCGAGTGGGGATGAACCGAATCGGCGCTGCCTGCGCACTCGGTGCAGTTTGTGTTCCCCGCGCGAGTGGGGATGAACCGATGTGCCAGCACCATAGATTGCTGTGCAGTTCGTGTTCCCCGCGCGAGTGGGGATGAACCGAATCGGCGCTGCCTGCGCACTCGGTGCAGTTTGTGTTCCCCGCGCGAGTGGGGATGAACCGATGTGCCAGCACCATAGATTGCTGTGCAGTTCGTGTTCCCCGCGCGAGTGGGGATGAACCGACCTGAGCGCCGCCATGGGCTACGACTTCGAGGTGTTCCCCGCGCGAGTGGGGATGAACCGCCAATCGGTCGGGCACGCCGGGGCGGTCTTCCGTGTTCCCCGCGCGAGTGGGGATGAACCGCCCACGTGCGGTACTCGATGCGGTCGCCCTGCGTGTTCCCCGCGCGAGTGGGGATGAACCGCTGGCGGCAGGCCATAGAAAGGGTCGGCGCCTGTGTTCCCCGCGCGAGTGGGGATGAACCGGTATGGCGCAGATTACTGATGAGGATGGCGATGTGTTCCCCGCGCGAGTGGGGATGAACCGGCGCGCTCGAGCTTGGGCGGCGTCCAGACGACGTGTTCCCCGCGCGAGTGGGGATGAACCGCGCTCGGCCAACATGATCGCCTTCGTGGCCCGGTGTTCCCCGCGCGAGTGGGGATGAACCGGCGGTACATTGTTCTGTCGTCGATGAATCTGTGTGTTCCCCGCGCGAGTGGGGATGAACCGAAGTGGTGGAAAAAAAATTCCCCGAGGGGCTTGTGTTCCCCGCGCGAGTGGGGATGAACCGGCCGGGATCGCAGCCCTTGCGCTGATCTTCGGGTGTTCCCCGCGCGAGTGGGGATGAACCGTCGAGCTGCCTTATCAGTGCGCATGGCGTGCAGTGTTCCCCGCGCGAGTGGGGATGAACCGGTACTGTGATCGGTGCTGTAAACGGCAAGCCCGTGTTCCCCGCGCGAGTGGGGATGAACCGCCTGTGCCGGTGCAGCGCATGGCCGCCATCGAGTGTTCCCCGCGCGAGTGGGGATGAACCGCCTTTTGGCCCTCGGGTATGCCGCGCATCTCAGTGTTCCCCGCGCGAGTGGGGATGAACCGAATTGCAGGGTTCGAGCGCATCGCCAGAGATTGTGTTCCTCGCGCGAGTGGGGATGAACCGGTGGCGCGCCTGATGGCTTGCGCCGCATTGATGTGTTCCCCGCGCGAGTGGGGATGAACCGGCCGGCCTGATGAGCCCGCAAGACCTGAGCGCGTGTTCCCCGCGCGAGTGGGGATGAACCGCCACGCAAGCGCAAGAACTGGGCGCCAAAACTGTGTTCCCCGCGCGAGTGGGGATGAACCGTACTTGCGGCGTTTTCGCGCCGAGAAAGCGTCGTGTTCCCCGCGCGAGTGGGGATGAACCGAGAAAATCATGCGAGCTTATAAAGCATACAGTGTGTTCCCCGCGCGAGTGGGGATGAACCGCCATCGAGGACGACATTGAAACGCTGGCCATGGTGTTCCCCGCGCGAGTGGGGATGAACCGTACGTGGCCAAAAACATAGACGGCTACGGCATGTGTTCCCCGCGCGAGTGGGTGCGTATTCCGGACGAATGTGACCGCCGATTCCGGGATCGTGACCGGGCATTCCGGCAACGTGACCGCCGATTCCGGCGAACGTGACCGGCGAGCGGGTGACGTGGCCGGAACGCCGGTATACGACATCGGCACGGTGTTGCGCATGAACCAACTGCGGGCAGGTAGCCTCGCTGCATTTTTGCAGGAGACACATGCCCGCCCCAAGGATCAACATGCGCAAACTCAAAGACGCACTGCGTTTGAAACTCGA
>Ga0207950_100045_pt1 | contig 66303 bp, 56 predicted proteins | sample Subbio11_8B_AprC_FD_184814 | JGI IMG/M metagenome (GOLD analysis project Ga0207950, IMG submission 184814) | Serpentinite rock and fluid subsurface biosphere microbial communities from McLaughlin Reserve, California, USA - CR11_8B_AprC (SPAdes) | ecosystem: Environmental > Terrestrial > Deep... | reverse complement strand
CTGCAGCACTACGGCGGGCGGCCGCTGGAAAGCGCCGATCTGCGCCACCCCGACGGCTACGCCCTGCGCATCCGGGGCGTGAGCACGCTGGCCGAACTGCAGCTGCCGCCGATCCAAGCCGCTGTCAGAGCGGAACCCGCGGTGCGCCCCGCAGCCCCCACCCCTTAAAAAATAGACCGCCATGCCCAAAGAATACAAAGACATCGTCGTTGGACTCGACATCGGCACCGCCAAGATCATGGTCGCGGTGGCCGAGGTGCTGCCCGATGGGGCGCTCAAGCTGGCCGGCTTTGGCGTGGCTCCCAGCAACGGCCTCAAGCGCGGCGTGGTGGTGAACATCGACGCCACCGTGCAGAGCATCCAGCAGGCGCTCAAAGAGGCCGAGCTGATGGCCGACTGCCGCATCGCCCGCGTCTATACCGGCATCACCGGCAGCCACATCCGTGGCCTGAATTCCAGCGGCATGGTGGCGATCCGCGAGCGCGAAGTCACGCCCGCCGATGTGGCGCGGGTGCTCGACACCGCCAAGGCCATCCACATCTCCACCGACCAGCGCCTGCTGCTGGTCGAGCCGCAAGAGTTCGTGATCGACGGCCAAGAGGTCAAAGAGCCGATTGGCATGAGCGGCATCCGGCTCGAGTCGCGCGTGCACATCGTCACCGGCGCCCAGAGCGCGGCCGAAAACATCCTCAAATGCGTGCGCCGCTGCGGGCTCGAGGTCGAGCAGCTGCTGCTCAATCCGCTCGCCTCCAGCCTGTCGGCGCTCACCAACGACGAAAAAGAACTCGGCGTGGCGCTGCTCGACATCGGTGCCGGCACCACCGACGTGGCGATCTTTGCCGGCGGCGCGATCCGCCACACCGCCGTGATCCCGATCGCCGGTGACCTGATCACCAACGACATCGCCATGGCCCTGCGCACCCCGACCAAGGACGCCGAGGACATCAAGGTCGAGAGCGGTTGCGCCAAGCAGCTGCTGGCCGACCCCGAGCAGCAAGTCGAGGTGCCGGGCTTGGGCGACCGCGGCCCGCGCCTGCTCAGCCGCCAGGCGCTGGCCGGCGTGATCGAGCCCCGGGTCGAAGAGATTTTCGCGCTGGCGCTGCAAGTTATCCGCGAATCGGGGCACGAGGAGCTGCTCTCGAGCGGCATCGTGCTCGTCGGCGGCAGCGCCGCCATGCCGGGCATGGTCGAGCTCGGTGAAGACGTGTTCCTCAAGCCGGTGCGCCGGGGCAGCCCCAGCTACCGCGGGGCCTTGAGCGACATGGTGGCGCAGCCGCGCGCCGCCACCGTCATGGGTTTGCTCGAAGAGGCGCGGCTGGCGCGGCTGCGCGGGCACAAGGTGGCGCAAAAAAGCGGCTCCATGGGCAATGCCATGGGCCGCATCAAAGACTGGTTTGTAGGCAATTTCTGATTTTTTGGGCGTTTTTTCTGGACAAGCAAGGAGTAAAGCAATGAGCATTGAAATGATCGAAGTCGAAGAATTCAACCGCGGCACCCAGATCAAGGTGATCGGCGTCGGCGGTGGCGGCAGCAACGCGGTCGAGCACATGATCCGCTGCCGCGTGCAGGGGGTGGAGTTCATCTGCGCCAACACCGACGCGCAGGCGCTGAGCAAAACCGCCGCGCACCGCGTGATCCAGCTCGGCCAAACCGGTCTGGGCGCGGGCAGCAAACCCGACAAAGGGCGCACCGCCGCCGAGCAGGCCGAGGCCACGATCCGCGAGGCCATCGAGGGCGCGCACATGCTGTTCATCACCGCAGGCATGGGCGGTGGCACCGGCACCGGCGCGGCGCCGATCATCGCCAAGATCGCCAAAGAGATGGGCGTGCTCACCGTCGGCGTGGTCACCAAACCCTTTGACTGGGAGGGCGATCGGCGCTCCAAAAACGCCGAAGTCGGGCTGCTCGAACTCGAAGCGCACGTCGATTCGCTGATCGTGGTGCTCAACGACAAGCTGCAAGAGGTGCTGGGCGACGACATCCCCCAAGACGAAGCCTTCGCCGAAGCCAACGACGTACTCAAAAACGCCGTCGGTGGCATCGCCGAGATCATCAACGTCGAAGCGCTGGTGAACGTGGACTTCGAGGACGTGCGCACCGTCATGGGTGAGCCCGGCAAAGCGATGATGGGCACGGCGGTGGTCAGCGGCCCGGATCGGGCGCGCATCGCCGCCGAGCAGGCCGTGGCCTGCCCGCTGCTCGAAGGGGTGGACATGAAGGGCGCCAAAGGGGTGCTGGTGCTGATCAGCGCCGCCAAGGGCTCGCTCAAGCTCAACGAATCGAAGATGGCCATGAACACCATCCGTGCCTTCGCCGCCAGCGACGCCAATGTGATCTACGGCACCGCCTACGACGAGTCGTTGGGCGACGCCATCCGCGTCACGGTGGTGGCCACGGGCCTGAGCCGCGCCGGCGCGCGCCAGCCGCTGACTGTGGTGCAAACGCCCACCCGCGGCCTGCGCACCGGCACCGACGACGTGCCCTTCATCCCCACCCTGACGACGCCGGTGGGCGGCAGCGGCTTTGGCAACGCGGCGCGCGGCACGGTGCACACGCGCGCCGGCAACGCCGAAGTGCCCAAGGTTTGGCAGCGACCGCACGACCGCAGCTCGGCCGCCGCGCGCGTCGAAGCGCTCTCGCTCGGCGGCATGGAAGACCACGACATCCCGGCCTTCTTGCGCCGCCAGGCCGACTAAGCCCACAGCTTGCGTTTGCTTACCGCTGTAACAAAGGGCTTGCGCCGCTGCGGGCGGCTTGGGCGTGCAGAAAAAACTACAATGCGCTCAATGATTTTTCAGCGCACCCTCAAAACCCTGACACGCGCCGTGGGCGTCGGACTGCACAGCGGCGAGCGCGTCGAGCTCACGCTGCGCCCGGCCGCACCCGACACCGGCATCGTGTTCAGGCGCACCGACCTCAACGAGCCGGTCACCATCCCGGCGCGCGCGACCTCGGTTTGCGACACCCGGCGCGCTTCCACGCTTTCCAGCGGCGGCGTGCGGGTGAGCACGGTCGAGCACCTGATGAGCGCCTGCTGTGGCTTGGGGGTGGACAACCTGATGGTGGACATCACCGCCGAAGAGGTGCCGATCCTCGACGGCTCGGCGGCTTCGTTCGTCTATCTGCTGCAAAGCGCCGGCATCGTGTCGCAGGCTGCGCCGCGGCGCTTTTTGCGCGTGCGCCGCCCGGTCGAGGTGCGCCAGGGCGAAGGGCGGCACCTCAAATGGGCGCGGCTCGAGCCCTACCACGGCTACAAGCTGTGCTTCGAGATCGAGTTCGAGCACCCGGCGGTGAACGCCAGCGCGCAGCAGGTCGAGTTCGAGCTCGGGCGCGACCCCTACGCGCGCGACATCGCCCGCGCCCGCACCTTTGGCTTTGCGCGCGACGTCGAGGCGCTGCGCGGGCAGGGGCTGGCGCTCGGCGGCGGGCTCGACAACGCCATCGTCATGGACGACGTGAAGGTGCTCAACGCCGACGGGCTGCGCTGCGCCGACGAGTTTGCCAAACACAAAATTCTCGACGCCATGGGCGACCTGTACCTGGTGGGGCAGCCCATGCTGGCCGCCTACAGCGCCTACCGCAGCGGGCACGAGCTCAACAACCGCCTGCTGCGCGAGTTGTTGGCGCAACCCGACAGCTACGAGCTGCTGAGCTTCGACAGCGAGCGCAGCGCGCCGCGCGGCTTTGCGCAGCTGGCACCGGCCTGGTGAGGCCTGACCCGCCATGATGGTCGTGCGCATTCTGATCTTTATGCTGCTCGGTGCCAGCGCCCTGAGCTTTGTGCTCTACCTCGTCACCGGCCAAATCAAGTACCGGCGTTGGGGCTTTGCCCTGTTCAAGTGGACCATGCTGGCGATCGTGGTCTTCTTTGGCGTGCTGTTCGTGTCGCAGTTCGACTGGTCCTTGAGCGGCTAGGTGCGCGGCTAGGCCGCTCGCCCTTTTTTTTAGTAGCTGCGGCCGCCCTTGTAGCTGGCGTGCGCCCGCGCCTGCAGCGGGCTCACGCGCGCGATCGCCGCCTGCGTGCGCGCCACCTGGGCGTGCGTGATGCACAGCCCGAGCGCGTCGGCGGCGTCGGGGCCGGGCAGGCTGGGCAGCTGCAGCAGGCGGCGCACCATCTCCTGCACCTGCGGTTTCGCCGCCTTGCCGTGGCCGACCACGGCTTTTTTGAGCTGCAAGGCGGTGTATTCGCTCACCGGCAGGCCGGCGGCCACCAGCGCCGTCAGGCAGCAGCCGCGCGCCTGCCCCAGCAGCAGCGTGGCCTGTGGGTTGACGTTGACAAACACGATCTCGCACACCGCCGCCGTGGGCTGGTAGCGCTGCACCACCTCTTGGATGCCGGCAAACAACACCCCCAGCCGCTGCGGCAGCAGGGCGCCCGCGCCGCCTTGGGTGCGGATGGTGCCGCTGGCCACGTAGAGCAAGTCGCTGCCGTGGGCGTCGAGCACGCCAAAACCGGTGGCCTGCAAACCGGGGTCGATGCCGAGGATGCGCATGGGGGGCTTGGTGCCACGCAGCCGCTCAGGGCAGCTGCACATCGCCCATGCGCGCCAGCACGGTGGCGCTGCGCTGGTCGATGAAGCCGGCGCGAAACTGGCGCTGGAAGCGCTTGGGGGCGGGCAGCAACACCGCCAGCCGCGCCGCCTCGTGCGCGCTCAGGCGCGCCGCCGGCTTGCGAAAGTAATGCCGCGCCGCCGCTTCGGCCCCAAAAATGCCCTCGCCCCACTCCACGCTATTCAGGTAGATTTCTAGGATGCGCTCCTTGCTCAGCAGCAGCTCGAGCATTTTGGTCAGCACCAGCTCTTGGCCTTTGCGCAGCAGCGTGCGCTCGCCCGAGAGCAGCAGGTTTTTGGCCAGTTGCTGCGTGATGGTCGAGCCACCCACCAGGCGCGCGTTGCGTCCGCGCGCCTCGGCGGCGGCCTGGCGGCGCAGGTTGCGCTCCCAAGCCGCTTGCAGCGCCTGCCAATCGACGCCGAAATGGGTTGCAAATTCGGCATCCTCGGAGGCGATCACGGCGCGCTTGAGGTGCGGCGAGATGGCCGCGTAGGGCACCCACTGCTGCGCCCAGCGCAGCCCGCCGTCCTGCTGCGCCAGGCGCCAGGCTTCCGAGCGTTGAAAGGTGGTGCTCACCGGGTCGATCAGCACCATGGTGGCGATGCGCAGCAAGAAAAACACCTGCAGCGCCAGCGCCGCCAGCAGCAGCCACAGCAGCCAGCGCAGCGCAAAGTGCTTCCAAGTGGGGCGGGTTGTCATTGGCTACCGACCCGGGTTTGCACGGTTTCATCGCGGCTGAAGCGAAAGCGCGACACCACCACGATCTGGTCCGCCTGGCGGCGCATGGCGCTGGTGAAGGGGCCAAACGAGAGGCTGTGCACGATGGCTTCGGCGCGGCTGTCCAAGGCCGGCTGGCCCGAACCTTGCACCACTTCGGTGTCCAGCACGCGCCCGTCGTGATTCACGGTGATTGCCATGGTCAGCTCGCCAAATAGCTTGCGCCCTTGGAGCTGCGGAAAGTTGGCGGTGCCGTGGTCTTCGATGCGGCGGCGCAACTGGTCGTAATAGATGGCATAGACCGCCTCGCGCGTGGCGGGGCCGAGGTAGCGCTTGCGCGGGCGCTCGTTTTGTTCGTTGACGCGCTGCTCGATTTCGGCCAAGGCCTTGAGCAAAGCCAGCCGGCGCTCTTCTAGCGCCAGCGCCTGCGGGTCGGCTTGCGCCAGCGCGGCGTTCAAGGGGGCGAGGGTGGCCACTTGCTGGCGCAATTGGGCCAGCATCCGGGTCTGTTGCACTTGCATGTCTTGCAGGCGGCGTTGTTGCTCTTGCAGCGCGTCGCCGCTGCGCTCGATCACGGCCGGCGGCAGCGGCGAGGTGGCACGCCCGGCGTCGGCCTCGCCACCACCGGCCAGGTTGGCTTGGGCAATGGCCTGCGCCCGCTCGGGGGCCTGCGGCGCGCGCGCATTGACCAGCACCACATCGAGCGGCGTGTCGTGCCAGACCCGTTGCAGGCCCTGAGGGTGCACGATCTGCACCGTCAGCACGGCCGCGTGCGCCAGCAGCGAGACCGCCAGCGCCAAATGCAGGGTGCTGATCGAGCCCAAGAAGCGCCACAGTTTCACGGTGCCGGCGCTCCTTGCGCGAACGCGGGCAGCGGCATCTGACCCAGCTCGCGCAGCAGCGCCGCCAACGAGCGGCCAGCGGCTTGCAGCAGCTCGTGCCCCAAGGTGGCGTCGGCGGCGGCGGCGTTGCCCACCGCGCCCTCGGGGTGGTAGTCTTGCATCTGCCAGCCCAGCTTGGCGCTGCGGCCGTTGCCCAAAATGGGCCAGCGCTGCGCGCGCTCTTGCGAGCTGGAGGGGAAATGGCGCGCCTGCTGCATGCGCACCAGTTGCGGGCGCAGCGCCAGCATCATCGAGGTCTCGAGCTGGCCGGCGTGGATGCCAAAGCGGCGCTCGTCGGCGCTAAAGTGCAGCAGCAGGTCTTGCCCTTGGGCGTCGAGCAAGGGCAGGTTGAACCAGCTGGCGCCATAGACCAGCAGGCCGCACTGGCCGCGCAGCTCGCGCGCCGCCACCTCCAGCAAGCCGTTGTGGCCGCCGTGGCCGTTGAACAGCAGCAGCTTGCGCACCCCGGCGCGGGCCACCGATTGCCCCAGCTCCAGCCACAGGCGCAGCACGGTGTCGGGCTGCAAAGTCAAGGTGCCGGCAAAGCGCTGGTGTTCGCTGCTGTAGCCCACCGCCTGCGTGGGCAGCACATAAACCGGCCATCCCGGCTCCCAATGCGCCGCCGCTGCCGCCAGCACGCCTTCGACCAAGTCGGCATCGACCGACAACGGCAGGTGCGGGCCATGCTGCTCGATCGCCGCCACGGGCAGCAGCGCGACCGTGCGCGCCGGGTCGAGCGCGGCAAAGTCAGGGCTGCACAAGTCGGCCCAGCGCGGCAGGTGGGGGGCGGTGCTCATGGCGGCATCTTAACGCGCCTTAGGCCAGGCGAGGCCCGAGCGAAGCCCAATCCCGATCCCAAGCGAACCTTAGGTCGCCAGCAGCTGCTGCACGTGCGCGCGCAAGGGGCGCGGCCGGGCGATGCCAAAGCCTTGCACAAAATCGACGCCGTAGGCGGCGAGCAGGTGTTTTTGCGATTCGCGCTCCACGCACTCGGCGATGGTCAGCAGGCGCATGGTTTTGCAGACCTCGCAGATCGAGCGCACGATCTGCTGATCGACCCGGCTGGTTTCGATGTCGCGCACAAAGGAGCCGTCGATCTTGAGGTAGTCGGCCTCCAGCGCCTTGAGGTAGTCAAAGGTGGCCAAGCCGGTGCCAAAATCGTCCAGCGAGGTGCTGGCGCCATGCTGGCGCAGGCGTTGGAACAGCTCCACCGCCTGCGGGCGCTGCGCGATGCCGGCGGTTTCGGTGATTTCAAAACACCACTGGCGCGGGCTCAAGTCGCTGGCAGCGATGGCGGCGACGATGTCGTCGAACAAGCCGGGGTCCGAGACCGATGCGCCCGACAGGTTGACCGACAGCTTCCAATTTTTGTCGCGCTGCTGGGCCAGCGGACGCACCTGCGCGGCGGCCTCGGTGAGCACCCAGCGATCGAGTGCCGCCGCCAGCCCGTGGCGCTCGGCCATCGGGAAAAACGCGGCCGGTGACATCGGGCTGCCGTCGGGCAGGGTCCAGCGCAGCAGCACCTCGGCACCCGCTTCTTCTTGCTCGCGCAGGGCGCGCTGGATCGGCTGGCAGGCCAGCCACAGGCCCGCGGTGGCGCCCTCTTGCGGCTGGCGCAGCAGCTCGCGCAGGTGGTCGAGACACTCGAGCTGCTGGCGGCGCAGGCGCAGCAAGTTTTCGGGCCGGGCCGGGTTGCGGGTGGCGGCGGTGCTGCCGTTCCAGCCCACATGCGTGGCTTGGGCCAGCAAGGCCAGCCGCTGCTCGGGCGGCAAGGGCTGCCCATCGTCGTCGAGCCGGCCGATCGCCAGCTGCAGCCGGGTCGATTCCCCCGCCACCGCGTAGCGTTTGCCGTCCAGGGCATGCTGTATGCCCTCCACCAAGCCCTTGCTGGCCCGCCCGGGCCGCAGGCACAGCACAAAGAAGCCTTCTTTCATGCGGCTGATCTGGCTGCCGCTGGGTGCCAGTTGCCCCAAGGCGATCGAGATGTCGCGCTCGACCGAGCGCGCCAGCGCCAGATCAAACCGGTCTTCGATCTGGCTCAGGTTGCAGGCCTCTACGCCCAGCAGGTCGGGGTGTGGGGCGCTTCGCCGCAGGTGCTCGAGCAGCCCGGCTTCGTTCAGCCGCCCAGTCACCGGGTCGGTGTGCGCCGAGCGCCGCAGGGCGCGTTCGAGCAGGCGGCGCTGCGCCATCACGGCCGAGACCAGAAAGCCCACGGCGGCCAAAAATATCAGCAGCACGGTCTGGTCGATGATCCAAGTGAGGGCGTGCGCGTCCGCGGCCGGGTACTTGGGGGCCAGCGCCACCATGGTCACCGAAGCCGCAGCCGTGGCCCAGTGCGCCAGCAGCGGGCGGGCGGCAAAGGCGGCCCACGCCACCAGCCCCAAAAACAAGTAGCGCATCGCTTCGGCCGAGCCCAAGTTGGCGCGGTCGGCCAAATGGGCCAGCAGCCCAAACGACACGAACAGGCTGCACCACAGCACGGTCTGGCGGTCTAGCAGGCGGCGCCAAGGGTAGGCGCGGTGCTTGAGGGTGTTGAGTGACAGTTGGGTGGCGCGCCCAAACATCAGCAGACCAAACACCTGCGACAGCGCCATCAGGATCATGACCTCGTAATCGGCCCAGGCGGGGGTGTCGAGCAGCAGAAACTGCCAACTGCCCAGCAAGGTGAGCACGGCGCTGGCAGGCACCACCGCCAGCAAGTGAAAGCTGGCGGTGCGCAGCAGCGGGTTGTGGCTTTGGATGCGCGGGTAGAGATGACGCAGCGCAACCCAGGCCAGCAGCAGCGCCAGCACCAAGGCACCGATGCCGATCAGCGACTCCAGCGCGCCGATGCCGTGCCAAGCGTGCCAAGCCGCCACCCCCAGCGCGAGGGCTGGGATCATGGCCGGTCCGTAGGCAAGCACCGCACCCAACGCCACGCCGTTGGCGGGCCAGATCAGGCTCATCCCGAGCCCTTCGATGGCAAAGTGGAGCGACAGTTCGGCCACCAAAATCCACAGCAAGGCGCAAAACAGGCCGCGCCGCAAGACCTTGGCCTGCGCCGCCCAGCGCCCTGCAGCCGGGTGCCCGGTGGCGCTGGGGCGGGCGGTGTCGTCAGGGCGGGTGGCGGTCATGCGCAAAAAATAGCGTTAAAGTTGCCATTTAAGCATATTCAGGCCGCAGGCTCGTGACAGGAGGGCAGCGGCGCAAAGCGTTTAGCATAGCCCCCATGAACCGCCCCGCCGCGCCCGCCCGACCTGCCTGTGCCCCCGCTGCCCCCGTTGCTGCCACGCCGCCGCTTGCCCGCCCGACTGTGCCCGCCATGGCGGCGGGTGCGGCCCTGCAATGGCTCGAGCCGGCCAGCTTGCAGCAGCTGCGCGCCCTGTTGGGGCCGGGGGCGGCGCTGTGCATGCCGCTGCTGGACAGCCGCACGCCGGCCGGCTTTCCCTCGCCGGCGGCCGATTTTCAGCACGAGCGCGTCGATCTGCTCGAGCACTTGGCGCTCGACCGGCCCTACACCTTCATGGCGCGCGTGCGCGGCGTCTCGATGAGCGGCCGGGGCATCGACGACGGCGACCTGATCGTCGTCAACCGCCAGCTCACGCCGAGCCATGGCCACATCGTGGTCGCCTTGGTGGACAACGAGCTCACCGTCAAGACGCTGCAGCGCCAGTCTGGCAGCACCCGGCTGGTGGCGGCGCACCCGGACTACCCCGACATCGTGCTCAGCGAGGGCCAGACGCTGGAGGTGTGGGGCGTGGTCACGGCCACCATCAAAAAAATGGACTATTGAGCGCCGACCTTGCCTATGTCCACCCAAGCCGCTGCCCCAGTTGCCGCCCCATTGGCCGCCCCCCGGCGCGCCAGCACCCCGGCGCCTTTGCGCTGGTCGATGGCAACAACTTTTATGCCTCGTGCGAGCGGGTGTTCGAGCCGCGCCTGATCGGCCGCCCGCTGGTGGTGTTGTCCAACAACGACGGCTGCGCCATCGCCCGCTCCGAAGAGGCCAAGGCGCTGGGCATCGCCATGGGCGCGCCGTGGTTTCGCATCCGCCACCTCGAGCAGCAGGCCGGGCTGGTGGCGCTGTCGGCCAATTTTGCGCTCTATGGCGACATGAGCCAGCGCCTGATGGAGGTGGCCGCCGCACTGGGCTGTGGGCAGGAAATCTATTCGATCGACGAGTGCTTCATCGACCTCGCCGGGGTGCCCGACGCCAGCGCCCGCGCGCGCCAGACGCGCGAGCGCATCCAGCGCTGGCTCGGTTTGCCGACCTGCATCGGCATCGGCCCCACCAAAACGCTGGCCAAACTCGCCAACCACATCGCCAAGAGCGCCGAGCGCAAGCCCGGCAGCTACCCGGCGCGGCTGGCCCAGGTCTGCAACCTGCTCGAGCTCAGCGCGCGCCAGCGCGACTGGCTGCTGCAGCGCACGCCGGTGGCCGAGGTCTGGGGCGTGGGGCCGCGCTGGGCGGCGCAGCTGCAGGCCCACGGGGTGCAGACGGCGCTGCAGCTGCAGCGGCTCGACCCGGCGCTGGTGCGCCAGCGCTGGTCGGTGGTGCTCGAGCGCACCGTGCGCGAGCTGGGCGGGCTGGCTTGCATCGGGCTCGAGCAAGCGCCGGCGCCCAAGCAGCAGATCGCCTGCACCCGCAGCTTTGGGCAGCCGGTGACCGAGCTCGACGACCTGCGCCAAGCCCTGAGCCACTTCTGCAGCCGTGCCGCCCTCAAGCTGCGCCAGCAAGGCAGCCGCGCCGGCGCGCTGCTGGTGTTCATTCGCACCAGCCCTTTTAGGCCCCAAGACGCACCCTACGCGCGCTCGCTGGTGCTGCCGCTCAGCCCGCCCAGCGACGACACCGTGCGCTTGGTGGGCACCGCTTTGCAGGCGCTGCAGGCGCTGTACCGGCCCGGTTACCGCTACGCCAAGGCCGGGGTGATGCTGCTCGATCTGCAAGCGGCGCCGCCGCAGGCCACGCTCGACTGGGGTGCGCCAGATGAGGACGGCGGGGATGGCGAGGGCAGTGGGCGCAGCCAGCGCCTGATGCAGGCGCTCGATGCCGTCAATGCCCGCCTTGGTGCCCAAGCGCTGCGGCTGGGTTCCTCGGGTGGGGGTGGCAGCCCGCCGGCGCCGGGCTGCGCCGAGCCCGCCGCGCGCCCCTGGCAGATGCGCCAGCAGCGCCGTTCGCCGCGCTACACCACGCGCTGGGACGAACTGTGGCAGGTGCGGGCCTGAGCTGTCATCAACAGGGTGTAGGCTGACGGCCGTTTGATGCACGCCACCCCGCCACCCCCCATGACCACCGACACCGCTCCCGCCGCCGACCACCACCCATGGGCGGTGTTTCAGGTTTTTTTGCGCCTCGGGCTCACGTCCTTTGGCGGCCCGATCGCGCATCTGGCCTATTTCCGCACCGAATTTGTGCAACAGCGGCGCTGGCTCGACGAGCACGACTACGCCAGCCTGGTGGCGCTGTGCCAGTTTTTGCCCGGGCCGGCCAGCAGCCAGGTGGGTTTTGCGCTGGGCTGGTCGCGCGCCGGGTATCGCGGCGCCTTGGCGGCGTGGTGTGGCTTCACCTTGCCTTCGGCGCTGCTGCTGGTGGCCTTTGCGTTTCTGCTGCTGCACCACGGGCAGGGGCTGCCCGAGGGCCTGTTGCCGGGCTTGGTGGTGGCGGCGCTGGCGGTGGTGGCGCAAGCCGTCTGGGGCATGGGGCGCAGCCTGTGCCCCGACGCGCCCCGGCGCGCGCTGGCCCTGCTGGCGGCGCTGGCGGTGTTGCTGTGGCCCAGCGCCTGGACGCTGATGGGCGTGATCGTGCTGGGCGCGGCGGCCGGCCGCTGGGTGCTGGCGCCAGACCCTAGCGCGGCGGCCTCGGAGGGCGCACAGGGCTTGCAGATCGCGCTCGGCCGCCGCACGGCTTGGGTTTGCCTCGCCTTGTTTGCGCTGATTCTGCTGGCCTTGCCGCTGTGGGCTTGGGCCAGCGGCAGCTTTTGGGTGGCGCTGGCCGAGGTGTTTTACCGCAGCGGTGCGCTGGTGTTTGGCGGCGGCCACGTGGTGATGCCGATGCTGCAAGCCGAGGTGGTGCCCAAAGGCTGGGTCGATCTGCAGACCTTTTTGGCCGGCTACGCGGCGGCGCAGGCGGTGCCCGGGCCGCTGTTCACCTTCGCCGCCTTCCTGGGCGCGGCGGCGGGCGGCTGGCTGGGCGCCGTGCTGGCGCTGCTGGCGGTGTTTGCGCCGGGCATGCTGGTGCTGCTGGCGGCGCTGCCGCACTGGCAGCGTCTGCGCCAGAGCGCGCAGGCGCAAAACGCCATCGCCGGCGTCAGCGCTGCCGTGGTCGGGCTGCTGCTGGCGGCGCTGCTGCAGCCGCTGCTGGCCGGGGTGGTGGCCAGCGCCGCACATGCGGCGCTGCTGGCGCTGGCGGCGCTGGCGCTGCTGTGGGGCAAATGGCCGGCGTGGCTGGTGGTGCTGGGCAGCGGCGCGCTCGGGGCGCTGGCGGCGGCCGTGTTTTAGCCCGGCGGCACGCTGTCGGCAAAGCTCGGGCGCTGCATCAGTTTGGCATGCAATCGGGCTAGGTTGGGGTGGGCGCTGCGCCAGTCGATCTGCGCAAAGCGAAAATCCAAGTAGGACAGCGCGCAACCCGTGGCCACATCGGCCAGCGTAAAGTGCTGGCCGTGGCAAAAAGGCTGCTCGCCCAAGCGCGCGCTCATGGCGCGCAGGCCGTGCGCGATCTTGCCCAGCTGGCGCTCGATCCAGGCGGGGCTGCGCTGTGCGGCCGTGCGGCCGTCCCAGTGCCCCTCCATGCGCGCGGCAAAGGCGGCGTCGCTCACGCCGTCGGCCAGCGCTTCCCATATTTTCACCTCCAGCCGTTCGCGCCCGTTGGCCGGAATCAGCTTGCCCACCGGCGAGAGCGTGTCGAGGTACTCGACGATCACGCGCGAGTCGTACACCGCCGTGCCGTCGTCTAGCAGCAGACACGGCACCTTGCCCAGCGGGTTGTGCTGGTGGATGCGGGTGTCGGCGGACCAGACGTTTTCGTCGGCCCAAGCGCAGTCGAGCTTTTTTTCGGCCAGCACCACGCGCACCTTGCGCACGTAGGGGCTGGTCAGCGATCCAATCAGTTGCATGGGTACTCCTTGAGGGTTCGAGATGGGCACGGGGCACGGGGCCGCAGCGGTTGCGCCAGCGCCCGTGGTTAGAATGATTATCGGCTCGCTGCCGGGTTTTGCCCCTTACAGCCTGGCTTTTTGCCCTCGCCCCACTGGAGTTTGCCTGCAACATGAAAAGCGTGCCTGAAACACCCTGGCACCGCCTGCCGCCCGATGAGGTGCTCGGGTTGCTGGAGGCAAACCCGCAGCAGGGCCTCGAGGCGCCCGAGGTGCAGGCGCGCCAGCGCAGCCACGGCCCCAACGCGCTGCCGCCACCCAAGGGGCGCGGCCCGCTGCTGCGCTTCTTGCTGCAGTTCCACCAGGTGCTGGTGCACATCCTGCTGGTGGCCACGGTCATCAAGCTCGCCGTGGGCGCTTATACCGACGCGGCGGTGATCTTTGGCGTGATCTTCCTCAACGCCGTGATCGGCTTCGTGCAAGAGGGCAAGGCGCTGGGCGCGCTCGAGGCGCTGGCGCGCGCCCTGACCACCGAGGCCACCGTGTTGCGCGGTGGGCAGCGCCAGCGCATCGACGCGCGCGAGTTGGTGCCCGGCGACATCGTGCTGCTGGCCTCGGGCGACAAGGTGCCGGCCGACCTGCGCCTGCTCGGGGTGCGCGAGCTGCGTGTGGCCGAGGCCGCGCTCACCGGCGAGTCGCTGCCGGTCGAAAAAAGCGCCGATCCGCTGGCCGCCGACACCGTGCTGGCCGACCGCCGCAACATGGCCTATTCCTCGACCCTGGTGCACTACGGCACGGCCACCGGCGTAGTCGTGGCCATCGGCACCGGCACCGAGATCGGCCGCATCTCGCAGCTGCTGGCGCAGACCGACGTGCTGGCCACGCCGCTGACGCAGCGCATCACGCGCTTCAGCCACTGGCTGATGTGGGCCATTCTGTCGCTGGCGGCGCTCACCTTTGCCGTCGGCACCTTCGTGCACGGCAAGCCGCTGATCGATATGTTCATGGCGGCGGTGGCGCTGGCGGTGGCCATGATCCCCGAGGGGCTGGTGGTGGTGCTCACGATCACGCTGGCCATCGGCGTGAGCCGCATGGCCCGGCGCAACGCGATCATCCGCCACCTGCCGGCGGTCGAGACGCTGGGCAGCACGACCGTGATCTGCTCCGACAAAACCGGCACGCTCACGCGCAACGAGATGACCGTGCAGCGCCTGTGGGCTGGCGGCGTGGGCGCCGAGGTGAGCGGCGTGGGCTACGCGCCGCAGGGCGCACTCAGCCGCGACGGCCAGCCGCTGCCGGTGCTACCGCCGGCGCTGCATGAGCTGCTGCGCGCCGGCCGGCTGTGCAACGACGCCGTGCTGCGCGAGGATGGCGGCGGCTGGCGCATCGACGGCGACCCGACCGAAGGCGCGCTGATCGTGGCCGCGCGCAAGGCCGGCCTGCTCGAGGCCGCCGAGGCGGAGGCGCACCCGCGGCTCGACGCGCTGCCCTTCGAGTCGCAGCACCAGTACATGGCCACGCTGCACGGCGGCGCGCAGCCGCGGGTCTACCTCAAGGGCGCGGTCGAGACGGTGCTGGCGCGCTGCAGCCACGCGCTGGACGCCGACGGCAGCCGCCAGCCGCTAGCCGCCGACGCCGTGCACGCCCAGGTCGAGGCCATGGCCCGGCTGGGCCTGCGCGTGCTGGCCTTCGCGCGGCGCAGCGGCGAGGGGCTGGCGCACATCGGCCACGATGATGTGGCCGGCGGCCTCGAGTTCATCGGCCTGCAGGGCATGATCGACCCACCGCGCGCGGAGGCGGTGCGCGCGGTGCAGGCCTGCCACACCGCCGGCATCCGCGTGAAAATGATCACCGGCGACCACGCGGTCACGGCCGCAGCCATCGCCGCCGAGATCGGGCTCGATCCGCACGCTAGCCGCGAGCACCCGCCGCGCGCACTCAGCGGCCGCCAGCTCGAGGCGCTGGACTCCGCCGCGTTCGAGGCCGCAGCCGCCGACACGGCCGTGTTTGCGCGCGTCACCCCGGAGCAGAAGCTGCGCCTGGTGCAGGCGCTGCAGGCGCGCGGCGAGGTCGTGGCCATGACCGGCGACGGCGTCAACGACGCGCCGGCGCTCAAGCGCGCCGACATCGGCGTGGCCATGGGCATCACCGGCACCGAAGTCTCGAAAGAGGCCGCCGCCATGGTGCTCACCGACGACAACTTCGCCAGCATCGAGGCCGCGGTCGAGGAGGGCCGCGGCGTGTTCGACAACATCGTCAAGTTCATCAGCTGGATTTTGCCCACCAACGCCGGGCAGGGGCTGGTGATCATCGCCGCCATTTTGGCCGCGCAGCCACTGCCGATCCTGCCGGTGCAGGCGCTGTGGATCAACATGACCACCGCCGTGCTGCTGGGCCTGACGCTGTGCTTCGAGCCGCGCGAGGCCGGCATCATGCGGCGCCCGCCGCGGCGGCCCGAGGCCCCGATCCTCAACCTCGAGCTGGTGCTGCGCATCGTGCTGGTCGGCGTGATGCTGATGATCGGCGCGACCGTGCTGTTCCACCACGCCATCGCGCGCGGGCTGTCCGAGGCCGAGGCGCGCACGATCGCGCTGGCGGTGTTCGCGGTCGGCCAGTCGTTCTACCTGCTCAACATGCGCTCGCTGCGCCAGTCGATGTGGCGGCTCGGGCTGATGAGCAACCCCTGGATCTGGGTCGGCATCGCGGCGATGATGGGCTCGCAGCTGCTGCTCACCTACGTGCCGCTGATGAACACGCTGTTCCACACCGCGCCGATCGCGGCCGCGGAATGGCTGCCGGTGCTGGCCGTGGGCCTGACGATCTATGCCGTGATCGGTGCCGAAAAACTGCTGCGCAAGACGCTGGAAGCGCGCGCCGCGAGAGGCTGAAGGAGCGCTCCGCAATGAGCGCAGGAAGCGCCTGCGCACCCATCTGTTGCAAAATACCCATCCGTGGCCCACGCCGCCCCTCAAGGAGCCTGTCATGCAAATTGTTGTCGATGTGCCCACTCACTACCTGGACGCCATGCACCGCGCCCCCGACGACTTTGCCCTAGAGGCCAAATTGGCCATGGCGGCGAAATTGTTCGAGATGAAGCGGCTGTCTTCTGGCATGGCGGCGCAATTGATCGGTATGGACCGTGTGAGCTTTCTGGCGCAGCTGCACCGCTGCGGCGTGCCCCTGATAGACCTGAGCGTTGACGAACTGGCCTCGGACGTGGATCATGCCTGAGCGCCAAGGCACGGTGGTCACCAACACCACTCCCTTGATCGCCTTGGCCGCCGCCCTGCAGCGCATGCGCACCCAAGGCATCTGGCTCAGCGACCGAGTGGTGCAGTTTGCGCTGATGCATTGAAACGTCTTGTTGTTGTGTGGCAGGCTTGCGGCCTTGACGCGGCTGGCGGGGATCGAAGCCACAACCCTCAGCTTCGAAGGCCGACACACTGGCCACTGAGCCACAGCAGCCCATGTCAGCCCCAAGCCGCGCTTTTACAATCGCCAGCACCATGCAAGCCACACCCCCCCTCGAATTTTCGCCCCTCACCGCCCTGTCGCCGCTCGACGGGCGCTACCAGCCCAAGCTCGACGCGCTGCGCCCGATTTTGAGCGAATACGGCTTCATGCGCTGCCGCGTGCAGGTCGAGCTGGTCTGGCTCGAGCAACTGTGCGACGCGGGCCTGGCCGGCACGGTGCCGCTCACCCCCGAGGTGCGCGCGCACCTGCGCGCCATCGTCGCGCGCTTTGGCCCGGCCGACGCCGCCGCCATCAAGGCGATCGAAAAAACCACCAACCACGACGTGAAGGCGGTCGAATACTGGATCCGCGGCAACCCCGAGCTCGGCGTGGCCGGCGCCTTTGCCGACTGGCCGCAGCTGCAGGCGCTGGGCGAGTTCGTGCACTTTGCCTGCACCAGCGAAGACATCAACAACACCAGCCACGCCCTGCAGCTGCAAGCGGCGCGCGAGCAGGTGCTGCTGCCCGGGCTCGATGCCCTCGTGGTGCAGCTGCGCGAGCTGGCGCAGCGCTGGGCCGCAGTGCCCATGCTCAGCCGCACACACGGCCAGAGCGCCAGCCCCACGACGGTGGGCAAAGAGCTGGCCAACGTGCTGCAGCGCCTGCAAAGCGCGCGCCAGCGCATCGCCGCCGTGCCCCTGCTGGCCAAGCTCAACGGCGCCGTGGGCAACTACAACGCCCACCTCGCCGCTTGGCCCGAGTTCGACTGGGAGGCCTTTGCCCGCCGCGTGGTCGAAACCCCCGCCGCCAGCGCTGGCGGCGCGCCAAATGCCGCCATTGGCCTGGGCCTGAGCTTTCAGCCCTACAGCACCCAGATCGAGCCGCACGACTACATGGCCGAGCTGTTCGACGCCGTGGCGCGCAGCAACACCATCCTCATCGACCTCGCGCGCGACCTCTGGGGCTACATCAGCTTGGGCTACTTCAAGCAAAGGCTCAAGGCGGGCGAGATCGGCTCCTCCACCATGCCACACAAGGTCAACCCGATCGACTTTGAAAACGCCGAGGGCAACCTCGGGCTGGCCAATGCGCTGCTGCGCCACCTGAGTGAAAAGCTGCCCATCAGCCGTTGGCAGCGCGATTTGAGCGACTCCACCGTGCTGCGCAACATGGGCGTGGCGCTGGGCCATGCGGTGCTGGCGCAGCAGTCGCTGCGCGTTGGGTTGGCCAAGCTCGAGCTCAACCCCGCTGCCCTAGCCGCCGACCTAGACGAGGCTTGGGAGGTGCTGGCCGAGCCCATTCAGACCGTGATGCGCCGCCACGGCATGGCTGGCGCCTACGAAAAACTCAAGAGCGCCACCCGTGGCCAAGCGGTTACGCGCGCTGCCTTGCACGAGCTGATCGAATCGCTCGACCTGCCGCCCGACGACAAAGCGCGGCTGCTGGCGCTCACCCCGGCCGGCTACACCGGCATGGCCGAGGCGCTGGCGCGGCGGGTGTGATCGGGCTTTGGCGGGCTTTTGGCGGGCTTAGGCTTTGGGTGTGGCGCGGCTGGCGGGGATCGAACCCACGACCCTCGGCTTCGGAGGCCGATACTCTATCCACTGAGCTACAGCCGCGCAGAGCCTTCCATTCTAGCAGCCTAGCTCACCCCCCAAAGCCACACGCCCAAAGCCCCACCTCGAGCCAAGGCAAGCTTGGGGTGGCCAAAGCGCAGCGCAGCGCACGCAAAAGGCCCGATGGGCTGTGCTAGAATCACGGCTGTGGCCCGGTAGCTCAGTTGGTAGAGCAGCGGACTGAAAATCCGCGTGTCGGCAGTTCGATTCTGCCCCAGGCCACCACCATTCCAAGCCCAACCGCTATCAGTTGGGCTTTTTTGTTGCCGGATTTCGCGACGCCGCGCGGCCCAGAGCAACCGGTGTTGGTCACCCGCATGGGTTCTGATGCGAGCAGACTGGAGTCAAACTGACTTGTCCTCATTGACGGCAGCGGTGTGGCGACACCTAGGAAAGTTGGCGCAGCCAAGGAAGGGGCGTCCTGCGTTGGGGCCTGATTTGGCTGTGCGCTGAATCAGTGCCCCGCCGCATTTCGGACAGGTGGTGGTGCTGCTGTGGCGCTGTTGCAGCGACGCGATGTGGGCGTTTCGGGTGGCCCAGGTCTTGGGCAGCATCCCGGTGCGAAGCGCCTCGATCAACTGGGCCACTTCCTCATCCGAGAACAGCACGGTCTGCTTGCTCTGGATGTAGGTCGCGTAGCCCTCGGTCATGACGTTGGGTGGCATCTGGGTTTTGAGCTGCGCCTCGCCCCAGAACATCACGACCGAATGCAGTTTGTCGTGGTCGACTCCCAAGAACTCGGCCAAGACTTTGGTGTGCCGGTAGTTCTGGTGCAGCGGGTTTTGAAACTGGTGTTTTTTGCCGTAGAGGCTCTGGGTCCACTGCTTGCCGTGCTCGTCGCCGAAGATCCAGCCGTTCATGTTTTTGGCCTCGACGACAAAAAGACCGAAGCGCGAGACGATGACGTGATCGATTTGCGTGCTGCCGTTGGCCGTCGGAATCGTCACGTTGTTGATCGGGTGATAGATCTTGTCGTCCAGAAACAGCCGGTGCGCCAGCGCCCCCTGCGCTTCTCCCAGCCAGCCTTTGAACACCGACAGCAATGACATCTGCACTCCTTTTGGGTCTTTCCCCCCCGATTCTCCCGCTGCTATGCCGGGCCGGTGCTGAATCGGCCCGACTGCCTGAGTCGGTTGTAGGCCTGTGTCAGGTCGCGGCGGTAGTTCGGACCCAGCCATGCCAGATTTTCAACCAAGCCGTCTGTCACCCAGCGCCCACCCAGCGGCATCAGCCCGGCCGTCAGGATAACGCCACTTCCGCCTTGGCAGAGGTCCCGCACGCGCTGCGTCAGGCCCAGCACCCCATAGGCTTGCTCACCGGCTTCGTCCATCCACACCGAATAAGCCGTGGTGTCCTTGAGGTAAATCCAGCTGCGTATCCGCAAGGCCGCTATGGCCTCGAGCATTTCTGCATCCGCTTGCGGGTGCGCGCGCACATAAGCTTGCAGCCGGCTTTGGTTGCCCAAAAACCGCTTTCGGGCCGTCACCAGCCACTGGGTGGTGCGCTTGCCGGCTTTGGCCGAATCCGGCAAGAGGCTGCCCAGGAAGTCTGTGTAAGTGCCGATGAACCGACGGGCTAGGGGCTCGGTGATGACCATGGGAGGGGCTGGCAGTGGGGGTGGTGTGGTTCCATCAGTTTAAGCGCATACACCCAGCTTCTTTCTTTTAAGATCGGCCCATGCCCCATTTCATCGACCCATCGCCCTCGGGCAGTTGCATCTTTTGCAAGCTGGTCGCGGGCCAAATCCCCAGCGCCCGTGTTTATGAAGACGAGCAGACCTTGGCCTTCATGGACTTGGGGCAGGTCAACCCCGGCCACGTGCTGGTGGCGCTCAAGCGCCATGCCGCCACCTTGCTCGACTGTACCCCAGACGAAGCCGCCGCCCTCATGCGCACCGCGCACACCGTGGCCCACGCCGTCAAGCAAGTTTTCCAGCCGCCGGGCCTGACCCTGCTGCAGGCCAACGGCAAAGAAGGCGACCAGACCGTGTTCCACGTGCACATGCACGTGGTGCCGCGCCACGCCCACGACGGCATTGCGCTCACTTGGCCGCGCAAAGAGCCGGCCTTTGAGGTGCTGCGGGGCTACGCCGCACAGCTTGGTCAGCATTTGTCAAAGTAAGCCGCCACCTGCACGCGCCAGTGGACTCTGGCCAAAACGATGCCCTTGCGTGCCATCAAGGAAAGAGCAGCTTGTGCTGGAGGCGGGATTTTTCAAACGCATGGCAGGCGGTCATTTGAGCCAGCACGCGGTCAAGGTCGTCGTAATTGAACGCAGCCGTCCAAGCGTGGATGTGCTGCATGGCTTGCAAAAAGGGCGCCGGCTCACCTTGCCGGGTGAGCACGCGCAGACAGTCTAGGTACTCTTCGCGAAACAGCGTCGGGACGATGATTCGACTGGCCCCCACCACCGAGAGTTCGGCGTTCATCACGAGTCGCGCCAGTCGGCCGTTGCCGTCGGTGAAGGGGTGCACCTCTGCGACCAGAAACATGGCCAGCAGGGCGCGGGCCATGCCAGCGGGCACCGTTGGCAGCAGTTTTGAGCCCTCTACCAGGGTGCCTCGCACCAGTCGCGGTGCCACGAACTCGGAGTTGCCGGCGCGGTTGGCTAGCGTCTTGAACTCCCCGGGTCCCACTTCGGGGCGCTCGGACATTTGGTCGCGGTGCCTGTCGCGCAATTGGTGGAGCACGGCCTCGCCCACGCCTAAGGTCTGGTTGGCCCATCCCGGGTTGACCGCCTGGCGGAACACACCCAGCACGTCATGCGAGTCTTTGGGGCGTGTGCTGATGGGGCGACCTTGGAGCACAAAGCCCCGGGCGTCCTGGACGTCGAATTCGGTGCCCTCGATGAAGTTGCTGAAGTACGACTCTAGGAAGGCGAAGTTGACCCGGGCTTGGTCGGTGGTGGCGGCGGCCGCGGGTTGCTTCAGCGGAGTGGCCCGCAGGTGGGCAGCAAGCTTCTCCAGCAAGGCGAGGCGGTTGGCGTCATAGGGCGGGGCGGCGGCAAGGGCCTTGCCGGCTTCTGTGTGCATGTCGGCTTTGCGCGTGCCCAAAATGGTGCCGATGAGCTCGTCGAGCAGCGCTTGTTCCCGCTGCAGGCCAAGGCTTGGCGCCAAGTCGCGAGCCTGTACGCGCAGCTGGTTCAGAGCGTCTACTCCACGCGCTTCGCAAGTCTCGATAAGGCGCTGCTCCACTTCGACCCTGCCCACAGACTTCTGAACCTGGCCCCGGGTGATGGACAGGTTCTCCAGCAGCATGCGCGGCAGGGACGGATAGTAGAGCTCCCGCCCCATCATCGGCGTATCGCCTTGGCTTGCCCCCGGCCCTTGGACGAGTTGTACGGTCATCCCCGGCAGTGCGACGCGCTTGGTGTAGGTGTAGCTCAGGTACATCACCCCGTCGTGAGGAACGCCGCCGTAGAAAGCGCTCTTGGGGCCCACCACGGCCCCGGGGTACAGGGCGGCGAGCAATCGGATGCGCTCGCGCGCAACCAAGCTGGGCCAGCTCTCCTCTGGCCACGGGGTCAGCACGCCCGCGGCGATGCGATGCAACTGGCCGGCCTTGAGCTGGCGCTGTGCCGCGCGCACTTCGGCGGGTGCCATCTCGGCGTAGAGCAGCAGGTCGCCTGTCGGTTTTTTTGCAAATGAGGCCATGGGTAGGATGGCAGCCGTCGTGATTTGTTCAGCTAATCTGGATGATTGTCGTCTTTTTCTTATCTGTCTTGGGGTCGGCGGTGGTTTCGTGTCGCCTTTCTTTGAGCAGAAGCACGGATAGGCTCAAAAATGCCGTTTTTATTTTAAGCAATGTAACCGTCCCGCCAACCCACCTTGCCCGATCCCATCAGCCATGCCAAGATAGCCCACACGTGCCCGCGCACAGCCTCACAGCCCCGCCGCTATCTTGAAGCCCACTTCAGCCCATCTTTACAGGCCGCCACATGTGCAGCAGCAGCTCCTCGATCGCACTGGCCTTGTGCGTAGGTCAGTCCCAGATGATTTCACAGCCGAGGTATTCCCGAAGCACGATTTTCACGGTCAGTCCGTTGGCTTGGCTGGTACGGAAGCGATAGTTTCCCTCTTGCACGGTCACCCATCTCTCGACGAATGCATCGGTGCCCGCCACGAGCACTCTCTGCATTGCCCGACTCCCGACTTCGGGCCAGACATCCAACGCGTCGTCATCACATTCGAAGGCTTCTCGCTCGTCTTCCGTCATCAGCGGCAGCGGCTTGATTTCGAGATGTGATGGATCATGGAGTTGCGGCTCGTTGAGTTCGAACGCCGCGTGGCAACGGGCCAGTTTGAGAACGACTCGACTCACGCGATCGTTTTCGGCTGCCCAAACAGGTCCTTCTGCGCAATCCATCCGTGCACGTTGTAATCGGGCCAAGAGCGAAGAGTTTCCTCGCAAGATACGGGCGATCTTGGGCCTGTGCAGTTGTTCGGGGGTGGTGCTCCCGGCGATGACGCATTCGAGCAAGCAGGCCAGATATTCTTCGTCGATCGAAAAGTCGTTGTTGCATTGGCGGCACGCCGAAGCCGCCATGAGATTGGCCGGGTATGGCTCGTCCAAGAGGACCTTCGACGGGACGTGATCAACTGTTTCGTTTGGCCCGCCGCAATGTACACAGAATCCTTTATTTCTATCGTCCCCGTAGCACCGCAACTGCTGCATTTCGTGGTCCCTTCATCCGGAGAAATCAGCGCAGCGCGTTCAGCACTTTTTCGGCTTCCGGCCAGGGCAGCCGTCGCTTGCCAGACTTCATTCGGTCAAGTGCCTTGAAGGCGTCGTCGACTGACAGCAGCTGGTTCTCGATCATGGCGCACAGCAGCCTGATGGTGCCCATGACATTGACCTGCTCCTTGTTGGCAACAATCCGCAAATTGGCATCGCCGGTCAGCAAAGTGCAAGTCTCTTGCTTCGCAAGCGCCAGTGCCAAGTAGTCGTTGTGACTGGGCTTGGGACCGTTTTTAGCGGGAAGCAGATGGTTGTGCTGGCCTGGCAACTGCTCGGCATACGCCACGAAGTCGCTGCTGACCTCCATGATCTGCAAGCCCAGGTCTTCAAGGCCTGGACTGCCTGGCTCAATTTCTTCGTAGTACAGCAGGTCAGGGATGCCGAACTGCATCGGAAGCTGGAAGAGCGTCTCCATCAACGCTCCCGCTTCCATATCGATCAAGATGTTCGCATCACTGATGAGCAACCGCATCCGATGACTCCAGCTGGCGTTCTTTGTGGAAGCGCATCATCGGGATGCCCAGCAGTTCCGCCGCCTTGCCTTCGGAAATGTATTGCTCGGCCAAGGCGCGGTACACCAACTGATCAAACAGTCGGGGATGCTCCTTCGGCAGTGGTTCGCCAGGCTCGGTCTTGCGCCAGCCCTTGGCCGAAAACCGCTTGAACATGGAGAGATGAGCTGCCTCGGTGATCACGCCACACTGTTTGGCGCGCTGCAGCCATCCGGTCATCGACAGACCGAACTCGTGCTTGAGCACATACAGCTCTTGCCATTCCAGCGCATGGCGTTGTGCCCCAAGCAACTGCAACACCGCGACACGCGGAGCCAGGAAGGCACCGGCGAACCGGTCGCAGGCTTTCTCTTCGTTGATACCGTCAGCCAGCCGTCCTTCGAGCAGCAGGTGCCCCAACTCATGCGCCAGGGTGAACCGTTGCCGATCACCGGGCCAGCGTTTGGAAACAGCCACGACCGGGTACTCCCGGCCATCTTCGGTCCGTGCCTTGGCCGTCAAGCCAGAGAAGCCCGGGTTCTCTTCATCGACCACGATGACCAGCAAGCCAAGGCCTTCGAGGGTGTCGGTGAGGTCAGCAATCGGATTCAGCCCCAACTGCCAAGCGTTGCGGACCGAATCCGAGAACGCATCGATCTCATCCAGCGAGGTGATGTGCTCGGGCAGATTTGCGGGCGGCGCAAAAGCCGGGAACGGCAGTTCGGGAAATGCGCCGAGCAACTCCACGCGCTTCTCCACCAACTCGACGACCTTGATCTTCAGCGCATCCTGCGCCGTCTTGCCAAAGGTCGAGAGCTTGCGGAACTCGGGCTGCAGCAGTTCAACCGTATGCGTGCGAAAGAAGTATTCGGTCCGGATGCCGCAGGCACGGGCCAGCTTGAGTAGCTGAGTCGACGACGGCGTCAGCAGACCCTTCTCGTACTTCTGGATGGCGGTGTGAGAAACACCCACCTGTTCGCCCAGCGCACCCAGGGTCAGACCTGCCGCCAATCGTGCTTGACGAATGCGATCTGCAATCATGACGCCTCCTCGGGTTGGGTTTAAAGCAACCGCAATCCTACCAAATTTTTAAACCAAAGAGAAGCCCGCCCGTCTCGGCGGCCGTGGCGTCACTCGTGGCCGCTTCTGCATCATCTGCTCGATGGCGTCTTCACGTGCCGTAAGAGAGGATTCTGACAACGGGCGTCCGGGAGGGGATTTCCAAGTGACCCGAGCCTTGCGCTCGAAGGCTTCAACCTCCATCAGAAGGTAACGGACAGATCTGTTGAGGTGCTAGGCGGGTGGGGCGATTCCCTCGGAGTGCCAGCGTTGCAGCGTCTTGGGCGAGAGATTCCACCTCAAGGACAACTGGATTTCATCGAGGACCGGATACGTGATGACTGGCTCATCCGGACCGGGCGCAACGTCCTGTCTGTCGGCATCAACCTTGGGTTTCATCGCGTGCCTCCGTCAGCGCGGCCTCGGCCGCTTCAAGACTGCCGTACTGCGCGATGAGTGCGAAGGCCTCGCTCAAGTCGTACCGCTTTGGTTCGGGGGCGGCGGGCGTGGGAGATTAGACAACGGGCTGCGCGTTGTTCAAGGATGGTAGCGGCGTAACCCTCAACCTCAAAGCCTTTGTGGCGCGGTGATTCCTCGCGCAGGTAGCGTGTCAGCAAATCGGCGAACGTGAACCGGCGACCCTTGGCGTAGTCCACGAACAGGCCGTTACGACGCTCGAGCTCGACGCGTTGCTTGATGTCGATGGCCTCTTGCTCACTGTTGGCGTACAGGCACTGATTGGGTTGTCCTGCTTCGCGGATACGGATGGCGTAGGCGTCGTTGGTACGACTAAGCTTGGGCTTGAAACCTTGGGCCTTGAGTTCCGCCACGTAGGCGCGAAGCTGCGACTCGCGGGTGTAAGCAAAGGTCTGTGTGAGGTCGTCGCGCTTTTGGACCGAGACGATGAAACGTGACCTGTTTTCGATAGATGCCATGGACTGTGCTCCGTTGAGTGGGGAGCAAGGTCTAGGGACTCTGTTTATACCGATTGCGCTGCTGTGGCACGAAGACCAGCGGTTTGCCACTAATCTGCCACTAACGGCGCCAAAAACAAAAAAGCTCCGACTTGCGTAGCTTCTTAAGTTGTTGATTTATAAGAAAAAATCTGGTCGGGGTGAGAGGATTCGAACCTCCGGCCTCTACGTCCCGAACGTAGCGCTCTACCAGGCTAAGCTACACCCCGTGTGTGGACTGTGCACCTTGCAACGCACCCCGTGCCTAGGGGGCGGTTTGTGCTAAGAGCGGCGCTCCAGCAGTGCAGCCGCCCATTGTATCAAAGCCTCGCGGCCGGGGCTGGGCGGCAGGGTTTGGGCAGCGGCGATGGCGCGCTGGGCTTGGGCTTGGGCAGCCAGGCGCGCGTCGGCCAAGCCGCCGCTGCGGCGCACGATTTGGATGATCTCGGGCAACTGGGCGCTGTTGCCCTGCTCGATGGCGGCGCGGATCAGGGCCGCTTCGCTCGGGCTGCAGCGCTGCAGGGTGCAGATCAGCGGCAGCGTGACCTTGCCTTCGCGCAGGTCGTCGCCCAAACTTTTACCCATTTCATCGACTTCGCCTTCGTAGTCGAGCACGTCGTCGATGACCTGGAAGGCGGCGCCGAGCGACTGCCCGTAGTCGGCGCAGTGGGCTTCGGTGGCGGCGTCGCTGTGGGCCAAGATGGCGGCCAAGCGGGCGCTGGCTTCAAACAGCTTGGCGGTTTTGGCGCGGATCACGCGCAAGTAGGCGGCTTCGTCGAGCGCGGCGTCGTGCATCTGCATCAGCTGCAGCACCTCGCCTTCAGCGATCACGTTGGTGGCGTCGGCGAGCACGTCCATGACGCGCATCAGCCCGGCTTGCACCATCATCTGGAAGGCGCGCGAATACAAAAAGTCGCCCACCAGCACGCTGGCGGCGTTGCCAAACAGGTGGTTGGCGGTGTCGCGGCCGCGGCGCAGGGCCGACTCATCGACCACATCGTCGTGCAGCAAAGTGGCGGTGTGGATGAACTCGACCACGGCCGCCAGGCTGTGGCGGCGCGCGTCGGTGCAGCCCAGCGCCTGGCACATGAGCAGCAGCAGCGCCGGGCGCACCCGTTTGCCGCCGGCGCCGATGATGTATTCAGCCACCTGGCCCACCAGCAACACCTCGCTGCCCAGCTGCTGGCGGATCACGCCATCGACCACGCGCATGTCGTCCGCGACCAGCGCCAAGGCCGGGGCGGGAGAAGCGGTGGCAAACGGGGCGGTGGCGGAGGAGGGCGCGGCGCTCAATTGATCGGGTGCTTTGTGCGTAGCGAAGTATGTGTCGGCATTATAGGGAAGCGCTTGCCTGCCCCACCATTCGGGCCTGCCCGATCTGTTTGGCCTATAATTTGCGCGTGTTTCGAGGAGCGTTGCAGCACCGAGCCCCATGCGGCGGCGGTGTGAGGCTCGAAACCGGCCACGGCACCCGCTGTTGTTGGCCCACCCGCAACGACGCTCACCCACTCCTCGTGCGGTGAGCGCTGTATGGCAGCCGCGAGCAGTGGTTTGAACCCAACCCTGTTGTGCCGGAGCCTAGCCCATGAACGCTGCCTTGAAATCCCCCATAAACGCCGATTGCGTGATCGCCGACCTTGGTCTGGCCGAATGGGGGCGCAAAGAAATCCGCATTGCCGAAACCGAAATGCCCGGCCTGATGGCCATACGCGAAGAATACGCCGCGCGCCAACCGCTCAAGGGCGCGCGCATCACCGGCAGCCTGCACATGACGATCCAGACCGCCGTGCTGATCGAGACCCTGCAGGCGCTGGGCGCGCAGGTGCGTTGGGCCTCGTGCAACATCTTCAGCACCCAAGACCACGCCGCCGCCGCCATTGCCGCCAGCGGCACGCCCGTGTTTGCTTTCAAGGGCGAGACGCTGGAGCAGTACTGGGACTACACCCACCGCATTTTTGAGTTTGGCCCAGCGGGCAGCGAGGGCGAAGGCCCGAACATGATCCTCGACGACGGCGGCGACGCCACGCTGCTCATGCACTTGGGCAAGCAAGCCGAGCGCCACCCCGAGGTGCTGGCCAACCCCGGCAGCGACGAGGAGCGCATTCTGTTTGCCGCCATCCGCGCCAAGCTGGCCAGCGACGCCACCTGGTACAGCCGCAAGGGCGCGCAGATCATCGGCGTGACCGAAGAGACCACCACCGGCGTGCACCGGCTCAAGGAAATGTCGGCCAAGGGCACGCTGCTGTTTCGCGCCATCAACGTCAACGACTCGGTCACCAAGAGCAAGTTCGACAACCTGTATGGCTGCCGCGAGTCGCTGGTCGATGGCATCAAGCGCGCCACCGACGTGATGATCGCCGGCAAAGTGGCCGTGGTGGCCGGCTACGGCGACGTGGGCAAGGGCTCGGCGCAGGCGCTGCGCGCGCTCTCGGCTCAGGTGTGGGTGACCGAGATCGACCCCATCAACGCCCTGCAAGCCGCCATGGAAGGCTACCGCGTGGTGACCATGGACTACGCCGCCGAGCACGCCGACATTTTCGTCACCGCCACCGGCAACAAGGGCGTGATCACCTACGAGCACATGGCGCGCATGAAAGACCAGGCGATCGTGTGCAACATCGGCCACTTCGACAACGAGATCGAAGTCACCGAGCTCGAGGCCCGCTGCCAGTGGGATGAAGTCAAGCCACAGGTCGATCACGTGATCTTCCCCTCGGGGCGGCGCATCATCCTGTTGGCCAAGGGCCGGCTGGTGAACTTGGGCTGTGGCACCGGGCACCCGAGCTTCGTCATGTCGTCGAGCTTTGCCAACCAGACCATCGCCCAGATCGAGCTCTACGGCCACCCCGACGGCTACGACGCCGGCAAGGTCTATGTGCTACCCAAGCACCTGGACGAAAAAGTGGCGCGCCTGCACCTGAAAAAAGTCGGCGCCATGCTCACCGAGCTGTCGGACGAGCAAGCGGCCTACATCGGCGTGCCCAAGCAGGGCCCGTACAAGCCCGACAGCTACCGCTACTAAGCCCATCTCAGGCGCGCTGGCGCTGTGCGTTGCTGCGTCCCAGATGAGGGGGCGCAGTGCAGCAGCGCCGGGTTTGCATCGGGCCGCTGCGGCGTGGCGGCCCGGCCCCACGGAGCACGATCATGGCCCAGGCCTTGCCCATCAGTTTTGAATTTTTCCCGCCCAAAACGCCCGAGGGCGCGGTCAAGCTGCGCGCCGTGCGCCAGCAGCTCTACGCCCAGCGGCCCGAGTTTTGCTCGGTCACCTACGGCGCCGGGGGCTCGACCCAAGAGGGCACCTTTGCCACCGTGGCCGAGATTTTGGCTGAAGGCGTGCCGGCGGCGGCGCATTTCTCGTGCATCGGCGCCACCCGCGCCAGCGTGCGCGAGCAGTTGCGCCAGTTGCAGGCCATGGGGGTGCAGCGCTTGGTGGCCTTGCGCGGCGACTTGCCCAGCGGCTACGGCTCAGGGGGCGAGTTTCAGTACGCCAGCGACCTCGTGGCTTTTATACGGGCCGAGTTTGGCAGCGCCTTTCAGATCGAGGTCGCGGCCTACCCCGAGGTGCATCCGCAAGCGCGCTCACCGCAGGCCGATCTGCAGGCGCTGCTGGCCAAGGTGCGCGCCGGCGCCGACAGCGCCATCACGCAGTATTTTTTCAATAGCGACGCCTATTTTCGCTTCGTCGATGAGGCGCAGGCGCTGGGCATCGAGATCCCGATCGTGCCCGGCATCATGCCCATCACCAACTCGAGCCAGCTGCTGCGCTTTTCCGATGCTTGCGGGGCCGAGGTGCCGCGCTGGATCCGCTTGCGCCTGCTGGGCTACGGCGACGACGTGGCCAGCATCCAGGCCTTTGGGCGCGAGGTGGTGGGCGATTTGTGCGAGCAGCTGCAGCGGGCCGGGGTGCCGGGGCTGCACTTTTACACCATGAACCAGAGCGCGCCCACGCTGGCGCTGTGCGCGCGGTTGCGGCTGTAGGCTTTCAGGTGTAGCTGGGGGGGCTGCCTCAAGAACCCGTGCGGCGCTTGAGGTTCAGCGGCCCGTACCAGGCTTCGGAGCGTTGGCGCGTGTTGTTGGAGTCGGTCATCAGGCCAATGCCGGTCAGCTGGCTGGCGGAGTCGCCAAAAGCGCGGGCATAGTCGGCCTGCACATCGCGCACTTCCTCGCTCCAGCGACCCAGTTCAGACGGCCCCGAGCGCGCCACCAGCAACCGCACCCGGCTGGTGTTGGGGTCCTGCAGCACGGTGCCCACCGGGTGCTTGTTGTCCCACACGTACATCAGGGTGGCGTGCGGCATCGGCTCGCCGGTCAACAGCAGCGCCAGCTCTGATAAAGCCAAGTCGCGCGCCGTAAAGCCCTGCCGGTTGCCGTCAAAGGTCAGGATGATGCGCGCCACCGCATCGTTGCTGTCGCGATCGGTCAGATTGCTTTGGGGGTTGAGCGCATCGACCCACCAGCCAAAGCTCAGCGCGCCCCACGCGCCGGTCGGCAGTTGCACGCGCCGGCGCAGCAAGCTGTTGTTGCCCTCGCACAGGGCGTGCACGGCTGGCCGCCCTTGGTGTTCGGTGGCGCGGTACTGCGTGGGCGAACGGCCCAAGAAGGTCTGGTGCTCCCATTCACCAGACGCCCCTTCCACGAGGCTGCTGCGCGCCCAGGCCGAGCTTGCAAACTCCGGCCCCAAGCGGTGTGCAGGGGCGGCATCGGCCTCTTCATCTGTGCCAGCGTCGGGGCGCAACCACGCGCAGCCGCTCAGCGCCGTGCTGGCAGCAGGCAACCCGAAGCCCAGCCACAGGCTGCGCCGCAGCCATTCGCGCCGCGTAGCCGCGGTTGGTGCAGGAAGGGCCGGTTTTGAGGGCAGACTCGGGCGTGACGCAAACATAAACCAGAACCCTAGCAGAACAGTGTGTCAGGCCGATGGCGAGTGCTCGACCTGCCACTGCGCCCCCGGGCCTTCTTTGAGGGCGGCGCTCAGCCACGGCAGCGCAGCGCGCCACTGCTCGGCCAAGGCGTAGGGCGGGTTGATCAGGTGCATGGCGCTGGCGTGCAGGGGCGTGCGAGCCTGGCCGCGCGCCACCTCGGCGCTGCGGCCGCTGCTGGGTGCCTGCCCGACATCGAGCAGCGCCTGCGCCCAAGGCCGTTGCGCCCGCGTGCTCAAGGCCTTGAGCTTGCGCGCCAGCGCGTGCGACTCCGGCCGTGCGATCACCGGGTACCAGACCGCGTAGCAACCGGTGGGGAAGCGCTCGAGCGCGTCTTCGAGGCAGTCGAGCACGGCGGCGTAGTCGGATTTGAGCTCGTAGCTGGGGTCGATCAGCACCAGCGCGCGCCGCGTGGGCGGGGGCAGCAGCGCGCGCAGGCCGGCAAAACCGTCGCTGCGGCGCAACTCGATCTGCTTGCCGCGCCCGAGGTCGGCCACGTGGCGTTCGAGCAGGCGCGCGTCGGTCGGGTGCACCTCGAACAGCTTGAGCTGGTCTTGGGGGCGCAGCAGCGTCTGGCAGATCCAAGGCGAGCCGGGATAGTGGCGCAAGCTGTCGCTGCCCAGGTTGTAGATCTGCACCAGATCGAGGTAGGCCTGCACCGCCGCCGGCAGCGGCTGGCCCTGCGCCCGCGCTTGCGCCGCCGCAGTGGCCACGCGCACGATGCCGCGCTCCGCTTCGCCCGAGGTGCGCGCCAGCTCTTGGTCGAGGCGGTAGATGCCCGCGCCCGCATGGGTGTCGGCCAGCAGCAGGCCCACGTCTTTTTGGGCCAGGTATTGCAGGCAAGCCACCAGCGTCAGGTGTTTGAGTGCATCGGCGTGGTTGCCGGCATGAAAGGCGTGGCGATAACTGAACATGGCCGCATGGTAAACCACAGCCATGCACGCAAACCGCAGCGGCGTTGAATTTTGCTTGCTTGGGTTGCGTGTTTGCAGTTAGAATGGCGGGCTTCGCAGCGCTTTGGGTGTCCGCGGCGAAGGCGTGGCCAAGGCTTTTTCCCTTGGGGGTGTCAGAGGCCGCGCAAACCCACCTAAGAGGCGGCCAACAGAGCCGCACCGACCGTGGAAAAGACGCCTGCCAAACCCGCTTTATTCAGAGCAAACTCATGACCAAAACCTTCAGCGCCAAACCGGCCGAGGTGGTGCACGAGTGGTTTGTGATTGACGCCACCGATAAGGTGCTCGGACGTGTCGCCAGCGAAGTGGCACTCCGGTTGCGCGGCAAACACAAAGCCATTTACACCCCTCACGTGGACACGGGCGATTTCATCGTCGTCGTCAACGCGGCCAAACTCAAAGTCACGGGCAACAAGTCCCTAGACAAAATCTACTACCGCCACTCGGGCTTCCCGGGCGGCATCTACGGCACCAATTTCCGCGACATGCAGGCCAAGCACCCAGGCCGGGCGCTGGAAAAAGCGGTCAAGGGCATGTTGCCCAAGGGCCCGCTGGGCTATGCCATGATTAAAAAGCTGAAGGTCTATGGCGGTGCTGAGCACCCCCACAGCGCCCAGCAACCCAAAGTGTTGGCCATCCTCGAGGAGCGCACATGATCGGCGAATGGAACAACGGCACCGGCCGGCGCAAATCCAGCGTCGCCCGCGTGTTCCTCAAAAAAGGCACGGGTCAGATCACGATCAACGGCAAAGATATCGAAAACTTCTTTGGCCGCCAGACCTCGATCATGATCGCCAAACAGCCGCTGCTGCTCACCGGCAACGAGCTGACGTTCGACATCCAAGTCAACGTGCACGGCGGCGGCGAATCGGGCCAGGCTGGCGCGGTGCGCCACGGCATCACGCGCGCCCTGATCGACTACGACGCGGCCCTCAAGCCCGCCCTGAGCGCGGCCGGCTACGTGACGCGCGACGCGCGCGAAGTGGAGCGCAAAAAGGTCGGTCTGCGTTCGGCACGCCGGCGCAAGCAGTTCTCCAAGCGTTAAACCGCTGCAAGGGCTTTGGGCCTTTGCACCACCGCCCTCTGGTCACGAGCCGCAGGGCGGTTTTTTGCGCCTGCTTGCCGGTCGGTGGACTGGGGGCTGCGGGTGGGCGTTGCGAGCGGCCAAAAACCCCGGCGCCAGCGCAGACAATCGCCGGCCTAGGCCCTATCTTGAGTTTTTTGCTTTAGTATTGCCGCACAGGTTTACTTATCGGAACACCGCACCATGAGCGCAGTCGCAGAACACCCCACCACCGAAATGCCCGCCCCCTTCGTGTTTACCGACAGCGCGGCGGCCAAGGTGGCCGATCTGATCGCCGAAGAGGGCAACCCCGACCTGAAGCTGCGCGTGTTCGTGCAAGGCGGCGGCTGCTCGGGCTTCCAGTATGGCTTCACCTTCGACGAAGTGGTCAACGAAGACGACACCACCATGAGCAAAAACGGCGTCAGCCTGCTGATTGACGCCATGAGCTACCAGTATCTGGTGGGCGCCGAGATCGACTACAAAGAAGACCTGCAGGGGGCGCAGTTCGTGATCAAAAACCCCAACGCCAGCACCACCTGTGGCTGCGGCTCGAGCTTCAGTACCTAAAGGCCTTCAGGCCGGGTAAATCGCGCCCAGCACCCGCGCCCCGCGCGCGCCGGTGACGCTGGGCAGGTTGCCGGGTTTGCCTTCTAGGGCCTGCAGCGCCAGCCAAGCAAAGGCCGCGGCCTCGACCCACTGCGCTGGCCAGCCGGCTTCGTCGCTGGCTTGCACTTGGGCTTGCGGCAGTTCCTCGGCCAGCAGGCGCATCAGCTGCGCGTTGCGGCTGCCGCCACCACACACCCAAACCTGCTGCGGCCCCGCGCCGCCCCAGTCTATGCCTTGCACCGCCAAGGCCACGCTGCGCGCCGTCAGGCGCGCCAAGGTGGCTTGCACGTCGGCAGGGGGCAGGCCGGCAAAGCCGCGCAGGCGCTCGTCCAGCCAGCCGGCATGGAACAGGTCGCGCCCGGTGCTTTTAATGCCGCGCTGCAAAAAATAGGGCTCAGCGAGCAGGTGCGCCAGCAGTTCGGGCTGCTCGCGTCCGCTGGCAGCCCAAGCGCCATCGCGGTCGAACCAAGCGCCGGTGTGGCGCTGGCACCAGAGGTCGAGCAGCACATTGCCGGGCCCGCTGTCGAGGCCATAGACGGCGCCGTTGGCCGGCAACGCCGTGATGTTGGCCATGCCGCCTAGGTTGAGCACCAGCACCGATTGCCCGGCGCGCCCGAACAGGCGCTGATGAAAAGCCGGCACCAAGGGCGCGCCTTGGCCGCCGGCAGCAATGTCGCGGCTGCGAAAATCGGCCACCACGGCGATGCCGGTGCGTTCGGCCAGCTGCGCGGGCTGGTTGATCTGCAAGGTGTAGGGCCACGGTTCGCCATCCTTTGGCGGGCGGTGGCGCACCGTTTGCCCGTGCGCCCCAATGGCGCGGATCTGCGAAGCGGCCAAGCCGCTGCGCTGGAGCAACTGCGCCACCACCTCGGCATAGAGCTCGGCCAGGTGGCTTGCGGCCACAGCGGCGCGGTGCAGTTCGTCTGGGCCGCTTTGGTTCAGGCTCAGCAGGGCTTGGCGCAGGGCATCGGGCAGCTCGGCGCTGGCGGCGGCGTGCACCTTGAAGGCCGCAGGGCTGGTGCCACATTCCAGCAGCACGCCATCGACGCCGTCGAGCGAGGTGCCCGACATCAGGCCGATGGTGTAGGTGGAGGTGGTGGGCGGGCTCAGAATTATTGGGCGCTGGCTTGCACCAAGGTGGCGGCGGCGGCCAGCTTTTGCTTCATGTCGGCGGCGGCCTGCTCAAACGCCGGGCGCAAGGCGGCGGTGAGCGGTTCGCTGCCGCCGCCTTCGGCCACCAGCAGCATCGGGTCGCGGTGGATGCCGTTCAAGCGGTATTCAAAGTGCACGTGTGGGCCGGTGCAGACCCCGGTGCAACCCACCTGACCGATGTACTGGCTTTGTGCCACGCTTTGGCCTTGGCGCACATCGATGCGGTGCAAGTGGGCATAGACGGTGACGATGTTATTGCGGTGCTGGATGAAGACCACGTTGCCAAAACCGCGCTGGCTGCCGGCGAACTTGACCACGCCGTCGCCCACGCTGCGCACCGGGGTGCCGATGGGCGCCGGGAAATCGACCCCCAAATGCGGGCGGCGCAACCCCGTGACGGGGTGAAAACGCAAGCCAAAGCCGCTGCTGATGCGCGAGAACTCGAGCGGCGAGGCCAAGAAGGCGCGGCGCGTGCTGTCGCCGGCAAAAGTGAAGTAAGCCCCGGGCTGGCCTTCGGCCTCGAACCACAGCACCTGGTGCGCGCGGCCCTTGTTGACGAACTCGGCGCTGAGCAGGCGGCCATAGCGCAGCAACTCGCCCTCGGACTCGATGGCCTCATAGACCACACGGAACGAGTCGCCGCGCTGCAAGTCGCGGCGGAAGTCGATTTGGCCGGTGAAAATATCGGCCAGTTGCGAGGCCACCCGGTCGGGCAAGTCGGCCGCTTCGGTGGCGGCAAACAAGGTGCTGCGGATCGTGCCGCTGGCCACCCGCACCGAGCGCTGCGCTTCGACTTGATCGAGGCGGGCCACAAAGCCGCTGCCGCTGCGCTCGATCAGCAAGCGCTGGTAGCGGTTGGAATCGTTGCTGGGCAACCAGCGCACGCTCAGGCGCAGCAGGCGCTGGTCGTCGTCGGTTTCGGCGCGCACCAGTTTGCCGGCCGGGCCGCGCATCAGCACGGCCGCATCGGGGTGGCTGCGCACGAACTGGTGGGCGGCGCTGTCGTTCACACCCAAGCGCTGCAGCAGGCTTTGCACGGTGTCGTCGCGGCGCGTGAAATCGGTGCGAAACAGCACGAAGGGCACCGGGGCCTGCAGCTCGGCCGGGGTGGCGCTGGCGGCGATCGGTGCGGCTGGCGCCAAGGGCTGCAGCGCTGCGTGCGGCACCGGTTCGATGATTTGCTGCACCGGCAGGTTGGCGATCTCGGCCTCGAGCGGGGCCACGCCAAACGCCGTGACGCCGGTACCGAGCAAAACAGCCCCCAATCCGGCGATGAAATGCTTGGGGTACTTGACCAATTTGTGCTTGATGTGCTGGGCCAGTTCGTTCATTCAAGGTCAACATCAAGGCCAGCCTGTTGCGCTTAGACGAGCGCACAGGTCGGCGAGTAAAAAAGGGGCAGGGCGCCGAGAACTGGGCGCAGCTGCAGGGCGGATGATAAGCCACCGCGCACCACACAGCTGCCGATGAGCACGACAGGCGGCGCGCCGACTAAAATCCGGCCACACTTAAGCGCCCAGTATAACGCGCCGACCGCGCGCGGCCATCTGTAGAAACCCGAATGAGTCCAACCACTGCCCCACCCACCGCTGCGGCGCCCCCCACGGCCCCGCTCAACGCTGACGTACAACACGCGCTGGCCGTGACGCGGCGCGGCTGCGAGGAGCTCATCCCAGAGGCCGACTGGGTGCAAAAGCTGCAGCGCAGCCAAGCCAGCGGCCAGCCGCTGCGCATCAAGCTCGGGCTGGACCCGACCGCGCCCGACATCCACCTCGGGCACACGGTGGTGCTCAACAAGCTGCGCCAGCTCCAAGACCTAGGGCACACGGTGATTTTTTTGATCGGCGACTTCACCAGCCTGATCGGCGACCCCTCGGGGCGCAACAGCACCCGCCCGCCGCTCACGCCCGAGCAGATACAGGCCAACGCCCAGACCTACTACCAGCAGGCCAGCCTGGTGTTGGACCCGGCGCGCACCGAGGTGCGCTACAACAGCGAATGGAGCGATGCGCTGGGCGCGCGCGGCCTCATTGGGCTGGCGGCCAAGTACACCGTGGCGCGCATGATGGAGCGCAACGATTTTCACCAGCGCTACACGACCGGCAGCCCAATCAGCGTGCACGAGTTTTTGTACCCGCTGATGCAGGGCTACGACTCGGTGGCGCTCAAGGCCGATTTGGAGCTGGGCGGCACCGACCAGAAGTTCAACCTGCTCATGGGCCGCCACCTGCAGGCCGAGTACGGGCTGGAGCCGCAGTGCATTCTGACCATGCCGCTGCTCGAGGGGCTGGACGGCGTCGAGAAGATGAGCAAGTCCAAGGGCAACACCATCGGCATCAACGAGCCGGCGCCTACTATGTACGCCAAGGTGCTGAGCATTTCAGACGTGCTGATGTGGCGCTGGTACACGCTGCTGTCGTTCCAGACCGAGGCGCAGATCGCGGCGCTGCGCGCCGAAGTGGCCGCCGGGCGCAACCCCAAAGACGCCAAGGTGCAACTGGCGCTCGAGCTCACCACGCGCTTTCACGGCGCGGCGGCGGCAGCAGCGGCGCAGCAGGATTTCATCCTCCGCAGCCAAGGCGGCGTGCCCGACGACATCCCCGAGCGCGCGCTGGAAGGCGCACCGCTGGGCATCGCGGCGCTGCTCAAAGCCGCTGGGCTGGCACCCTCGAGCAGCGAAGCCAATAGGCTCATCGACGGCGCCGGCGTGCGCGTCGATGGCGCGCTGATCAGCGACAAAGGGCTGCGCCTGGGCCCGGGCACCTACGTGCTCCAAGTGGGTAAGCGCAAGTTTGTCCGTGTCACGCTGTTTTGAATCTGGCCCCCGCATCCTGCCCTTTTATTGCACACCCTTTTGTGAACGCACACCCTACCCCCGCCCCCAACCCAGCCAACCCAAGCGCCACCAACCGCCCCCAGCCCGGCCCGATGTTGCTCTCGGGCTTGGAGCTGCTGCGCATCGACGCCGACACGCTGTTCGTCAACATCGGCGAGCGCACCAATGTCACCGGCTCGAAGGCCTTTGCGCGCCTGATCCTCAACGGCGACTACGAGCAGGCGCTGGCGGTGGCGCGCCAGCAGGTGGAAAACGGCGCCCAGATCATCGACGTCAACATGGACGAAGCGATGCTCGACAGCCAAGCGGCGATGGTGCGCTTTTTGAACCTCATGGCCGGCGAGCCCGACATCGCACGCGTGCCGGTGATGATCGACTCCTCCAAATGGAGCGTGATCGAGGCCGGGCTCAAGTGCGTGCAGGGCAAGGGGCTGGTGAACTCGATCAGCCTCAAAGAGGGCGAGGCCGAGTTCAAACGCCAAGCGCGCCTGATCCGGCGCTACGGCGCCGCCACCGTGGTCATGGCCTTCGACGAGCAGGGGCAAGCCGACACCTTTGCGCGCAAGACCGAGATCTGCGCCCGCGCCTACCGCATCTTGGTCGATGAGGTGGGCTTTCCGGCCGAAGACATCGTCTTTGACCCCAACATCTTCGCCATCGCCACCGGCATTGCCGAGCACGACAACTACGCCGTCGATTTCATCGAGGCCACGCGCTGGATCAAGGCCAACCTGCCCGGGGCCAAGGTGTCGGGTGGCGTGAGCAACGTGAGCTTTAGCTTTCGCGGCAACGACCCGGTGCGCGAGGCCATCCACACCGTGTTTTTGTACCACGCCATCCAGGCCGGTATGGACATGGGCATCGTCAACGCCGGCATGGTCGGCGTCTATGACGAGCTCGAGCCCGAGCTGCGCACGCGCGTCGAAGACGTGGTGCTCAATCGCCGCCCCGACGCCACCGAGCGCCTGCTCGACATCGCCGACAGCGTGCGCGGCGCGGCGCGCGACGACAGCGCCAAAAACGCCTGGCGCGCGCTGCCGCTGCGCGAGCGCCTGACGCACGCGCTGGTGCATGGCAACAACGAGCACATCGAGGCCGACACCGAGGCCCTGTGGCAGCAGATGCGCGCCGAGGGTGCGCGGCCGCTGCACCTGATCGAAGGCCCGCTGATGGACGGCATGAACGTGGTCGGCGACCTGTTTGGCGCCGGCAAGATGTTTTTGCCGCAGGTGGTCAAGAGCGCGCGCGTGATGAAGCAGGCGGTGGCGCACCTGCTGCCGTACATCGAGGAAGAAAAACGCCAGCTCGAGGCCGCCGGCACGGCCACGCGCAGCCAGGGCAAGATCGTCATCGCCACCGTCAAGGGCGACGTGCACGACATCGGCAAAAACATCGTCACCGTGGTGCTGCAGTGCAACAACTTCGAGGTGGTGAACATGGGCGTGATGGTGCCCTGCCACCAGATTCTGGCCAAGGCCAAAGAGGTGGGGGCTGAAATCGTCGGTCTGTCGGGCCTGATCACCCCCAGCCTAGAAGAGATGCAGTACGTGGCCGCCGAGATGGAAAAAGACGCCTACTTCGGCGCCCACGGCGTGGCGCTGATGATCGGCGGCGCCACCACCAGCCGCGTGCACACGGCGGTAAAAATCGCGCCGCACTACCGCGGCCCGGTGGTCTATGTGCCCGACGCCTCGCGCGGCGTGGGCGTGGCGCAAAACCTGCTGGGGCAGGGGCGCGCCGCCTTCGTGCACGAGCTGCAAGTTGATTACGAGCGCGTGCGCCAGCAGCACGCCAACAAAAAGAAACCCCCGCTGCTGTCGCTGGCGCAGGCGCGCGCCAACAAGGCCCGGCTCGACTGGGCCGCCTACACCCCGGCGCGGCCCAAGTTCATCGGCCGGCGCGTGTTCAAAAACCTCGATCTGGCCGAGTTGGCGCGCTACATCGACTGGGGCCCCTACTTCCAGACCTGGGACTTGGCCGGCCCCTACCCCGCCATCCTCGACGACGAGGTGGTGGGCGCGCAGGCGCGCAAGGTCTATGCCGACGCGCAAGCGCTGCTGAAAAAAATCGTCGATGGGCGCTGGCTGGTGGCCAACGCGGTGCTGGGCCTGTACCCGGCGCAGAGCGTGGCCGACGACGACATCGCCCTCTACGCCGACGAAACGCGCCAGAGCCCGGTGCTGGTCTGGCACGGCTTGCGCCAGCAGAGCGAAAAACCGGTGGTCGATGGCGCGCCGCGCCCGAACCGCTGCCTGGCCGACTATGTGGCGCCGCAGGGCAGCGGCGTGGCCGATTACGTGGGTGCCTTTGCCGTCACGGCGGGCATCGGGGCCGAGGCGCGCGCCGCCGCCTTCGAGGCCGCGCACGACGACTACCAAGCGATCCTGCTCAAGGCGCTGGCCGACCGGCTGGCCGAAGCCGCCGCCGAATACCTGCATTGGCGCGTGCGCACCGAACTGTGGGGCTACGCCGCGCAGGAAAATCTGAGCCCGCAACAGCTCATCGCCGAACAGTACCAAGGCATCCGCCCGGCGCCGGGCTACCCGGCCTGCCCCGACCACACCGTCAAGCGCGAGCTGTTGGCGCTGCTCGGCAGCGCCGACATCGGCATGGGCCTGACCGAAAGCTTGGCCATGACGCCCGCCGCCAGCGTCTGTGGCTTTTACCTCGCGCACCCCGATTGCCGCTACTTCAACGTCGGCCCCATCGGGCGCGACCAACTGGCGGATCAAGCGCGCCGCCGCCACCTGAGCGAAGACGAACTGGCGCGCTGGTTGGCGCCCAATCTGGGCCTGTAAGGGTGCGCGCGCCTTAGAGGGCGCAGTTGGCGCGCACCTCGTCGATGCCAGTCAACCCCTGCAGCACTTTGAGGATGCCGTCTTGGCGCAGGGTGCGCAGCCCGCCACCGATCTGAGCCGCCTCCAGCAGCGCCTCGGAGGGGGCCTTGTGCTGGATCAGGCGGCGCAAGGGGCCATCGACGAGCAGCAACTCGTGCACCCCTAGGCGGCCCTTGTAGCCGGTCTGGTCGCAGGCCGGGCAGCCGGGGGCGTGGTGCTGGAGCAGGCGGCCATCGACGCCGTAATCGCGCAGCCACTGCGCACGCAGCTCGGCCTTGTCGGGGCGCAGGCTCTCGGGCAGCACGTGCAGGTAGTCTTCCAGCAACTCGTTGACCCAGGCATCATCGGCCGGAGCGCTGCGCACACAGCCCTTGCACCAGCGCCGCACCAAGCGCTGCGCCAGCACGGCAGCCAGCGAATCGGCGAAGTTGAATGGGTCCATCCCCATGTCGAGCAGCCGCACCACGGTCTCGGGCGCGCTGTTGGTGTGCAGCGTCGAGAGCACCAGGTGCCCGGTGAGCGAGGCCTCGATCGCCATCTGGGCGGTGTCGTGGTCGCGAATTTCGCCCACCATGATGATGTCGGGGTCGGCGCGCAAAAAGGCCCGCAGCGCCTTGGCAAAAGTCCAGTCGATCTTGGGGTTGACCTGCACCTGGCGCAGCTCGGGGTTGCTGATCTCGATCGGGTCTTCGGCGGTCCAGATCTTGCGGTCAGGCGTGTTGATGTGTTGCAGCACCGAGTGCAGCGTGGTGGTCTTGCCCGAGCCCGTGGGGCCCACGCACAACACCATGCCATGCGGGCGCGCCACCGCGGTTTGCAATTGGCGCAGGTTGGCGGGGGTCAGGCCGAGCTGATCCAGCGGCAGCGGCTTGGCCGATGAGAGCAAGCGCAGCACCACGTCTTCGGCGCCGTTGCTGGTGGGGATGGTGGCCACGCGCAGCTCGAGCTTGTGCGTGGGCGAGAACTTGGCAAAATCGATCTTGCCGTCTTGGGGTTTGCGGCGCTCTGAAATGTCGAGGTCGCACATCACCTTGATGCGGCCGATGATGGCGTTGCGGTAGCCCGGTGGCAGCTCCATGAAGGGGCTCAGGCGGCCGTCTTTGCGCAGCCGGATGCGCACCTTGCGCTTGCTGGCAAAGGTCTCGATGTGGATGTCGGAGGCCCCTTGGCCATGGGCCTCGATGATCAGGCTGTTGATGAGCTTGACGAGCGAGTTGTCGGATTGTTCGATGGCGCCGAGCTTGGGGTCGTCGTCGCTGGCTTCTTGCTCGAGCGATTCGAGCAGCTTGTCGGAGCTGGTGGGGACAAAATCGCCACCGGCAGCCAGCGCCGCTTGGGCATCGTCGAGGCCGAAGCGCGCATAGGCCTCGTTGACGCTCTGCGCCCCGAGCGCGGCGCTGGTGAGCGTGGCCACCACCTTGGCCTGCAACACAAAATCCAGCTCTTCGAGCATGCCGCGCCGCGACGGGTCTTCGGCGGCCACCACCACGGTGCCGTTGCGCCACAGCAGCGGCACGATGCGGTGCTTGCGCGCCAGCGCGATCGGCACCCGGCGCAAGGCCTCGGGATCGATCGGAAACTGCGCCAGATCGACCACCGGGTAACCCATCTTGCGCGCCAGCGCGATGCGCAGGTCGTCGCGCGTCAGCTGGCCGCTTTGCACCAGCAGCTCGCCCAGCGGCACGCTGCGCTCGGATTTCTGGCGCTCCAGCGCCTCTTGCAGTTGCTCGGTGCTGATGAGCCCGAGCGCGGTCAGGGCCTCGCCGATGCGCACCATGGGCATGCGCGACTGCTCTTCGAGTGCCTGCAGCAACTGCTCGGGCTTGACCACCTCTTTGAGCACCAAGTAGTCGCCCAGTTTGCGGTTGCGCAGCTGCTCTTGGGTGCGCGCCGCCTGCTCCACCTGCTCGGTGGTGACGGCGTGTTGCTCGACCAACACCTGGCCGATGCTCTCCCCAACCTGCACGCGGCGCAGCACGTGGGCCGGGAAAAAAACCCGTTGCACCCGGTCGTGTTCGTCAAGCGGCACAAACAGAAACACACCCACGGCGGACTCGAGGTGTCCAATCGTTAGGCCCGTCTGCACCGAGCCGTCGCTGAGCTCGAGGCGGTAGGGCAAGCGCGGGCGGTGGCGCAGCAACTCGTCGGCGCTGCTGGCGTGGCTGCCGGCCTCGGGGCTGGCACTGCCTTGGATGGGCGGCAGCGGCGCCAGCGGCTGCGTCAGGCTGATGCGCCTGAACATATCGAAGCGCAACGGCATGACGGCGCGCGAGGGGGGCACCTGGATATGGGCCAAACCGGCCGGCAGATCCAGCCCCATCAGCCGGCAAGGACGCACTTGGCCGTTGCTGCCCTCGACCAGGCAGTCTAGGCCAGCGGCAGCCGGGTTGTCGGCGCCGCTTTCGGGGGTGCCGTAGCTGGCGTAGGGCGGGGTGGGCCAGCGCAACGGCATGGAACTTGGCCGCGTCACCTGTAGGGGCTCGGGTATGGCGGTGGCGGCAAAGTTCATGGTCTGGACTGGTGGCTTAATCTCGCGACGGGCATCATTTGTGCAAGATTATGCGGCAACTTCACGGTGGTCCTGGCTGCCGGTATTGCATCGCTTCGGCCAGGTGCGCGCTGTGGATGCGCTCGCTGGCAGCGAGATCGGCGATGGTGCGCGCCACGCGCAGCGCGCGGTGGGTGGCGCGTCCCGACCAACCCAGCCGCGTGGCCGCTTGCTGCAGCAGCTGTGCGGCAGCGGGCTCCAGCGCCGCATGGCGTTGCAGCGCTGGGCCGTGCAGGGTGTGGTTGGCGTGGCCTTGGCGCTGCAGCGCCCGCTGGCGCGCTTGGGCGACGCGCGCGCGCACCGCTGCGCTGGCTTCCGCTGCGGCGCTGTCGAGCAACTGCCCGGGCGGCAGCAGCGGCACCTCCACGTGCAGGTCGATGCGGTCCAGCAAGGGGCCGCTGAGCTTGCCCTGGTAGCGCTGCACTTGGTCGGGGGTGCAGCGGCAGGCCCTGTGGCTGGCCCCCAGATAGCCGCAGGGGCAGGGATTCATGGCAGCCACCAACTGGAAGCGGGCCGGAAAATCGGTCTGGCGCGCTGCGCGCGAGATGCGGATCTGCCCGCTCTCGAGCGGCTCGCGCAGGGCCTCGAGGGCGGCGCGGGGGAATTCGGGCAGCTCATCGAGAAACATCACGCCGTGGTGCGCCAGCGAAATCTCGCCTGGCCGCGGCGGGTTGCCGCCGCCCACCAGCGCGGTGGCGCTGGCGCTGTGGTGCGGCGCGCTAAAAGGCCGCTGGCCCCAGTGCTCGGGCCTGAAGCGCCCCGCCAGCGACGCCACCGCCGCCGCCTCCAGCGCCTGCTGGTCGTCCAGCGCCGGCAGGATGCCGGGCAGGCGCTGCGCCAGCATCGACTTGCCCGAGCCCGGCGGGCCGCTCATCAGCAGGCTGTGCGCGCCCGCGGCAGCGATTTCCAACGCCCGCCGCGCCCCGGCTTGGCCCTTGACGTCGGCCAAATCGGGCAAATCTTGCCCCTGCACCGCAGCGTTGCCCTGCAGCTGCACCCAGCCGTCGGCGTGCGCCGGCTCGGGCAACACCATGCCGGACGGCGCAAAGCGCTGCACCACATCGAGCAGGTGGCGCGCCCGGTACACGCGCGCTTGGCGCACCAAGGCGGCCTCTTCGGCGCTGACCGGGGGCAGCACCAAAGCGGTGCATGGCGCCAACCCCGCACCGCTTGCGCGCAAGAAAGCCAGCCCCATGCACAGGGCGCCCCGGATCGGGCGCAAGGCGCCGCTGAGCGAGAGCTCGCCAGCAAATTCGTGCCCGGCCAGCGACGCGCCGTCGATCTGGCCGCTGGCGGCCAAAATGCCCAGCGCGATCGGCAAGTCAAAGCGCCCCGACTCCTTGGGCAGGTCGGCCGGGGCCAAGTTGACCGTGATGCGCTTGTTGTGCGGCCACTCCAACCCGGCGTTCAAGATCGCCGAGCGCACCCGCTCGCGCGCCTCTTTGACCTCGGTGTCGGCCAAGCCGACCAGCGTCAGGCTGGGCAGGCCGTTGGCCAGGTGCACCTCCACGCTCACTGGCAAGGCCTCGAGCCCGACCAGCGTGCGACTTTGAACCACGCACAAACCCACGTTTGACTCCCCTGTTGTTGTATGGCACCGACCCGGGCAAGTGCCCGCTGGCTGCGGCATCCGCCGCCAGATGGCACCAAGTTGGTGCATCGGCTGGCGGCTTATGTGGCTCCAGTGTAGCGGCTGGCGCTGCGCTGGGCGGTGGCATGGGTTGGAGCATGGCGTAGCAGGTTGGCACGCTACGTGCTTAAAGCTAAGCGTGTCAATGGCTCAACCTCTGAGAGGCTGGGCACCCACACCCGCCGCTGGTCGGGCCGCAAGGCCGATCGGCCCACTATCGACAGATACAGAAAGGTTGAACATGAAGCTGGTCACCGCGATCATCAAACCCTTCAAGCTCGACGAGGTGCGCGAAGCGCTCTCGAGTCTGGGTGTACAGGGCATCACCGTCACCGAAGTCAAAGGCTTCGGGCGCCAGAAAGGGCACACCGAGCTCTACCGTGGCGCCGAATACGTGGTCGATTTCCTGCCCAAGGTCAAGATCGACGCCGCCGTGGCCGACGACCTGGTCGAGCGCGTGATCGAGGTCATCGAGGGCGCGGCGCGCACCGGCAAGATCGGCGACGGCAAGATTTTCGTTTTCCCGCTGGAGCAGGTGGTGCGCATCCGCACCGGCGAGACCGGCGCGCAAGCCCTCTGACCCATCAACCCTTTTTCAAACTCCGAGCATCCATCATGAAAAAGTTTCTACTCAGTATGTGTGTGGGCCTGGGGCTGCTGCTGGGCGCATCGGCGGCCATGGCCCAAGCCACCGACGCCGCACCCGCCGCCGCCCCAATGACGGCCACCGAAGCGGCACCCGCTGCACCGGCTCCCGTGGTCGAACCCGCCGCCTTGGCCGTGGCTGCCGCACCCGCCGCCGAAGCGCCTGCTGCCGAACCCACCCCGCACAAGGGCGACATCGCTTGGATGTTGGTGGCCACCTTGCTGGTGGTGATGATGGTCATCCCCGGCCTTGCGCTGTTTTACGGCGGCTTGGTGCGCAGCAAAAACATGCTCTCGGTGCTGATGCAAGTCACCGTGGTGTTTTCGCTCGTCATGGTGCTGTGGGCAATCTATGGCTACAGCCTGGCCTTTGGTGGCGAGGGGCTGATCATCGCCAACCTCGACAAAGCCTTCTTGATGGGCATCACCATGGATTCGGTCGCCGCCACCTTCACCGAAGGCGTGGTGATCCCGGAGCTGATCTTTGTTGCCTTCCAAGCCACCTTTGCCGGCATCACCTGCGCCATCATCGTCGGCGCCTTTGCCGAGCGCATCAAGTTCAGCGCCGTGCTGATCTTCACCGCCATCTGGTTCACCTTCAGCTACATCCCGGTCGCACACATGGTCTGGGGCTCGGGCGGTTTGCTGATTGGCATGGGCAAAATGGACTTTGCCGGCGGCACCGTGGTGCACCTGAGCGCCGCAGTCGCAGCCTTGGTGGGTGCTTACGTGATCGGCAAACGCATCGGCTACGGCAAAGAAGCCATGGCGCCACACAGCCTGGCCCTGACCATGGTCGGCGCGGCGCTGCTGTGGGTGGGCTGGTTTGGCTTCAACGCCGGCTCGGCCCTGGAAGCCAACAGCAACGCCACGCTGGCCTTCCTCAACACCCTGATCGCCACCGCCGCCGCCGTGCTGGCCTGGTGTGTGGGTGAGGCGCTGCTCAAGGGCAAGGCCTCGATGCTGGGTGCCGCTTCGGGTGCCGTGGCCGGCTTGGTGGCCATCACCCCGGCCTGCGGTTATGTGGGGCCGATGGGAGCGCTGGTGATCGGCTTGGCCGGCGGCTTCCTGTGCCTGTGGGGTGTCAATGGTCTGAAGAAAATGCTCGGTGCCGACGACACGCTTGACGTGTTCGGCCTGCACGGCGTGGGCGGCATCGTCGGTGGCCTGCTCACCGCCGTGTTCGCAGCCCCGCTGCTGGGCGGTGGCGGCGCAGAAGACTTCTCCATCGCCAGCCAGATGTTCGTGCAAGCCAAATCGATGCTGGTGGCGGCGGTCTGGTCGGGCGTGGTGGCGTTCATCGCCTTCAAGGTGGCCGACCTGCTGGTGGGCCTGCGCGTGAGCGAAGACGAAGAGCGCGAGGGCTTGGACATCAGCTCGCACGGCGAGAGCGCTTACAACCGCTGATTGATTAAGTGATTTTTGGTGGGGGATTGAGCCCGCCGCGCCCTGTGCGCGGCGGGTTTTTGTTGCTGTGGCCGCCAGATCGGCCCGGACGCCTACACGGGCGCGCCAACCAAAGTACAGCTGCCAAGGATTTTTGTGCTATGATGTTGGTCTTTGCCAAAAACAGCTGCTTGCGGGCGGTGTTGCTTTGGCTGCTGGCGCTTTAGGTCCGTAGCCAGCGGGTTGGCGGCAGCTTCGCGCTGCAGCCGGCTCAAAAGACGAATCATGGACCGGGTTTGCGAGGAGGCTGGGCGCCCGTGTCGGGTGCTTGGCCGTTTGAACTCGATGGAGTAATTCTACATGGCGAAGAAAATCGTCGGCTTCATCAAGCTGCAGGTGCCAGCTTGTAAGGCCAACCCCTCCCCCCCGATCGGTCCGGCGCTGGGTCAGCGCGGGCTCAACATCATGGAGTTCTGCAAGGCCTTCAATGCCCAAACCCAGGGCATGGAGCCGGGCTTGCCGCTGCCGGTGGTCATCACCGCGTTTGCCGACAAGAGCTTCACCTTCATCATCAAAACCCCGCCGGCCACGACGCTGATCAAAAAATCGATCAAGCTCGACAAAGGCTCGCCGGTGCCGAACAAGCAAAAGGTCGGCAAGATCACCCGGGCCCAGCTCGAAGAGATCGCCAAGACCAAGATGAAAGACATGAACGCGGCCAGCATCGATGCCGCTGTGCGCACCATCGCCGGCTCGGCCCGCTCGATGGGTGTGATCGTGGAGGGCGTGTGAGATGGCAAAGCTGAGCAAAAAACAAAAAACGCTGCAAGGCGTGGTTGACTCCACCAAGCTGTACCCGGTAGCAACCGCGCTGGGCATGGTCAAGCAGCACGCCACGGCCAAGTTCGATGAGTCCATCGACGTGGCGGTGCAGCTGGGCGTGGACGCCAAAAAATCCGACCAAGTGGTGCGCGGCGCCGTGGTGCTGCCCAACGGCACCGGCAAGACCAAGCGCGTGGCGGTGTTCGCCCAAGGCGCCAAGGCCGACGAAGCGCGCGCCGCGGGCGCCGACGTGGTGGGTTTTGACGACCTCGCCGCCGACGTCAAGGCCGGCAAGCTGGACTTCGACGTGGTCATCGCCTCGCCCGACGCCATGCGCGTGGTGGGTGCGCTGGGCCAGATTCTGGGCCCGCGCGGCCTGATGCCCAACCCCAAAGTCGGCACCGTGACGCCCGACGTGGCCACGGCGGTGCGCAACGCCAAGGCCGGTCAGGTGCAGTTCCGGGTTGACAAAGCCGGCATCGTGCACGGCACCATCGGCCGGCGCTCTTTCGACGACGCCAAGCTGCTGGGCAACCTGCAAGCCCTGCTCGAGGCCCTGAACAAGGCCAAGCCGGCTTCGTCCAAGGGCCAGTACCTGCGCAAGGTGGCGCTGTCGTCCACCATGGGCCTAGGGGTGCGGGTCGAGGTGCCCTCGATCGCGGCGGTGCAAGCGGCCTAAATCCGGGCGGCTGTGCCGACACAAAATTCCCGGTTGTTGCCGCGCCCCTTCGGGGGTGCGGCGGTGGCCGTGGGTGGTGGGTCTGGGGGCGCGCAACGCGCCGCCAGAGTCATCCAGGACCGCTGGTGCGCGGCCGGGCTTGCCCGGGTTGCGCTTAATTTCTGCACCGAAGCCAGCGCAGATGGCGATCCCGCCGCGAACGGAAAATTTTTTCCCGCAACGGTTGGTCGCTGCAATCAGGTGCATGGCCAGGGGCGCAAAGCCCGCAACCATGCTTTTTTGAGGAGTTGACCTTGAGTTTGAACCGCAGTGAGAAGCAGGCCGTCATCGACGAGGTGGCGGCGCTCGCAGCAAAAGCTCAAACGCTCGTGATGGCGGAATACCGTGGCATCAAGGTCGCCGACCTGACCCAGTTGCGTGTCAAAGCCCGCAGCGAAGGTGTGTTTCTGGGGGTTCTCAAGAACACCCTGGCACGCCGCGCAGTGGCTGGCACCGGCTTTGAGGCAGGCGCCGACCAGATGTCCGGGCCGCTGATCTATGGCTTTTCCCAAGACGCCGTGGCCGCTGCCAAAGTGGTGGCCGACTTCGCCAAGACCAACGACAAGTTGGTCATCCGCGGGGGCGTGTTTGCCGGCAAAGCCCTAGACGTCAATGGCGTGAAGCAACTGGCCAACATTCCCCCCAAGGAAGTGCTGTTGGCGCAGTTGCTGGGCTTGATGCAATCCCCGATCTCGCGCACTGCGCGCGTGCTGGCCGCCGTGGCCGAGAAAAAAGGCGAGGCCGTGGCGGCCTAAGCGCCCCCTTAGCCCGACCCCAACCGTTTGTTAGGAAATTTGAAAATGGCATTCGATAAAGACGCATTTCTGACCGCTCTCGACAGCATGACGGTCATGGAACTCAACGAGCTGGTGAAAGCCATCGAAGAGAAGTTTGGTGTGAGCGCCGCCGCCATGGCCGCTCCCGCTGCCGGCGGTGGCGCTGCCGCTGCGGCGGTGGTGGAAGAGAAAACCGATTTCGACGTGGTGCTCAAAGAGACCGGCGCCAACAAGGTGTCGGTCATCAAGGCGGTGCGCGAAATCACCGGCTTGGGCCTGAAAGAAGCCAAAGACCTGGTCGATGGCGCGCCCAAGACGGTCAAGGAAGCCATGCCCAAGGCCGACGCCGAAGCCGCCAAGAAAAAGCTCGAAGAAGCGGGCGCCAAGGCCGAGCTCAAGTAAGCCGTTGCCCTCCAAGGCTGGAAGGCCCCTTTTGGGCTTTCCAGCCTTTTTGCGCTCGAGGTGGTTGCGGTGTCGGCACCGCCCTCGAGCGTCAGAGCGCACAGCCAAGGCCGCCGCCCCCAGCGGTTTTGGCTGTGTCTTCTCAAGCCCGGAGATCTCATGGCTCAAACGTACTCATTCACCGAACGCAAACGCATCCGCAAAAGCTTCGGCAGCCGCGAAAACGTGCTGGAAATCCCCTACCTGTTGCAGATGCAGAAGGACGCCTACACCGCCTTTTTGCAGGTGGACCAGCACCCGCGCAAGCGCGCCCCCGAGGGCTTGCAAGCGGCATTCGAGTCGGCGTTCCCGATCGTCTCGCACAACGGCTACGTCGAGATGAAGTTCGTCGAGTACAACTTGGCGCGGCCGGTGTTCGACGTGCGCGAGTGCCAAACGCGCGGCCTGACCTTTGCTTCCGCCGTGCGCGCACGGGTGCAGCTCATCATCTACGACCGCGAATCGTCCACCAGCCAGTCCAAGGTGGTCAAAGAGGTCAAGGAGCAAGAGGTCTATATGGGCGAAGTGCCGCTCATGACCGACAAGGGCTCGTTCATCGTCAACGGCACCGAGCGCGTGATCGTCTCGCAGCTGCACCGCTCGCCGGGCGTGTTTTTTGAGCACGACAAGGGCAAGACCCACAGCTCGGGCAAACTGCTGTTTTCGGCCCGCATCATCCCCTACCGCGGCTCGTGGCTCGACTTCGAGTTCGACCCCAAAGACCTGCTGTTTTTCCGCGTCGATCGCCGGCGCAAGATGCCGGTCACCATTTTGCTCAAGGCCATTGGCCTGAATCCCGAGCAGATTTTGGCCAACTTCTTTGTCAACGACCACTTCCGCCTGATGGAAAGCGGCGCCCAGATGGCGCTGGTGACCGAGCGCCTGCGCGGCGAGGTGGCGCGTTTTGACCTCACCGACCCCAGCGGCAAGGTGGTGGTGGCCAAAGACAAGCGCATCACGGCGCGGCACACGCGCGAACTCGAGCAGGCCAAGGTCACGCACATCAGCGTGCCCGAAGACTTTTTGCTCGGGCGCGTGGTGGCGCGCAACATCATCGACCCCGACAGCGGCGAGCTGCTGGCGCGGGCCAACGACGAACTCACCGAGACCTTGCTGAAAAAACTGCGCAGCGCCGGCATCACCGAGCTGGCGTGCATTTTCACCAACGAGCTCGACCAAGGCGCCTACATCAGCCAGACCCTGCGCAGCGACGAAACCGCCGACGAGTTCGCCGCCCGGGTGGCGATCTACCGCATGATGCGCCCCGGCGAGCCGCCGACCGAAGACGCGGTGCAGGCGCTGTTTCACCGCCTGTTCTACAACCCCGACACCTACGACCTGTCGCGCGTCGGGCGCATGAAGTTCAACGCCCGCGTTGGGCGCCCAAGCAGCACCGGTGCCATGGTGCTGTCGAACGAGGACATCCTCGACGTGGTCAAGATCCTGGTCGATCTGCGCAACGGCAAGGGCGAAGTCGATGACATCGACCACTTGGGCAACCGGCGCGTGCGCTGCGTGGGCGAGCTGGCCGAAAACCAGTACCGCACCGGCTTGGCGCGGATCGAAAAAGCGGTGAAAGAGCGCCTCGGCCAAGCCGAGCAAGAGCCGCTGATGCCGCACGACCTGATCAACTCCAAGCCGATTTCGGCCGCGCTCAAAGAGTTCTTTGGCGCCTCGCAGCTGAGCCAGTTCATGGATCAGACCAACCCGCTGGCCGAGATCACGCACAAGCGCCGCGTGTCGGCGCTGGGCCCGGGCGGCCTGACGCGCGAGCGCGCCGGCTTCGAGGTGCGCGACGTGCACGTGACGCACTACGGCCGCGTGTGCCCGATCGAAACCCCCGAAGGCCCGAACATCGGCCTGATCAACTCGCTGGCGCTGTATGCGCGCCTCAACGAATACGGCTTCATCGAAACCCCGTACCGCCGCGTGGTCGATGCCAAGGTGACCAAGCAGATCGACTACCTGTCGGCGATCGAAGAAGGCAAGTACGTGATCGCGCAGGCCAACGCCGCGCTCGACGCCGAAGGCCGCCTGAGCGACGAGCTGGTGAGCGCACGCGAAAAGGGCGAATCGATCCTGACCCCGCCCGAGACCGTGCAGTACATGGACGTGTCGCCGGCGCAGATCGTGTCGGTGGCGGCCTCGCTGGTGCCGTTCCTCGAGCACGACGACGCCAACCGCGCGCTCATGGGCGCCAACATGTCGCGCCAAGCGGTGCCGACGCTGCGGCCCGAAAAACCGCTGGTGGGCACCGGCATCGAGCGCGTGGCGGCGATCGACTCGGGCACCGTGGTGGTGGCTAAGCGCGGCGGGCGCGTCGATTACGTCGATGCCTCGCGCATCGTGGTGCGCGTGGCCGACGCCGAGGCCGTGGCCGGTGAAGTCGGGGTCGATATCTACAACCTGATCAAGTACCAGCGCAGCAACCAAAACACCAACATCCACCAGCGCCCGATCGTCAAAAAGGGCGACCTGATCCACGCCGGCGCGGTGATCGCCGACGGCGCCTCGACCGACCTGGGTGAGATCTCGATCGGGCAGAACATGCTGATCGCCTTCATGCCTTGGAACGGCTACAACTTCGAGGACTCGATCCTGATCAGCGAGCGCGTGGTGGCCGAAGACCGCTACACCAGCATCCACATCGAAGAACTGGTGGTGATGGCGCGCGACACCAAGCTCGGGGCCGAAGACATCACGCGCGACATCCCCAACTTGGCCGAGCAGCAAATCAACCGGCTCGACGAATCCGGCATCATCTACGTGGGTGCCGAGGTGCTGCCCGGCGACGTGCTGGTGGGCAAGGTCACGCCCAAGGGCGAAACCACGCTCACGCCCGAAGAAAAACTGCTGCGCGCCATTTTTGGCGAAAAGGCCTCGGACGTCAAAGACACCTCGCTGCGCGTCGATCAAGGCTCGCAGGGCACGGTGATCGACGTGCAGGTGTTCACGCGCGAAGGCATCCCGCGCGACAAGCGTGCGCAGCAGATCATCGACGACGAGCTCAAGCGCTTCCGCCTCGACCTCAACGACCGCTTGCGCATCGTCGAGGCCGACGCCTACGACCGGATCGAAAAGCTGCTGCTGGGCAAAACCGCCAACGGCGGCCCCAAGCGCTTGGCCAAAGGCGCCAAGATCGAGCGCGCCTACTTGGCCGAGGTGGACAAGTTCCATTGGTTCGACATCCGCCCCGCCGACGACCAGGTGGCGGCACAGCTCGAGTCGATCAAAAACGCGCTCGACTCCACGCGCCACAGCTTCGACTTGGCCTTTGAAGAAAAGCGCAAGAAGCTCACCCAAGGCGACGAGCTGCCGGCGGGCGTGCTCAAGATGGTCAAGGTCTATTTGGCCGTCAAACGCCGCTTGCAGCCGGGCGACAAAATGGCCGGCCGCCACGGCAACAAGGGCGTGGTCTCCAAGATCACCCCGGTCGAAGACATGCCCTACATGGCCGACGGCACGCCGGTCGATATCGTGCTCAACCCGCTGGGCGTGCCCTCGCGCATGAACATCGGGCAAGTGCTCGAGGTGCACCTGGGCTGGGCCGCCAAGGGGCTGGGGCAGCGTTTGGGCGATATGTTGCAGCGCCAAGCCGCCGCCGCCGAGGTGCGTCAGTACCTGGAGCAGATCTACAACCGCACCGGGCGCAAAGAAAACCTCGCCGACCTGAGCGACGACGAAGTGCGCGCCATGGCGGCCGAGCTGAGCAAGGGCGTGCCCTTTGCCTCGCCGGTGTTCGACGGCGCCTCTGAGGCCGAGATCTTTGACATGCTCAAGCTCGCCTACCCCGACGACGTGGCCAAGGCCAAGGGCCTCACGCCCACCCGCACCCAGGCGCAGCTGTACGATGGCCGCACCGGCGACGCCTTCGAGCGCGTGACCACCGTGGGCTACATGCACTACCTCAAGCTGCACCACTTGGTCGATGACAAGATGCACGCGCGCTCCACCGGCCCGTACTCGCTCGTTACCCAGCAACCGCTGGGCGGCAAGGCGCAGTTCGGCGGCCAGCGTTTCGGTGAGATGGAGGTCTGGGCGCTCGAAGCCTACGGCGCCAGCTACGTGCTGCAAGAGATGCTCACCGTCAAGTCCGACGACGTGCAGGGCCGCACCAAGGTCTATGAGAGCATCGTCAAGGGCGAGCACGCCATCGACGCCGGCATGCCGGAGTCGTTCAACGTGCTGGTCAAGGAAATCCGATCCCTCGGCATCGACATCGAGCTCGAGCGCGGCTGAACCCTGAACCCGTAAAGGAAACCCGGATATGAAACACTTCCTCGACCTGTTCAAGCAGATCACCCCCGACGAGCATTTCGATGCCATCAAGATCGGGCTGGCCTCGCCCGAGAAAATCCGTTCCTGGTCTTTTGGCGAAGTCAAAAAGCCCGAGACCATCAACTACCGCACCTTCAAGCCCGAGCGCGACGGCCTGTTCTGCGCCAAGATCTTTGGCCCGATCAAAGACTACGAGTGCCTGTGCGGCAAGTACAAGCGCCTGAAGCACCGCGGCGTGATCTGCGAGAAGTGCGGCGTCGAGGTCACGCAGACCAAGGTGCGCCGCGAGCGCATGGGCCACATCGATTTGGCCGCGCCCTGCGCCCACATCTGGTTCCTCAAGAGCCTGCCCAGCCGCCTCGGCATGGTGCTCGACATGACGCTGCGCGACATCGAGCGCGTGCTCTACTTCGAAGCCTACGTGGTGGTCGATCCGGGCATGACGCCCCTGAAGAAATTCGCCATCATGAGCGAAGACGAGTTTGACAACAAAGAGCGCGAGTACGGCGACGAGTTCGTGGCCAAAATGGGCGCCGAGGGCATCCAAGAGCTGCTGGCCAGCATCGACATCGACGGCGAAATCGAGCGCCTGCGCAACGACCTCACCGGCTCCGAGCTCAAGGTCAAGAAAAACGCCAAGCGCCTCAAGGTGTTGGAGGCCTTCAAAAAATCGGGCATCAAACCCGAGTGGATGGTGCTCGACGTGCTGCCGGTGCTGCCGCCCGACCTGCGCCCGCTCGTTCCCCTCGACGGCGGCCGCTTTGCCACCTCCGACCTCAACGACCTGTACCGGCGTGTGATCAACCGCAACAGCCGCCTCAAGCGCCTGCTCGAGCTCAAAGCGCCCGAGATCATCGCGCGCAATGAAAAGCGCATGCTGCAAGAGGCAGTGGACAGCCTGCTCGACAACGGCCGCCGCGGCAAGGCCATGACCGGCGCCAACAAGCGCGCCCTCAAGTCGCTGGCCGACATGATCAAGGGCAAGGGCGGGCGCTTCCGCCAAAACTTGCTCGGCAAGCGGGTCGATTACTCGGGCCGCTCGGTCATCACCGTCGGCCCCACGCTCAAGCTGCACCAGTGCGGCCTGCCCAAGCTGATGGCACTCGAATTGTTCAAGCCCTTCATCTTTGCGCGCCTCGAGCAGATGGGCATCGCCACCACCATCAAGGCGGCCAAAAAAGAAGTCGAAGCCGGCACGCCGGTGGTCTGGGACATCCTCGAAGAGGTGATCCGCGAGCACCCGGTGCTGCTCAACCGCGCCCCGACGCTGCACCGCCTCGGCATCCAAGCCTTTGAGCCGCTGCTGATCGAGGGCAAGGCGATCCAGTTGCACCCGCTGGTGTGTTCGGCCTTCAACGCCGACTTCGACGGCGACCAAATGGCGGTGCACATTCCGCTGTCGGTCGAGGCGCAGATGGAAGCGCGCACGCTCATGTTGTCGTCCAACAACGTGCTGTTCCCGGCCAACGGCGAGCCCTCGATCGTGCCCTCGCAAGACGTGGTGCTGGGCCTGTACTACACCACCCGCGAGCGCATCAACGGCCGCGGCGAAGACATGGTCTTTGCCGACATCGCCGAGGTGCAGCGCGCGCTCGACGCCGGCGTGGTCGAGCTGACGGCGCGCGTCAGGGTGCGCCTGACGGAGCACCTGAAAAACAAAGAAGACGGCCAGTTCGTGCCGGTCACCAAGGTGGTGCAGACCACTGTGGGTCGCGCCCTGCTGAGCGAGATTTTGCCGCGTGGCTTGCCCTTCGAGCTCATCAACAAGGCGCTCAAGAAGAAGGAAATCTCCAAGCTCATCAACGCCTCGTTTCGCAAATGCGGCCTCAAAGAGACGGTGGTGTTTGCCGACAAGCTGCTGCAAAACGGCTTCAGGCTGGCCACCCGCGCCGGCATCTCGATCGCCATCGACGACATGCTGGTGCCGACCGAAAAGCACACCATCATCGCCCGCGCCGAGTCCGAGGTCAAAGAGATCGCGCAGCAGTATTCGTCGGGTCTGGTGACCTCGGGCGAGCGCTACAACAAGGTGGTGGACATCTGGGGCAAGGCCGGTGACGACATCTCCAAGGTGATGATGGAGCGCCTGAAAAAGGAAAAGACCATCGACCGCCACGGCAACGAGGTCGATCAGGAGTCGTTCAACTCGATTTATATGATGGCCGACTCGGGCGCGCGCGGTTCGGCGGCGCAGATCCGCCAGCTCGCCGGCATGCGCGGCCTGATGGCCAAGCCCGACGGCTCGATCATTGAAACCCCGATCACGGCCAACTTCCGCGAAGGCCTGAACGTGCTGCAGTACTTCATCAGCACCCACGGCGCGCGCAAGGGGCTGGCCGACACGGCGCTGAAAACCGCCAACTCGGGCTACCTGACGCGGCGTTTGGTTGACGTGACGCAAGACCTGGTGGTGACCGAAGACGACTGCGGCACCGGCAACGGCACCCTGATGCGCGCCATCGTCGAGGGCGGCGAGGTGATCGAGTCGCTGCGCGACCGCATTTTGGGCCGCACCGCCGCCGACGACGTGCTCAACCCCGAAACCCAGCAGGTGGTGATCGCGGCCGGCCAGATCGTCGATGAAGACGGCTGCGACCTGATCGACTCGCTGGGCATCGACGAGGTGCGCGTGCGCACGGCCCTGACCTGCGAAACCCGCTTTGGCCTGTGCGCCAAGTGCTACGGCCGCGACCTCGGCCGCGGCGGCCCGGTGAACATCGGCGAAGCGGTGGGCGTGATCGCCGCGCAGTCGATCGGCGAGCCGGGTACGCAGCTCACCATGCGCACCTTCCACATCGGCGGCGCGGCCTCGCGCGCGGCGGTGGCGTCTAGCGTCGAAGCCAAGTCCAGCGGCAGCGTCGGCTTCAACGCCACCATGCGCTACGTCACCAACTCCAAGGGCGAGCTGGTGGTGATCGCGCGCTCGGGCGAAATCGTGATCCACGACGAAAACGGGCTGGTGCGCGAGCGCCACAAAGTGCCCTACGGGGCGATTCTGGCGGTGCGCGCCGACCAGGCCATCAAGGCCGGCACCATTTTGGCCAACTGGGACCCGCTCACGCGCCCGATCATCACCGAGTTCGCCGGCACGGTGAAGTTCGAGAACGTGCACGAGGGCATGACGGTGGCCAAGCAGGTCGACGACGTGACCGGCCTGAGCACGCTGGTGGTGATCGACCCCAAACGGCGCGGCGCCACCAAGGTGGTGCGGCCGCAGGTCAAGCTGATCGACGTCAGCGGCAACGAGGTCAAGATTCCGGGCACCGACCACTCGGTGACGATCGGCTTCCAGGTCGGCGCCCTGATTCAGGTGCGCGACGGCCAAGACGTGGGCCCCGGCGAAGTGCTGGCGCGCATTCCCGTTGAGGGCCAGAAAACGCGCGACATCACCGGCGGTCTGCCGCGGGTGGCCGAGCTGTTCGAGGCGCGCTCGCCCAAAGACAAGGGCATCCTGGCCGAAATCACCGGCACCGTGAGCTTTGGCAAAGAGACCAAAGGCAAGGTGCGGCTGCAAATCACCGACCCCGACGGCAAGGTGGCCGAAGAGCTGGTGCCCAAAGAGAAAAACATCTTGGTGCACGAAGGCCAGGTGGTGAACAAGGGCGAATCGATCGTCGATGGCCCGGCCGACCCGCAAGACATCCTGCGCCTGCTGGGCATCGAGGAGCTGTCGCGCTACATCGTCGATGAAGTGCAAGACGTCTATCGCTTGCAAGGCGTGAAGATCAACGACAAGCACATCGAGGTGATCGTGCGCCAGATGCTGCGCCGCGTGGTGGTGAGCAACCCGGGCGACTCGAACTACATCGGCGGCGAGCAGGTCGAGCGCTCCGAGATCCTCAACACCAACGACGCGTTGATGAAAGAAGGCAAGACCCCGGCGAGCTACACCAACGTGTTGCTGGGCATCACCAAGGCCTCGCTGTCGACCGACTCGTTCATCTCCGCTGCCTCGTTCCAAGAGACCACGCGCGTGCTCACCGAAGCCGCGATCATGGGCAAGACCGACGAACTGCGCGGCCTGAAAGAGAACGTCATCGTCGGGCGCCTGATTCCGGCCGGCACCGGCATGGCCTTCCACCAAGCGCGCCACGCCAAAGAGCGCATGGACGACGAAGAGCGCCGCGCCATCGCCGAGGCCGATGCGGCGGCGCTGGCCACCAGCCTGGCCGAAGCCGACGGCGACAGCCGCGCGGAGTGAAGCCGGCGCTGGCCGACCAGCTGGCTGCTGCCGCCCGCCTGCTGGCGGCGGTGGCCGCTGGCCAGTCGCTCAGCACCGCCTTGCCGGCGCTGCCCCCCAGCCTGCGGCCGGGGGTGCAGGCGCTGGTGTTTGATGCGCTGCGCCATTGGGGCCTGTCGATGGCGCTGCGGCAGCTGCTGTGCCGCCAGGCGCCACCGCCCTTGGCCGCGGCCTTGCTCGAGCTCACGCTGGGCTTGCTGGATGCGGCGGCTGAGGCAGCTGAGGCAGCTGAGTCCAGCGTGGTGGCGGGTGCAGATGCCGCCATTCCTGCCATTGCTGCAGTCGCCGCAGCCGCCGCCCCTCAAGCCAGCTTGCGCAATTTAGCCACACCCACGCGGCCGCTGTACCCCGCCCATACGCTGGTCGATCAGGCCGTGGCCGCCTTGCGCCCGCTGCGCCTGCCGCCGGCGCTCAAGGGGCTGGTCAACGCCTGCCTGCGCCGTTTTGTGCGCGAACGCGCCGCGCTGCGCGCGCAAGCCCTGCGCGACCCGGTGGCGCGCTGGAACCACCCGCTGTGGTGGCTGGAGCGGCTGCAGCGCGACCACCCCCAGCACTGGGAACAGATCGTGGTCGCCAACCAGCGCGCCGCGCCGATGGTGCTGCGCGTCAACCGGCGCCGCTGCAGCCGCGCCGACTATATGGGGCACCTGCAGCAAGCTGGGCTGGCGGCCACGCCGTGGGGCGCCGACGGCGTGCAACTGGCGCAACCGCTGCCCGTGGAGCAGCTGCCCGGCTGGGCGCAAGGTTGGGTGTCGGTGCAAGACGGCGCCGCGCAGCTGGCAGCGCCCTTGCTGCTGGGGGCGTTGGGCGCAGCGGCACCGGGCGCGCCCAACCAACCAGAGCTGAGCGCGAAAGCAGGATCATCTGCCGGGCTGGGGGCGCCCACACCCCGGCAGCGCATTTTGGATGCCTGCGCCGCCCCGGGCGGCAAGACCGCGCACCTGCTCGAAGCCGCCGACGCCGAGCTGTGGGCGCTCGACCTCGAGCCGCAGCGCTGCGAGCGCATCGCGCACAACCTGCAGCGCTTGGGGTTGCAGGCGCAGGTGCGCTGTGGCGACGCCGCCGACCCCGGCCCATGGTGGGACGGCCAGCCCTTCGACGCCATTTTGCTCGACGCGCCGTGCAGCGCCAGCGGCATTGTGCGCCGCCACCCCGATGTGCCTTGGCTGCGCCGCCCCAGCGACATCGCCCAGCTGGCGGCACAGCAGCGCCGCCTGCTCGAGGCCCTGTGGCCGCTGCTGCGCCCCGGCGGGCACTTGCTCTACGCCACCTGTTCGGTGTTTGTGGCCGAGGGCGAGGCTGTGGTGCAAGCCTTTGTGCCACAGCACAGCGATGCCCAGCGCCTGCCGGCGCCGGGGCAGTTGCTGCCCGGCTGTGGTGCCAGCGCCACAACCAACCCCGACCCTGCGGCGCTCCCCACCGGTTCGATCGGTGACAATCTGGCGCGTGAAACCGATGGATTTTTCTACGCCCTGTTGCGCAAGCGCGCCTGAGGCCGCCCGGCCTGTGGCGGCGCGGGGGCCGTTGCGTTGCGTACGCCCGGTGCCGCCTTGGCCTGTCCGCACACGGCGCGCCGTGCTGCACTGGCTGCTGGCCCTGTGCTGCCTGGGCTTGGCTGGCGCCAACTGGGCCAGCGCGCCGCTGCCGGTGCAGTTGCAGCGCGATGCCGAGGGCCTGAGTTTGAGTGCGCGCTTGGCCCCCGAGCTGCCGCCCGACCTCGAAGCGGTGTTGCTGCGCGGGGTGCCGGTGCACTTTGTCTGGCAGGCCGAGGTGCGCCAGCCGCGCTGGTACTGGACCGCGCGCTACTTGGGCTCGGTGCAGCGCGTGGTGCGCGTGGCCTACCAACCCCTGACGGGGCGTTGGCGCGTGAGTGTGCACTCCGGGCCGGTGGGTGAGGCCGCCTTGGGCACCGCGCTGCACCAGAACCTCGATAGCTTTGCCGACGCGATGGCCGCCGCCACTGCGGTCTCGCGCTGGCGTTTGCTGGGCGCCGCCGAGCTGCCCGCTGGCGGCGCGGTGCGGGTCGATTTCGAGTTCCGGCTCGACGACCGGCTGCTGCCGCGCCCGTTCCAGCTCGTGGCGCCACAGAATGAAGGTTGGTCGGTGCTCTACCGCCAAACCCTGCGCTTGTCTGCGGTAACCTATTGAACCCACCCCGGCGCCAGCCCGCAATGCCATCCCGCGCATGAACCTCACCGCCGTTCGCCCCCTAGGCGCCGCCGCCCGGCGCTGGTTGGCTGCGCTGCTGCTCATTTTGGTCGGCGGTGTGGTGATGGTGCTGTTTTTCATGCTCACCGTGGCCACCGACCACCGTGCCTTCGAGGCCGACGGCTACGTCTATCTGGTCTGGCTCAACGTGGGGGTGGCGGGCCTGCTGGGTCTGCTGCTGCTGTGGCTGGCCTACAAACTGGCCAGCCGTTGGCGGCGCAAGCGCTTTGGCAGCCGCTTGCAGGTCAAGCTGGCGGCCATTTTTGCCTTGGTCGGCTTCCTGCCCGGCTTGTTGATCTACGTGGTCTCGTACCAGTTCGTCTCGCGCTCGATCGAGACCTGGTTCGACGTGCGCGTCGAAACCGCGCTCAGCGCCGGGCTCAATCTGGGGCGCACCACGCTCGAGACCTTGGCGGCCGATCTGGCGTCGAAGTCGCGCGGGGCTGCCCTGACACTGGGCGAGCAAAGCGACGTTGCGGCTGCGCTCAGCCTCGAAGGCCTGCGCGCCCAGATGCAGGCCCACGACATGGTGCTGTGGAGCGCCGCCGGGCGTGCCATCGGCTCGGCGGGCGAATCGCGCTTCGAGCTGCTGCCTGCTGCGCCTTCGCCCGAGCTGTTGCGGCTGGTGCGCGCCCAGCGCGCCATCACCCGCATCGAAGGGCTGGAAGAGCTGGAAACGCTGGCCGAGCCGCAGCAGGTGTTGCAGTTGCCGGCCGCGCAGCTGCCGCGCATCCGCGTGCTGGTGCTGGTGGAGCCGCACGGCTTTGGCATCGGACTAGAGCCGCGTTTTTTGCAAGTGGTGTCCATCTTGCCCGCGGCTTTGGTAGCCGACGCCTTGTCGGTGCAATTGGCCAACCGCGAATACCAAGAGCGGGCGCTGGCGCGCGAGGGTTTGCGCAGCATGTACATCGGCACCCTCACGCTGGCGCTCTTTTTGGCCACCTTCGGGGCCGTGCTGCTGGCCTTGCTGTTGGGCCAGCAACTGATGCGACCGCTGCTGGTGCTGGCCGAAGGCATGCGCGACGTGGCGCGCGGCGACCTCACGCCCAAACAGGCCCTGCCAGCCAAAGACGAACTGGCGGGCCTGACGCGCAGCTTCGCCCACATGACGCAAGAGCTGCTGGAAGCGCGGCAGGCGGTGCAGCGCAGCATCGGGCAGGTCGATGCCGCGCGCGCCAACCTGCAAACCCTGCTCGACAATCTGAGCGCGGGCGTGGTGGTGCTCGACGCGCAGCAGCGCCTGCTGAGCGCCAACCCGGGTGCCATGCGCATCTTGCGCGTGCCACTGAATGCGCATCTGGGGCAGGGCCTGCACGCCGTGCCCGGCTTGCACGGATTTGCCGACTTCGTGCAGCAGCAGTTCGACCGCTTTCTGGCCGATTCGGTGCAGCACGAAGGCCAGCACTGGCAGCAACCGGTCGATCTGCACTTGGGCAGCGTTGCCGCCACCACCACCGAGGGCCAGCGCCCGGCGCTGACGCTGATCGCCCGCGGCGCCTTGCTGCCCAGCGGCGAGCAGCTGCTGGTGTTCGACGACGTGTCCGAAATCATCTCGGCCCAGCGCGCCCAGGCTTGGGCCGAAGTGGCGCGGCGGCTGGCGCACGAGATCAAAAACCCCTTGACGCCGATCCAGCTCGCCGCCGAGCGGCTGGCCATGAAGTTGCAGCCCAAGCTCGAGGGCGCGGAGCTGGTGCTGCTGGACAAATCGGTCAAGACCATCGTCGATCAGGTCGATGCCATGAAGCGGCTGGTGAACGAATTCCGCGACTACGCCCGTCTGCCCGCCGCGCAGCTGGAGCCGCTGGACCTCAATGCCCAGTTGCACGACATCGTGGCCCTCTACGAAGCCGCCGACGTGCCGGTGCAGCTCGATTTGCAAGCCGGCCTGCCGCCGGTGTTGGCCGACGCCCAGCAAGTGCGCCAGGTGGTACACAATCTGGTGCAAAACGCGCAGGACGCCACGCCGCCCGGCGCCCCCGCCGTGTTGTTGCGCACCCGTGCCTCCGAGGGGGGGCGCTGGGTGCGGCTGCAGGTGCTCGATCACGGGCCCGGTTTTGCCGAGGCCATCCTCAAGCGCGCCTTCGAGCCCTACGTCACCAGCAAGGCCAAAGGCACCGGGCTGGGGCTGGCGGTGGTCAAAAAAATCATCGACGAACACGGTGGCCGCATCGACATCGGACACTGGCAAGACGATGAAGGGCAGGGTGGGGCGCAAGTCTCGCTATCATTGCGGGTTGCAACTCTGCAACAAAATTGAGCATTGCACGGGAAGGCAAGCGGGCAGCATGGCAAACATCTTGGTGGTTGATGACGAACTCGGCATACGCGAGCTGTTGTTCGAAATTTTGAACGACGAAGGGCACGCGGTTGAGCTGGCCGAAAACGCCGCGCGGGCGCGCGAGTTGCGGTTGGCTGCCCGCCCCGATCTGGTGTTGCTCGACATCTGGATGCCCGACACCGACGGCGTCAGCCTGCTCAAGGAATGGGCCGCTGGCGGGCTGCTGACCATGCCGGTGATCATGATGAGCGGGCACGCGACCATCGAAACCGCGGTCGAGGCCACCCGCATCGGGGCCATGGCCTTTTTGGAAAAGCCCATCACCCTGCAAAAACTGCTGCAGACGGTGCAAAAGGGCCTGACCCGGGTGGTGGCGCGCCCGGCCGCGACGACCACTCGGCCAGACCCCGCGTTGCCCACCGCCAGCGAGCCCTTGCTCGAGGCCGCACCGCGCCTCGTGGGAGCGCGCACGGCCGATGACGAATCGGGCACGCAGCGCTTTGATTTCGATGCGCCCTTGCGCGAGGCCCGCGACGCCTTCGAGAAAGCCTACTTCGAATTTCACCTGAGCCAAGAAAACGGCTCCATGACCCGGGTGGCCGAAAAAACCGGGCTCGAGCGCACCCACCTGTACCGCAAGCTCAAGCAGCTCGGGGTGGATTTGAACAAATCCAAGCGCGTGGGCGAGTAGCGCCCGCTGTGCCGTGGGCGCAAGCGCTGCACAGCTGCCCAGTTGCCGAGCTGTGCGGTGCAGCGGGGCGCCCCGTGCAGCCTGTGGTGTAAGCTCCGGGGGGTAGGGGAACTATGCCCCCAAGGCTGCGCTCGAATGCAGCCAGCGTTTACAATAGTCTGCATGTTCAAGTCTATAGCTGTTTTGTTGCTCGGGCTCTGCCTTGGGTGGGGTGCGTGGGCGCAAGCGCCTGCGGCGCCGTTGTGGGCAGTAGCGTCTGCGGGCACAAACACGGCCGGCGCGCTGGTTTCGGCGCCGGTGGTCACGCCCGAGTCGCGCACCGCGCTGCTGGTGCATGCGCCGCAAGGGGTGGCGGCGGGGCAGCCGCTGTGGCTGGGCTTGCAGATCGAGCACGCGCCGGGCTGGCACAGCTACTGGAAAAACCCGGGCGACTCCGGTCTGCCCACCGAATTTGAGTGGACGCTGCCCGCCCACGTGGTGCCCGGCGCCATTGCCTGGCCCACGCCGCGCAAGTTTCCCATCGGCGAGCTGGCCAACTACGGCTACAAAGACACGGTGCTGCTGCCGATTCCGCTCGAGGTGCGGCCCGGCTTCGCGGCCGACGCGCTGGTGCTCGAGGTGCTGGCCACGTGGCTGATCTGCCGCGTAGAGTGCATCCCGCAAGAGGCGCGCTTTCAGGTGCGCGTTCCGGCGCAAATGGCTGCCGTGGCCCATTCTGCCGCCTTTGAGGCCGCTTGGGCCGCGCAACCGGTGGCGCAGGCCGCCGGGGCCAGCCAGTTGGCGGTGCGTGAGCAGGCGCTGCAAGCCACGCTGCACGGGCTGCCGACCGCTTGGCAGGGGCGTGCGCTGGAGTTTTTCCCCGAAATCGGTGCCCTGATCCAGCCCGGTGCCGCTTGGCAGCAGCGCTGGGAGGGCGGGGTCTGGCACGCCAGCATCCCGCTCAACCCCTATCGCTCTGCCTCGCCCGAGCAACTGGCGCTGGTGCTGGCGCTGGCCGACCCGCCGCCCGGTGCGGCCGGGGTGCGGCTGGAACTGCCGGTGCCCGGCGGCTGGCCCGCCGTGGCGGCCCCGACCGGGGTCTCGGACGCGCTGGCTGCGGCCTTGGCCGCCGAGGCGGCGCGCGCCGCCGCTCCCGCCCCTGGACTGACGCTGTGGGCGGCGCTGCTCGGGGCCTTGATCGGCGGCATGATCCTCAACCTCATGCCCTGCGTGTTTCCGGTGCTGGCGCTCAAGGTGCTGTCGTTTTCGCAGCACGCCCAAGACCGGCGCCGCCTGCGCCTGGGCGGGCTGGCCTACACCGCCGGCGTGGTGCTCTCGTTTCTGGCGCTGGGGGCGCTGCTGCTGGGGCTGCGCGCTGCGGGCGAACAACTGGGCTGGGGCTTTCAGTTGCAAAACCCCGCCGTGGTGGCGGTGTTTGCCGCGCTCTTTACCCTGATCGGGCTCAACCTGGCCGGCCTGTTCCAGTTTGGCCCGATTTTGCCCAGCGCGCTGGCCAGTCTGCGCGTGCGCAACCCCAATGCCGACTCCTTCCTCACCGGCGTGCTGGCCACGGCGGTGGCCTCGCCCTGCACCGCGCCCTTGATGGGGGCGGCGCTCGGGCTGGCGGTCATCACGCTGGCCCCGGCGCAGGCGCTGGCGGTGTTTGCCGCGCTCGGCTTGGGCATGGCGCTGCCCTACCTGGCCGCCACTTGGGTGCCGGCGCTGGTGCGCGCCCTGCCGCGCCCCGGTGCGTGGATGGAAACGCTGCGCCAGTGGCTGGCCTTCCCGATGCTGGCGACCGTGGTCTGGCTGCTGTGGGTGCTGGGGCATCAGGGTGGTGTCGATGCCGCTGCGGGCCTGCTCATGCTGCTGTTGCTGCTGGCCTGGATGCTGTGGGCCGTGGGTCGTGGCGGCCTGATGCGGCGCTGGATGGCCCCGCTGGCGCTGCTGGCGTTGCTAGGCGGGCTGTGGCTGCTGGGCCCCATGCTGCAGGCCCAGGCAGCCGGCACCAAGCCCAGCGCTGCGCTCAACACCCCGAGCGCCGTGGCCGGGGCGCAGTGGGAGGTCTGGAGCCCGCAGCGCGAGGCCGAGCTGCTGGCGCAAGGGCGGGCGGTGTTTGTCGATTACACCGCCGCCTGGTGCTGGACCTGCCTCTACAACAAGCACAACGCGCTGGCCGACGAATCCTTTTTGCTCGACGTGGCGGCGCGCAACGTGGCGCTGCTGCGCGCCGACTGGACCCTGCGCGACCCCGCCATCACCGCCTCGTTGGCGCGGCTGGGGCGCAACAGCATTCCGGTCTATGTGCTGCATGCACCAGGGCGCGCACCGCTGCTGTTGTCCGAAATCCTCACCGTAGCAGAGCTGCGCGCCGCGTTGGCGCAACTTTGACCCGTCTTATGTTCACCCTCCTTAAAGCGGTCTTGCCGGCCCTCACCCTCATGACCCTCAACGCCTGCTCCCCCTCCAACCCCTCCCTGCAAGTGAGCCTCGACGAAGGCCGGGCGCTGCTCGAATCGGGCGGCGCGCTGCTGGTCGACATCCGCGAACCGTCTGAACACGCGCACGGCGTGGCCCCGGGTATGCTGCTGCTGCCGATGTCACAGTTGTCGGCCCGCATCAACGAGCTGCCGCGCGACCCGGCCCAGCCGCTGCTGCTGATCTGCAACACCCAAAACCGCTCGGCGCGCGTGGCCGCGCAACTGCACGCCGCCGGCCTGACGCACGTGCGCTTCGTCGATGGCGGCATGAGCGGCTGGGCGCGGCGCGGCTGGCCGATGGTGCGCCCGGGCAGCGGCGGCTGAGCGATTAAGGGAGCGGGCATGAACGACACCGAACTGATCGCCCTGCTGCGCCGCAGCCACACCATTGCCGTGGTGGGCCTGTCGCCACAAGCCGAGCGGCCCAGCCACCGGGTGGCGCAATACCTGCTACTGCAGGGCTACCGCGTGCTGCCGGTGAACCCGATGGCCGCCGGGCAGCTGATTTTGGGCCAGCCCTGCCACGCCAGCCTCGAGCAAGCCGCCGCCGCCTTGGCGGCCGAGGGGCTGCGCCTAGACATCGTCGACGTGTTTCGCCAAAGCGCCGAGGTGCCGCCCTTGGCCGAGGCGGCGATCGCGCTCGGCGCCGCCACGCTCTGGTTGCAAATCGGTGTCGCGCACCCCGAGGCCGAGGCGCGCGCCACCGCCGCCGGGCTGCAGGTGGTGAGCGAGCGTTGCCTAAAAATTGAGCATCAGCGCTTGTTGGGGCTTGGGGTGGGTTAGCTCGCGGGCTGGGATTGAAGCCGTTGGGCTTGCTTGCGCACGCCCTCGAAGATGGCCTCGGCCACGTCGGGAGGGAAGTCGAAGGGCAACTGCTTGCTGACGGCGGCGATAGCCGGTTCCACCTTGGCGAGCAGCGCGCCGATGATGTCCTCGGCGTCTACTCCCCAGCCGCACTTGGCTGCCGTGGCGTTGAAATGGCGGCGCATGATGCGGGCCAGTTCATAGTGCCGGTTCTGGCCGCTAAGCGCCATGGCCAGCTTGGCCTTGTGCCATGCCAGCCGGTTCTTGGCCTTGCCGATGATGGGCCAAGCTGAGAGCACGTCGTACAAAGGCGTGAGCGCATAGGTACCGCCGGCCTGCAACCGAAGGCTGAAATTTTTGGGTAAGCGGATTAAATGGTTGATCTTACCTTTGCATGAGAGTGAGACAGACCGGCATCTCATCGGATTATCTGGTTGATGCTTCACCTACTGCTGGTGCATGTTTCCTTCGCTAATTCCAGCAAGA
>Ga0207950_100044_pt1 | contig 66551 bp, 54 predicted proteins | sample Subbio11_8B_AprC_FD_184814 | JGI IMG/M metagenome (GOLD analysis project Ga0207950, IMG submission 184814) | Serpentinite rock and fluid subsurface biosphere microbial communities from McLaughlin Reserve, California, USA - CR11_8B_AprC (SPAdes) | ecosystem: Environmental > Terrestrial > Deep... | reverse complement strand
CAGGGCTTGCGCTGGATCGAGGAGCGGCTGAACAACCGGCCGCGCAAGACGCTAAGCTACCGGACACCCCTCGCGGTTTTCGCCGAGGGCTACATCAACCCCGTTGCGAATCGGAGTTGAACTCACCCCCGTTATACCGGCACGCGCAGCCAGCTGCTGCTGCGTGGCCGCGCCGTGCCGGCCGATGCCTGAGCTCAGGCTTCGAAGCGGCCGTCCGGCGCAGCGGTGCCGAGACTGACGCCGCTGGTCGCACCGGGATCGCAGGCGGCACGCCAGCCCTGCCAGAGAAAACCGTAGAACACGGCACTGAGCAGCACCGTGATGCCGAGGATCAAGAGCGCGGTCACCATCGCGCCGATCGTTGCGCCGGCCAAGCCGGCCAACGCGCCCAGACCCCCCAGCAGCAGAGCCAGCAGGCCACCCAGCAGCAGGGCGGGCAGGGCCAGCACCAGCACGAACAGCAGCACCGCCGGTGCGCTCATCAGGGCCGCACGCAGGCCGAGCAGCAGCGCCGCCAGCGGCCCCAGGCCGCGCAGGGCCACGCCGATCAGGGCCCAGGCGTTGGCGAGGCCAGCCAGCAACAGCACCGGGGAGAAGGCCAACAGCATGAGCATCAGGCTGGACAGGCCCTCGGGCAGCGCTGGGAGGCGATCCGGCGGCACCGGCGTGCCGGCTCCGGCTTCGGCCTGCAGGGTCTGGACCTGCTGCATCCAGGCGGCGATCGCCGGCCAGTCGCCGGCGGCACCGCTGAGCCCGGCCACCAGCACCATCACCGCACCGATGCCCAGAAACAGCAGCAGCCCCAGCGCCGTCACCCCGACCAGGGCCGGGTAGCGCCCGTTGCTGAAGCCGGCGAACACGGTGTCGAAGCCCATGGATTGGCCGCGCTCACCGGCGTCGATCAGGGTGTAGACACCGGCCTTGGCCACCGGGGCCACCAGCAGGCCGATCAGCAGACCCAGGCCCTGCATGAGCGCCAACGTGCCGCCGGAAGCCGGACCGCCGGCCTGGGCCAGCAGGCCGGGGCCGAGTTCCAAAAGAACCACGCAGGCCACCGCACCGAGCAGCAGGCCGGGTTGGTGGCGGCCGACATCGAGTGCGGCCAGCAGCCAGCGGAAGGGAGCAGTGAGACCGACCCAGCGGGGATTCATGGCGGAAGGGCTTGGCGAAGGAGAGGGGAAGAAGCCTAGCCGTGGCGCTGGGCCAAGGCATGGCGGACGAAGCGGCGCAACAGCGAGCGCGCCACCGGGGCGGGGCGCACCGACTCTAGCATCCGCACATGGCAGCGACCCTCGCGATGCAGCGCCTCGCGCCGCGCCGTGATGTAACCGCGCATGTGGGCGGTGCTGAACTCGGGGTGGAACTGCAGGCCCCAGGCCGAACGCCCCCAGCGGAAAGCATGGCAATCGTCCAGTGCCGAACGCGCCAGCACGGCCGCACCCGGTGGCGGCGCGGTGACCGATTGCAGGTGCGTGGTCTGGGCATGGAAGCGCGTTGGCACGTTCTCGAACAAAGGGTCGTGGCGGGCGCTGTCCTGCAGTTCGATGGCCACCGTGCCCATCTCGCGGCCGCGAGGGTTCCAATCGACACGACCGCCCAGGGCGTGGGCGAGCAGCTGGTGGCCGTAGCAGATGCCGAGCATCGGCACATCGTGCTGCGCGGCTTCGCGCAGCCAGTCGGTGGCGCGTTCCGACCACGGTTCGCGGTCGGTCACCATCGCGCGGGAGCCGGTGACGATCACAGCAGCGAAAGCGTGGGCCGCGGGCGGCGTCGCGCCCTCGAGCACGCGACTGACCTCGACCTGACCGCGTGGCAGGCCAGCAGCGGTGCGGATCCAGTGGGTGAAATCACCGTGCCGGCGCAGATCGGGCAGCGGCCGGCCGGTTTCGAGGATGAGGAAGCGGGGTTTCTGCGTCACCCCGACATGGTGCCGTGCTGCTGCTTGGCCGTCGAGCCCGTGCCGGCCGGGCCGTGGAGGCCGGTCGCTATACTGCGGACTTGCATTTGACGCATTCGAGAGCCATGCCTGCGCCCACCTTCCAGGAACTCATCACCCGCCTCAACGCTTACTGGGCTGAGCAGGGCTGCGTGCTGATCCAGCCGCTCGACCTCGAGGTCGGCGCCGGCACCTTCCACCCCGCCACCTTCCTGCGCGCGCTCGGCCCCGAGGCCTGGAACGCCGCCTACGTGCAGCCCTCGCGCCGCCCGGGGGATGGCCGCTACGGCGAGAACCCGAACCGCCTGCAGCACTACTACCAGTACCAGGTGGTGATGAAGCCGAACCCGGACAACATCGTCGAGCTGTACTTCGGCTCGCTGAAGGCGCTGGGCATCGACCCGCAGGTGCACGACCTCCGCCTCGTCGAGGACAACTGGGAATCGCCCACCCTCGGCGCCTGGGGCCTGGGCTGGGAGGTCTGGTTGAACGGCATGGAAGTCACGCAGTTCACCTACTTCCAGCAGGCCGGCGGCCTCGAGTGCAAGCCGGTGACCGGCGAGATCACCTACGGCCTCGAGCGCCTGTGCATGTACCTGCAGAGCTGCGACAACGTCTACGACCTCGTCTGGACGCGCGGCCCGCAGGGTGTGGTGACCTATGGCGATGTCTTCCTGCAGAACGAGCGCGAGCAGAGCGCGTACAACTTCGAGCATGCGGACGTGGCGGAGCTGTTCCACCGCTTCGACGCCTGCGAGAAGGAGGCGCTGAAGCTTGTCGAGCTCGGCCTGCCGCTGCCGGCCTACGACCAGGTCTGCAAGGCCTCGCACAGCTTCAACCTGCTCGACGCGCGCCGCGCGATCTCGGTGACCGAGCGCCAACGCTACATCCTGCGGGTGCGCACGCTGGCTCGCGCGGTGGCCGAGGCCTACTTCGCCCAGCGCCAGAAGCTCGGCTTTCCCGGTGTGAAGGACGCGGGGGAACGCGCTCGGCTTGGCCTCGACGTGCCGGAGCCCGCGGTATGAGCGCCTCCCTGCTGATCGAACTCGGCACCGAGGAGCTGCCGGTCAAGGCCCTGCCCGAACTCGCGGCTGCGTTCGCGAACGGCATCATTGAGGGCTTGGCCAAGCGCGGTGTGGCGATGGGTGCCACGCGCTCTCTGTACTCGCCGCGGCGGCTTGCCGTGCTGATCGAGAGCGTCGCTGCTGAACAGCCCGAACAACGCTCGGAAGTGCTGGGGCCCTACCTCAACATCGGGCTGGATGCGAACGGCGCGCCGACCAAGGCGCTGGAAGGCTTCGCGGCCAAGTCCGGCGTGGCGTGGAACGCTTTGGAGCGCACCACGGATGCCAAGGGCGAGCGCTTCGTGCATCGCGCGGTGCGGCCGGGTGCGCGCACCGTCGACCTGCTGCAAGCGGTGCTCGACGAAGCCCTCAAGGCCATGCCGATCCCGAAGCCGATGCGTTGGGGCGCGCACGAACATGCCTTCGCCCGTCCCGTGCTGTGGCTGGTGGCCCTGTACGGTGCCGAGGTCGTGCCGCTCACGGTGTTTGGCAAGACCGCCGACCGCATGAGTCGCGGCCACCGCTTCATGCACGACAAGCCGGTCTGGATCGCCGATGCCGAGGCCTATGTCGAGGCGCTGCGGACGGCCAAGGTGCTGGTCAACGCCGACGAGCGCCGCACCGCCATTGCTCGCGAGGTCGAGGCCGCCGCGGCGCAGGCCGGTGGTACGGCGCGCGTCACCGAGGACAACCTCGAGCAGGTCAATGGCCTCGTCGAATGGCCGAAGGCCGTGCTCTGCGGCTTCGAGCAGGCCTTCCTGCGCGTGCCGCAGGAAGCGTTGATCAGCACCATGGAAGCGAACCAGAAGTTCTTCCCGGTGCTGGACGCGCAGGGCCGCATCACCGGGGCCTTCATCGGCATCGCCAACATCGTGTCGACCAACGAAGCGGAAGTGCGCAAGGGCTACGAGCGGGTGATCCGCCCGCGCTTCGCCGACGCTGCGTTCTTCTTCGACGAGGACCTGAAGCAGGGCCTGTCGGCGATGAACGAAGGTCTCGCCAGCGTCACCTACCAGCAGAAGCTCGGCTCGTACGCCGACAAGGTGGCGCGCATCGCCCAGCTCGCCCGCGCGATTGCTACCGCACTCGACGACGATGCCGACCTCGCCCAGATTGCCGCGCTGCTGTGCAAGGCCGATCTGCAGAGCCGCATGGTGGGCGAGTTTCCCGAATTGCAGGGCATCGCGGGGCGCTGCTACGCGGCGCACGACGCGGGATTGGACGATCTGCCGGCCGAGGCGCGTGCCGCCGTCGCCGTGGCGCTCGACGAGGTCTATGCGCCGCGCTTCGCTGGCGATGCGATTGCCTCGACACGGTTGGGGCAGATCCTTGCTATCGCCGAGCGCCTCGACACCCTGGCCGGTGGCTTTGCCGCGGGCTTGAAGCCTTCCGGCAACAAAGACCCCTTCGCCCTGCGTCGCAACGCGCTGGGGCTGGCGCGCACCCTGATCGAGGGTGGGCTCGACCTCAACCTTCTCGGCTTGTTGCGCTCTGCACTTGAGAGTCTCAGACAGCAGGTCGAATCAAATGCTGCAGATAAGACCGTCGTGATGATGCTGTCCGCCCATGAGCGTGGCATAGACATCAAGAGTGCGCCGGTCAATGCACTGCTGATCCCCGTCGATACCACGGCTGACGATCTCCACGACTTCATCCTCGAGCGCCTGCGCGGCTACTTCGCCGAACGCGGTGTCGGTACGGCACTGTTCGATGCGGTCGCTGCCGCCAAGCCGGTTTCGCTTGCCGATTTCGCCGAGCGCCTGTCGGCCCTGCAGCGTTTCGCTGAACGGCCTGAAGCCGCCGCGCTCGCCGCCGCCAACAAGCGCGCGCGCAACATCCTGAAAAAAGTCGAAGGCGCGCTGCCGGAAACCATCGACGCCTCGAAACTCGTCGAGCCGGCCGAGCACGAGCTGCACGCCGCGCTCGTCACCGCGCTGGCCGACACCGACGCCACGCTCGCCGCGCGCGACTACGTGGCCGTGCTGAGCCGGCTCTCGGCCCTGCGCGCGCCCGTCGATGCCTTCTTCGACACGGTGATGGTGATGGCCGAAGATCCAGTTGTCCGCGCCAACCGCCTCGCCCTGCTCAAGGTGCTCGCCGACCGTTTCGCCGCAGTGGCGGCGATCGAGCAGTTGGCCGGCTGAGGCGGATGCCGGGCGCCCTGCTGCCGCTGGCGCTCGTCCTGCTGGTCGGCGCCGGCGCATCGCAGGCGGCGATGGCGGTCGATCCTGCACCCGTGGCCACTTCGGCGGCGCCGGTCGTGCGTGTGCTCGCGGTCGAAATCGAGGGGCTGGACGACACCAGCGCCGAGGCCGTGCGTGCCGCGCTGAGTCTGGCCCGGCTCGCCGATGCGGCCATGCCGGAGCTCAGCGAGGCACGGCTGCGTTTTCTGTTGCGGCGAGCACCTGCCGAGGTGGCGGCTGTGCTCGAAGCCTTCGGCCTCTACGCCCCGCGTGTCGAACTTTTTCGCGAGCCGCTGCGCGGTGGCGAACGCATCCGCGTGCAGGTCGAGCCCGGTGAGCCGGTGCGGGTAGGCAGCGTCGATGCGCGGATGATCGGTGCCGCCGAGGACGACCGTTTCATCCTTGGCGAACTCGAGCGCCTGCGTCCGCGACCCGGCGAGGTGTTCGTGCACGCCACCCACGAGGCGGCCAAACGTCGCATCGATCGCCGCTTGGCCGAGCGCGGCTACCTCGCGGCCGGCCGCACGCTCTCGCGGGTCGAGGTGGACCGAGGCGAACGCAGCGCGAACATCCAGCTGCACTGGGATTCCGGCCCGCGGCATGCTCTGGGCGAGGCACGATTCGCGCCCGGCGTGTTGCAACCGGGTCGGCTCGATGCCCTCATCGACTGGACGCCCGGAACGCCCTTCCACCAGGCCCGGCTCGAACGCCTGCAGCAGCGCCTTGTGCAACTCGACTATTTCGCCCTGGTCGAGGTCGTGCCCGACGAGGAAGGCATCGGCTCCGATCTGCAGGTGCCGATCGATATCCGCACCACACCGGCCCGGCGCACCCGTTACACCGCGGCCCTCAGCCTCGGCAGCGACAGCGGGCTGGGCCTGCGCGGCGGCATCGACCGCCGTTGGGTCAACGACCGCGGCCACAAATGGCGGGCCGACGCCGAGGCTTCGGAGCGGCAGCGCGCGCTGTCCACGCAGTACCGTGTTCCGGCCCTGCAGACCCTGCCCGGCTGGTACGCGTTGGAGGCCGCCTGGCGGGAGGAACAGCCGGTGGATGCCCTCGGCTTCCAGCGCCGTGATCTGCGCCTGGGTTGGCAGGGTCGGCGCGAACCCTGGACGACCGCCGCCGCCCTCGTGCTGGCCCGCGAGGACGGTCGTTCGCGGCTGCGGGGTAGTGCCTTCGACGGTGCCCGCCAGACCCTGATCTACCCGGAGTTTTCGATCGGTCACCGTCGTCTCGATGAGCGGCTGGTGCCCGAGGATGGCGGTCAGTGGTCGGCCACCCTGCGCGCTGGCCGCATCGAGGCCCGCGGCCAGCAGCAGCGCTTCGGCCAGGCGGAGCTGGCGGCGCAGTGGCGGACCGGCAGCGAGGAGCGCCACGGCTGGCTGGCCCGGATCGCACTGGCCACCACCGCCTTCGAGGGCGATCCGGCTTCGCCCGAGTTCCCGGCCTCGCTGCGTTATTTCGCCGGCGGCGACCGCAGCGTCCGCGGCTACGGTTACCGCGAGATCGGTCCACGCTTCGATGGCGAAGTGATCGGCGGCCTGCACCGCGTCGAAGCCAGCCTGGAGTACCAGTTTTTTCCCGTCGAGCGCTGGGGGACGGCGTTGTTCGTCGATGTCGGCGATGCCTTCAACCGCCGGGCGGAGTTCGATTCCAAACCGGGTGTGGGCCTCGGTCTGCGCTGGCGCTCGCCGGTCGGACCGGTCGGTCTCGATCTTGCCCGTGGTCTCGATCGTGAAGCCGGCGGCGGCACCCGCCTGCATCTGGCGTTCGGGGTGGCGTTCTGATGCCTTCCACGCGACGGCGCTGGCTCTGGCTCTGGGGTCTGGTGCTGGCGGTGAGCGCCGGCCTGCTCGTCGGCCTGCTCGGCCTGGGCTTCGGGCTGTGCACCGAAGCCGGTCGCGACCGCGTGCTCGATGCCCTGATCGCGCAACTGCCCGAGGGCCGCCTGCGGATCGGAGCCCGCGAAGGCACGCTCACCGGTGATCTGCGCCTGCACGACGTGGTCTACACCGACGAGCAGCGGCGCATCGAACTCGAGCGGCTCGATCTGCGGTTGGGCCGACCGGATGTCAGCTCCCGAGTGCTGCGCTTGCGCCTGCTGGCCCTCACCGGCCTGCGGATCGAACCTCGGGCCGATGCCCCCGAAACACCGCCAAAGCCTTGGCCGGAGCTGCTGCAGGCTTTCGAGTGGCCGTTCGCCCTGCAGATCGACCGGCTGCAGGTGGAGGCCGCGGCCGGGCGCTTGGACGGCTCGCTGCGGGTCGATCCGCGGCGAGGTTTCGCCAGCCGCCTGCACCTCGACCTCAGCCACCGCGGCGGTCCGCAGGGCCGGTTCTGGCTCGAGGGTGACCTCGATGCCGGTCAGGCCGGCTTCGAGGGCCAGATCGAAGGCCCGCTGCAGCTTGCCCTGCGCTGGCGCGATGCCACCGACCCGGCTGGCCTGCCGTTCGAGCTGAGCGGCCGATTCGAACACGAGGCGCTGGCGGTGGAGCTGCTCGATTCGCAGCTGCGCTTGGGTGATGGCCTGCTGCAGGTCGAGGCGATGGCGCTTTCCCTGCTCGACGGCCGGCTCGATCTGCGCGGGCACTACCGCCTCGACGACGGGCACCTGCAACTCGAAGCCCGGGCCGAGGACCTCGGCTGGGGCGAGGGCGAGGCGCAAGTCCGTGCCGAGGGTCGCGCCACGCTGCAGGGCCGCTGGAGCGACTGGCAGGGCGAACTGGCCCTGACCCTGCGCCGCGCCGGTGAAACGGCCGAGCTCAGCGGGCAGGCCCGAGGCGATGCCGCCGGCATCGTGCTGGCGCCGTTCGAACTCGCCACCGCCGCGGGTCGGCTGAGTGGCGAGGCCCGCCTGCAGCACGATGCGGACCGCAGTCTGGCGGTCGATGCCCGCCTGCAGGGCTTTGATCCGGGCTGGCTGCTGCCGGACTGGCCGGGCCGGCTCGACGGTCGGCTGCGCTTGCAGGCGGCCCTGCCGGAGTCCGCGCCGCCGCGTTACCGGCTGGCCCTCACCGGTCTGCGTGGTCCCTTGCGCGGCCAGCCGGTGGCTGCCGAGTTGCACCTCGAAACCGATGCCCAAGGCCAGCAGCTGCGGCTCGAGCTCGAAGCCGGCACGGGCCGGCTGGCCCTGAACGGTCGGCTCTCGCCCGTGCTCGATGGGCAGGTCGAGGCGCGCGATTTTGATCTCGGGCCCTGGGTCGAGGGCCTCCGCGGCCGTCTCGATGGCCGGATGGACTGGCGCTCCGGCACCTTGCGGCCGCAAGTCCGCATCGATGCCCGGCTGCGGGATGCCGGCTGGAACGAGCTTGCCCTGCGCCAGCTGTCTGCGCAGGGCGAACTGCCGGGCCGTGGCCCGGGCCATCTGCTGCTGCAGGCCGAGGCGTTGAGCGGTCTGGCCGGGCTGCCGCCCACCGACGGCCGGCTGCGTCTGCAGGGCGACTGGACCCGACCCGGCCCCGGCCGGCAAGCCTTCGACCTGAGCGATATCGACCTGCAACTGGGCCGCTGGCCGGCCCTGCATCTGCTCGCCCCGGCGCTTCTGCACCATGACCGCGCCGGCTGGCGTCTGCCGCGGCCGGCCTGTTTCGCCCTCGGCGAACCGGGACGGCTGTGCATCGAGGGCGATGCCGGCGATCTGCGACTCAGCGGCGAAGCGCTCGAACTCGCCACCTTCATCGCCCTGTTGCCCGACCCCGAAGGCCTGCCGGTCGAGCCGCAGGGCCGGTTCGATCTGCAGGCCCGGCGGCTGCAAACAGCGGCCGGCCCGCGTCTTGAACTCGAATTGCAGTCCGACGAGGGCCGCTTGCGACTGGACGAGGCCGAAGCCGGCACCGGAGAACTGGAGCTCGGTTGGCGGCAATTGCGCTTCGGGCTGGTGCAGGACGGTGGCTGGCAGACCCGTTTGGGGGCCGATCTCCAACCGCAGGGCCGCATCGATGCCGAACTCGCCATCGACCCTGCAGGCGCCCTGGCCGGCAGTGCCGCCTTGCGGATCGACGATCTGGCCGTGCTCGAACTCTTGAGCGCCGATCTGGCCGCGCCGCGCGGCCGCATCGAAGGCCGGCTCGTGCTCTCCGGTCGGCGCGAAGCTCCGCTGTGGAGTGGCGCCATGACGGCGGCGCCCTTGTCGGTCGAACTGCCGGCCTTGGGCATCGCCATCCGCGACGGCAGCCTGCAACTGGCCGCCGATGAAGCCGGCCGCTTGCGCCTCAGCGGCCATTTGCCGAGCGGCGAGGGTGCCTTGCGGCTCGAAGGCGAATGGCGCCAGGCCAGTCGCGAAGGCCGGCTCAGCCTGCAGGGCAGCGAGGTGCGTGTGCTCGACACCGCCGAGGGCCGGGTCTGGGTCTCGCCGGCGCTGGAACTGGCGGTGGGTGCCGAACGCCTGCGCCTGCGCGGACGGGTCGATGTGCCGCGGGCGGTGCTCAACCTCGATCATCTGGGCGGCGACACCCGTCTCTCGCCGGATGTGGTGGTGCTCGATGCCCCGGCCGCCGCCGATCGACCGGCCGAGCGCCTGCAGGCCGATGTGCGTTTCGTCTTCGGCGAAGACGTGCGCCTGCGCGGGCAGGGTTTCGAGGGCCGGGTCGGCGGCGAATTGCGGGTGCGCGATCGCCCCGGTCGCGAGCCGAGGGGCAGCGGCACCCTGAACCTCGACGGCACGCTGCGCGCCTACGGACAGACCTTGGAGTTGACCCAAGGTGCCCTGCGTTGGGCGAACAGCTCGCTCGATGCCCCGCAGCTCGATGTCCGGGCCGAGCGCCCCGACGCCGATCCCCCGGTCGGCGTGCTGCTCACCGGCAACGCTCGCGCGCCAGTGGTCGAGCTCTGGTCGCAGCCGCCGCTGCCGCAGGCCGAGGCCCTGTCCTGGCTGATGTTCGGCCGGCCCTTGGCCGCCACCGACGGCCGCGACGCGGCCCAGCTCGAACAGGCCGCCACCGCCCTGGGCGGCAGCGCATTGGCGCAGGCCCTGGCCGGCCAGATCGGTTTCGACAGCGCCAGCCTCGGCCCTTCGCGCGGGCTGGACGGCACCGTGCTGACCGTCGGCAAGCGCGTCACGCCACGGCTTTACCTGAGCTACGGCATGGCCCTGTCTGGCGCCGGCCAGGTGGTGTCGGTGACCTGGACCCTGCGGCGTTGGCTGGCCGCCCGGCTGGAGGCCGGCCGCGAGCAACGCCTCGAGCTGGAAGCCACCGTCGAGCGTGATTGAGCCGCGTCGAGCACGCGCGCGCCGAGCTCGATGCGGTGCACGAGCTGGGCATGCAGCCCTTCATGCACGAAACGCTCGCGGGTGTAGTAATCGTGCAGGGCGGCACGACCCACCAGAAAAGCCGGCTCGTCGGGGTGGCGCTGGCAGCGCACCCCGGTGCTGAAACAGGCGGCGAAGGCCCCGGCATCGCGGGCGTTGTAGGCCTCGAGCTGGCGCTGCACCAGGGCGGCGAAAGGCGGGTGGTTCGTCATGCCGGGGAGCATGCCCGCTTTTCGCCGCTCTGGGGTGTGGGCTCAGAAGCGCAGCGAAAGACCGAGATTCAGGCTGTCGCGCTCGACCACATCGTCGCCGAAGCGGCCGGAGTAGCCGAGGTGGCCATCCAGGTTCTCGCCAAAGACGAAGCCAAGCCCGATTTCGGCGCTGGTCCAGGACTCGCCGGGAGCGAAGCCGGTCATGGCGAAGCGGCCACCCATGCTGTTGGAGCCGGCGATCACCGAGGTGGCGTCGGTCTCCTCCTCACGGTTCCAGGCGACCCGGGCGAAAGGCTGCACGGCATCGAAGTTGGCGCGGAACTGGTAGCCGGCGCGGGTCACCATCGACTCGCGGCTGAATTCGCCGAAGTTCATGCTGGTGGCGGAGATGGCGTCCTCGGCGAAGGCGGCCGTGGTGGCTTCCTGCCAGCTCAGCCCGACGAAGGGGCCGTGCTGCAGGTGCTCGCCACCGAACACGTAGCCGACGTTCAGCTCCAGCGCGCGGTGGGCGACGTCGGTCTGACCGTTCTCGACGCGCTGGCTGGCGCGCAGGTTGATGCTGCGATTGATGTCGACGTTGCTGTTGCCGGCGCTGGCGATGGCCTGGGCGTAGAAGCCGCTGAAGTCGAACACCGCATAGGCCGAGAACAGGGCGGTGTTGCCGTCCAGTTGGCCGCCGTTGGCGTCGAGGTTCTGCTGGCCGATGCCGGCGGCGAGGCCGAAGCTGAAGGTCTCGCTGAGGCGGTAGTTGGCGCCAGCCGTCATGTGGAAGCCCGAGCTGTCGCCGCCCGGAGCCGTGGCGCTGGGGGTGAGGCTGCCGCTGCTGCCGCTGGCCGTGAACCAGCCGCGCACGCTGCCGGCTTCACGGTCGAGGCCGTACTCGGCGAACAGGCCGTCGGCGATGGCGCGGCGGTGGTCGTCGTAGGCGGCGATGGCGGTTTCGGGCGCCAGCGAGACGATGGCCGGGGCCTCGATGGTGGCGACCACGACGTTGGCCAGCAGGGCATGGGCGCCGCCGGTCGGGTGCACGCCGTCAGCGAACAGCCAGGTGTTGTTGGCTCCGGCAGCAACGAGCTGGCCCGGGCCGCAGCCCAGCGAGCTGGTGGCACCGCAGGCGGTGCCGGTGACGTTGGTGAAGCCGAAGGCCGCCGGGTTGGCACGCACCTCGTTGACCAGGCCGAACACGTTGATCGGGATGATGCCGGTGCCGAGCTGCGAGAGGCCCTGGCTCAGCGCGCCATTGAAGCTGAGGGTGGCGAGGGTGGCGAGCGGCGCGGCGGGGGCGAACGGCGAGCCCGGGCCGAACTGCGGGGTGGCACCGAGGTCGGGCAGGTTGAGCACCAAGATGTTGCGCGCCCCGGCGGCCTGCAGGCGGCCCACCTGCTGGACCACCGCGCTGGCCACCGGAATGCCGCCCACCTGGGCATTGGCCTGGGCGGTGGCCGGGGTGGTGGCCCAGACCGGGATGCGCTGGAACAGGTCGTTGGCACCGATCCACACGGTGTGCAGGGCGTTCGGGTTCGGCACCGTGGTGCCGGTGCCGAGGTGCTGGCTGATCTGCGCATCGAGGCGGGTGATCGGGTTCGGGTTGTTCTGGCAGGTCGAGGCCGCTGCCGACAGAGCGCAGGCACCCCCCCAGGCGAAGTTGCGGCCGTTGGCCAGCGAGGGCGCCAGAGTGAAACCGAAACGCTGGGCGAGGATCTCGACCAGCACCGGGTCGGGGTTGGTGGTGAAGCTCTGGGACGGTCCGAAGGCACCGCCCAGGCCGCCGGCAGCCGCCGGCGCCAGACCGATGTTGCCGCCGTCGGAGAGGCTGTCGCCAAAGGTGACGACACCGCTGAAGCGCTGGGCGTGGACACTGGATGCGGCGAGGGCCAGCGCGACGGCGCCGACGAGAATACGGGTGCGGGGCATGCGAAACTCCTGGATCGGAATGGGTGCAACGGCCGAGGCGCGCGCCCTCGTGCGGGGCACAGCCAAGCCACATTAAGGCAAAGTTACGGCCCATGCCATACGCCGCCGTGCGCTCGCGGACGCCGAAAATCACGCCATGACGACCCCATCGCCGACCGCGCCTTTCGCGCAGCTGCTCCCGCTCGCCTGGCGGCCGCGCTACGACGCCAGCTGGCGGCTTTTGCGCGGCGATCGGCCGATCGGCGTGCTGCTGCTGCTCTGGCCGACCCTGATCGCGCTCTGGGTGGCGGCCGAGGGTTGGCCGGGTCTGCACCTGCTGCTGGTGTTCGGGCTGGGGGTCTGGCTCTGCCGCTCGGCCGGCTGCGTGATCAACGACTACGCCGACCGCTGGCTGGACGGCCGCGTGCAACGCACCCGCGAGCGGCCGCTGGTGGCCGGCCAACTCTCCGGCCGCTTTGCCCTTGGCCTGTTCGCGGCCCTGATGGCGCTGGCCTTTCTGCTGGTGCTGAGCACCAATGCCAAGACCGTGGCGCTCAGCGTCGTCGCCCTGGGCCTGGCCGCCGCCTACCCCTACATGAAGCGTTGGACCGACCTGCCGCAGGTCTGGCTGGGCCTCGCTTTTTCCTGGGGCATTCCGATGGCCTTCACCGCGGTGCACGACCGATGGCCGCCGCCGGAAGCCTGGTTGCTGCTCTGCGCCAACCTGCTCTGGACCACCGCCTACGACACCTGGTACGCCATGGTCGATCGCGAAGATGACCGCCGCGCCGGCTCGCGCAGCATCGCTTTGCTGCTCGGCGACCTCGATGTGCCGGTGATCGCTGTGCTCACCCTGCTGTTCCTCGCCGCCATGGCCCTGCTCGGGCTGCGGCTCGATTACGGCATCGGCTGGTGGCTGGGTTTCGGGCTGGCGGTGGTTTTCGCCCTGCTGCCCTTCCGCTACGGCCGCTCACGCCATCCCGCCGACTGCTTTCGTGCCTTCAAAGCCAATCAGACGGTGGGTGCCGCTTTGTTCGGTGGCGTGTTCATGCAGCACCTGTTCGTGGCCTGAGCCAAGGCGCGCTGTAGGCCGGCCCGGCGCACGCGCCAGCACCCAGACCTGGATCCCATCGACGCCGGCCGTTCGCAGGGCCGCCGCCGCCGCCCGCACCGTGCTGCCGGTGCTCAAAACGTCATCGACCAGGGCGATGCTTGACGGCAATCCGGCCCGGGCGACGAAGGCGCCCTGCAGATTACGCCGCCGCTGCGCCGCCGAAAGCCGGGTCTGCGGGCGGCTGTCGAAGACCCGTCGCAGGGCCTCGGCCGCGACCGGCAGGCCGAGTTCGCGGCCCCAGAGCCGCGCCAGTTCCAGGGCCTGATCGTGGCCGCGCCGGCGCAGCCGTGCCGGGTGCAGGGGCACCGGTATCAGCAGTTCGGGGCGGGCGGCTTGGCGCAGCTCGGGCAGGACGAGGCGGGCCAGGGCGGCACCGGCGGCCAGGTCGCCGTGAAACTTGTAGCGCCGCAGCAGGGGTGCGCAGGCCGGGCTCCAGCACAGGCCGGCCCGGACCGGTGCCGGGTCGTCGGCCGCCGCCGCGGGCAGCGGGAAAGCCCGCAGGGCGTCGACGCAGGCCGGGCACAGGCCGCTGTCGGCCGGCAGCCGGCAGCGCACGCAGGCCGGTTCGAGCAGGCGCAGCCAGGCGGCGAGCAGGGGCGTGAAGCGATCGCGCATCGCGGTTGACAGGCGGGGGGAGCGGTTTCCAGACTGCCCGGGCTCACGGCCTTTCGCCGTCGGAAAATTCCCATGCCTGCCGTCATCCGCCACGACTGGACGCGCGAAGAAGCCCTCGCGCTGTTCGAGCTGCCCTTCCCCGAGTTGCTGCACCGCGCCAGCCTCGTGCACCGCGAGCGCTTCGACCCCACCGAAGTGCAGGTCAGCACCCTGCTCTCGATCAAGACCGGCGGCTGCCCCGAGGACTGCGCCTACTGCCCGCAGAGTGCGCGCTACGACACCGGCCTGAAAGCCGAGAAGCTGATGGCGCTGGAAGACGTGATCGCCCGCGCCGCCGCCGCCAAGGCCGCCGGCGCCACCCGCTTCTGCATGGGTGCGGCCTGGCGTTCGCCCAAGGACAAGGACGTGGCGGACGTCGCGAAGATGGTCGGCGCGGTCAAGGCGATGGGCCTCGAGACCTGCGCCACGCTTGGCATGTTGAAGCCCGAGCAGGCACAGACGCTGAAAGTGGCCGGCCTCGACTACTACAACCACAACCTCGACACCGCGCCGGAGTTCTACGGCGACGTGATCAAGACCCGCGAGTACCAGGATCGTCTGGACACGCTCGAAGCCGTGCGCGATGCCGGCCTCAAGACCTGCTGCGGCGGCATCGTCGGCATGGGCGAGACGCGCGAGCAGCGCGCCGGCCTGCTGCAGACGCTGGCCAACCTGCCCGAGCACCCGGGTTCGGTACCGATCAACCGTCTCGTGCAGGTGCAGGGCACGCCGCTCGCCGGCACGGCGCTGCTCGATCCGTTCGAGTTTGTGCGCACGATCGCGGCGGCGCGGATCATGATGCCGGCCTCGATGGTGCGGCTCTCGGCCGGTCGCAACGAAATGAGCGAAGAGCTTCAGGCCCTGTGCTTTCTGGCCGGTGCCAATTCGATCTTCTACGGCGAGAAGCTGCTGACCACCGGCAACCCGGAGGTCGAGGCCGATCAGGCCCTGTTCGCGAAGCTCGGCCTCAAGCCCATGGCTGTCGTCGAGGCATCGAAGACGGTTCACGCCGAGATCGCCTGCCCGGCGCCGCAGGCGGCCTGAGCAGCATGCTGCGCCCCTGCTGGGACGAGCGGCTGGCGGCCGCAGCGGTGCGGCGTGAGGGCGAGCAGGCGAGCCGTCGCCGGCGACGGGTCGAGCAGGTCGAGGGCCGTCGGGTGCGGGTCGAGGGTCGTGAGCTGCTCAACTTCTGCAGCAACGACTACCTGGGCCTCGCCGCCTCCCCCGCTGGCGTGGCCGCCCTGCAGCAGGCCGCCGCCCAGCACGGCCTCGGCAGTGCGGGTTCGGCTCTGGTCTGCGGTCACCATGCCTTGCATGCACGTTTTGAACGCGAGGCCGCCGAGTGGCTGGCCTACGAGCGTGCCTTGTTCCTGCCGAGCGGCTACCAGGCCAACCTGATGGTCCTGCAGGGCCTGCTCACCGCCGGCGATCTGTGTGTGCAGGACAAGCTCAACCATGCCTGCCTGATCGACGGCGCCCGGCTGGCCGGTGCCGAGCTGCGCCGCTACCGGCATGCCGATACCGAGGCCGCTCTGCGGCAGTTGCAGGCTCGGCCCGAGGCGCTAGCCTTGCTGGCCAGCGACAGCGTGTTCAGCATGGATGGCGATCTGGCACCGCTGCGGGCACTGGCGGGGATCGCCGCCGATGAGCAGGCGTTGCTGCTGATCGACGAGGCGCATGGCGTGGGCGTGTTCGGGCCGGAGGGACGCGGCGCCTGCGCCGCTGCCGGCCTTTCGGCGCAGCAGGTGCCGGTGCTGACGGTGCCGCTCGGCAAGGCCTTTGGCGCGCAGGGCGCGCTGGTGCTGGGCGAGGCCGCGCTGATCGATCATCTGCTGCAATCGGCCCGGCCCTACCTGTTCAGCACGGCCGCGCTGCCGGCCCTGGCGGCGGCGCTGTCGGCGAACCTGCACAGCCTGCGTCAGGCCGATGACCGCCGCGAGCAGTTGCAGCAACGGGTGCGGCACTTCCGCGAGGGCGCCAAACGGCGGGGCCTGCCTGTGCTCGACAGCACCAGCCCAATCCAGCCCCTGCTGCTCGGCGCCAACGCCCGGGCCTTGGCACTGGCCGCCGCTCTGGAGGAGCGTGGCTATTGGGTCAGCGCGATCCGCCCGCCCAGCGTGCCGACGGGTCAGGCCCGTTTGCGCATCACGCTCACGGTCCAGCACCGTCACGCCGACATCGACGGCCTGCTCGATGCTCTGGCCGCCAGCCTCGATACCCTCGGGACCGGGCCATGAAAGGGCTGCACTTCGAAAGCCGGGGTCAGGGCCCGTTGCTGCTGCTGGTGCACGGCTGGGCCATGCACGGCGGCATCTTCGCCCCGCTGGTGGAGGCCCTGGCCGGATCGTTCCGGGTGCTCAGTGTCGATCTGCCCGGCCACGGCCTCAGTCGCGCCAGCACGCTGCCGCTGCAGGTCGAGCGCCTGGCCGATGCGCTGGCCGATCTGCTGGTCGCCCACGAACCCGCCCCCGGCGCGGCACCGGCCTGGGTTGCCGGCTGGTCGCTGGGGGGCCTGATCGCCCTAGCTCTGGCCGCCCGCCACCCGCAACGTGTGCGTGGCCTCGTGATGCTGGCGGCCAGCCCGCGTTTTGTCGCTGCCAGCGATTGGTCGATGGGCATGGACCCGGCCGTGTTCGCGGCTTTCGGTGCCGAGCTCGACCGTGATTTTGCCGGCACGCTGGACCGCTTCCTGATGCTGGAGGCGCAGGGCTCGATCCCGCTGCGTGAGACCCTGCGCTTCCTGCGCGATGCCGTCCACGAGCGCGGTGGGCCGACGCCCGAGGCCCTGCACGCCGGTCTTGACCTGCTTCATTCGGCCGATCTGCGGCCGCTGCTGCCGAGCTTGGCCGTGCCCAGCCTGTGGCTCGCCGGCCGCCGCGACCGTCTGGTCGGGCCCGGGGCCATGCAGGCCGCCGCCGCCCTGGCACCGAAATCGCGCCTGCAGGTGTTCGAGCATGCCGGCCACGCCCCCTTCCTCACCGAACCTGTCGCCGTGGCCGCGGCCATCACCGCCTTCGCGGCGGAGGCTCCGCCCTGAACGGTTCCGCCCAGTCCGACGTCCTGCCATGAATGTTTTTGATCCCCGTGCCGTGCGCCGGGCCTTCGGTCGCGCCGCGTCCACCTACGCGCAGGCTGCGGTTCTGCAGCACGAGGTCGAGGCGCGTCTGCTCGAACAGTTGGTCTACCTCGACGAGCGTATCCCTGGCCGTGCGCTCGACCTCGGCTGCGGACCGGGCAGTGCCAGCCGCGCCCTCAAATCGAAATGGGGTCGGCATTGCACGGTGGTGGCCGTGGACCTCGCCCTGCCGATGCTGCGCGGGGTGCGAGCCTCCTCGCGGTTCTGGCGACCGGTCCATGCGGTGCAGGCCGACGCGGCGGCGCTGCCCTTCGCCGATGCCGCCTTCGATCTGGTGTTTTCCAACCTCTGCCTGCAATGGGTGGCCGATCTGCCGCAGGCCCTGGGTGGGCTGCGCCGGGTGATGCGCGAAGGTGGCCTGCTGCTGTTCAGCACCTTCGGCCCGGACACCCTGATCGAACTGCGCGAAGCCTACCGGCAGGCCGGGATCGAGCCGCCGCTTTCGTCGTTCGCGGCGATCCAGCAGGTGGGCGATGCCCTCGTCGCGCAGGGCTTCCGCAACCCGGTGGTGGAGCGCGAGTGCTTCACCCTCCACTACCCCGACTGCGCCGCCTTGATGCGCGAACTCAAGGCGATCGGCGCCACCGATGCCCGGCCCGATCGTCCACGCGGGCTGGCCGGCCCGGCCCGCCATCGTGCGGTGGCGGCCGTCTACGAGCCGCTGCGCCGGGAGGGCCGTCTGCCGAGCACCTGGGAAGTGGTCACCGCCATGGCCTGGGCACCGCCGCCAGGTGCCGCCCGGCGCGAGGCCGGAGCCGACATCGCTACCTTTCCGGCCAGTGGCCTGCGCATCCGCCGGCGCTGAGCGACGGCGGTTTCAGGGCGGCGCCGCGAGCGCGAAAAGGTCGGGCAGGGCGTCGAGATCGACATTGCCGCCCGAGAGCACGATGCCAACGCGCAGGCCGGCGAAGCGTTCGCGGTGCTTCAGCACGGCGGCCAGCGGCACGGCAGCACTCGGTTCGACCAGGGCTTTCAGGCGTTCCGCGAGCAGGCGCATCGCCGCCACCGCCTCGGCATCGCTGACCAGCAGCACCTCCAGACGATGGTCTTGGAGGATGGCGAAGGTGAGCGGGCCGAGTTCGGCGCGCAGGCCATCGCAGACCGTGTCGGCACGACGGCCGCGGATCAATGCACCGTTCTTGAGCGAATCGTGACCGTCGCAAGCGCCCTCCGGTTCGGCGGCGAGGGGGCGGATGCGGGGATCGACGCCCCGGGCGGCGATCGCCGTGCCGCTCATCAGGCCGCCTCCAGAAAGTGGGGCCAGCACCACATCGAGGGCAGGCCGCCCGTCCGCCGGGTGACCGGCCTGCTGCAGCATTTCCAGCGTGGCCGTGGCCTGACCGGCAATCACCCGGGCGTCGTTGTAGGGGTGCACCAGTTCGCCGCCGGTCTCGGCCAGCACGCGGGCAGTGGCGGCATCGCGCGCGCTCTGCGCCACCTCGCAATCGACGATGCGCGCACCCTCGCGGGCGATCGCCGCCCGCTTGATGTGCGGCGCACCGTGCGGCACCACCACGGTGCAGGCGATGCCGCGCAAGCGACAGGCCAGCGCCACGGCGGCGCCGTGGTTGCCCGAGCTCTGCGTCACCACACCTCGTGCGGCCTGATCGGGCGTGAGCGAGAACACCGCATTGGCCGCACCGCGGAACTTGAAAGCGCCGGCGCGCTGCAGGTGCTCGGCCTTGAAGTGCAGTTCGCAGCCGGCCAGCGCATCGAGCGAGCGCGAGCGCAACAGCGGCGTCAGGTGGGCATGGCCGGCAAGCCGGGCGGCGGCATCGCGCACATCCGCGAAGCAGGGCCTATCGTCGGCGCGCAGTGTCCTGCCCTCCGGTCGGAGCAGGGCGGGGGCGGTCGCTGGTGTCATCGTGGTCAATCCGGCGGCAGGTCGATTTCGATGCGGTTACGACCGCCTTCCTTGGCCCGGTAGAGGGCGTCGTCGGCTCGGCCCAGCCAGCCGTCGCGGTTCTCGCCGGCTTGCAGGATCGCCCCGCCGACCGAGGCCGTCACCGGTTCACCACAGGCCTTCAGTTCGAGCAGCGCCTTGCGCAGCTTGACCATGGCGAATTCGAAGCCGATCTCGTCGGTGGCCGGCATCAGCAGCACGAACTCCTCGCCCCCGAAGCGGAACAGGCGATCGGTACGGCGCACCGAGGCCTGCACGATGCGGACGAAATCCTGCAGCACGCGATCGCCGACACCGTGGCCATGGCGGTCGTTGACCCGTTTGAAATGGTCGAGGTCGATCAGGGCCAAGGCCACCGGCCGGCCGTCACGGCGGGCGCCGGCGATGGCGATCTCCAGTTCGATCTCGAGCGCGCGGCGGTTTTCTGCACCGGTCAGGGCATCCAGCGTGGCCATCTGCTCCAGTTGGGCGCGGCGGGCGCCGGCATGGCGGGCGAACACCGAGGCGAACACGCCATTGACGAACAGCGCCCCCAGCATCGCCAGCGGTTGGCCGCCTTCCAGCAGAGCATTGCCTTCCCAGAGCAGGAAGCCGATCAGGGCAAAACAGGCCGGCAGGGTCAGCCAGGTCGGGGCGAGGAAGCCGCTGGCGGTGACGATCGGGAACAGCCAGAACAGGCCGACCGGCGAGACGGCGGTGATCAACGCGCCACCGCTGGTCATCAGCAGGGTGACGAGGATGCCGAGGCGGTCGAGGTTGCCGCCGCGCCAGGCGTGCCGGACCATCAGCAGGATGGTGGCGATGATGACCAGCTCGATCACCGCGAGCAGGGTGTGGCCCTGGGCGAAGCGCAGCGCCGTGATCGGCAGCAGCACGGCCACGGTCAGGCCGCCGAAAACGAAGTAGACTCCGAGTCGGAAGTCGGCGCGCACGCGCTGGCGCAGCGTGTCGAGCAGTCTGGCGGACGGGGCGGGCAGGGCCATCGCCGCGACGATACCCCAGTCGGACCGGCGCGGACAGGTGGCCGGGCTGGGCCATTACAATCGCGACATGGACGTCTCCTTCCTCCTCGACGGGCTCAACGAAGCCCAGCGCGAGGCCGTTTCCGCACCGCCCGGCCACTGCCTCGTGCTGGCCGGTGCCGGCTCCGGCAAGACCCGCGTGCTCACCCACCGGATCGGCTGGCTGCATGCGGTCGAGGGCGTGCCGCTGCACGGCGTGCTGGCGGTCACTTTCACCAACAAAGCCGCGGCCGAGATGCGCCAGCGCATCGCCGCCGCCCTGCAGGTCGAAACGCGTGGGCTGTGGGTCGGCACCTTCCACGGCCTGGCCCACCGTCTGCTGCGCCTGCACACGCAGGAGGCCGGCCTGCCCGAGAGCTTCCAGATCCTCGATGCCGACGACCAGCTGCGTCTGGTCAAGCGCGTCAGCGCCGATCTCGAGCTCGACGAGTCGCGCTTTCCGCCGCGGCAGCTGGTCTGGTGGATCAATGCCCGCAAGGACGAGGGCCAACGCCCCGGAAGCATCCAGGTGGCCGGTGGCGACCTCATGGGTCGCGAGATGCTGCGTGCCTATGTCGAGTATGAGCAGCGCTGCCGTCGAGCCGGTCTCGTCGATTTCGCCGAGATCCTGCTGCGCGCCCACGAGACGCTTCGCGACCACGCCGCCCTGCTGGCGCATTACCAGCGCCGCTTCCGGCACCTGCTGATCGACGAGTTCCAGGACACCAACACCATCCAGTACGCCTTCGTCCGCCTGCTGGCCGGCGAGACCGGGCAGGTGTTCATCGTCGGCGACGATGATCAGGCCATTTACGGCTGGCGCGGTGCTCGCGTCGAGAACGTGCAACGGGTGCTCACCGATTACCCCGGCACGCGCACGCTCAAGCTCGAGCAGAACTACCGCAGCACCGGCACCATCCTTGCCGCCGCCAACGCGGTGATCGGCCACAACACCGACCGTCTCGGCAAGCGGCTGTGGACGGAAGCCGGCGATGGTCATGCCATCGAGGTCTATGCCGCCTACAACGAGATCGACGAAGCCCGCTACATCGTCGAGCGCATCCGCCAGCACGCGGCGGCCGGTGGCCGGCTTGCCGACTGCGCCGTGCTCTACCGCAGCAATGCACAGTCGCGGGCCATCGAAGAAGAACTGCTGAAATCGCGAATGCCCTACCGGGTCTATGGTGGCCAGCGTTTCTTCGAACGGATGGAGGTGAAGGACGCGCTGGCCTACCTGCGCCTGTTCGCCTCGCGCAGCGACGACGCCGCCTTCGAGCGCGCGGTCAACACGCCGACCCGCGGCATCGGCGAGAAGACGCTCGACGAAGTCCGCCGTGCCGCCCGTGCGGCCGGTGAGCCGCTCTGGACCGCCGCACAGCGGCTCGCACAGAGCAGCAGCCTGGCCGGCCGCGCCCGCAACGCGCTGCAGGGCTTCCTCGACCTCGTCGAACGGCTGGCCGCCGAAGCCCGCGACCTCGATCTGCCGGCCCAGACCGAGAAAGCGATCACCGACACCGGCCTGCGCGAGCACTACGCCAAGGAAGGCAAGCACCCGCTCGAATCACGCATCGACAACCTCGATGAGTTGGTCTCGGTGGCCAGCCGCTTCGCGCGCAGCGAGGACATCGATACCGAGTTGCCCGAGCTGATCGCCTTCCTCGGCTACGCGGCACTGGAGGCCGGCGAGTCGCAGGCCGAGGTCGGCAGCGATGCCGTGCAGTTGATGACCCTGCATTCCGCCAAGGGCCTGGAGTTCGTCTTCGTCGCCCTGGCCGGGGTCGAGGAGGGCCTGTTCCCCTCGCAGCGCTCGACCGAGGGTGATCGACTTGCCGAAGAGCGGCGGCTGGCTTATGTCGGCATCACCCGCGCCCGCGAGCGGCTGCTCATCACTTGGGCCGAGACGCGCCGCCTGCACGGGCAGGAGCATCTGGGCGCGCCTTCGCGTTTCCTGCGCGAGATTCCCGCCCCCTTGCTGCGCGAACTGCGGCCGCGGGTGGCGGTGTCACGCCCGTCCTCGGCCGGATGGCAGGCCGAGGCGGTGGTGCAGTACGCCGACAGCACGCCGCTCAAGGGGTTCAAGCTGGGGCAGCGGGTCAAGCACCCCAATTTCGGCGTCGGAATATTGAAGAATGCCGAGGGCAGCGGCAGCCATGTGCGGGTGCAGGTCGATTTCGAAAGCGGCGGCGCCAAATGGCTGGTGCTGGCCTACGCCCCGCTCAGCGCGGCTTGAGCCGGCCCACGAGGGCATTGTTGACATCAAAGCCGAATCAGGACCAGGCCCCCGCGCCTGCCGACGCACGACCTGCGGACGCGACGGCTCAGGCTCCGCGTCCCGCTCCGCATTCGCCGCCGCTCGCCCTCCATGGCTCGCTTCGCTGTCCACGAGGCCGCGCTGGCACGGCGCTCGATGACGGGCATCGGCCGGATGCGAAGCGAAAATGGCTTCGGAAGACGAACTTCGTGCCGCTCACTTCATCACCGCCGCAGCCGCGAAGCACCCCGCCAGGCAGGCTGGGGGCCGGCGGCGGATTTCGAGGGCCAGCTAAGCGATCAGACGCGAGGCCCGCAGGGTGCGCCCCGGACGGGCGCACCGACCGAGGGCGCCAAGGATGCGCCCTTCGGTCGGCCCGTCGGGTTGCTTGCCACACCGCTACCGGCCCGAGTCCGCCGCAGGCCCCCGGCCTGTCGTGGCGGGGGTACTGCTCCCGGCTCACGGCCTGCTGCGGTGTGGGTGCAGCTCCGGGCACGTCCCGGCCTGCCGGATCGCAACGACCCAGCACGCTTCGCGCCTGCCGACGCGCGACCTGCGGACGCGACGGCTCAGGCTCCGCATCCCGCTCCGCATTCGCCGACGCTCGCCCTCCTTGGCTCGCTTCGCTGTCCCTCAGGCCGCGCTGGCGCGGCGCTCGATGACGGTATCGGCCGAAGGATGGGAACCAACGAAGGATGCGAAGCGAAGCCAAGATCGTGCTACTCACTTCATGGCCGCCTCAACCGCGAAGCACCCCGCATGGCAGGCTGGGGCCTGCGGCGGAATTCGAGGGCCGGCCCGGTGATGAGACGCGAGGCCCGCAGGGTGCGCCCCGGATGGGCGCACCGACCGAGGGCGCCAAGGATGCGCCCTTCGGTCGGCCCGTCGGGTTTCTTGCCGCACAGCAGCCGGCCCGAGTCCGCCGCGGGCCCCGGCCTGTTGCGGCGGGGTGCTGCTCCGTGTGCGTCCCGGCCTGCTGGAGCACGGCAGTTAGGCCACGCCCTCGCGCGAGCTGCGGGCGCGACGGCTCAGGCTCCGCGTCCCGCGGCGCTCGCTGATGGCCTTACCTGAGGTGTCGGCTCCGAAATGACCGTTAAACTCGAAGCCCTCTCGACGGGAACACCGATGAAGCGCCGCCATCTCCTCAAGGGTGTGGGGGTGGCCGCCGCCGCCGCCGGCCTCGCTGCCTGCCAACCCCGGACCACCGCCGGCACCGCCACCGGCGACGAGGCCCCGCGAGCATGGACGATGGTGACCAGTTGGCCGACCCACTTCCCCGGGCTCGGCACCAGTGCGGCGCGGCTGGCCGAGCGCATCACGCGTGCCAGCGCGGGCCGCATCACGGTACGGGTGTTCGGTTCCGGCGAGCTGGTGCCGCCCTTCGAGGTGTTCGACGCGGTCAGCCGCGGTACCGCCCAGATCGGCCACAGCGCTGCCTACTTCTGGCGCGACAAGGCTGCGGCGGCGCCATTCTTCTGCAGCGTGCCGTTCGGCCTCAATGCACAGGAGATGGCCGGCTGGCTGCGCTTCGGCGGCGGCCTCGAACTCTGGCGTGAGCTGTACGCGCCCTTCAATCTCGTGCCGTTCGCCGCCGGCAACACCGGCGTGCAACTGGCCGGCTGGTTTCGCCGGCCACTCACCGGCACCGCCGACCTCCAGGGCCTGCGCATGCGGATCCCGGGCCTCGGCGGCGAGGTCCTCACCCGACTCGGTGCGGTGCCGGTCAACCTGCCCGGCGCCGAGATCGCCAGCCGCCTCGCCAGCGGCGCCATCGACGCCGCCGAATGGCTGGGGCCCTACAACGACCTCGCTTTCGGCCTGCACCGTGCGGCCCGCTTCGCCCACTACCCCGGCTGGCAGGAACCCGGTACCACGATCGAGGCGATGTTCCACAAACCAGCGTTCGATGCCCTGCCGGACGATCTGAAAGCCCTCCTCGAAGCCTGTTGCGCGGCGGAGAACGACGCGATGCTGGCCGAATACACCGCCCGCAACCAGCAGGCCCTCGATGTGCTGATGCGCGAGCACAGCGTGCAGTTGCGACGCCTGCCCGACGATGTGCTGGCGGCCCTGCGCCGTGCCGCCGACACCGTGCTGGAGGATCTGGCCGCCAGCGATCCGTTCGCACGCCGCGCCCACGACTCGATGCGTGCGTTCCGGGCGCAGGCGCAGGCCTGGCATTCGATTTCGGAAGAGGCCTTCCTCCAAGCGCGACGCTGAGCCGCCGCTTCGCTCAGTCGAGTTCGACCAGCACAGGCGCGTGGTCGCTGGGGCGCTCCCAGCTTCGCGGTTCAAGGTCGATCGAGGCTGCACGGCAACGCGGCAAAAGCGCCGTAGCAAGCAGCACAAGATCGATGCGCAGACCAAGGTTGCGGCGGAAGCCGGCGGCGCGGTAGTCCCACCAGCTGAAGGCCCCGCCGGCCTCGTGCTTCAGCCGGTAACTGTCGTGCAGGCCGAGCGCCCGCAGGCGCTCGAAGGCATGGCGCTCGGCGGCCGAGCACAGTACCTGGCCTTCCCAGGCCTTGGGGTCGTGCACATCGCGGTCGTCCGGCGCGATGTTGAAATCACCCAGCACCACGAGCTGCGGATGCCGACGGATCTCCTCGGCCAGCCAGTCGTGCAGCGCGTCGAGGAAACGCAGTTTGTAGTCGTATTTCTCGCTGCCCACCGCCTGGCCGTTGACCACGTAGAGGTTGACGATACGCAGATCGCCCACGGTGGCGGCGATGGCGCGTTTTTGCGGGTCCTCGAAACCCGGGATGCCGATCTGCAGCTCGCTGAAAGCGGGGACGGCGTCGGCGCGAGCGAGCAGGGCGACGCCGTTGTAGGTCTTCTGGCCGGCGAACACCGAGCGGTAGCCGGCGGCGGCCAGCTCGGCATCGGGGAAACGGTGGTCCTCCAGCTTGGTTTCCTGCAGGGCCACCAGATCGGGCCGGCGCGAGCCGAGCCAGGCCAGCAGATGCGCTTGCCGGGCATGCAGTGAATTGAGGTTCCAACTGGCGATCTTCATGGCCCGGCCTTTGCTCTGGCGGGTTCACCCGCCGCAGGAATCGAGCGGCAGAGTAGAGCAGCAAAGCGGCGCGCACCGGAACCCGCCCGCGACCGTGCCTGCATCACCCGCCTTGATCGGTCAGGCGCTACAGTCGGCCACCCGCCCTGCTGGAGCGCTCCGATGCCTGCTCGCCACCGCCGCCACGCCCCGCTGGCCGCCCCACTGTTCGCCCTGACCCTCGCCGCGCCGCTAGCTCTCGCCGCCGACCGCCTGACCGGCCGCGAGTTCGCCACCCGCTCCGAGGTCTACGCCCCGCAGGCGATGGCCGCCACCTCGCACCCGCTGGCGACCCAGATCGCCCTCGAGGTGATGCGGCGCGGCGGCAGTGCGGTCGATGCGGCGATCGCCGCGAACGCAGCCCTCGGCCTGATGGAGCCCACCGGCGGCGGCATCGGTGGCGATCTCTTCGCCCTGGTCTGGGACCCGGCCAGCGGCCGCCTGCACGGTTACAACGGCTCGGGCCGCTCGCCGATGGGGCTCAGTCGGGCCTGGTTCGATGCCCAGGGCATCACCAGCATCCCGGCCTTCGGCCCCTTGCCGGTGACGGTGCCCGGCGCCGTGGACGGCTGGTTCGCCCTGCACGAGCGCTTCGGTCGGCTGCCGATGGCCGCCCTGCTGCAGCCCAGCATCGACTACGCCCGCCGCGGCCACCCGGTGCCCGAGACCATCGCCTGGCACTGGGAGCGCAACATCACCCGCTTCCGCGAGTTCCCCGGTTTTCTCGAGCAGTTCAGCATCGATGGCCGTGCCCCGCGCCGGGGCGAGTTCTGGCGCAACGAGAACCTGGCCCGCACCTACGAGCGGATCGCCGCCGAGGGCCGCGCCGGCTTCTACGAGGGTGAGATCCCACGCATCGTCGAGGCCCACATGAAAGCCCAAGGCGGCTTCCTCACCGCCGCCGACTTCGCCGCCCACCGCGGCGAATGGGTCGAGCCGATCAGCATCGATTACCGCGGCGTGCAGGTCTGGCAGTTGCCGCCCAACGGCCAGGGCCTTGCCACCCTGCAGATGCTCGAGGTGCTGGAAGGCTTCACTTTCGCCGCCGACGAGTTCGGCAGCGCCCGTCACCTGCACCTGCTCACCGAGGCCAAGAAGCTGGCTTTCGCCGACCGTGCACGGTTCTACGCCGACCCGGCCTTCCATCCGGCGCCGGTGGCGGAACTGATCAGCGAGGCTTACGCCGATCGCCAGCGCCAGCGCATCGACCCGAACCGCGCACAGGCGGTGGTGGCGCCCGGCTTGCCGGCCGCGCTCGATCGCGGCGATACCGTCTACCTGACCACCGCCGACGCGAACGGCATGATGGTCTCGCTGATCCAGAGCAACTACCGCGGCATGGGCAGCGGCATGGTGCCGCCGGGGCTCGGTTTCATGCTGCAGAACCGTGGCGAGCAGTTCGCCTTGCAACCCGGCCACCCCAACGAGTACGCCCCTGGCAAGCGGCCCTTCCACACCATCATCCCCGGCTTCCTGAGCCGCGACGGCAAGCCCTGGGTGAGCTTCGGGGTGATGGGCGGAGCGATGCAGCCGCAGGGTCAGGTGCAGATCGTCATGAATCTTGTCGATTTCGGGATGAACCTGCAGGAGGCCGGCGACGCGCCGCGCCTGCACCACGAGGGCTCCGAGGAGCCGGTGGCCGACGTGGCGCCGATGCGGGACGGCGGGGTCATCCAGCTGGAGAGCGGCTTTCCGCAGGAAACCATTCGCGCCCTGCTGCGCAAGGGCCACCGCGTCGAGTTCGCCGACGGCCGCTTCGGCGGCTACCAGGCCATCATGAGGAACCCCCACGGCGGCTGGATCGGCGCCAGCGAGAGCCGCAAGGACGGGCAGGCGGCGGGCTACTGAGCGCCGCGCCTGTCACGCCGCGACCGGGCTTGCTACAGTCGTGGCCAGACCGGGGCGGAGGGCCTGCATGCAGACGATCCTCGTGGCCAGTTCCAAGGGCGGTGCCGGCAAGACCACGCTGGCCACCCAGTTGGCCGGTCATTTCGCGGTGGCCGGCAAGGCCACGGTGCTGGTCGATGCCGATCCGCAGCGCAGTGCCACCCGCTGGTGCGAGCGCCGCGCCGACCTCGATGCTGCCGTGCTGCCGCTCGACGGCCACGCCCGCGCCTACCACCGGCAGCTTCCCGAGGGCGTCGGGCGGGTCATCATCGATGCCCCGGCCGGCGCCATGGCCGATGATCTGGAGCCCTTCCTCGACGCCGCCGACGCGGTGCTGGTGCCGGTGCTGCCCTCCACCATCGACCTCGAGGCCACGGCGGGCTTCCTCAACGACCTGGGCCGGGTCGGCCGGGTGCGCAAGGGCAAGCTTCCGGTCGGCCTCGTGGCCAACCGGGTCAAGCCCTGGACCGCGCTCGGCCAGCAGGCCCTGGAACAACTCCACAGCTGGCCCTACCCGCTGCTGACCACCCTGCGTGATTCGCAGGCCTACGTGCTGCTGGCGGCCTTGGGCCGTTGCGTCTTCGATTACCGCTCCGAGCAGATGCGCGGTCACCAGGAGGATTTCGCCCCCCTGCTGCGCTGGCTCAAGAAACACTCCTGAAGGATCCCCATGCGCGAACTCATCCTGTTGCGCCACGCCCACGCCGAGCCGGCCATACCCGGTCAGGCCGACGCCGACCGCCCTTTGTCGATGCGCGGCCAGGCCGAGGCCGAGGCCGCGGCGCGCTGGCTCAAAGCCGAAGGCCTGCTGCCCGAGCGCGTGCTGTGCTCACCGGCACGCCGCACCCGCGAAACCCTGGCCCGTGCGCTGGAGGTGCTGGGCTACAGCGATGTGCGCTACGAGCCGCGCATCTACGATGCCCTGCCCGGCACCCTGATGACCGTGCTCGACGAGCATGTCGAGGTCGGACGGGTGCTGATGGTGGGCCACAACCCCGGCTTCGAACAGACCGTCGCGCTGCTGCACAGCGGCCAAAGCAGCGACTTCCGCGGTATGCCGACGGCCGGCATCGCTGTCCTGCGGCTGCCGCCGGAGGGCGCGCTGGAGCCCGGCATCGGCACCCTGACCCGGTTCTGGTGGCCCTGAACCGACGGCCCCTGCGCGATTGACGTCGTCACGGGCGCGGCCTAGGCTGCGACGATCCCGCTTTATCCTTCTCGCAATCCCCCACCATGCCCCTGACGCTGACCCTCACCCTTTCCGAGCGCGATCTCGCGCACTTCGCCACCGCCATCGACAGCGCCCGCAGCGGCGTCGCCGGCAAGCCGCCCGCCGAGGTCGCCGCCGCTGCCGGTGCCCTGCTGGCCCGCGCCAAGGCCGCCGTGGTGCCGGATTTCGTCGCCGAGCGTCTGGGCCTCTTGGAAACCCTGGTGGCGATGATCGGTGATGCGGCCTGGTCGCTGCCGGCCGAAGACCTGGAGCGCGTCGTCGGTGCCTTGGCCTACTTCAGCGACCCGCGCGATCTGATCCCCGATCAGCTGCCGGTGCTGGGCTTTCTGGACGATGCCATCGCCATCGAGCTGGCGGCTCGTGAGTTGCACCACGAAATCGAGGCCTACGACGATTTCTGCGAGTTCCGCCAGCGCGAAGCGGCTCGCCGCGGTCTCGACCCGGCCCAGCTCGGCACCAACGACTGGCTCGAAGCCCGCCGTGGCGAGTTGCACGATCGCATGCATCAGCGCCGGCAGCGTGACGCGGGCGTCGGCTACGGGGCCAGCTCCGGTTACGGCCGCCGCAGCTACCTCGCCAACGTCTGGCGGCCGAGCACTTACCTGCGCTGAACCTGATGCGGTTCTCAGCGAAGGGTGGCTGATGCGCGGCCTGCGTCTGCTTTTTCGCCTTCCGCTCCTGATCCTGCATTTGCTGCTGGGGTTGCCGGCCACCCTGCTGATGCTCGCCCTGCCTTGGCCCGGTGCCGGTGCGCCCGGCGGCCATGGGCCGCGCGGCTGGGCGGTGCGGACCTGGTCGGCCGGTCTGCTGCGGATCTTCGGCCTGCGGGTACGCCGCTTCGGCACGCCCTTGCCCGGCGCGGTGCTGTTCGTCGCCAACCACGTCAGCTGGATCGACATCACCCTGATCCACAGCCAGATCTGGGTCGGTTTCGTCTCCAAGGCCGAAGTGGCGCGCTGGCCCCTGATCGGCTGGCTGGCCGACATCAGCGGCACCCTCTACCACCACCGCGGCAGCCCCGAGTCGCTGCACGGCGTGATGCAGCAGATGCTCGCCCGGCTGCGGGCTGGTCGACCGGTTGCGGTCTTCCCCGAGGGGCGGGCCAACAGCGGCGAGGCACTCGGCGTGTTCCACGCCCGCATTTTCCAGCCGGCCGTGCTGGCGGCCGCGCCGGTCCAGCCGGTGGCCCTGCGTTACGGCCACGGCGGCGAGGCCCAGGCCGTGGTCGCCTTCGCGCCGGGTGAGGGCTTCCTCGGCAATTTCCTGCGCTTGCTGGGCGAGCCGGGCCGGGTCGCCGAGGTGCATTTCCTCGAACCGGCGCAGGCTACCGAAGACGGCCGCCGCCGACTCGCCGAGGCCTGCCGCGAGCAGGTCGCCAGCGCCTTGGAGTGTTGAGCGGCCGGCCATGCTGACCGCCGCCGACTACCGCCCGCCGGTCTGGTTGCGCAACGGCCACCTGCAATCCCTGCTGGCCTCGCTGCCACCGCGCCGTTACGCCGGTGAACAGGCCTTGGCCGCGTTGCAGCCGCGGATCAGCGAATGGCGACTCGCGGCCGCCGGCGCCACCCTGCAGGCTTTCCACCTCGCCCCGGCCGCTGGTCCGCCGCGGGCCGCCGCCCTCTTGCTGCACGGCTGGGAGGGCAGCCACCGCTCCAGTTACCTGCGCCACACCGCCGCGGGCCTGCTGCGGCAGTCTTTCGCTGTGGTGCTGCTCAATTTCCGCGACCACGGCGACACCCACCATCTCAACCCCGAGCCCTTTCACAGCGCCCGGCTCGACGAGGTGCTGGCCGCCGCCCTCGCCGTGCAGGCGAGGCTGCCGGGCTTGCCGCTCGGTCTTGCCGGTTTCTCGCTGGGCGGCAATTTCGCCTTGCGGCTGGCCCGGGCCGCACCGGCCGCCGGCTTGGCCTTGGCCCATGTCGCGGCGGTCTGTCCGGTGGTGCACGGCGCCAGCGGACTGCGTTCGCTGGAGACCGGCCTGCCGCTCTACCACTGGTACTTCATGCGCAAATGGCGGGCCTCGCTGCGGCGCAAGCGCGCGCTTTTTCCCGAGCGCCACCGCTTCGATGCGGCGGTGCTGCGCCACGACATGCGTGCCCTGACCGCTGAGCTGGTGCGCCGCTACACCGATTTCCCGGACCTCGACGCCTACTTCGAGGCCTACGCCATCGCCGGCGACCGCCTTGCGGGGCTCACCGTGCCGGCATCCATCCTGATGGCCGCCGACGATCCGGTGATCCCGCTGGACGACTTCGCCGGCCTGCAACTGCCACCCAGCGCACGTTTGGAGATCAGCCCCTGGGGTGGCCATTGCGGCTTCCTGCTGGAAGGCGGCCGCCAGGGGTTTGCCGAACGCTGGATCGCCGACCGCTTCGCCGCCGCGCTTCAGTAGGGCAGAAACAGCAGCAGCCCGGCACCGAGCACGATCCGGTACCAGGCGAAGGGCGCGAAGCTGTGGCGCTTGATCCAGTCCATCAGCCAGCGCACCACCGCGAAACCGGTGATCGCCGCCGCCACGAAGGCCACCGCCAGCCCGTCCCAGTCCTCGCGTGGCGCGGCCGGATCGGCCAGGTATTCGAGCACCGCGAAGGCACCGGCCGCGAACATGGTGGGGATGCCGACCAGGAAGGCGAACTCGGCCGCCGCCGGTCGCGCCAGGGCGCCGGCCAGCATGGCCGCGAAGATCGCCGCCGCCGAACGCGAGGTGCCCGGGAACACGCCGGCCAACACCTGCGCCAGCCCGACCCAGACCGCCACGTTCCAGCCGATCGTGGCGCGGGTGGGGCGGGCGGCGAGGAAGCGCTCGATGCCGAGCATCAGCACCCCGCCCACGATCAGGGCGATCGCCACCGGGGCCACGGTTTCCGGCAATTCCCAGCCGAGCAGGCGCACCGGCAGGCCGACCAGCGCGGTGATGGCGAAGGCGAGGCCCAGTTTCAGCAGGTAATCGACCGATTCCGTTTGCCGCCAGCCCAGCGCCAGAGCGGCCAGCCGCTCACGGAACACCAGCACCACGGCAAGGATGGCGCCGCATTGGATGACGATGTTGAACAGGTCGGACTTCGGCCCGAGCCAGTGCTGGGCGATCAGCAGATGGCCGGTCGAGGAGATCGGCAGGAACTCGGTCAGGCCTTCGATGACGCCGAGCAGCAGGGCGATGAGCAGGTCGTTCAAGCGGGGTCGGAACGGCGAGGGATGGTGCAGTGTACGCGGGCCCACGGGGAGTCTGGAAATGCCCTGCACGGATGCAAATAACGCACCGTGATGAAGCATGGGGCGCGTGCTGAAGCGGCCAAGATCTTGATTTTCTTAGGTGCACGGTCGCCGAGCGGCTTGGCACGAGGCTTGCTCTGATAAACCCCGAACCCACCCCTGCCCGGAACCCCCCCATGAGCCTCGAATCGATCCAGAAGCTGATCAAGGACCACGCCATCGAGTTCGTCGACCTGCGTTTCGTCGACCTGCGCGGCGTGCAGCACCACGTCACCTTCCCGGTGAACATCATTGAGCCGGCGCTGTTCGAGGACGGCAAGATGTTCGACGGCAGCTCCATCTCGGGCTGGAAGGGCATCAACGAGAGCGACATGGTGCTGCTGCCGGACGCCGGTACCGCCTTTGTCGATCCTTTCTTCGCCGACCCGACCCTGGTGCTGATCTGCGACGTGCTCGACCCCTCGACCATGCAGGGCTATTCGCGCTGCCCGCGCGGCGTCGCCAAGCGCGCCGAGGCCTTCCTCAAGGCCAGCGGCATCGCCGACCAGGCCTTCTTCGGCCCGGAGCCGGAGTTCTTCATCTTCGACGGCGTGCGCTTCGCCAACGAGATGGGCAAGGTCGGCTACGAGATCTTCTCCGACGAGGCCGCCTGGGCCACCAACCAGAAGCAGGACGGCAACAACCACGGCTATCGCCCGACGGTGAAGGGCGGTTACTTCCCGCTGCCGCCGACCGACGCGCTGCACGACCTGCGCGCCGAGATGTGCAAGGTGCTGGCCAGCGTCGGCCAGGAAGTGGAGGTGCACCACCACGAGGTGGCAAACGCCGGCCAGTGCGAGATCGGCGTCAAGTTCAACTCGCTGGTGAAGAAGGCCGACGAGCTCACCACGCTCAAGCACATCGTCAAGAACGTGGCGCACCGCAACGGCAAGACGGCGACCTTCATGCCGAAACCCATCGTTGGCGACAACGGCTCCGGCATGCACGTGCACCAGTCGCTCAGCAAGGGCGGCATCAACCTGTTCACCGGTGACGGCTACGGCGGCCTCTCGCAGATCGCACTCTGGTACATCGGCGGCATCTTCAAGCACGCCCGTGCGATCAATGCCTTCACCAACTCGACCACCAACAGCTACAAGCGCCTGGTGCCGGGCTTCGAAGCCCCGGTGATGCTGGCTTACTCGGCCCGCAACCGCTCGGCCAGCTGCCGCATCCCCTTCGTCAGCAACCCGAAGGCGCGGCGTATCGAGATCCGCTTCCCCGACCCGATGCAGTCGGGGTATCTCACCTTCGCCGCATTGATGATGGCCGGCCTCGATGGCATCAAGAACCAGATCGATCCGGGTGCCGCCAGCGACAAGGACCTCTACGACCTGCCGCCGGAAGAAGAGAAGATCATCCCGAAGGTCTGCCACTCGCTCGACATGGCGCTCGAGGCGCTGGACAAGGATCGCGAGTTCCTCAAGGCCGGTGGCGTGTTCTCCGACGACTTCATCGACGGCTACATCGAACTCAAGATGCAGGAAGTGACCAAGTTCCGCGCCGCCACCCATCCGCTCGAGTACGCTATGTACTACGGCATCTGATTCATCCGCCACGCCGGATCGAACGTCCCCCGAACAAGGAAGACCGCATGTCGACCGTCTGGCGCTGGTTGTCCCGTCTGCTGCTCATGCTGCTGTTCGTCGTCGCGGCGATCGCCGCGATCTGGGGCTACGGCCGCCTGACCTCACCCACCGCCGCCCAGCAGGCGGCGCTTGACCTGATGCAGCTGCCGCCCCCGCCCGACGGCGACAACGGCTGGGCGATCCTGATGGCGCTTCCCGAAGCGCCAGCGGCCGCGCTGCCGTCGGCGGTCGACTGCGGCGATGGCATGGACTGCATCGCGCACATCGAAACGGCGCTCGAGGCCAATGCGGCGACGCTGGAGGCGTGGCGGCCTCGCCTCGAAGCCGCCACCCGCGCGCTGCGTGCGCCGGCGTTCCGCAGCCCCGAGGACTTAGGGCCTTTCGACGCGCTACCGCCGTTCCAGCCGCTGTTGCGGCTCGACGGCCTGCGGGCGCTCGACTTCCTCCGCGGCGACCCCGCCGCAGCGCTGGACGCCGCCTGTCGCGATGCGCAGGGCGCCATCGTTCGCGTTGTTCGGCCGGGAACGCTGATCGAAGCGATCATCGGCGTCGCCGTGTTCCGCCAGCATGCAACCTTGATCGCCGACATGCGTCGCCGTGCGCCGATGGATGCGCTGCCGGCGAGTTGCACCGCGCTTGGCGAAGCCCCCGATGCCGCGGCGGAAGGAACGCTGTGCGCCGCGATGCGCGGCGAGTTCCAATGGCTGAGCCAGCAGCTGCCTGCGATCCTTGACCCGCTCCCCACTGGCTACGGCCCGCAGAGGATGGCGCCGCTGCTGCACGATATCGATTGGCTTCTGGCCCATACGGCGGAGCGCTACGCGACAGCCTGCGGCCCCGAGGCCGAAGCGATGGCGCGCAAGGATCGAGCGGTCGTTTACGAGCACATCGATCTGCGGTGGGTTGACCGTGTCGCCTTCCCGGTGTCGGTTAATCTCAACGAGATCGCCGTGCCCGCTCTCTTTGACTATACCGAGCGCCAGCTCGACTTCGTTGCCCAGCGTCGCCTGCTCGCCGCGCTGCTGCAGATGGACACGATGGCTCCCACGCTCTCGAACGCCGAGCGTTTCGCAGCGCTGCCGGCCGCGCTGCGCGACGGGCCGCGGCCTTTGCAACTTGCCGAGGATGGCAACAGCCTGTCGGTGCCTCTGCGTTCACCCCGCAGCCAAGAGCAACCGGCCGAGGCGCGGCTTCCGCTGCCCCAGCGTCCGGCGGCTGGGTCCGAGGCAAAGGCGGGCGGTCCCACGGTCGGTCTCGATTAGACCGCACACGACAAGCCCTCTTCGCTGACAGTTCGATGCCCGAAGCACGAATCGTCACGCAGTGAGGGAACACAGCACAGCTCGACGACCAGCCTGCGCTTGTGGCGATAGCGAAGCAGCCGGGCCGCTTTGGCGTTTGGCGAATTGCTCCAATCGGGTGCGATAATCCCCTCATGCCTGCCGACCTCGCTGCCTTCGAGCGCCTCGCCACGCCGTTGTGCTGGTTGGATGCGAGCGGCCGGATCCGCGCGCTCAATCCGGCGTTCGCCAGTTGGCTGGGCGTGAGCGCACGGCGTTTGGGGGGCCTGGGTTTCGATGCACTGGACGGCGGGGCGCGCGTCATCGCCGCACTGCCGCGGGTGCCGGTCGATGGCCAGCCGCTGCGTCTGCAGCGTGTCGGCCTCGGCTTCGGCGGCCTGCCGGCGCGCTTCGCCGACGTCTGGTGCCTGCGCGAAGGTGAGGGATGGCGGCTTGAGCTGCACCCGGTCGAGGAGTTCCCCGGCGAAGACCCGGTCAGCGCGCTGCCGCAGGCCTTGAGCGCCTCGCTGCGCGGCCTCGCGCACGAGTTGCGCAATCCGCTGGCCGGGCTGAAGGGTGCCGCACAGTTGCTCTCGCGCCGCACCAGCGATGCCGACAGCCGCGAACTCGTTGGCTTGATCGCCGGCGAGGTCGAGCGCCTGAACGGTCTGGTCAACCGCATCCTGCACCCGGCCGCGCCGCGGCCCTTCGAGCCGACCAACATCCACGCCGTGCTGGAGCGCGTGCGCCAGCTCGCCGAGGCCGAGGCCGGCTGGTCGGTGAAGCTGATCCGCGACTACGACCCCAGCCTGCCCAATCTGGCCGGCGATGCCGACCGGCTCACCCAAGCAGTCTGGAACCTCGTGCGTAACGCGCTGGAAAGCGGTGCCGGCACGGTGGGCCTGCGCACCCGCGCCGAGCATCAGGTGCTGATCGGCGACCGCAGCCATCGCCTCGCCGTGCGCGTGGAGGTGAGCGACGACGGCCGCGGCGTGCCGGAGGACCTGATCGAGCGCCTGTTCCTGCCGCTGGTCTCGGGCCGCGCGGACGGTACCGGCCTTGGCCTGCCGCTGGCGCAGCAGATCGCCCGCGAGCACGGCGGTTCGCTGGCCTACCGCTCGCGTCCGGGCCACACCGTGTTCACCGTGCTGCTGCCCGTGCCGGAGTCCGAGGACGATGCCGCAGCACCGCCCGCTCTCGCCACTGGGCCGGGCGGAGCGCTGCCATGAGCGCTGGCATCTTCGTCGTCGACGACGACCGCAGCGTGCGCTACGTGCTCAGCGAGGCGCTGCGTGAGGCCGGCTTCACGGTGCAGGCTTTCGACAGCGCCGACGCCGCCCTCGCGGCACTCGCCGCTGGCACGCAGGTCGAGCTCGTGTTCACCGATGTGCGTATGCCCGGCACCGGCGGCCTCGATTTCCTCGAGGCCCTGCGCCGCCACGATGCCCAGCTGCCGGTCGTGGTGATGAGCGCCTACACCGATGTGGCGACCACCGCCGGGGCCTTCCGCGGCGGTGCACGCGATTACCTGGCCAAGCCCTTCGATCTCGATGCGCCGGTGCGGCTGGCCCGCGAGCTGCTGAAGGCTGGCGGCGCCGGCGCGAGCTCGCGGCACAAGGCCCGAGCCGGCAGCAGCGCGAACGGACCAGCCAAGCTCGAGGAGGTGGCGCCGCTGCTCGGCCACAGCGCGCCGATGCGCGAGTTGTTCCGCGCCATCGGCCGTTACGCGCAGCTGCCACTGGCGGTGCTCGTCACCGGCGAGACCGGCACCGGCAAGGAGCTGGTCGCCCGCGCCCTGCATGCCGAATCGCCGCGTGCCACGCGGCCCTTCGTCGCGCTCAACACGGCGGCGATTCCTTCCGAGCTGCTGGAATCCGAACTGTTCGGCCACGAGGCCGGGGCCTTCACCGGTGCGAACAGGCGTCAGGTCGGCAGGTTCGAGCAGGCCGACGGCGGCACCTTGTTTCTGGATGAGATCGGCGACATGCCGGCCGGCTTGCAGACGCGATTGCTGCGCGTGTTGGCCGAGGGCGAGTTCTTCCGCGTCGGCGGCCGCGAGCTGATCCGGGTCGATGTGCGGGTGATCGCGGCGACGCATCAGGACCTCGCGGCCCGTGTGCGCGAGGGCCGCTTCCGCGAGGACCTGCTGCATCGCTTCGATGTGCTGCGCATCAGCCTGCCGCCGCTACGCGAGCGCCGAGAGGACATCCCGCTGCTGGCCGAGCGTTTCATCGACGAAGCCGCACAGGCGATGGGCCTTGACCCGCGCCGGCTTGACGCAGCGGCGGTGGAGCGCCTGCAGCGGCACCCCTTTCCCGGCAATGTGCGGGAGTTGCGTAACCTGTGCTTCCGTTTGGTGGCGCTGGCCGCCGGCGAGCGCATCCCGGTCACTGCGGTTGATGCCGCCCTGCGCGAGGCCGGCGCGGCAAGGCCCGCCCTCAGCGTCGGTGTGGGCGATGATCCCCGTGACACGGCCTGGCGGCTGGGCCTTGAAGCCGCGGTGCAGGCGCGGCTTGCGGCGGGTGAGCAGGGCTTCGCCGAAAGCCTGCGCGAGGCCTTCGATGCCAGCGTGCTGGCCACCGCGCTGGCGCACCATCACGGCCACCGCCAGCGCGCCGCCGCGCAACTCGGCATCGGTCGCAACACCGTGGCCCGCAAGCTCGGCCCCGGGCGGCGTGGCCGCAAGCCGGCTGACGGGGTCTAGTCGCTGCGCAGGATGGCGCGCGCGTCGCGACCGACCGGGCAGTGGTCGAAGGTCACCTCGATGCCGTGACTGCCGAGCACGGCGGCGATCTGCCGCTGTCGGGCGCCGAAGCGTTCGAACAACCACTCCAGCCGATCGGCATCGCCACCCTCGAGGGCAAAGCCGCCCAAGGCCCAGGCGTCAGCATCAAGCAGGGCGACCCGGGCTCGACCACCGACATAGCGCACCAGCGGTTCGGGTGGTGCGTCCAACCATGCCTCATCGGTATCACCGAACAGCGCGCTCTCGATCATCGGCCACAGCGCACCGATGCCGGCGTGCTGGTACTGCATCGCCATCATCGCCATCAGATCGTGCAGGGTGAGGTAGCGCATGTGCTCGATACGCAGGCCGAAGGCCGATTGCGTGGCCAGCGCGGTGCCGGCCCCGGCCATGCCGGCATCGAGCAGGCGGGCTTCGAGTTCGGTGCCCACCGTTGCCACTTGGGCGGCCGGACCGCGCAGCAGAAACGGCAGCACCCGCAAGGGGCCACCCCGCAGACCGGGATCGGGCCGCAGCCGTGGTGGCGGGCCGTCGCTGGCGGCACCGAAGGCCAGCACCCGGCCGCCCGCCAGGCCCGGCGCGCGGGCGGCGAGCGCATCGAGTTCGGCATGCAGCGGAAAATTCGGCCGCAGCAGTTCGGCCGGATCGTAGAGCACCGTCGCCAGCACCAGGTCGAGGTCGCCGCTGGCCGGCACGATGCAGGCGAGATCGGCCGCCAGTGCCGCCGCCCATTCACCGGCCTCGGCCTGCGGCAGGGCCTCGCGGCCAACCGCCGTGCCGGGAGCGCATTCGATGGCGATGGCGCCGAGGGTGGTCAGCCCTTCGGAGGGCGGGGAGGGCGGCATGGCTTGGGCCTCGGACGCGAGAGGTCTATCCTAGCGCGCCCAACACTCGCACCGGCCCGATGAGCGCCCCCGACGACAGTTACAAGGCCACCTGGAACGCCCGCTCGACCAGCCTCGCTGACGGCATGCTGGCGGTCGATGGCAGTGCCGACGAGGACGTGCTGGCCCGAACCGGTGCTTACGCCGCGGTCCAGTTGCGCGCGGCCTTGGCACCCGGACCGGGCCAGCATCTGTTCGAGATCGGCTGCGGTGTCGGCCGGCTTGGTGCCCAACTCGCGCCGGAGGTGGCCTCCTGGACCGGCCTCGACATCGCCGAGAACATGGTGGCCCTGAGTCGCCAGCGGCTGGCTGGCGTGCCCGGTGCGCGGGCCTTCGCGCTCGCTGGTCCGAACCTTGCGCCATTGGCCGAGGCCAGCATGGACAAGGGCTGGTGCGTGGCCGTGTTCATCCACATGGACAAGGAGGACATGGTGCTCTACCTGCGCGAGGTGGCGCGGGTGCTGCGGCCCGGCGGCCTGTTCTATTTCGACCACTGGAACCTGGCCCATCCGGTCGGCTGGCGGCGTTTCGCCTACGAGGTCGACGAGATCGGCCGCAGCGATCCGGCACAACGCAAGGACGTGGCCCGCAACCAGTTCTGCACACCCGAGGAGCTGCGCCTGTACGTGCGCCATGCCGGCCTCGAACTGCTGTTCGAGCACAGCGATTCGCCCTGGGTGCAGATGGTGGTGCGCCGCCCGGACGGCGACGCCGCCGCCGCCCTGACCGAGCAGGCACGGCTCGAGGCGGCCCGCACCGCGATCGCCTGCACGCCGCTGTGGACGCGCCTGTTCGCCGAGGCCTGCGAGGTGCTGATCGAGGGCGTGCACCCGGCCACCATGCTCGCCCGCTGGCGGAGCTTGCCCGAGACCGGGCCGGAGCTGCCGATGTTCATCGCCTGGCTGGCGGCTGTCTGGCAACGTCAGCCGCAACGCTGGCCGGCCCTGCCCGCCTGATCCCTTTCCCGCCCCTCGACGCCTCTGGAGCTCCGCCCCATGACCCCCCGCCCCGTCCGTCGCGTCGCCATCCTTGGTGGCCAACGCATTCCTTTCTGCCGCAACAACACGGCCTACCACGATGCGGGCAACCTCGGGCTCTCGATCAAGGCACTGGGTGCCGTGGTCGAGAGGTTCGGCCTGCATGGCGCGCAGCTGGGCGAGGTGGCGATGGGGGCCGTGCTCAAGCACAGCAGCGACTGGAACATCGGTCGCGAGGCGGCGCTGAGTTCGGGCCTCTCGCCCTACACGCCGGGGATCACGATGCAGCGCGCCTGCGGCACCTCGCTCGACACCATCATCAGCGTGGCCAACAAGATCGCGCTGGGGCAGATCGAGGCCGGCATCGGTGGCGGTTCCGACACCACCTCCGACGTGCCGATCGTGCACAGCAAGGCTTTCCGCCGCCGCCTGCTCGACCTCAACATGGCCAAGACCGCCGGGACCCGGATCGGTGCGCTGCTGAAGGGGTTTTCCTTCAAGGAGCTGGCCCCCGAGTTCCCCGGCGTGGCCGAGCCGCGCACCGGCAAGAGCATGGGCGAGAGCTGCGAGATCATGGCCAAGGCCTGGGGCATCAGCCGCGCCGAACAGGATCAGCTCGCCTACGAATCGCACGCCAAGGCGGCAAAGGCCTGGGACAGCGGTTTCTACACCGATCTGGTGGTGCCGTTCCGCGGTGTCGAGCGCGACAACATCCTGCGCCCCGAGACCACGCCGGAAAAGCTCGCCACGCTCAAGCCGGCCTTCGACAAGAGCTCGGGCCAGGGCACGCTGACCGCCGGTAATTCCACGCCGCTCACCGACGGTGCGGCGGCCTGCCTGCTGGCTTCGGAGGACTGGGCCGCCGCGCGCGGGCTGGAGGTGCAGGCCTACCTGCGCGATGCCCAGGTGGCGGCGGTCGATTTCGTGCACGGCGACGGCCTGCTGATGGCGCCGGCCTGGGCGGTGGCGCAGCTGCTCGCACGCAACAAGCTCAGCCTGCAGGACTTCGATTTCTACGAGATCCACGAAGCTTTCGCCGCACAGGTGCTGTGCACGCTCAAGGCCTGGGAGTCGGCGGAGTTCTGCAAGGACAAGCTCGGCCTCGACGCGCCGCTCGGCAGCATCGACCGCGCCAAGCTCAATGTGGTCGGCAGTTCGCTCGCACTCGGCCATCCCTTCGCTGCCACCGGCGCTCGCATCGTCGCTACCGCCGCCAAGCTGCTCAAGCAGAAGGGCTCGGGCCGCGTGCTGATCTCGGTCTGCACCGCCGGCGGCATGGGTGTGGTCGCCATCGTCGAGCGCTGAGCGCAGCGGCCGAGATGCCGGCCGGGACGCGCCAGGAGCAGCACCCCGCCGCGACAGGCTGGGAGCCCGCGGCGGACTCGGGCCGGCTGGTGTGCGGCAAGAAACCCGACGGGCCGACCGAAGGGCACATCCTGTGCCCGCGGTCGGTGCGCCCGTCCGGGGCGCACCCTGCGGGCCTGGCGTCTGATCACCGGGCTGGCCCTCGAAATCCACCGCAAGCCCCCAGCCTGCCTGGCGGGGTGCTTCGCGGCTGCGGCGGTCATGAAGTGAATAGCACGATCTTGGCTTCGCTTCGCATCCTTCGGTGGATCGCATCCTGCGGCCGATGCCCGTCAGCGAGCGCCGCGCCAGCGCGGCCTCGCGGACAGCGAAGCGAGCCATGGATGGCGAGCGGCGGCGAATGCGTAGCGGGACGCGGAGCCTGAGTCGTCGCGTCCGCAGGTCGCGCGTCGGCAGGCGCGAGGGCAAGTGCGGGCAGGCGCGAGGGGTGGTCCTGAATGCGCGCCCCAGCAGGCCGGGACGCGCCCGGAGCAGCACCCCACGCTGCGACAGGCCGGGGGCCGGCGGCGGACTCGGGCCGGTTGGTGTGCGGCAAGAAAACCGACGGGCCGACCGAAGGGCGCCTCCCTGCGCCCTCGGTCGGTGCGCCCATCCGGGGCGCACCCTGCGGGCCTGTCGTCTGATCACTGGGCTGGCCCTCGAATTCCGCCGCCAGCTCCCAGCCTGCCATGCGGGGTGCTTCGCGGCTGCGCCGGTGATGGAGTGAGCGGCACGAAGTTCGTCTTCCGAAGCCATTTTCGCTTCGCATCCGGCCGATGCCCATCAGCGAGCGCCGCGCCAGCGCGGCCTGAGGACAGCGAAGCGAGCCAGGGAGGGCGAGCGTCGGCGAATGCGGAGCGGGACGCGGAGCCTGAGCCGTCGCGTCCGCAGGTCGCGCGTCGGCAGGCGCGAGGGCGTGGTCTTATTCCGCGCCCCAGCAGGCCGGGACGCACACGGAGCCGCATCCCCGCCTGCCTTGCGGGGTGCTTCGAGGCTGCGGCGGTGATGAAGTGAGCAGCGCGAAGCCCATCTTCCGAAGCCCATATTCGCTTCGCATCCTTTGGCCGATGCCCGTCAGCGAGCGCCGCGCCAGCGCGGCCTGATGGACAGCGAAGCGAGCCATGGAGGGCGAGCGTCGGCGAATGCGGAGCGGGACGCGGAGCCTGAGCCGTCGCGTCCGCAGGTCGCGCAAGGCAGGCGCGAAGGCAGGCGCGAAGGCAGGCGCGAGCAAGTGTCCATGTTTCTCGCTCCAGCAGGCGCGAAAAACGCCAGCGTCGTTCGCGCTTTCAGCCCGCGCGAGATGTCAAAGCGGCCTGCCAGCCGAAGCCCTCGATCACGCGCCCGAATTCGCGATCCAGCGGTGCCTCCACGCAGAAGCGCTCGCCCGTGACCGGGTGGTCGAAGGCCAGCCGCCAGGCGTGCAGCAGCATGCGGTGCACACCGAGGTGGATGCGGAACAGACGGTTGCGCGCCCCATCACCGTGGCTGGTGTCGCCGATCAGGTGATGGTGGCGATGCTTGAGGTGCCGGCGGATCTGCCGGAAGCGCCCGGTCAGCGGCCGGCATTCAAGCAGCGCGAAGCGCGACTCGGCATGCTCGCCGTAGGGCCAGGGCATGGCACCGGTGGCGAGCACACGGCAGTCCGTCTGCGCCGGTTTTTTCTCGGGCTTGCCCGGGCCGCCATCGAGCGGATGGTCGATCAGGAAGGCAGACGGCTCCGGCCAGCCTCGACAGACCGCGAGGTAGCTTTTTTCGACCTGGCGCGCCATGAACTGCTCACCGAGGGCACGGGCCGTGTCGCGGTCGAAGGCGATAAGGAGGCAGCCCGACGTGGCGCGGTCGAGGCGATGCACAAGGCTCACCGGCCGGCCGAATTGCACGCGCAGACGATCACTGAGGAAGTCGTTCTCGCCCCGCGCCAGCGCGCTGTCGTGGGCCATCAGGCGGGCCGGCTTGTCGACCACGGCCAGCCGCTCGTCACGGTAAAGAAGCGGCAGGGTGAGCGCGTCTTCCAGTGCGCTACCAGCGGTTGATCGGACGGCGTTGTCGATGGCCAGTGCGCTCACCGCCGCCGCGGCCAGGCGGCGACGAAGCAGGCCAGAGCACCAGCGCCAGCGATCCAGGTCGCGGTGCCGATGCCGAACCATTGCGGACCACCGGCATCGAGCCCGGCCAGCACGGCGGCGGTGATCATCAGACCGGCACCGAGGATGGCGTACACCGCGGCGCGCTGGTTCACCGCCGAAATACGGACCAGCTCGGCGATGTCGCGGGAATCGATGTGGACACGGTGCTTGCCTTCGACCTGCTGGGCGAGGAACCCGTGGATCAGGCGCGGCACATCGGGCGCCCGGGTGATCAGCTCGGGCAGGCGCTTGCGGAATTCCTCGGCCAAGCGCTGCGGGCTGTAGCGTTCGCGCAGGATACCCTCCAGCACCGGCTGGGCCACCGCCCAGATGTCGAGTTTGGGATCGAGGTGGCGGGCCACGCCCTCGATGTTGAGCAGGGTCTTCTGCAGCAGGATCAACTGCGGCTGCAGGGTGAGCTGGTACTGCTGGGCGGTGCGGAACAGTTTGACCAGCACCTCGCCCAGCGAGATCTCGGCAAGCGGCCGGGTGAAGTAGGGCTCGCAGACGGCGCGGGTGGCGGCTTCCAGTTCATCCAGCCGCAGGTGCGCCGGCATCCAGCCGGCTTCGATGTGCAGCTCGGCGATGCGCCGGTAATCGCGCCGGAAGATCGCCATGAAGTTCTCGGCCAGGTAGTACTGGTCGGCGTCCGAGAGCTGACCCATGATGCCGAAGTCGAGCGCGATGAAGCGCGGGTTGTCGCGTCGGGCCGGGTCGTCGTCGACCCAGATGTTGCCGGCATGGGCATCGGCGTGGAAGAAGTTGTCGCGGAACACCTGCTGGTAGAACACCCGCACGCCCTTGGCGGCGAGCCGGCTGCGCGAGATGCCGGCGGCACGCAGCGCCTCGATGTCGTCCGAGGGAATGCCGCTGACGCGCTCGAGCGTGAGCACGCGCTCGTGGCTGTGGCTCCAGAACACCTCGGGCACGTAGAGGTCGTCGCTGTCCAGCCAGAAACGCCGCAGCAAGGAGGCGTTGGCACCCTCGCGTTGCAGATCGAGTTCGCCGCGCAGGGTGGCTTCGATCTCGGCCACCACCTCGTGCGGACGGATCTTGTCGGCGCGCGGGTGGGTGCGGGCGGCGACCTCGGCCAGGGCCTTGAGCAGGCGCAGGTCGGCGTCGATCTGCACATCGATGCCGGGGCGGACGACCTTGACCACCACCGCCCGGCCGGGCGAGCCGTCGGCCTGGCGCAGGCGCGCCGCATGCACCTGGGCGATCGAGGCCGAGGCCAGCGGGGTTTCGTCGAACTCGGTGTAGAGCGTGTCGATCGAACGCCCGAGCTGCGATTCGATGATCTGCCGGGCTTCGCGGCCGTCGAAGGGCAGCACGCGGTCGCGCAGCAGGGCCAGCGCATCGGCCACATCGGGCGGCAGCAGGTCGCGGCGGGTGGAGAGGATCTGCCCGAACTTGACGAAAATCGGGCCCAGTTCCTCCAGTGCCGCACGCAGGCGCTCGCCACGCGGCACATCAGCCGTCTGGAGGCCGAGCGGCCGCAGCAGCCAACGCAGCCTGGCGAACGGCGTGCCCTCCAGCAGGGCATCGAGCCGGTGCTTGTAGAGCACGCGGACGATGCGCAGGGCGCGCAGGGAAGCGGCGATCATGCCGGCGCTCCGCCGCCGCGCGCCGCATCGAGGCGGTCGATGCGCGCCGCCAGCCGCTCGACGGCATCGCGCAGGGTGTCCACGTCTTCGGCGAAGGCCTGCTGTTCGGCGCTGGGCACGAGGTCGCGGGATTCTTCGGTGAGGTATTCGACGGTCGCCCGGGCGAGGTGGCTGGCCTGATGGCGAGCTTCGCGCAGGGCGCTGCGCAGGGCCTTGGCCAGCTGCGGACCGAGCAAGGGGCCGAAGGCTTCGACGAAGGGCCGCTCCCAGTCCGGGTCGAAACCCTCGGCCAGCCGTTGCAGGCGGCGGGCCAGTTCGGCATCGCCGCTGATCCGCACTTTGCCGACCGGCGCAGCGCTGCCGCTCGGCTTGAGGAAGGGCAGCGCACTCAACAAGGCACCGATCCCGGCGCGTACCGCCAGATCCGGCTCGCTCTCACTGGGCGGCCCCACCCGCAGGGCCTCGCCTTGCACGGCGAGTTCTAGGGCCAACGGCGGCGATTCCAGATCGAGCCGCACCCGCTGCCCGTCCAAGGCAAGCAGCGCGGCGCGGGTGTCCGGGTCGAGGGCCAGCGCGCGGTTCAAGGCGGCTTCGAGCAGGCGGCCGGCCAGCGGCTTGAGGGTGTCGAGCGGGGAGCGGGGCGCGGTCATGGTGGCATTCTAGCGAGCGTGGCGTTGCGGTCCCGACCAGCTCAGGCCGACAAAGGCCTGGCGGCCGGCACCGGGGAAGCTGCGCACTTGGCCGAAGGCGAGGTCGACACGCTCGGCGTAACGGCGATCGAGCAGGTTCATCAGTCGGGCTTCCAGCGTCCAGCCCTCGGACCACGGGCGGGTGGCGCGCAGGTGAAAGAGCACATGACCGCCGTAGCGGCGGGTGTTGGCGGCATCGATCGCGTAGCCGCCCTGCCAGACGCCCTCCAGTTCCAGGGTGTTGGCGCCAGCGGCAAAGCCGGCACGCAGGCCGCCCAGCCATTCCGGCGCGGTGTCGATGCGGGCACCTCGACGGATCACCTCGTTGCCGGCCAGCACACGGTCGAAGGCGTAGCGCTGTTCGCTCCAGGCCAGTTGGCCTTCGATCCAGGCGGAATCAGAAAAATCGCGGCGGCCGGCCAGCTCGATGCCGTGGTGCCGGGTGGCCGCGCCGGCCACCGACAGGCCATTGGCATCGCGCAGGATCACATCGCGCTTGTCCATCGTGTAGACGCTGGCTTCGAACTGCGCGTTCTGACCGGCATGGCGCAGCACCGCCTCGAGGCTGTCGGCGGTTTCCGGGCGGAACCCCTCGACCGACTGGCCGCGCTGCAGGCGGTACAGCTCGGTCGCCTGCGGAAAACGGAAAGCCCGCGCCGCCCGCGTGGCGAAGGTCCAGTCGCCCGCCAGTTCGCGGGTCCAGCCGAGTTGCAGGCTACGGCCAGTGAAGGCGTCGCTGCGGTCGCCGGGGCGCAGGTGCAGGCAACCACCAAAACCGCAGGGCTGGCCGTCACGGGCCGCGTTGTTGCCGTCGGGCAGGCGGTTGTCGTAGCGGTAGCCGAGCCACTCGATGCGGGCGCCAGCGCTCAGCCGGTGCGCGCCCCAGTCCCAGACATGCTCGCCGAACAGCGCGGCCTGGCGGGCCTCGACCCGGTAGTCGTAATGCGGCCCGGCCGGGCGGATGGCGTTCTGCGCCGGCGTGCCGGTGAGCAGGGGCCGCGCCTGGGTCTGCCGCAGCCAGCCCCGGGCGCCTTCCAGATCGAGCCCGGCCCGCCAGCCGGCCTGGCTCCAGACGAGCTGCAGGCCGAGCGAGCGACTGCCGTTCTCCTCCAGAGGTTGACCGAGCGCGAAATGCTGCAGGAAGGTCTGCGACTCGTCGCGGGCGTAGGGCCGTAACAGCAGCAGGCCGTCGCCAAGCGGGCGTTCGTGATGAACGATCAGGCGCAGGGCATCGGCATTCCGGAAGGCTTCCGGGTTGGCGTTGCTCGAGCGCCGGGCATCGCGCCAGGCACCCTCGCCAACAACGAAGCCGGCGGTCTGCTGGCGCAGGCGGTGGCTGGCCAGTGCGATCCGGGTGTCCGCGTTGAGCTGCCATTGCGAGGTGCTTTGCAGCAGGCGGTGGCTTTCTTCGGCACGGAAACTGCCGGCCTCGCTCAGCGCGGCATCGAACCGCGCCTGCTCGCCATCGACAGCAAGACGCAGGCGGCGGAAATCCTCGGCACCGGCCTCCAGACCGAAGCCGGAGCCTTCGCCCGGCCGGCGCGGAAACACCGCCACCACGCCGTGCAGCGCATTGCTGCCGTGCACGGCGCTGCCCGGCCCACGCAGCACCTCGACCCCACCGGCGGCGGCGAAGTTCAGTTCCGAGAGCTGGTTGACGTTGCAGAACCCGACCGGTCGCGTGGGCACGCCATCATCGAGCACCAGGAAAGCCCCGCAGGCGCCGGGGCCGGTCAGCACCGGCGAGCGCAGGGCCAGCAATTGCTCCTGGCCGCTGCCACGGCTGGCCCAGGCACCGGGCACACGCGCCAGCACCTCGTTGGCGTGGGTCGGCCGCAGGCGGTCGAGCTGGGCGGCATCGAGCCGGTGCACGGATTCGGCACGGCGACTCGGGTCTTCCGGCAGGCGGGTGCTGACACTGATCGCCGGCAACCGTGTCGATCCGGCATCCCTTCCGGCACTGGGCGCGTTCGCAAGCGCGGGCTGGGCCAGCAGGAGCAGGACAAAAGCGGACGGCAGACGGCAAAGCATCGGCGAAGGCTCCCAAAACCATGGAGCCTAGGCGGAGGCCCGGCAGCGTGCCGTCAAGGCCGCGTCATCGGCTCGGCGCAGTAGATCGCGTGCAGGGTTTCCAGAACCGCCCGGGCCGGGCTCTCGGCCATCGAATAATGGATGGTCTGTGCTTCGCGGCGCGTCTGCACCAGGCCCTGGTTGCGCAGCACGGCCAGATGCTGGGACAGCGCCGACTGCGAGAGTGCGACCTCGGCATTGATCTGGCCGACCGAACGCTCGCCCTCGACCAGCAGGCAGAGGATGCGCAGGCGCTGCGGGTTGCCGAGGGTTTTCAGCAGTTCGGCGGCGGCTTCGACCTTCGCGGCCATGGCGTCGGCCAGACGTGGGGCGGGCGTGGGCTTAGGCTTGGGCATGACGGGGTGCGCGGTGGCGGAAAGTCCAGTATCGCCGCAGTCCCGCCGGATCGCAGCCCCCGGCCGCCGGCTTACACTGCGCGGCCCGGACCGTCCGCCCGATCGCATGCCCGACGCCGCTGTGCCCGTCCCCGATCTCATCGACATCGGCGCCAACCTCACCCATGAGAGCTTCGCCCACGACTTGGACGCCGTGCTGGCCCGGGCCGCGGCCGCCGGCGTCGGCCGGATGGTGGTCACCGGCGCCTCGCGGCAGGGTTCGGCGGCCGCCCTGGCGCTGGCGCGGGCGCACCCCGGACGCCTGTTCGCCACCGCCGGCGTGCATCCGCACCATGCGCTGGAGGTCACCGTCGAGGCCTTAGCCGAGTTGCGTGAACTGCAGGCACAGCCGGAGGTCGTCGCGGTCGGCGAATGCGGGCTGGATTACTTCCGCGATTTCGCCCCGCGCCACGCCCAGCAGCGTGCTTTCGAGGCGCAGCTTGAACTCGCCGTGGCCTGCGGCAAACCCTTGTTCCTGCACCAGCGCGAGGCCCACGACGATTTCCTCGCCATCCTCAGGCCTTTTCTCGACCGCTGTGGCCCGGCAGTGGTGCATTGCTTCACCGACGATCGCCGTGCGCTGTTCCAGAGCCTCGATGCCGGCTGTTTCATCGGCATCACCGGCTGGCTCTGCGACGAACGCCGCGGCCAGCACCTGCGCGAACTGGTGCGGCACATCCCGGTCGATCGCCTGCTGGTCGAAACCGACTGCCCCTACCTGCTGCCGCGAACGCTCAAGCCCACGCCGAAGGATCGCCGCAACGAACCGGCCTTCCTGCCGCACATCGTGGCGGAGCTGGCCCGCGACCGCGGCGAGAACCCGGTGGTGACAACAGCGAACACCACCGCCGCCGCGCAGACCTTCTTCCGGTTGCCGGAGGCCGGCCCGGCCTGAGTTCTCAATGCCGGTTTTTCAGCTCCGCAGGCCGGTGCCGCGTTGCAGCAGCCACAGGGCCAGCCAGGTCAGTGCGGCGGTGAGCCCCAGCATCACGGCATAGGCGCTCCACAGGGGCACGTCGCTGACCCCGAGCAGGCCGTAGCGGAAGCCGTTGACCATGTAGAAGACCGGGTTGGCGTGGGTGGCCGCCTCGGCCCAGCCCGGCAGCAGGCTCACCGAATAGAACACGCCGCCCAGGTAGGTGAGCGGGGTCAGGACGAAGGTCGGGATGATGCTGATGTCGTCGAAGGACTTGGCGTAGACGGCGTTGACGAAGCCGGCCAGCGAGAAGATCACCGCGCCCAGCAGCACCGTGCTCACCGTCGCGAACCAGTCGTGCACGCGCACTTCGGTGAACAGCATGGCCACCGCCAGCACAATGGCGCCGACCATGAAGCCGCGCAGCACCGCGCCGCCCACGTAGCCGGCGAGAATCACGTGGTTGGGCAGCGGGGCTACCAGCAGTTCCTCGACGTGGCGGCCGAACTTGGCCCCGAAGAAACTGGAGCTGATGTTGCCGTAGGCGTTCTGGATCACCGCCATCATCACGAGGCCCGGCACGATGAAGTCCATGTAGCGCAGCGTGACGCCATCGATGCTCATGCCGCCGATCTTGCTGCCGATCAGCGAGCCGAAGATCAGGAAATACAGCGTCATCGTGATGGCCGGCGGCACCAGGGTCTGGCCCCAGATGCGCAGGATGCGCGCGACCTCGCGGCGGATCAGGGTAAGAAAGGCCGTCCAGTTTGGATGGCTCACGGCCTTGCTCCCGGATGGGCCGAGGTGGCAGGTGCGGCCGTGTCGGCGCTGCGCGTCGGGTTCGGCCCGGTGAGTCGAACGAACAGTTCCTCCAGGCGATTCACCTCGTTGCGCATCGAGCGCACCGTGATGCCTTCCTTGGCGAAGGCGGCGAACACGCGGTTCAGGTCCATCTCGCGCGGCATCTCCAGCTTCAGGGTGTGGCCGTTCTCGGCCTGCAGCTTGACGCCGTCGATCACCGGCAGCGTGGCCGGCAATGTGCCTTCGATATCGAAGAGGAAGCCCTCGACATCGAGCTTGGCCAGCAGCTCGCGCATCGGGCCCTGCTCGACGATGCGGCCCTTGTCGATGATGGCGAGGTTGCGGCAGAGGTTCTCGGCCTCTTCCAGGTAATGCGTGGTCAGGATGATGGTGGTGCCGGCCGCGTTGATCTCGCGCAGCAGCTTCCACATGCCGCGGCGGATCTCAATGTCCACCCCGGCGGTGGGTTCGTCGAGGATCAACAGCGGCGGCTGGGTCATCATCGCCCGCGCGATCATCAGCCGGCGCTTCATGCCGCCCGAGAGCGTGCGGCTCATCACCTGCGCCTTCTCCCAGAGCTGGGCCAGTTTCAATTGCCGTTCGGCGCGGACCTCGGCCTCGGCGCGCGGCACCCCGTAGAAGCCGGCGTAGTTCACCAGGATGCTGAACGGGGTTTCGAACATGTTGAAGTTGATCTCCTGCGGGACGAGGCCCAGCAGGCGCATCGCCGCCTCGCGCTCCGCGAAGCGGTCGATGCCGAAGATCGAGACGCTGCCGCTGGTGGCATTGACGAGCGAGCTGACGATGCCGATCAGGGTGCTCTTGCCGGCACCGTTGGGGCCAAGCAGGGCGAAGAAATCGCCGGGCTGCACGGCAAGCGAAACGCCCTTCAGGGCTTCGGTCCGGTTGCCGTAGGTTTTGCGGAGGTCGGTGACGCAGAGCGCGGGAACGGGTGCGGCGGCCATGGGCCTTCAGGCGGCGGGCGGGAATGCGTGTGTCAAGTATAGGTGGCGCGCCCCCACAGGCTCGCAGAATGCTCTGTGCCGGCGCTTGCAACGCCGCGCTCAGCCGGTGGCGCGGGCCTCGGCCACGAGCAGGGCGCGCTTGCGTTCAAGCCCCCAGCGGTAGCCGCCAAGGCCACCGTCGCCGCGCAGCACGCGGTGGCAGGGCACCAGCAGCGCCACCCGGTTGGCGGCGCAGGCGGCCCCCACGGCGCGCACCGCCTTGGGTGCGCCAATCGCCGTGGCCACCTCGGCATAGGTGCGCGTGGCCCCCGCCGGGATGCCTTGCAGAAAGCGCCAGACCCGCAACTGGAAGGCCGTGCCGCGCAGGTCGAGCGGCAGCTCTGGCCACGGCCCCCGGCCGTCGAGGCCGGCGCAGAGCGCATCGAGCCAGGCTACGAGTGGCGCACCCGAGCGCGCCGGAATCAAGATCGCATCGGGGAAGGCGTGGCCGAGCCGGCTCCGCAGCGCGTCGAAGTCGGCGCTGAAGTGCAGCAGGCAAAGGCCGCGCAGGCTTGCGGCGATCGCCACCGGGCCGAGAACGCTGTCACCGATCGCCCAGGCGATGGCGGTCTGCGGGTCTTCCGTCCGACCCGCCGTGTGCGGGGGCGCGGCGGAGCGGGGCGATGGGGTGGATGCGGTGGCAGTCCGGAGCATCGACGCAGCGTATCAAACCCGATCCTGCGCGAAGCCGCTTGCAGCCCATGCCCGGCTCGGCGCGGGCAGTCATAATCGCCGGGCCTTTTGGAGTGAGCGCCCTTGACCCCGCCCTTTCCCCTTCGCCTGGTCGGCCAGCGCCGTATCGCGCCGAGCGTCGCTCACCTGAGCTTTCTGCGTGCCGATGGGGCCGCGCTCGATTTCATCCCCGGCCAGTTCATTCAGATCCATCTGAGCGGCCGCGACGGCCAGCCGACCAAACGCAGCTACTCCCTGGCGACGATCCACGACCACGCCCTGGGTCCGGGCGAGGCGGTGGACATCGCCGTCGCCTTCGTGCCGGGCGGCGTGGCGACGACGCTGTTCGAAGGCCTGCGCGAGGGCGACGCGGTGCAGGCGAGTGGGCCGTACGGTCGCTTCTGCCTGATGCCCGGCGATGCCAACCGCCGCTACCTGCTGATCGCCACCGGCACCGGCGTCACGCCCTACCGTTCGATGCTGCCTCTGCTCGAGCAGGCCATCGTCGAGCGTGGCATCGAGGTGGTGCTGCTGTTCGGTGCGCGTTCCGAGGCCGAGCTGATCTACGCCGACGATTTCCGCGCGGTGGCCGCACGGCATCCGGGGCGCTTCCGCTTCATGCCCTGCTACTCCCGCGAGTTCTTCGATGCTGCCGGCCCGGATGCGCGGCGGGGCTACGTCACCGGCCCTCTGGCCGAACTCGCTCCGGGGGCCGATGGCGACATCGCCTACCTGTGCGGCAACCCGAACATGGTTGACGCCGCCTTCGAAGCCCTGAAAGGCTACGGCCTGCCGGTGCCGCAGATCCGCCGCGAGAAATACGTCAGCGGTAAATAAGCCGAGAGCACCGCCCATGGACTCCACCGCGCTGCACCCCCCGCCGCTGCCGCCCGAGTCGAAGCCGAAGACGGATTGGCGCAGCCTGATCGCCAATGGATTGATTTACGCAGCAGCAGGTGCCGCAGCCGGCTGGCTGGTGATGCGGCACCTCGAACTCGATGGCTTGGCCGCCCTCGGGCTGTTCGCGGTTTTTATGGTCTCGATCTGGTTGCACATCCTGATCCATGAGGCCGGACATGCCATCGCGGGCATCGCCGCCGGATGCAAGCCGCTAGCGTTCGGCGTGGGGCCGCTCCGCCTCGAGCGCGGCGAAGGCGGCTGGCAGCTGCGCTGGGGTGGCGGCATCGCCGGGATCGGCGGCTTTGCGATGCTGCTGCCGCCGGCCGATGCGGTGCCGCGGCGTCGCGAGCAGGCGCTCTACTTGCTGGGCGGTCCGCTGTCGAACCTGTTGGTCAGCGTGCCGGTGTTGCTGCTCGCGAATGCGGCCACGCCCGGCGCATGGACGATCGTGGGGGTCGGCTTCGGCGCTGCGGGCGTCATGCTCGGGCTCGTGAACCTGGTGCCGTTCAAGACGGCCGGCTGGCTCAGCGACGGTGCCGGCTTGCTGCTGCTGCTGCGTGATCCGGAACGCGCGATGGATGGCTTCCGGGTGCAGCAGCTGATCCAAGCCAGCATGAACGGCCAGCGGCCGCGTGACTGGCCGCTCAGCCTGCTGCCGGAGCGCCCACTGCCCGCGTCCGACACCGACTTGCCATGGGCGCTGGCCGAAGTCCTGATGCGACTCTCCTCGGCTATCGATCGCGGCGAGCACGCGTCTGCCCGTGTTCACGCGCGCTGGATGGTGGCGCACTGGCCGCACGCGGCACCGGCCGAGCGCCCCGGCATCGCACTGGCGATGGCGGTGCATGCAGCGCTTGTCGAGGACGATCTCGATCTGTTGCGCGCCTGGCGACCGCTGGGTAGTTGCAACATCCTCGATCAGAGCTGCCATGAGGCCTGGCTGGATGCGGAGATCGCCCTGCGCGAGGGCCGCGAGGCCGAAGCGCGCTCGCTGTTGGCGACCGCCCGTTCGGCTTTGCCGCGGGTGCTCGATGGCGGTACCCGCGCGGCCGTGGCCGAGTGCCTCGATGCACTCGACATCCGCCTGCTCGCCGAGCCCATCGAATCCCGCTTCGACGATCGTGGCGAATAGCCCATGCCGGTAGCCCGCAACATCGCCACCCTCTCCATGTTCTTGCCGATCTTCGGAGCCGCCATGAAACGACTGCTTCCGCTCGCCCTCGCCGCGGTCCTGCCGCTGGCCGCGCCCGCCGCCGAGGCGCGTCGCCTCGGCACGCTCGACTTCGAGCCCTGCACCCTGCCGGGGTCGGGTGCTTTTGCCGCGGTCGAAGCGCAGTGCACCAGCTTGTCCGTGCCGGAGAATCGCGCCGAGCCGGAGGGCCGTCGGATCGAGCTTGCCATCGCTTGGGTGCCGACCGAGGGCGAAGGCGAGCCCGATCCGGTGTTCCTGCTCGCCGGTGGGCCGGGCCAGGGCGCACGCGCATCCTTTCCGCTGCTGGCCGGCGGTTTTCGCGATGTGCTGCGCAGCCGCCACGTGATCCTCGTCGACCAGCGCGGCACCGGCGGCTCGAACCCGCTGGCTTGTCGCGATGCCGAGGGCAACAATGCCTTCGGCGATCCGTTCGACGAGAGCCCGGAGGCCGCCCGCCGCTTCGCCGAAGGCTGCCTCGCCGAGCTCTCGAAGATCGCCGATGTGCGCCACTACACCACCACCGACGCGGTCGCCGACCTCGACGCCGTGCGTCAGGCGCTGGGTGCGGAGCGCATCAACCTCTACGGTGGCAGCTACGGCACCCGCGTGGCGCAGCAGTACGCCAGAACCTTCCCGGCGCACACCCGCAGCGTGGTGCTGGACAGCGTGGTGCCGAACGAGCTCGTGCTCGGCGCCGAGCACGCGAAGAACCTCGATGCCGCGCTCGAGGCGCAGTTCGCGCGCTGTGCCGCCGATGCCGCCTGCGCGGCGGTCCTGCCCGATCCGGCGGGAGCCATCGAGCGCGTGCGCGCGGCGCTCGCGGCGCCGGGGCTTGCCCGCGTGCGCTACCGCGACCCGACCAGTGGCGAGTGGCGCGAGGAGATGCCGACCAGTGCCCACCTCGCCGTGGTCCTGCGCTTCTTCAGCTATTCGCCGCTTACCGCGACCTTGTTGCCGGTGGTGCTCAAGCAGGCCCTCGAGGGCGACCATGCGCCGCTGCTGGCGCAGGCGCGCTTCCTGATGGGCAGCGTCGGCGAACAGATCATGCACGGCATGCAGCTCTCGGTGATCTGCAGCGAGGATGCCGACGAGTTCGCGGCCCGGCCCGAGGACGCCGGCACCCTGCTCGGCCAGGCCTTCATCGAGATCACCTTGGCGCAATGTTCGGCCTGGCCGCGTGGCCAGCGCCCAGCCGACTTCCGCGCCCCGCTCACCGGTGATCTGCCGGTGCTGGCGATCAGCGGCGAATTCGACCCGGTGACCCCGCCGCGTTACGCCGATGCCGCCATCGCGCAACTGCCGAACGCCCGCCATCTGGTCCTGAGAGGCCAGGGCCACACCCCGCTCAATGTCGGCTGCATGCCGCAGTTGTTCGCCCAGTTCATCGAGACCGCTGACGCGAAGGCGCTCGACGCGTCCTGCCTCGATCGCCTCGCCCCGCTTCCGCCCGGCACCGGCCTGCACGGCTGGGAGCCCTGAGAAGGACATCGCCATGATCGAACTCACCGACCTGCACAAGCAGTTCAAGACCAAGTCCGGGCCGGTGGCCGCGGTGGCCGGTGTCGGCTTCACCGCCCGCGATGGCGCCATCACCGGTCTGCTTGGCCCCAACGGCGCCGGCAAGACCACCACCCTGCGGATGCTCTACACGCTGATGAAGCCCGACCGCGGCAGCGTCCGCGTCGATGGCCGCGATGCCTACACGGACGCTGAAGCCGTGCGTCGCAGCCTCGGCGTGCTGCCGGATGCGCGCGGTGTCTACAAGCGGCTCACGGCGCGCGAGAACATCAGCTACTTCGGCCGCCTGCACGGCATGGACGAGGCGACGATCCGGAAAAGCACCAACCGCCTCGTCGAAGCGCTCGGCATGGCGGACTTCATCGACCGCCGCAGCGAGGGTTTCTCGCAGGGCCAGCGCACCAAGACCGCGATCGCGCGGGCGCTGGTGCACGACCCGAAGAACGTGATCCTCGACGAGCCCACCAACGGGCTCGACGTGATGACGACCCGCGGCCTACGCGAGTTCCTGCTGCGGCTGAAAGGCGAAGGCCGCTGCGTGATCCTGTCGAGCCACATCATGCAGGAGGTCGGCGCGCTCTGTGACCACATCGTGGTCATCGCCAAGGGCCGCGTCACCGCGCAGGGCTCGCCCGACGAGCTGCGCGCGCAGACCGGTGAGGCCAACCTCGAAGACGCCTTCGTCAAGGCGATCGGCTCCGAGGAGGGCCTGCAGGCATGAACACCTTCAAGACCCTGTGGACGGTGGCGGCCAAGGAACTGATCGAGATCTTTCGCGACCGCAAGATCATCATCAACGGCCTGCTGCTCTCACCGTTGCTGTTCCCGGTGCTGATCCTGGGCATTGGTGCACTGGCCGAGAACCGTGCGCGAACCCAGCTGGAGGCGGAGATCAAGCTGCCGGTGATCGGCGCCGAGATCGCGCCCAGCCTGGTCGCTTTCCTCGCCACCCAGAACATCAGCGCCGAGCCCGCGCCGGAGGACCCCGATGCGATGATCCGCAATCAGGACAAGGCCGTGATCCTGCGCATTGCCGAGGACTTCGCCGACGACTGGCGGCAGAGCCGCGCCGCGACGGTGGAGATCCTGCACGACAGCTCGCGGCAGGACTCGGCCATCCCGCTGCGGCGTGTCGAACGTGCGCTCCAGGCCTATTCGCAGCAGGCCGGTGCCGTGCGGCTGCTGGCCCGTGGCATCGATCCGCACTTGGGCAGTGCGCTGCGCATCACCCACCGCGACCTCGCCACGCCAGAGGCCCGGCGCGGCATGCTGCTCGCCTTCCTGCCCTACCTGCTGATCCTCTCCGCCTTCCTCGGTGGCGCCTATCTGGTGATGGACGCCACCGCCGGCGAGCGCGAGCGGCAATCGCTGGAGCCTTTGCTGGCCACACCGGCCGGACGCGGGGCGATCATGAGCGGCAAGATCGCCGCCGCCTGCGTGTTCGGCATGGTCGGGCTGCTGCTCACCCTGCTCAGTTTCAAACTCAGCTTCGGCTTCGTCGACAGCGGGCCGTTCAAGGGCGTCGATGTCTCGATGCTGGCCATCGCCAAACTGCTGCTGATTCTGCTGCCGATGGTGCTGATCGGGACCACGCTGCTGACCCTGATCTCGGCTTCGGTGAAGACGCTCAAGGAAGCGCAGAGCTACATGGCCTTCCTGATGCTGCTGCCGATCCTGCCGACCATCATCCTGCTGGTGAACCCGGTCAAGAATCAGCTCTGGATGTTCGCCACGCCCTTTCTCGCGCAGAACCAGCTGATCCTGATGGTGCTGCGCCAGGAGACGATCAGCCCGCAGCAGTGGGCCGTCTATCTGGGCGCCGGCCTCGGTCTGGGGGCCCTGCTCTGGATGATCGCGGCGCGGCTCTACCACCGCGAGCAGCTGGCGATATCGGCCTGAGCCGATGCGAGAGGAAGCGCGGCGGCATCGCCGCCGCGCCATGAGCGCTTACATGCGGAACTCGAAGGTGCGGGTCATCGTCACCGGCTCGCCCGGCGGCTCGAAGCGCCAGGTCCGCACGGTGTCGATCACCGCATCCTCGAACAGGCCACGCGGCCGGGCGCGGATCACGGTGACCTCGCTCACCCGACCATCGGCGCCGATGGTGAACTGCGCCACCACCGTGCCCGAAGCGCGCGTGCGCGCCGCCTCGCGCGGGTAGGGCGGCTGCGGGGTGCTGATCGCCCGCGGCGGGCCGGTGCGGACCGGAGCCGGTGCGGCCGCCACCGGGGCGGGCGGGGGCGCGGCGACCTGAGGGGCCGGTGCGGGAGCCGGCTGGGCGGCCACCGGGGCGGGCTCGGGCGTTGCCGCCTGCACCGGTGTGGGGGCGGTGATCACCGGGGCCGCCGGGGCGACCGGCTGCGCAGCGGCGGCTTGGCGTTGCGCTTCGGCCTGGCGGGCACGCTCCTCGGCCAGACGGGTGCGTTCGGCCGCCGCGCTCCGGCCGGCGGCGATCGCCTCGCGGATGCGCGGCAGCGAGGGCGCTTCCGCGTCGGTGCGGGCCATCAGTTCGGCCAGGCGTTCGGCCTCGACGAAATCGCCATCGACGATGGCCTGTTCGGCACCGATCAGGGCGTAAGGCATCAGGTCCATCAGCGCCGATTCGGCGACAACGTTGGGCGTGGCCGATTTCTCGCGGATGGCGAGGTAGTACTCCATCGCGTTGTCGCCGACCGGGCCGTAAAGCCGCTGGTCGCGCAGCGCCACGCTGGCGCGCTGGCGCAGTTCATCGACGCTGAGCGCGGCCAGGGCATCAGCGGCGGCGGCAGCGTCCGGGGCCACCGCGGCCGGGGTGGCGGGGGCCGCGGCCGGGGGCGCGGCTTCGTCAGGGGCGGGCGAACAGCCGGCCAAGAGCAAAGCGAACACGAGGGCGGCGGCCAGGGCCGTGGGACGAGCGTGGAACACGGGCGCGGTCATGTCGATCACTGCCGGGAGGGGAAGCGGCAGAGTCCAGCGCGTGTTCACTTTTTGTCAAGCCGGCAGGACGCCGCCTCAGGCCTCCGGCTGGCGGAAAGCGACCGCCACCCGCTCCGTGCTGGTCGCCGGGGCCGGCGCGAACCGCCAACGGCGGGCGGCCAGCACGGCTTCGCGTTCGAACATGGCATGGCTGCTGGCGACCACTTCGGCGGCCAACACCGTGCCGTCGGCGGCCACCTGCAACTGGAGCTGCACACTGCCTTCCAGTCGGCGTCTGAGCGCCTGCTCGGGGAAGCGGGGTGCGGTCTGTGCGACCAGAGGCCGGGCGGCCGGGGCCGGGCGAGCGGTGATCGGCGCGGGTGCGGTCGGCGGCGGCGCCGCCAGCGGCGCAGCGACCGGAGGCGGTTCGGGGGTCGGAGCCGGCGCGGCGGCAACCGCCTCGATGGGGCGGGGTGGGGCGGCGGCGGCCCGTGCCGCGGTGGCGCGGGCGGCGGCCTCGCGTGCGGCACTGGCTGCGGCAGCGGCCTCGGTGGCCTGACGGTCGTTCTCGATCTGAACCTCTGCGGCCTGGCGCGCACTCAGCAGGCCCTCGCGCAGCCGCGGTACGGCCGGGGCCTCGGCGTCCATCCGCAGCAGCAGATCGATCAGGCGTTGCGCCTCGTCGAATTGCCCCGCCATCTGGGCCTGTTCGGCGCCGATCACCACGTAGGGCGCCAGATCGAGCAGGGCGGTCGCCACCGCGAGGTCCTCGGGCAGACGCTCGCGCAGTGCCAGGTAATCTTCGACTGCGTTGTTGCCGGCCGGTGCGAACAGGCGATTCACCGCCAGGGCCTCGGCGGCACGCTGGCGCAGGGCGTCGGTGTCGAGCCGGTCCGCCTCCGGCACGTCCACCGCTGCGACGGCTCTTGCCGGTGCCGGCGAGGCAGGTGCGGGAGCTTCGCCGCAGGCGCTCAGCGCCCAGGCCAGCGAAAGCAACAGGGGAAGACGGAAGTGAACGCGCATGGGCAAGCCAAGAAGCCGAGCATTGCAAGCTAGAGCCCGTCGGTGACAGGTCGATGGCGAGAGCGCGGCGAGCGCCCAAACTGTGGCCGAGCGCACGGATTGCGGCACACTGCTGCGCCTTTGGCCGCGCCCGCCCTGCCGTGACCGCCGCTTTTCCGATCGCCCCACTGCTGCCGGCCCTGCGCGAATCGCTGCGGGTGCAGCCGCGCCTCGTGCTCGAAGCGCCACCCGGTGCCGGCAAGACCACGCAGGTGCCGCTGGCCCTGCTCGACGCGCCGTGGCGGGCCGGCGGCAAGATCCTGATGCTCGAACCACGCCGCGTCGCCGCACGCGCCGCAGCCGGCTTCATGGCGAAGCAGCTCGGCGAGGCCGTCGGCCACACGGTCGGCTACCGCATCCGCTTCGAGGCGAAGGTCTCGGCGGCAACACAGATCGAGGTGGTCACCGAAGGCATCCTCACCCGCATGATCCAGGACGACCCGACGCTGGAGGGCATCGGGGCGATCCTGTTCGACGAGTTCCACGAGCGGCACCTCACCGCCGACCTCGGCCTCGCCCTGGCCCTCGATGTGCAGACGCAGCTGCGGCCCGATCTGCGGATCGTGCTGATGTCGGCCACGCTGGATGGCGAGCGGCTGGCGCGCTTCCTTGATGCACCGCGGCTCACGGCCGAAGGCCGCGCCCATCCGGTGACGGTGGCGCACTTTCCGGCACGCCGCGACGAGCCCGCCACGACCCAGCTGCGGCGCTGCGTCGAACACGCGCTGGCCAAGCATCCCGGCGATCTGCTGGTGTTCCTGCCGGGGCAGCGCGAGATCGCCGAGGCGAAGCGTGCGCTCGACACCGCGCAAGCGGACGGATCGATCCCCGTCGACCTGCGCCTGCTGCCCCTGCACGGCGAGCTGTCGGTGGAAGCGCAGAGCGCGGCGCTGAACCCCGACCCCGACGGCCGCCGCCGCGTGGTGCTGGCGACGAACGTGGCCGAATCCAGCGTCACCCTGCCCGGCGTGCGCGTGGTGATCGATGCCGGCCTCGCCCGCGAGCCGCGCTTCGAGCCGAATTCCGGCTTCTCGCGGCTTGATACCGTGGCGATCTCGCAGGCCAGCGCCGATCAGCGTGCCGGCCGCGCCGGCCGCGTGGCCGAGGGCTGGTGCTACCGCCTCTGGCCGGAATCGCAACGGCTCGAACCGAACCGCCGCGCCGAGATCGCCCAGGTCGAACTCTCCGGCCTCGCGCTCGAACTCGCGGCTTGGGGTGCTGCCGAGCTGCGCTTTGTCGATCCGCCACCGCGCGGCGCACTGGCGGCCGGCGTCGATCTGCTGAAAAGCCTGGCCGCGCTCGATGCCCGTGGAAGCATCACGACGTTCGGCAAGCGCATGCTGGCGCTCGGCACCTACCCGCGCCTCGCCGCGATGCTGCTTTCGCCGGAGGATGCGAGCGAAACCGCGCTGGCCTGCGACCTTGCCGCCCTCATCGAGGCCCGCGACCCGCTGAAAGGCCCTCGCCGCGACGATGTGGCCGCGCGCTGGCAGGCCCTCGCGGCCTTTCGCAGCGGCCGCACACCGCCCGAAGCCTCGCGTTCCGCGCTGGCCGCGATCGACCAGCAGGCCAAGGCCTGGCGCCGTCGCCTGCGCTGCGAGGCCACGCCGCCGAAGGAGGCGCCCAACCACCGGCTGGGCGATCTGCTGCGGCACGCCTTCCCCGATCGCATCGGCGTGCAGCACCCCACCGACGCGCGCCGCTACGCGCTGAGCAATGGCCGCAGCGCGCGCGTGTTCGAGGATTCGGCGCTCTACGGCGAGTCGTGGGTCGTCGCCAGCGAATTGCGCTTCGAGGCGCGCGACGGCTTGATCCTGCGCGGTGCACCGCTCGACGAAGCCCGCCTGCAGCGCGAATCCCCCGAGCGCTTCATCGAGGAGGACACGGTGCGCTGGGACGCCAACGCCCGCGCGCTGGTCGCCCGCCGCGAGCGGCGCTTCGAGCGCATCGTGCTGGAAAGCAAACCGGCCGGCCGCCCCGACCCGGCGCGCGCGGCGCAGGCGCTCACCGATGCTGTGCGCGAACTCGGCCTCGATGCCCTGCCATGGACCGAAGGCCTGCGCCAATGGCTCGAACGCCTGCGTTGCCTGCGCGAATGGTTGCCCGAACTCGGCTGGCCCGAGGCCAGCGACGAGGCGCTGCTGGCCACGCTCGACGATTGGCTGAAGCCCGCCTTCCAAGGCAAGACGCGGCTCGATGCGCTCTCCGAAGAAGAGCTGGGTGACGCGCTCAAGTCGCGCCTCGACTGGTCGCTGAAATCGAAGATGGATGCCCTCGCCCCGCGCCGCATCAGCGTGCCCTCGGGCATGGAGCGGCCGATCACCTACACGCAGGGGGAGCGGCCGGTGCTGGCCTGCAAGCTGCAGGAGCTGTTCGGGCTTGCCGACACGCCGCGGATCGCCGACGGCCGTGTGCCGCTCACCCTGCACCTGCTCTCGCCCGGCGGCGCGCCGCTGGCGATCACGCAGGATCTGAAAAGCTTCTGGAACAACGCCTACCCGGACGTGAAGAAGGACATGAAGGGCCGCTACCCGCGTCACCCTTGGCCCGATGATCCGTGGACCGCCACGGCGACGCATCGGGCCAAGCCACGGGGCACCTGAGGGCGGAGCCGTCTGTGCGTCTGCCACGCTGCCTTTGCGCCTGCCATGCTGGGCCAAGGGTCACGGTCAGTGCTGGACGCCCGCCTGCATGCGCGGGGTCTGCGGACGCGGCCGGCGCGGATTCCGCGTCCCGCTCCATACGCGCCGTCGCTCGGCGTCCTGCCTCGCTCCGCGTTCCCTCAGCCCCCACGCGCGCGGCGGGCTGGAGATCGCCGTGCTGCGCCTTCCCCACCTTGCACCACCACTACGCACCCCCCCCTGGGCCGAGAGACTGGCATCGAGCGCCGCGCCCGCGGGCCATGGGGTCACAAAGAGGCGCACAGGACGTGCGCCGTCCGGCGACTGCGGAGCGGGACGCGTAGCCGTCGCCGGCTGTGACCCATGGCCCAGCGTGGCAGGCGCGAAGGGCAGGCGCACAGCCAACTTCGCACCTCCGCCGCCGATTCAGCCCCGGCACGGCACAATGACCACCCTCAACACCTGCCGCGCCGCCCACCGGGCGGTCCTCGCCATGACCACGCCCTTCCACGTCTTCGAGATCATCGTCGTCGGTGGCGGCCATGCCGGCACCGAAGCCGCACTCGCCGCCGCCCGCTCCGGCGCGCGCACCCTGCTGCTCACGCACAACATCGAGACCATCGGCCAGATGAGCTGCAACCCGGCCATCGGCGGCATCGGCAAGGGTCATCTGGTCAAGGAGATCGACGCGCTCGGCGGTGCCATGGCGCGTGCGACCGACCGTGCCGGCATCCAGTGGCGCACCTTGAACGCATCGAAAGGCCCGGCGGTGCGTGCCACCCGCGCTCAGGCCGATCGCGTGCTCTACAAGGCCGCCATCCGTCGCATGGTCGAGACGCAGCCGAACCTGTTGGTTTTCCAGCAGGCGGTCGATGACCTGCTGTTCGCCGGCGAGGCGGTCACCGGCGTACGCACGCAGATGGGCCTCGTCTTCCATGCACCGGCCGTGGTGCTCACCGCCGGCACCTTTCTGGCCGGGCAGATCCACATCGGCCTCGCCAACTACGCCGGCGGTCGCGCCGGCGATCCGCCCGCCAGCGCGCTGGCGATGCGTCTTCGCGAGGCCGCGCTGGGTGTGGGTCGCTTGAAGACCGGCACGCCGCCGCGCATCGACGCGCGCAGCATCGATTTCTCGGGGCTCGAAGAGCAGCCCGGTGACTCGCCGACCCCGACTTTCAGCTTCGACAACGATGCGTCCGTGCACCCGCGCCAAGTGAGCTGCTGGATCACCCACACCAACGAGACCACCCACGCGCTCATCCGCGGCGGTCTCGACCGCTCGCCGATGTACGCCGGGGTGATCGAAGGCGTGGGCCCGCGCTACTGCCCGAGCATCGAGGACAAGATCAGCCGCTTCGCCGACAAGGCCTCGCACCAGATCTTCATCGAGCCGGAAGGACTCGACACCTTCGAGATTTACCCGAACGGCATCTCCACGTCCTTGCCTTTCGACGTGCAACTGGCGCTGGTGCGCTCGATCCGGGGCTTTCAGAACGCGCACATCACCCGCCCCGGTTACGCCATCGAGTACGACTACTTCGACCCGCGCGGGCTCAAGGCCTCGCTGGAAACCAAGGCGATCCGCGGCCTCTTCTTCGCCGGCCAGATCAACGGCACCACCGGCTACGAGGAGGCCGCCGCGCAGGGCCTGCTCGCCGGGATCAACGCAGCGCGCTTCGTGCAGCAGAAAGATGCCTGGACACCGCGCCGCGACGAGGCGTATCTGGGCGTGCTGGTCGACGATCTGGTCACCCACGGCACCACCGAGCCCTACCGCATGTTCACCTCGCGCGCCGAATACCGGCTGCAGCTGCGCGAGGACAACGCCGACCTGCGGCTCACGCCGACCGGCCGCGAGCTGGGCCTCGTCGATGACGCGCGTTGGGCCGCCTTTGAGGCCAAGCGCACCGCCATCGCGGCGGAAACCGCCCGCCTTGGCGCGATCTGGGCCGCCCCCGGCAATGCGCTCGGCCGCGCGGTCGAGGCCAGCACCGGCCAGGCGGTCTCGCGCGAAACCAGCGTGCTCGACCTGCTCAAGCGCCCCGAGCTCGGCTACACCGCATTGATGGCCGTGCCGGGTCTCGGCCCCGGCGTGGCCGATGCGAAGGTGGCCGAGCAGGTGCAGGTCGCCGCGAAATACGCCGGCTACCTCGACCGCCAGCGCCAGGGCATTGACCGCCAGCGCCACCACGAGACCACGCGCATCCCCGCCGACTTCACCTACGCGGGCATCAGCGGGCTGTCGGCGGAGGTGGTGGCCAAGCTCAGCGCCGTGCGTCCCGAAACCCTGGGTCAGGCCCAGCGCATCCCCGGCATCACCCCGGCGGCCATCGCCCTGTTGCTGGTGCACCTGAAACGCGGCGGCCCGCGTGGCATGCTTCAGGCTCTCTAGACGCCAGCCAGAGGCATCGATGCACGACGAGATGCTGTTCGCCCACGAAGGGTCGGAGCCGGCCCCCGATCCTGCGGCATTGGCCCCGTGGAAAGTGGCGGTGGTCGATGACGACGAATCGGTGCGGACGATCACGCGTATCGCCCTGGGGCCGTTGCGGATCGACGATCGGCCCCTGGAACTGCTGGAGGCCACGACTGCGGCCGAGGGCATCGCCCTGTTCGCTGCGCATGGCGATATCGCGCTTGGCCTGATTGACATGGTGATGGAGGAGCCCGCCGCCGGGCTCAAGGTGATCGATGCCGTGCGCAATGTGCAGGGCAACCACAAGGTGCGTCTGGTGGTGCGTACCGGCCAACCCGGTCATCTGCCGGAGGAGCGCATCGTCCGCGAGAACGAAATCAACGACTACCGCGAAAAGACCGAGCTTTCGGCGCAGAAGCTGCGCTCGGTGACCACCAGCGCCATCCGCGCCTACCGCGATCTCGACCGTCTCGAAGCCGATTACCACGCGCTGGCCGTGATGCTTGCGGAGCTGGCCGAGCGCTGCACCACCGGGCAGAGCGGCCATGCCACGGCGGTGGCGGCGGTGGCGAAGGCCCTGGCGGGTCGGGCCGGCTGGCCGGAAGCGCGCATCGTCCAGCTCCAGCACGCTGCCTTGCTGCACGACCTCGGCCTCGCCAGCCTGCTGGAGTCGGGCGATACCCGCCTCACCTTTGGCCACCCGCTCGACGCGGCAAGCCGCCAGCGCATTCGCGAGCATGCCCTCGAGGGTGCTCAACGACTGGCCCTGCTTGGCACCGTCGAAGGCCGCTTGGCGGCGCGACTGGCCCGTGAACACCACGAACGCTGGGACGGCGGCGGTTACCCGCAAGGCCTGGCCGGCACCGCCATCGCCATCGAGAGTCGCCTCTTGGCGATCGCCAATGCCATCGATGTGCGGCTCGTCCCGCCCGAGGGCCGTGCCCCCGACGATACCGATGCCTTGCGAGAGCACCTGCAGGCCGAGGCCGGTCACGCCTACGACCCGGATCTGGCGGCGCTGGCGATCGAACACCTGCCCGGCCTGCTGGCGGTCCATCGCGCCGCCATCGGCGCTTCCAACGGACGCCGATGAGCCGCTGGCGCGAACGCCTGCTGCTGGAGCTTGGCCGCTCGACGCTGATCGACGAGGGCGATCCCGCCGCCGCCGCCCGGGCCCTGTGCGAGACCGGTGCTCATGGCCTGGAAGTGGAGCGCATCAGCCTCTGGTTGCTCGAGAACGAGGGTGCAGCGATGCGCTGCGTCCATCTGTTCGATGCCGGCGCCGGCGGCCATCAGTCGGAGCCGGAGCTGCGGCTCGATGCCGAGCACTACCCGCGTTACTTCGCGGCCCTGCGCCGGGCCCGCAACATCGTCGCCGAGGATGCCCGGCAACATCCGGACACCGCCGAGTTCGCTCACGGCTACCTTGAGGCCTGCAGGATCGCCGCCCTGCTCGATTCACCGGTGCGTCAACACGGCCGGATGGTCGGCATCATCTGCGCGGAGCACCGTGGTGAGCCCCGGCGCTGGACCCGCGGCGAACGCAATTTCGCGGCCAGTCTCGCCGATCTCTACGGCCGCGCGCTCACCGCCGCCGAGCGCCGCGTGTACCACGACCGTCTGCAGGCCCTGAACCAGAATCTCGAAACCCGGGTGCAGCAACGCACCGAGGAGCTGCAGGCCGCGCTCGACCGCCTCGACGAGGCCCGTCAGGCCCTGATGGAGCGCGAGCGCTTTGCCGCCCTCGGCGAACTGGTGGCCGGCATCGCCCACGAGATCAACACACCGGTCGGCGTCATCGTCACCGCCACCAGCCACGCTCGCGGCCTGCTCGCCGAAGTGCAGCAAGCCCACGAGCGCGGCGAGCTGACCCGCTCGGCCTTCGGCAGCGCGCTGGCCGGACTGGCCGAAAGCCTCAGCATGGCCGAGCGCAACGCCGAGCGCGCGGCCGCTCTGGTCGAGAGTTTCAAGCGCACCTCGGCCGACCGCTCGCACGATGTTCGCAGCCGCTTCGACCTTGCGGCGGTGATCGGCGATGTGCTCACCACCCTGCAGCCGCTGCTGCGCCGGCGCAAGATCGAGGCGGTGTTCGAGCCTTCCCCACCGCTGCGCTGCGACAGCCACCCCGGCGCGGTCGGCCAGGTGCTGACCAACCTCATCGTCAATGCCTGCGTCCACGGTTACGGCAGTGAGCCTCCATCCGGAGCCAGGATCCGGGTGCAGAGCTGGGACGAGGGCGACTGGGTGGCGCTGGAAGTCGCCGATGACGGTGTCGGCATGGCCGAAGGCGTGCGGGCGCGGGCTTTCGATGCTTTCTTCACCACCGCGCGCAGTCGGGGCGGCACCGGTCTCGGTCTCGGCATCGTGCGCAGCCTGGTGGTCCGCAATCTGGGTGGCGAGGTCAGCCTCGACAGCGCGCCCGGCGCCGGCACGCGGGTGCGGGTGCGGTTTCCGCGCAGCGCACCGGACTGAAGGCCCCCGCCGGATCGCCGCCGCCGCCGCGAACGGGTACACTGTGCGGCCGGGTCGCTGCGACCCGCGGCTTACGCGCCTGTAGCTCAGCCGGATAGAGTAGTGGCTTCCGAATCCACTACTCATAAAAAAGCGGCGGCGGGTAAAGTGTCACAAGGCCTCCACTCATAAAGTCGGGCCGGAACGGAAAAAGTCCTTACAAAACGCGCCTGTAGCTCAGCCGGATAGAGTAGTGGCTTCCGAAGCCATTGGTCGGGGGTTCGAATCCCTCCAGGCGCGCCATTTTCCCCTGTGACAAATCTGGGACAGGTCTGGGACAAAACGCTTTTCCCAGACCGGCCGAAATGAGTAGAGGCGCGTG
>Ga0207950_100043_pt1 | contig 66961 bp, 61 predicted proteins | sample Subbio11_8B_AprC_FD_184814 | JGI IMG/M metagenome (GOLD analysis project Ga0207950, IMG submission 184814) | Serpentinite rock and fluid subsurface biosphere microbial communities from McLaughlin Reserve, California, USA - CR11_8B_AprC (SPAdes) | ecosystem: Environmental > Terrestrial > Deep... | reverse complement strand
TTTTGTCCTTGATCTTGGTCGTCACGGTGCAGGTCACGGTGACTTCAAACACCCCTTCGGCCAAGGGCTCGGCGGCCACCCCGAGCTGGATGTCGAGCGCCGGCTGCTCTTGCTGCAGCAGGATGTTGGGCGAATTGGGCTGTTCGAGCGAGGCCTCCTTGAGATAGACGCGCTGAATCTGAAACACCGGAGCGGCAGGGGTATCGGACATGATGGATCTCGTGGTGGAAAAACCCGCTGTGCCTGTCGAGCCTGCAGCGGGCCAGTAAGACGCCCAAACTGGGCAGACCAAGGACAATTATCTCAGCAAGGGCAACAGCCCCCCGCGCGCATCGAGCGCGTGCAAGTCGTCGCAGCCGCCGATGTGCTGGCCGTCGATGAAAATCTGCGGCACGCTGCTGCGCCCGGCGCGCTCGGTCATGGCGGCGCGCAGGTCGGGCCGGCCATCGACCACGATCTCGTCCCACGCCTGCACCCCGCGCGCGCGCAGCAGCGCCTTGGCGCGGTGGCAGTAGGGACAGTAATCGCTGCTGTAGAGGGTGATTTGGGCCATGTGCAAGCTCCCGGCAGGGTGTTCAGCCCTTGCCCTGCGGCCCCTTTTGCACCGGCAAGGCCGCCGCGCGCCAAGCCCCCATGCCGCCGGCCAGCGTGTGCACTTTCTCGAAGCCGAGCTTTTTGGCCACGCCCGCTGCGCGCTTGGAGCGGATGCCCGAGGCACACACCAGCAGCAGCGGCGTGGCCTTGTTTTTGACCGTTTGCGACAAGCGCTTTTCCAACTCGTCAACCGGCACGTGCTTGGCCGAGCCGATGTGCCCGGCGGTGTATTCGTCGAGCGAGCAGACGTCGATCACCGCCGCTTTTTCGCGGTTGATGAGTTGCACCGCCTCGTTGGGCGTGAGGCTGCCGGCACCGCCGCCACCACTCAACATCGGCCACAACAACAGCGCCAGCGCCGTCACGGCGATCAGCACCAACACCCAATTTTGCAAAATGAAATCCACGGCAATCCTCAAAACACGATCAGCCGGTATTTTAGAATCACATCTTCGTCTAGCCCGGCCCACACCCAAGAAATTCCCCCATGCACAAGCTCGTCCTGATCCGCCACGGCGAATCCATCTGGAACCTCGAAAACCGCTTCACCGGCTGGACCGATGTCGATCTCACCCCCACTGGCGTGGCGCAGGCGCTGGCGGCTGGGCAGTTGCTCAAGGCCGAGGGCTGGGAGTTCGACCTTTGCCACACCAGCGTGCTCAAGCGCGCCATCCACACCCTGAACCACTGCCTCGACGCCATGGACCGCGCCTGGCTGCCGGTGCTCAAAGACTGGCGCCTCAACGAGCGCCACTACGGCGCACTGCAAGGGCTCAACAAGGCCGAAACGGCGCGACAGTACGGTGAGGCGCAGGTGCTGCTGTGGCGCCGCAGCTACGACACCCCACCGCCGCCACTGGCTGCTGACGACGTGCGCAGCGAGCGCACCGACCCCCGCTACGCCGCCCTCGCAGCGCACGATGTGCCCCTGACCGAATGCCTGAAAGACACGGTGGCGCGCATGGTGCCCTACTGGGAGCAGACGCTGGCGCCGGCCATTGCCAGCGGGCAGCGGGTGCTGGTGTCGGCGCACGGCAATTCGATCCGCGCCCTGATCAAGCACCTAGACGGGGTATCCGACGCCGACATCGTGCAGCTCAACATCCCCAACGGCATCCCGCTGGTGTATGAGTTCGACGCCGCGCTGCGCCCGCTGCGGCGCTACTACCTAGGCGACGCCGCTGCGGCCGAAGCCGCAGCCGCCGCCGTGGCTCGCCAGAGCCGTGGCTGATGCGCGCTGGGCCCGGGCACTGCCCCACCCGGTGGCGGTAACGGTTTTTCCCGGGAACGCAATGCGCCCCCCGCCCTCCAAGCGCTATAGTGCGCGTTGCGTAGCCCACTGCGGGCAGAGGTTGAGCAAATGGGATACAAATTGAAAGTCGCGGGTTGGATTGCCGTCGGTGCCTTGGCCGGCGCGCTCACCACCATGCAGTTGCAGGCGGTGGCGCGCGGGGCTGTCACGCCACTGCCGCTGGAGCAGTTGCAACAGTTGGCCGCGGTCTACGGCATCATCAAGAGCGATTTTGTCAAGCCGGTGGACGACACCGAGCTCATCCACGACGCCATCTCGGGCATGGTCTCGGGGCTGGATCCGCACTCGCAATTTTTCGACCCCCAAGAATTCCGCGAATTCCGCGAAGGCACCGCCGGCCGCTTCGTGGGTGTGGGCATCGAAATCTCGATGGAAGACGGGCTCGTCAAGGTGGTCTCACCGATCGAGGGCTCGCCCGCCTTTCGCGCCGGCCTGATGGCCAACGACCTCATCAGCCAGATCGACGACACGCCGGTGCGCGGCATGAGCATCGGTGAGGCGGTTCGGCGCATGCGCGGCGAGCCCGACACCCAGGTGCGCCTGACGATCATGCGGCGCAGCGAAAACCGCAGCTTCAGCGTCACCATCACGCGCCAAGAGATTCGCACCCAGAGCGTGCGCAGCCGCATGATCGAGCCCGGCTTCGCTTGGGTGCGGGTGTCGCAGTTCCAAGAGCGCACGATCGAAGATTTTGCGCGCCAGGTGCAGGCCCTGTACCAGCAAGACCCGCATCTGCGCGGGCTGGTGCTCGACTTGCGCAACGACCCCGGCGGCCTGCTCGATGCGGCGGTTGCCATGTCGGCCGCCTTTTTGCCCGAAAACGCGGTGGTGGTCAGCACCAACGGCCAGTTGCCCGAGAGCCGCGCCACCTTCCGCGCCGCGCCGCGCTACTACCTGCGCAGCGGCCCCGACCACATCCAGCGCCTGACCGAGGCCACCCAAGGCCGCTTGCGCACCGTGCCGCTGGTGGTGCTGGTCAATGAAGGCTCGGCTTCGGCGAGCGAAATCGTGGCCGGGGCGCTGCAAGACCACCGCCGCGCCACCGTCATGGGCAGCCAGACCTTTGGCAAGGGCTCGGTGCAAACCGTGCGCCCGCTCGGTCCCGACACCGCCCTCAAGCTCACCACGGCGCACTACTTCAGCCCCAGCGGCCGCGCCATCCAAGACCGCGGCATCGTGCCCGACCTCTGGCTCTACGAGACCGCCGCCGGCGACGTGCTGGCGGCGCTGCGCCCGCGCCAAGCCGACATCAGCGCCGGCCACAACGGTGCCCCGGCGCGCGAACTCAGCGAAGAAGAACGGGCCCGCGAACGCCAGCGTGAGCAAGAGCGCGAAGCGGCGCGCCAGCGGCTCGAAGAGCAGCAGCGCCTCAACCCCGGGCAGCGCCTGCTGCCCGAGTTCGGCTCGGCCGAAGATTTCCAGCTGCGCCAAGCGCTCAACCACTTGCAAGGCCTGCCGGTGCAGGTGAGCCAGAGCGCACGCGAGCGCCCAGCCGCAGAGCGCAGCGCCAACTAAAAGCCGCCCACCTTGCCCAACCAAACCGCCCTGCCCGATCTGAGCGACGCGCAGCTGCTACGCTACTCGCGCCACATTTTGCTCGAGGAATTCGGCATCGCCGGGCAGCAGCGCTTGCTGGCGGCGCATGCCGTGGTGGTGGGGGCGGGTGGGCTGGGTTCGCCGGTGGCGCTGTATCTGGCGGCGGCTGGCGTTGGGCGCATCAGCCTGGTCGATCACGACGTGGTCGATGGCACCAATCTGCAGCGCCAGATTGCCCACACGCAAGAGCGCATCGGCTGGCCCAAGGTGGAATCGGCGGCGCTGGCCATGCGCGCCCTCAACCCCGAGCTGCGCATCGACACCTGGGCGCAGCGCGCCGACCCGGCCTTGCTCGATCAGCTGCTGTCATCGGCCGATGTGCTGCTCGATTGCTGCGACAACTTCGCCACCCGCCACACCCTCAACCGCGCCAGCGTGCGCCACCGGGTGCCGCTGGTCTCGGGTGCGGCGATCCGCTTCGACGGCCAATTGGCGGTGTACGACCCGCGCCAACCGGCCTCGCCCTGCTACGCCTGCGTGTTCCCCGAAGCCCAAGCCCCCGAAGAGACGCGCTGCGCCACGCTGGGCGTGCTGGCGCCACTGGTGGGGCTGGTGGGCTCGATGCAGGCCGCCGAGGCGCTCAAGCTGCTGTCGGGCATGGGCTCGAACTTGGTGGGGCGTCTGCTGCTGCTCGACGCCCTGCGCAGCGATTTTCAGCCGCTGCAGCTGGTGCGCGACCCCGGCTGCCCGGTGTGCGGGGCGGCCGCAGGGCGCCAGCACGCAGCCTAGGCCATATCCAAGCGGCCGTACCAAGCAGCCGGGTTTATTTGCAGCGCGAAATCAGCGCCAAGAACTCGCGCCGCAAGTCGCTGTCTTTGAGGAACACGCCGCGCATGACCGAGTTGATCATGCGGCTGTCCATGTCCTTGACGCCGCGCCAAGCCATGCAGTAGTGGCTGGCCTCCATCACGATCGCTAGGCCATCGGGCTGGGTTTTGTCTTGGATCAGGTCGGCCAGTTGCACCACGGCTTCTTCCTGGATTTGCGGCCGCCCCATGATCCATTCGGCCAAGCGGGCGTATTTGGACAGGCCGATGACGTTGGTGTGCTCGTTGGGCAAGACCCCGATCCAGATTTGGCCGATCACTGGGCAAAGGTGGTGGCTGCAGGCGCTGCGCACGGTGATCGGGCCCACGATCATGAGCTCGTTGAGGTGCTCGGCATTGGGGAATTCGGTGATCGCCGGGGCGTGCACGTAGCGGCCGGCAAACACCTCTTTGAGGTACATCTTGGCCACGCGGCGCGCGGTTTGGTCGGTGTTGTGGTCGTGCGCGGTGTCGATCACCAAGCTGTCGAGCACGGCCTGCATTTTGCCGGTCACTTCGTCGAGCAGGGCCTCGAGTTCGCCGGGCCGCACAAAGTCGGCGATGTTGTCGTTGGCGTGAAAGCGCTTGCGCGCCGCCTGCAGGCGCTGCCGAATCACGACCGACATCGGGGTGCCGGCTTCGCTCTCGGCCGCAGGGGTAGGGGTGGGGGCTTGCATCAGCATGGGCTGCGATCCTATCAGCTTCAAACCTAGTAGCGGTAGCCGCCCAAATAAAGCAAGGCGCGCATAAGGCCAAACGCCACCCGGTCCAGCAGCCGCTGCTGCCACGGGCGGTTGGCCAGCCGCACCGCATCGACGCGCTCACCCGCGTGCGCCATCAGCTCAGCCAAGCGCTCACGCAGCAAGCTAGCAAAGGCCGCGTCGCGCGTGACCACGTTGGCCTCGCGCGTGAGCAGCAGGCTGACCGGGTCGAGGTTGGTCGAGCCCACCGTGGCCCAGCGCTGGTCCACCACCGCCACCTTGGCATGCAAGGAGCTGGGCGCGTACTCAAAAATCTCGATCCCGGCCGCCAGCAACTGGTGATAGACCGGGCGCGCCGCGTGGTACTGCAAAAAGCGCTCGTATTTGCCGTGCAGCAGCAGCCGCACCCGCACCCCGCGCTGGGCCGCGCGCACCAGCGCCCGGCGCAGCCGCAGCCCCGGGATGAAGTAGGCGTTGGCGATCACGATCTCGGTGCGCGCCAACTCGATCGCGGCCAAGTAGGCGCGCTCGATGTCGTGCCGGTTGCGCACGTTGTCGCGCAGCAAAAACGCCGCCGCAGCCCCCTGCACCGTCTGCTCAAGCTGTGGTTGCTCGGGGTGCACCGGGTGTTCCCACCACGGCCAAGGCTCGGGCTGCGGCATGCCGGCGCGCAGCGCCTGCCAAGCGGCCCGAAACGCGTGCTGGCGCGCCGCGCTCAGTGCCTGCAGCCGCCACCAGAGCTGCTCCATCGCCTCTTGCATGTCGTCCAGCAACGGCCCGCTGACCTGCAGCGCGTAGTCGAGCCTGGGGGCGCTCAGGCGCCCGAGCACCACGTCGTCGCGGTCGTCGATCAGGTTGATGCCACCGCAAAAACCCAGCACACCATCGACGATGCACAGCTTGCGATGCAGGCGGCGCCAGTTGCGCGGCAGCAACAACCCGATGCGGCCCAATGGCCGATAAACCCGCCACTGCACCCCGGCCGCTTCGAGCCGGGCGCGCCATTCGGCAGGCGGCTTGGGCGTGCCAAAAGCGTCTGTCACCAGCCGCACCGTGACCCCGCGCTGCGCCGCGCGCTCGAGCGCCTGCGCCACCTGCAGCGCATCGTGCGCAAACTCAAAAATATAGGTTTCCACGTGCACTAGGTGCTGCGCACGGTCGATGGCCTGGGCCATGGCCGCAAACAGCGCTGCGCCGCCTTCGAGCAGGCGCAGCCGGTGACCGGCGCGCAAGGGGTGTTTCATGGCCAGCCCAGTTCGGCAATCAGCGGCAGGTGGTCCGACATGCTGCGCCAAGCCTTGCCGTGCGGCACCTGGGCGTGCAGCAGGCGCAGGTGCCGCACATACACCCGGTCTAGGTACAGCAGCGGCAGCCGGGCCGGGAAGGTGGGCAGCCGGATGTCCTCGAAGGTGTGCAGGCCCAACAGCGCCATGGGCTTGTGCAGGCGCTGATCCCAGTCGTTGAAATCACCCGCCACCACCAGCGCCTCGTGGTCCGGCACGTGCTGCTGCACAAAGCGCCCCAGCGCCTGCACCTGGCGCGCGCGGCTGGCCGGGATCAGGCTCAGGTGCACCACCACCACATGCACTGGGCGCTGCTGCACCTGCAGGGTGGCGTGCAGCATGCCGCGGCGCTCGAAGCGCAGGTCGGTCACGTCGTGGTGGCCGTGGCCCAGCACCGGCCAGCGGCTCAGCAGCGCGTTGCCGTGCTCGCCGTGGCGCGTGACCACGTTGCTGCGGTAAACGGCCTCGTAGCCCTCGGGCGCCAAAAAGTTGGCTTGGTCGCCCGCAGGCCAGTGGGCAAAGGCGCGCTGCATCTTGCGGTTGACACCGCGCACCTCTTGCAGGCAGACCAGATCGGCGTCGAACTGCTCGACCGCGTGCACCAAGTTGTGGATTTCGAGCCGGCGCGCCGGGCCTAGGCCTTGTACGCCCTTGTGGATGTTGTAGGTGGCAACGCGCAGCGAGTTCATGCCCCAATCATGCCAGCAAAGGGTGCGGGGGCGTAAGGGGCGGATGGATGTTGCAATCAGTGCCGCACCAAACGTACAATATCGTGCAGCACCATCAAGAAAGCCCGCCATGGCCATCACGGCACACCCCCCTGCGCTCAAACTCGTTGGCTCCAACGGTCAAATCTCTCTAGGCAAACAGTATGCTGGGCGCCCGGTGCTGGTGGAGGAGCGCGAACCCGGTGTGTGGATCGTGCGCACCGCAACGGTCATCCCCGACAACGAGCGCTGGCTGCACGAGCCCCAAGCCGCCACCGATCTGCAGGCCGCCCTGCGCTGGTCTGCCGCCCACGCTGCTTCGGATCGCGACACCGAAGACACGCTCAAGCGCCTTGGACATGGCAAGCAATGAAGCCAAGGTCAGGCTCGACCTGAACAATCCGGTGTTTCAGGACGGTCTGCTCAAGCTACCCAAACCCGAACGCCACGCGGCGCTCGATTGCCTGAACAAAATCCGCCAATTGACCTGGAACCAACTCCACCTCGACCAAGGCCTGAAGTGGGAGAAGATCACCAGCGTCAAGCCGCCCAAGGGTCTGGATGCTGTTTACTCCTTGCGCATCACTCAATCACGCCGGGCCACGGCATACCGCGACGGCGATTTCATCCGCCTGCTCACCGTTGCCCCCGATCACGACGCCACTTACGGCAAAAAGTAACTGCTCAGGCCAAGCCAAGCTAGGTGCTCGCACCCCACTCCACATCTTGATAGACCTCATCGACGCCGAGCTCGGCATCAAGGCAATCCACCGCCAGCGTCTGGCCTGCTGTGTGGTGCGTGGGCAGCCAGCCTTGGGCGCGCTGGTAAACCTCGATGCGCGGCGCGTCTTGCGCCACCAGCCAGTAGGCCTGCAGGCTGGGCAGGGTCTGGTAGGCCAACAGCTTTTCGCGCCGGTCGATGCGTTCGGTGCTCTCTGACAGCACTTCCACGATCAGGCATGGGTGGCGGCGAAAATACGGCTCGCGGTCCTGCGGGTCGCAGGCCAGCATCAGATCCGGGTAGTAAAAAACCTGCTGGCCAGCAAAATCGAGCCGCAGCTTCATGTCCGAGCTAAACAACTGGCAGCGCTTGCGGCGTGCCGCCGGGGTCAGGGCCACCGCCAGCGCGTTGACGATCAGGTTGTGCCGGTCGGTGGCGCCCACCATGGCATAGACTTGACCGTCGATGTACTCGTGGCGCCACTCGCTCTGGCGTTCCCCCGCCAGGTACTCTTCGGGGCTGATGTGCGGCTTGCGGGCGGGCAGTGGGGGCATGGCATGGGGCTCCTAGGGCGGTTGCGGGTTCGAGCGGTGGCGGGTCGAGCGGTGGCGGGTCGAGCGGTGGCGGGTTCAAATTCTGGCTGCAAGCTGCGCTGGGCACAAGAATATTTGCGACTGCGCACTCAAGTTTACGCGCTCATACCCGAAAACCTACATAACGGACTTGCAAAAGGGTTCGTCGTCAAGCCAGCATGGGGTTGGTTTTGACCCTCCGGCCCAGCCGGTGTGATTCGTAACTGCTTCCAAGGAGCTGCATCATGGTCATGTCCATCAACACCAACGTCAATTCGCTCAACGCCCAACGCAACGCGATGACGACCCAAAACTCGCTTGCCACCTCGATGCAGCGGCTCTCGTCGGGCCTGCGCGTCAACAGCGCTCGCGACGACGCTGCGGGCCTCGCCATCGCCGACCGCATGAACACCCAAGTGCGCGGCATGAACGTGGCCATCCGCAACGCCAACGACGGCATCTCGCTGGCGCAAACCGCCGAAGGCGGCTTGGCCGTGATGAGCGACATGATGCAGCGCATGCGTGAACTGGCGGTGCAGGCCATCAACTCCACCAACACCACAGGTGACATCGCCGCCCTGAACCAAGAGTTCACGCAGTTGCGCGACGAAGTCAACCGCACCATCAGCGCAGTGCAGTTCAACGGCACCAACCTCTTTACCACCACCACCGATTTCGCTTTCCAAGTGGGCGCCAACTCGGGCCAGACCATCACCGTCGCCGGTTCGGCGATCCACATCAACGCCGCCACCGGTGGCATGTCGGGGGTGACGCAAGGCGCTGGCGCTGCCTCGGGTCTGAACACCACGACGAACTCGGCCAATGCCTCCGTGGTCACAGCGCTCGACACGGCACTGGCCACTGTCAACTCCACCCGCGCCACCTTGGGTGCGGTGCAGAGCCGGTTCGAGAACACCATCAGCTTCCTGCGTACGGCCGTCGAGAACCAGTCGGCTGCCCGCGGCCGCATCATGGACGCCGACTTCGCTGCCGAGACCGCCAACCTGAGCCGCGCCCAAATCCTGCAACAGGCTGGCACCGCCATGATCGCCCAAGCCAACCAGTTGCCGCAAGGCGTGCTGGCTCTGCTGCGCTAAAGCGGCACGGCGCGCTCGCTGGCAGCGCCCCCTACAAGGCCAAGGTCTGCACGCTACCCCGTGCTCACCTTGGCTTTGTTGCTGCGCGTCGGCTTGCCTGTATTTGTGTGCTCAGTGCTTGCTTTTCTGGCTTTGCCGTTTCGGCGCTCCCTGCTATAAACGGCGGACTGCGGTTTGCCACCTCCGCGCCCATCCGCCTAGGAGTTCATCATGGCCCTCTCATCGCCCGGCATCGGCAGCGGCCTCGATGTCAACGCCATCGTCAACCAGTTGGTGGCCATCGAGCGCCGCCCCATTCAGCAGCTGCAAGCCCAAGCCAGCGGGCTGCAAACGCGCATTTCGGCCTACGCCCGGGTGCGCTCCGACCTCGCCGGCCTGCAAGACGCGGCCAACCGCCTGCTCGACCCCGGTCTGTGGGGGACGCGCAGCTTCAGTTCCAGCAACAACAATGCGGTGAGCGGCAGCGCCACGGCCACGGCCCTGACCGGCAGCTTTGCCGTGCAGGTGGCGCGCCTAGCGCAAACCCAAGGCTCGGTAACCAGCGCCCGCGCCGTCGATACCCCGGTAGGGGTGGCGGGTTCGCTCGAGATTCGCACCGGCACCTGGACCGGCAACAGCTTTGCCGGTGGCGCGCCGGTCACGGTGGCGGTGCAAGCCGGCGACACCCTGAGCACCTTGGCCAACCGCATCAACGCCACACCCGGCGTCGGCGTGAGCGCGCTGGTGGTGCGCAGCGGCGGCCAAGAGCAGCTTTTGTTGCGTGGCAGCAACACCGGTGCCGCCGCTGGTTTTGAGGTGCGCGCGCTCGACGCCGGCGGCGCCGCCGTGACCGACGGCACGAGCGCGCTGGGCAACTTCAACCACTTCCACAGCGGCACCGCCCTAGTGGGCATGAGCCGCACGCAAGACGCGCTCGACGCCCAGTTCAGCATCGACGGCATCGCCCTCAATTCGCCCACCAATACCGTGCGCGACCCGGTGCCCGGCCTCACGCTCAACCTGCAAGCCACCACCACCGCCATCCTGCCCGGCAGCCCGACCACGGCAGTGCAGATCAGCGTGCAAGAAAACCACACCGTGGTGCGCGAAGCGATCGAGAACTTTCGCAGCGCCTTCAACCGCATCAGTGCCACCTTGGCCGAACTCACCCGGGTGGACCCGGGCGGGCGCAACAACGGCGCGCTGCAAGGCGACGCGACCGCCATCGGGCTGCAAAACATGCTGCGCCAGATGGTGGGCAGCCCGGGCGGGCCGGCGGGCGCGGCCTTGAGCCGCCTGAGTGACATCGGGCTGCAACTGCAGCGCGACGGCAGCTTGAGCAGCAACACCGCCCGGCTCGACGCGGCCCTGCAAAACCCGGCGGCCCTGCGCAGCCTGCTCACCGACACCGCCGCTGGCGCCAACCCACCGGGGGTGGCACGGCGCATGCGCGACTTCGCCTTGGCTGCGACCGGTTTCGACGGCGCCGTCACGGGCCGCAACAACGCCTTGCAAGCCAGCGCCGAACGCAAACAAGACCGCATCGAGCAGATGGAAGAGCGTTTGGTGCGCACCCGCGCCAGCCTGTTGGCCCAGTACACCCGGCTCGACACCTCGCTGGGCGCCATCAACGGTTTGGGCAGCTTCGTGACCCAGCAACTGGCGCAATGGAACCGCAACACCAGCTAACACGCTGCGCCCAGCGCGCTTGGGGTTGCGGCAGCCCACAGCGCGCGTCTTAAGCCCTGCAGCGCTTAAACACCGTTAAGCCCGGCCATAGCCCCGTTTATCGGGGTTTTGTTTTTTGGCACCGGATGAACAATTGGTTCAACACCCGGCGAGTCTGATTGCGTCAGCAAACGGCAGCTCCTGCCGAGTGGATTGATTAACCAACGTCGATCCTTATCTGGAGAGCTCCCATGGCCATGACCATCAACACCAACGTCAGTTCGTTGAACGCCCAGCGCAACACCATCGCAACGCAAAACTCGCTCGCCACCTCGATGCAGCGGCTCTCGTCGGGCCTGCGCGTCAACAGCGCCAAAGACGACGCCGCCGGCATCGCCATTGCCGACCGCATGAACACCCAAGTGCGCGGCATGAACGTGGCCATCCGCAACGCCAACGACGGCATTTCGCTGGCCCAAGTGGCCGAAGGCGGCTTGGCCGCCATGAGCGACATGATGCAGCGCATGCGCGAGCTGGCGGTGCAGTCGATCAACTCGACCAACACCCCGTCCGACCTAGCCGCCCTGAACCAAGAGTTCACGCAGTTGCGCGATGAAGTCAACCGCACCATCAGCGCAGTGCAGTTCAACGGCACCAGCCTCTTTACCACCACCACCGATTTCGCTTTCCAAGTGGGCGCCAACTCGGGCCAGACCATCACCGTCGCCGGTTCGGCGATCCACATCAACGCCGCCACCGGTGGCATGTCGGGGGTGACGCAAGGCGCTGGCGCTGCCTCGGGTCTGAACACCACGACGAACTCGGCCAATGCCTCCGTGGTCACAGCGCTCGACACGGCACTGGCCACTGTCAACTCCACCCGCGCCACCTTGGGTGCGGTGCAGAGCCGGTTCGAGAACACCATCAACTTCCTGCGCACGGCCGTCGAGAACCAGTCTGCCGCCCGCGGCCGCATCATGGACGCCGACTTCGCTGCCGAGACCGCCAACCTGAGCCGCGCCCAAATCCTGCAACAGGCTGGCACCGCCATGATCGCCCAAGCCAACCAGATCCCGCAGGGTGTGCTGCGGCTGCTGCAGGGCTGAAATGAAACTGCCCCCACGCTCGCTGCCCCCAAGGGGGCGCTTCAGTGGCTTCGGGCGGCCGGGCGCCACTGATATGCGGGGCTCTGCTTCTGCTCACCCGCAGCAGCCTTAGCCTAGGTGTCGCATACAGTGAGCCCAATTTAGCGCCAGCTGCGGGCTGCTGGTTTGGATGCACGTATTTATGGAAAAAATCCTGCCACGTTTGCTCGACCTGCCCACCAGTGCAGCGTGCTACCGCGTTTCGGCGCAGCCCTATTACATCGTCGCCCCCGATTACGCCGAACAATCGGCCGGGGTGCGCTTGCTGCACGAGTTGTGCAGCCTGCTCAACCAGTTCGGCTACCCTGCTTACATTACAGCGGCGCGCACCCACGGCGCGCTGTGGACGCCGCACCTCACGCCCGCCATCCAGTTGGCGCACTGGCAGGCGCGCCAGGTGCCGGTCGTGGTCTATCCTGAGGTGTCGGCCAGTCACACCATGGAGCTGGGCCTGCCGGTGCGTTTTCTACTTTACTATCCCGGCGTCCACGGCGGCCCCAAAACCTTCGACGCCGACACGCTGGTGTTCAAACTCGGCGGAGACGTGCTCTACCCCGGCGGGCACAGCCTAGAACTGCCGACCATCAAGACCGAGCTGTTTTGCCCCCCCCAAGAGCCCAAGCCACGCGATCGGGTGCTGTACTACTACAACCGTTACAGCGGCAAACTGCGCGATTTTGGCCCCGACGCAGTCGAAATCTCACCCAAGCAACCCAAAACCTTGGCCGAAACGGCGGCGCTTTACCAAAGTGCGAGCGTGCTCTACTGCTACGAGTACTCCACAGCGGCGCAGGAGGCGCGGCTGTGCGGTTGCCCCGTGGTGTACCTGCCCAACCCCGAACGTCTGCCCAGCCTCGACCCGATCATCCGTTTCTGGGGCATGAATGGCGTCGCGTGGGGAGACGACCCCGATGCCGTGCTGCAAGCGCGTGCCAGCGTGCACCTGTTTGCAACCGATTACGCCCAGCGCATGGCCAACTGGCGCCAAGACGTGCTGGGCTTCATCAAAACCACCCAAACCGCCGCCAGCGCCCTGCCCTTCGAGCGCGCTTGGCCCCAAGCCACTATCGACCGCCTGCCCGGCGCCTACACCCAAGCCGCCGATTTGGCCGCGCGCGCCGACCGGCTGCATTGGCAAGCCATACACAAACAATACGCGACGTGGTGCCAGCGCAGCACGCTGCGCGAGATCGACGCCGAGATTTACGCCCAACACCTAGCCGCCGGCCGGGTGCAGCCGCTGAGTGTGCTCATCGACCAGCGCGGTGCCAGCACCGACGCACTGGCCGACACGCTCGACAGCCTGGGCCAGTGCCTGGGCCAGCCGGCGCAGTTGCACATCGTGGCGCACGAACCGGCTCCGGCGGCCTTGGCCGACGCCCCCGGCGTTGCCTGGCACCAACTACCGGCTGGCGGGTCCTTGGCCACCTTGGAACTGCCCAGCACTTGGACGCTGCTGCTGCGCAGCGGCACACACTTGAGCCCCCAAGCCCTGATGGAATGGGGCTTGGCCCCGGCGCAATTCCCCCAAGCCCGGCTCATCTACGCCGACGAAGACCAAGCCCACCCCGACGAACAGCAGCGCCACCCGTTTTTCAAGCCCGACGCCAACATCGAGCTGCTGCGCTGCATCAATTACCTCGGCCCCGCCGTGGCGCTGCACACCCACACCTGGCTGCAACTGGGCGCGCCCCTGCCCGGCGCCGAGCTGTACGCGGCGGCGCTGGCGCTGCTGCAGCAGCACGGCCGCCCGGTTCTCGGCCACATCAGCACCGTGCTGGCGCACGCCGCGCCGGGTGCCACCACAGCAGCCGAAGAAGCACGCGAGTTCGACGCCGCCCAGGCGCTGCTCGTGCCCACCGTGGCCACGCGCCTGCAGCCCCTGCCGCGCTTGGGCACCTGGTTGCCCGAGCACCCTTTGCAGGGCCAGCCGCAGGTGTCGCTGGTGGTGCCCAGCGGCTTGCAGACCGGCTATCTGCGCTGTCTGCTGCAAGCCACGGCCAAGCTAAACGACCTGCCGCTGCACGAGGTGATCGTGGTCTGCCAGCAGGCGCAGGCCGACGAAGTGGCGCGCGCTTGCGCGGGCGCCGTGAGCGTGCCCCTGCACTGCATCACCCTGCCCGACGGCGAATACCAGCACGCCGCCGCGCTCAACGCCGGCGTGGCGCGCGCCAGCGGCGAGTTTGTGCTGGTCTGCGACGACGACACCGAAGCGCTGCACGCCGGCTGGCTGGCGCGGCTGCTGGCCATAGCCCAGCAAAGCGACGTCGGCCTAGTAGCGCCGCGCCTGCTCTCGAGCAAAGAGCGCGACCCCAAAGTGGTGGGCGGGCCGGTCTTTCTGGGCATCCAAGGGCTGGCGGCGAGCTACTGCGGCGAGCAGCAGTGGCTAGACGAAGCTGGGGTCTATTCGCGCCTGCAGCTCACGCAAGACTGCAGCGCCGTGACCGGCCACTGCTTTGTTCTGCGCAAAGCGCACTGGGAGCGCGTGGGCGGCTTGCGCACCGAGCGCTACCCGCTCTACTTGCCGGTGCTCGACTTGTGCTTGCGCCTGGGCGCGCTCGGGCTGCGCCACGTCTGGACACCTTTGAGCAACTGCGTGCACCACGGTGGCAAAACGCTCGAGCAGCGCCGCCACGACATCCACGACCGCGTGCGCCTGATGGACCAAGAGCTGGCCGAGCGCCAGCAGATGCTCGCCGACTGGGCGGCCGAGCTGGCGCACGACCCCAATTACAACCGGCAGCTGTCGCTGCTCAAGCCCTTTGACATCGAAGACCACATCGTGATCGACTGGAACCCGCAGCGGCGCGACCGGCCGCGGGTGCTGGCGCTGCCGCTGCGCAGCGGCGCCGGCCAGTACCGGGTGATCGAGCCGCTCAACGCGCTGCAAGACGCCGCCCTGGTGCAAAGCTGCGTCGTCATGCCCCTGCCCGGTGGGGCCAGCCGGATACTGCAACCGCTCGAACTGCGCCGCGCCGAACCCGACCTGCTGGTGCTGCAGCACTCGGTGGACGACGGCCAGCTCAACCAAGTGCGCCACTTCAAAACCGCCGCCCCCAGCGTACCCATCGTGCAGATGGTCGATGATCTGCTGGGCGAAGTGCCCGAGAAACACCCCAACCGCGTGTTCCAGAGCCGCGAAGGGCACCAGCGCATGCTGCAGGCCCTGCGCGTCAGCGACCGCCTGATCGTCACCACTGCGGCGCTGCAGCAGCACTATGGGCAATACCTGAGCGATGTGCGGCTGATGCCCAACAGCCTCGATACGCAGTGGTTTGGGCTCGAGCCCAAGCGCAACCCACCGGGAGCGCGGCTGCGTGTGGGCTGGGTGGGGGCTGGCCAGCACCACGGCGATCTGGAGCTGATCGAGCCCATCGTGGCCGAGTTTGCGCATGAGGTCGATTGGGTGTTTATGGGCATGTGCACCGACGGCATCCGGCCCCACCTCAAAGAGTTTCACCCCTTTGTCTCCATCGCCGACTACCCAGCCAAAATGGCCAGCTTGGGGCTGGATATCGCCATCGCGCCGCTCGAAGACAACCTGTTCAACCGCTGCAAGAGCAACCTGCGCCTGCTCGAGTACGGTGCCATGGGCTGGGCGGTGGCGTGCTCCGATGTGGCCACCTACCGCACCGACGCACCCCCAGTGCTGCACTGCGCCAGCCTAGACGACTGGCGCGCCGCGCTGCGCCGCCTCATCGACCAACCCGATGAACGCGCGCGCCTAGGGGCTGCGTTGCAACAGTGGGTGCAGCGCCACTACGCCCTGCGCGGCCTAGAGCAGCGCTGGTTTGAAGCCTTGTTCGCCCCCAACCCTGAGGCCCCGCCGCCATGAAAGTCTGCCACTGCGACCGCCAGTATTTTTACCAGATTTTGGGCGTGGCTTTTACGGCGCTCAAACAGCAGCCACGCATCGCCGAACTTGGCGTGTTGCGCGGTGAAAACGCCGCCCGTCTCTACGACCTGCTCAAACCCCAGAGCATGTTGCTGGTGGACCCTTGGAGCAGTGCTGCCACGGCGCTGGCCACCCAAAGTTTTGATGACCCGGTGCCGTGGATCGATCCGCCGCAAGCTTTTGCCTATTATTACGGCGGCGATCTGGCCGACCAAGCCACCTTTGATCGACTCTACGAGGAGTGCCGGGCGCGTTTTGCCGCCCACCCCAATGTCGAAATCATGCGCTTGAGCACTGCCGCCGCCATCAAGGCCTTGAAGCAGCGCGCAGAGCCGCCGCTGGACTTGATCTATATCGACGCCAACCACCAGTACGAATGGATTTTGCGCGATCTGCTGGAGTGGAGCGAGCTGTGCGCGCCCGACGGCGTGCTGATGCTCAACGACTGCTGCCACAGCCCGGCCGGAGTGCGCCAAAACTTGGGCGTGCTCGAGGCCGTGAGTGCCTTTGTCAAGCGCAGCAATTTCATCCCGGTGCTGCTGACCCACACCGATTGGTCCGACCTGATCCTCTGCCGCAGTGCCGGCGTCATGGAGCTTTTGCTCGACCAGGTGGTGCGCAGCATCGACCTGCGCTACGTCGAGGTGCCGCACCAACTCTTGCCGGCTGCGCGTGTGGTTCAATCGGACCATGGCATCAACATCAGCTTCAAGTGAGCTTGGTTCCTGGGCGCGCCCCACGCCTTGGGACGCCTTGATTCTGGGCTGCCCGACTTTCGAGCTCTGCGACGCCGACCCCGCCACCTTGCAGCACGCCTGCCAGCAGCCGGGCCACTACACGGTGCGCGTCGCGCCGCTGGCGTGCACGCAGGCCTTGCACAGCCACGGTTTTTACTATTGCGACACCCTGATCGAGCCCTACTGCCGGCCCGACTGGCTGCTCGAGCACCCCCACCCCGAGGTCGGCCTGCTGCCCCAGCCGCCCCTGAGCGAGCTGTTGGCCATCGCCCACGGTGCTTTTGTGCATGGCCGCTTTCACCGCGACCCCGCCATCAACCGCGCCCACGCCGAGGCGCGCTACGCCCAGTGGCTCGAGCAATTGCACGCAGGCGGCAAAGTCTGGGGCCTGACTTGGCGACAAGATTTGCTGGCCTTCATTGCGGTCGAGGGCAATCAATTGGTGCTGCACGCCACGGCCAGCCATGCGCGTGGCCAAGGCAAAGCCAAATACCTCTGGTCACCCCTGTGCCGCTTGCTGTTCGAGCGCGGCCACACCGAGGTGCGCAGCTCGATCTCGGCCAGCAACCTCGCCGTGCTCAATCTCTACGCCTCGCTCGGCTTCAAGTTTCGCCATGCACAAGACATCTACCACCGCCTGAGCCCATGAACATCCCCTTCAATAAACCCTACATGACGGGCAAGGAGCTGTTCTACATCGCCGAGGCCCATTTCAACGGCAAACTCGCTGGCGACGGCCCGTTCACGCGGCGCTGCCACGAATGGCTCGAACAGCGCACCGGCACGCGCAAGGCGCTGCTGACGCATTCGTGCACGGCGGCGCTGGAGATGGCGGCACTGCTGCTCGATCTGGCCCCGGGCGATGAAGTCATCATGCCGTCCTACACCTTTGTTTCGACCGCCAACGCCTTTGTGCTGCGCGGCGCCACGCCGGTGTTCGTTGACATTCGGCCCGACACCCTCAATATCGACGAAATGCTGATCGAAGCGGCGATTACACCGCGCACCCGGGCCATTGTGGTCGTGCATTACGCCGGTGTCGGCTGCGAAATGGACACCATCATGGCCATCGCCCAGCGCCACGGCTTGTTCGTGGTCGAAGACGCTGCCCAGGGGCTGATGGCCAGCTACCGCGGACGGGCCCTGGGCTCGATCGGGCACTTGGGCTGCCTGAGCTTTCACGAAACCAAGAACATCATCTCGGGCGAAGGCGGAGCCTTGCTGGTCAACGACCCGCGCTGGTTGGAGCGGGCCGAAATCTTGCGCGAAAAAGGCACCAACCGCAGCCAGTTTTTTCGTGGCGAAGTGGACAAATACACCTGGTGCGACGTCGGCTCGAGTTTTTTGCCGGGCGAATTGGTGGCGGCTTTCCTGTGGGCGCAAATGCAGGAGGCCGACCGCATCACGGCGCAGCGGCTCGAACTCTGGCAGCGCTACGACCGTTTTTTTTCGGCCGCCAGCCGCTCGCTGCGCTTCCATCGCCCCCATGTGACGCCGCACTGCCAGCACAACGCGCACATGTACGCCATTCGCCTGCGCGACCTTGGTCAACGCAGCGCCTTTATTGCGCACCTCAAGCAGCAAGGCATCCACAGCGTGTTTCATTACGTGCCGCTGCATTCGGCGCCGCTGGGCCAGCGCCTAGGGCGGTGTGCGGGCACGCTGGAAACCACGCAGCGCGAATCCGAACGCTTGGTGCGTTTGCCGCTGTGGCTGGGGCTGGAAGCGCAACTCGAGCATGTGCTGGCTGCGATCGACGGCTTCGTTGCCGAATGAAACTGCTGCAGTTGCTGAGCAAGCGCCCACCCTAGGCTGCTGCGCTGCGGGGCCGTGACTAGACTCAAGTTACCCCCCAACACGGCCGATATAAAGGCATCACCACCGTCTGCCCCAAACCAGCACCATGAACCCTGCCGCCCACCGCTCTGCCCGTGCTTATGCCACCGTCGGGCTCGAAAGCCGCGCCGACGGCAGTGGCCCGCACGAGGTCGTTTTGCTGCTGTTCGAGGGCCTGCTCGACCGCATCCGCTTGGGCAAGCTGGCCTTGGAGCAGCGCGACCTCGACAACAAAATCCGGCACATCAACAAGGCCTTGCAAATTTTGGGCGAGGGCCTGCGCACGCACCTCGACACCAAGGCCGGCGGTGAACTGGCGCAGCAGCTCGATGGGCTCTACGCCTACTGCTCGGTGCGGCTGCTGGATGCCAACGCGCACAACGACGCCGCCGCGCTCGACGAAGTACACGGCCTGCTCAAGCCGGTGGCCGAGGCTTGGCGCGATTGCCGGCCGTCATCGGGCACGCCGGGAGCCGATGCGCCTGCGGCGCCCGCATCCCCCGCCGCCGCCAGCAGCGCTAAAACTGAAGCCTCGGCCTATCCAAGCAGTTATGGCTCTGGGCGCAGTGGCGGCTCGGGATCGGGCTTGGGTGGGGCGCTGCTGCGCTACGCTGCGTAAGCAACCGGCAGACAAAATAAAAAAGCCGCCAGAAACGAAGGTTTCTGGCGGCTTTTCTGTATTTTTGGTAGGTCGTGCAGGATTCGAACCTGCGACCAACGGATTAAAAGTCCGCTGCTCTACCAACTGAGCTAACGACCCACTCTGCTTGACGGCGCCGATATTCGACATCGCCAAGCCTCGCATTATATCCTGTTTTTCGACGCCTTGCGACCTGATTTCGTGGTGCTGAGCACATCAGGATTTGGTTTGCGTCCACCTAGGGCCCTTCGACCCAGCCGCCCGCACAGCCCCCGCCAAGCGCTCCAGCACCCACGAGGCCGCCACCATGCCAAAGCCTGCGGTCACTGCCACGCTGGAACCGTAACCGTGGCAGTTGAGGCTGCCGTCGCCCGCGCCCTCTGTGCTGCAGGACGGGTCGGGGGGGGCCACGGGTTCGCGGCTAAACACGCAGTTCAGCCCCATCGGCCCTTTGGCTGCGGCCGCGTGTGCGCGGCGCAGCTGGGCACGCAACCGGGCCAGCAGCGGGTCGTGGGTGACGGCGGACAGGTCGGCCACTTCGATGCGCTGCGCCTGCCGTTTGCCACCGGCGGCGCCGCAGGTGATGAAGTGCAGCGGGGATCGCAAGGCCCACGCGGCCAGCGTTTCCTTGGCGCTGCGCTGGTCGCAGGCATCGATCAGGGCCTGCGGCTGGCCGTTGCGGGCGGTGGTCTGTTGCAGCAGCGCGTCCCAGTTGGCGGGCGTGACGAAATCGTCGAGCGCGTGCACCTGCGCCGCCGGGTTGATCTGGGCGATGCGCTGCTGCATGGCCTCTACTTTGGACTGCCCCAAGGTGGAGCAAAGGGCGTGCAGTTGGCGGTTGACGTTGGACTCGGCCAAGTGGTCGAGATCGATCAGCGTCAGGCGCCCAACGCCGCTGCGCGCCAATGCCTCGGCCGCCCACGAACCCACGCCCCCTATCCCGACCACCACCACGTGGGCAGCAAAAATGCGCTGCGCCCCAGCGGCACCGTAGAGGCGACGCAAGGCGCCAAAACGGCGCTCGAAGCCCTCGAAAGGCTCAGCCACCGCAGACTGCTCGGGGGTCACAGGCTCGATGACTGCAGGCTCGGGGGCATGCGGCGCGGCCTCAGCCACGTTCGAGCAGCCAGATTTGGAAACGCAGCCCGCCTACCGCCCCCAAGCCGATGCCCGCTACGGCGATCAGGCTGCCCAAGCTCAGGGTCGAGAGGCCCGAGAGGCCCTGCCCGATGGTGCAGCCCATGGCCGTGACGCCACCGACGCCCATGCACACGGCGCCGATCAGGTGCAAGGTGGTGTCCTGGGTGCTGCGAAAGCCTTCCCAGTGAAAGCTGCGGCTCAGCAGCGCATAAGCCAAGGAACCCAGCACCACCCCCAGCACCGACACCACCCCGACGGTCAAGACCATGGCGGCATCGCTAAAAAAAATCAGCCACCTCAGCGCGTAGGCCATGGGTGCGGTGAAGGTGAGCGACTCCATGACGCCGGTGTCGGTGGTGAGAAACACCGCTTCCAGGGTCTCGGGGTGCTCGGGGACGAAGGCCAACACGCCCGTGACCCACCACAGCGCCACCACCGTGGCCCCGATGCCGATTCCGGCCAAGCAGTTGTCAAACGAGGAACGAAAATCGCGGCTGGCCAGCGCCCAAACGATCAGGGCCACGCCGACCAGCCCCGCCAGCCACAGCGCCGCACCCGGCGCGTCCCACAGCCCCGCCAGCCACAGCGGCAAGGCGCTGCTGCCATCCAGATGCAGCGCCACCTGATCGATGGTTTGGTGGCGCAGCACTGCAGTGACACCACTCAGGGTGGCGTAGGCCGCCAAACCCATGACGAAGAAAACCACCAGCGATTTGAGGTTGCCGGCGCCGATGCGCACCAGCGTTTTGCTGCCGCAGCCCGATGCCAGCACCATGCCAAAACCAAACAAGGCCCCGCCCACCAAGGCCGACAGCCACAGCACCCGACCGCCGCTGTAGATGGTTTGCAATGGATCGATCCAGCCCAGTGCCGCCATGCCATAAAAGCCGAGCATGGCGACGCCGGCTGCCATGCCCCACATGCGCAGGCGCGTCCAGTCGCCCATGTTGACAACGTCGCTGATGGCCCCCATGGTGCAAAAATGGGTGCGCTGGGCCACCACGCCAAACACGAAAGCGACCGCAAAGGCGGCCCACAGCACAAGGCTGGCTTGCGCTTGGATATCAGACATTTCCATGGCGAGCGATTGTAGTGGCCCCAGCATTTGCCTGCCTATTTATGGCCGCTAACCGGGCTCAAGCTGCAGCGCAAGCCATGAACTACACGGCAGGCGCGTAAAGCAAGCCGGCTCAGCCTCTCAGCGCAGCCGCGCCAGCCGCTCACGCGCCACGGCGGCGGCTTCGGTAGTGGGGTGCGATTGGATGAGCTCTTGCAAGGCGGCGCGGGCGGCGCGGTTGTCGCGCTGGGCGATGTGGGCGTTGGCGATGCCGAGCAAGGCGTCGGGCACCCGCGGGTGGCGCGGGGAAGCGGCGATCATGCGCCTGAAGGTTTCGACGGCTGCGGCGTGCTGGCGCGCCGCATACTGCGCGTTGCCCTGCCAGTACAAGGCCGGCACCACGTAGCCGCTGCGCGGAAACTGCGCGATCACCTCGCCAAACAGGCGCGCTGCGCGCTCGAAGTCGGAGGCGCGCAACACCACCATGGCGGCATCGAAAGCCTGCACCTCTTCGGGCCGGGTCTGAAACTCCACCCCCTCAACCGTGACGGTGATCGGCTCCAACGGGCGCAGGCGCTGGTCGAGCTGTGCCTGCCAGTCGCGCTGCAGATCGCGCTGCTGGCGCTGCAACTCGGCCACCAAGTGCGCCAGACGTTCGTTGTGGCCCCGCAGTTCGGCCAATTCGCGGCGCAAGGCGTCGTTTTGCGTCCCGATTTCAACCAGATTGCGGCGCAGGCCCAACAGTTCTTCGTCGAGGCGCTTGGTGAGTTCGGCTTGCTGTTGCTGCTGGGCTTGGTTGGCTTGCTCGGCCGTCACCCGGTTGGCCTCTACGCGCTCGCGCAGCTCGATGATCGCGCGCCGAGCTTGGTCGTCGCCGCCAAACAGCTGCGCTTGTGCCGGCAAGGCCGCAGCCAGCAGCGCCAGCAGCAGCCCATACGCTGCCAAACGGGGGGCGGCGAAAGCAAAACGGGTAGGCATTTCAGCGGTACACCAGTTCGACGCGGCGGTTCTGGCTGTGCGCGGCTTCGTCGGAGCCGGCGCTGGCCGGTTTTTCCTCGCCAAAGCTGACCGCCTCCATCTGCGCGTCTTGCACGCCCATCAGGGCCAGCGAGCGGCGCACCGCTTCGGCGCGCTTTTGGCCCAGCGCGAGGTTGTATTCGCGGCCGCCGCGCTCGTCGGTGTGGCCCTCGAGCGCCACGCGGCGCTGGCGGTCGGCCGCCAGAAAGCGCGCGTGCCCTTCGAGCAAGGGAATGAATTCGGCGCGCACGGTGTATTGGTCGAAATCAAAAAACACCAAGCGCGCCAAGTGTGCCGGCGGCTGCCCAATGGCGGTGGTGCCAGCCTGCACCGGGGCCACGGCGCGCTGATCCACCGCTGCCGCTCCAGCCGGCGCGGCCGGTGCAACCCCGATTTGCTGCACCGGCACGGCGGTGCGGTCTTGCACCGGCACGTCTTCGGCCAAATTGACGTTGGAACCGCAGGCGGCCAAAAGCAGGGCCGCACACAGCACGGCGGCGGCTTGGAGCGGGCGCGTGAGCGACCGGGGGCGCAAGCTGGCGCGCTTGCCACCGGTGTCAAAAAGATTGCCGAAATGGGTACCAAAGAGTGATTGCATGATGGTCATGAATAGGAAAATGGATGGATTCGAAGCCTTCAGAGGCTGAGAGGCAATTGGGCGTGACCGAAAGGGCGCACCAAAGCGCCGCCGGCAAGGCGCAAAGCACAGCCGTAGCCCGAGCTACGGCGCGCATTTGCAACGCCGCAGGCGGTGTTTTGGAGCGTCAAGGCGGGCATGACTGATTGCCTTTCAGCCTCTTAGCGCTGAAACGGCCCCCAATCGGGCTCGCGGATACCACCCGGCGCGCTGGCCAGCCGGGTTTTGATGCGGCCATCGAGCGAGGTGGTCATCAACACTTCACGGCCTTGGGCTTGGGTGGCGTACATGATCAGGCGGCTGTTGGGTGCAAAACTGGGGCTTTCATCGGCGCTGGTGTCGGTCAAGGGCGTGATGCGGCCGTTGGCCAGTTCCATCACGCAAACCCGGAACGCGCCGTTGATGCGCGAGACGTAGGCCAACCAGCGGCCGTCGGGGCTGACGGCCGGCGAGATGTTGTAGTTGCCCTCGAAGGTGACGCGGGCCACGTCGGCACCCGCCGGCGTCATGCGGTAGATCTGCGGCGAGCCGCCGCGGTCGCTGACGAAATACACCAAGCGCCCGTCGGGGGTGAAGGCCGGTTCGGTTTCGATGCCGCTGGTTTGGGTGATGCGCTGCGGCTGTCCGCCACCGGCGGCGTCGATGGCAAAAATCTGCGACGAACCGCCAAAGGTGAGCGTGGCCAGCAGCCGCCGGCCATCGGGTGACCACGCCGGGGCGCTGTTGGAGCCGCGAAAACCGGCCAGCAAGCGGCGGCGCCCAGTGGCCACTTCGTGGGTGTAGATGACCGGCCGACGGGCCTCGAACGACACGTAAGCCAGCTGTTGCCCATTGGGCGACCAAGCCGGCGAGATGATCGGCTCGGCGCTGGCCAAGGCGGTTTGGGCGTTTTCGCCGTCGGCATCGGCCACCCACAGGTTGTGGCGCTCGCCGTGGCGCGAGATGTAGGCGATGCGGGTGGCAAAAACACCCGGGTCGCCGGTCAGGCGCTCATAGACGAAATCGGACAGGCGGTGCGCCGCCAGCCGCAGGTCGCTGGCGGGCACGGGGAAGCTCAAGCCCCCGAGGTCTTGCGCCCGCACCACGTCCCAGAGCCTAAAGCGCACATCGAAGCGCCCATCAGCCAAGCGGTTCACGCTGCCGGTGATGAGCGCATCGACACCGGCGGCGCGCCAAGGGGCCAGGTCGGGCCGGGCGGTTTCGTCGAGGATGGCGCTGCCCCCGGGCAGGGCACGCAACTGGCCGCTGCGCTCGAGGTTGGCGCGCACGATCGCCGGCACATCTTGCGGCAGCCCGGTGGCCAGCCGAAACGGGGCGATGGCAAAAGGGATCTGCTGCAAGCCGACCCCGGTGACCTCGACCCGGAACTGCGCCTGCGCCGGCCCCACCGCACCCAAGGCCAAGCCCGCCCCGCCCAGCGCCGCCAAGGCATGGAAGCGGCGCCGACTCAGGCCGGCGGGTGGGGGAAAAGGCGTTTGCAAGGGTGACTGGTGCATGAATCAAGAAACAAAAACAGTGGAAAGCGGCAGGGCTAGGCTGGCAAGCTGCCAGCGCCCCAACCACCGGCGCAACAGACCGATAATAGCGGAAGCGCTGCGCTTCGTACCTGCTGGGTGAGGCCGCAAGCCCCTAAAGTTCCCCTGCTCGCCCCGCAGCCGGCGCGCCGCAGGCCACGCCACGGCAGCGCTTGCTGCCCGCCGTTTTTACACGCTCCGATCTTGCACGACCGCCCTGCCCCTGCCCACGAGGCCGCCCACACCGCCCCGACCGATGCCCGCTCCCTAGGCCAACGCCTGCTGCGGGTCTGGCCCTATTTCCGCTCGCACAAGGGTGCGCTGGGGCTGGCTTTTCTGGGCGCGCTCATCGCCGCGCTCACCGAGCCCGCGATCCCGGCGCTGCTGCAAATCCTGCTCGACGAAGGCTTTGTGGCCGGCAGCTTTCCGCTCTGGCTGGTGCCGGTGGCGCTGATGGGGCTGTTTGCCGTGCGCGGCTTGGCCACCTTTGCCGCCAAGTACGCGCTCAGCTACGTGGCGGCCGGGGCCATGGTGCAACTGCGCCGCGCCATGTTCGAGCGCCTCAACGACGCCGAGCTGACGCTGTTTGGCGAGCAAAGCGCCAGCAAGCTCTCCAACACCCTGGTCTATGAGGTGCAGACCGGGGCCCACATGCTGGTCAACAGCGTGCTGACGCTGGTGCGCGATGTGCTCACCGTGATCGCACTGCTGGCCTATCTGCTGTTTTTGAACTGGCAGCTGACCCTTATCGTGCTGGCGCTGTTTCCGCCGCTGGCTTGGGTGATGCGGGTGCTCTCCAAGCGCCTGTACCGCCTGACGCGCAGCAGCCAACTGGCCACCGACGAGCTGGCCTACGTGGTGGAAGAAAACGCGCTGGCGCACCGCGTGGTGCGGCTGCACGGGGCCCAGGCGCAGCAGACGCAGCGCTTTGACCGACTCAACTTGGTGCTGCGCCGGCTGGCGCTCAAGGCCACCGTGGCCGGGGCCGCCGTGGCCCCGCTGACGCAGATGCTGGCCGCCGCCGCGCTCTCTACGGTGATCATGATTGCGCTCTGGCAAAGTGCGACCAGCGGCGTGACGGTGGGCAGCTTCGTCGGCTTTGTCACCGCCATGCTGATGCTCATCAGCCCGATCCGCCAACTGGCCGACCTCGTGACCCCGATCACGCGCGGGCTGGCAGCACTCGAGCGCGCGCTGGAGCTGATCGAGCACACCCCGGTGCAGCGCGGCGGCACGCACCGCACCGACCGCGCCGTCGGGCGCTTGAGCCTAGAGCAGGTCTGGGTGCAGTACGGCAGCAAAGACGACGCGGCGCTGCGCGGCATCAACCTCGAGGTGGCGGCTGGCGAGGTGGTGGCGCTGGTCGGCCCCTCGGGCTCGGGCAAAACCACCTTGGCCAACTTGCTGCCGCGTTTTGTCGAGGTCAGCGCCGGCACGCTGCGGCTCGATGCCGTGGCCCTGCCCGACTGGGATCTGGCCAGCCTGCGGCGCCAGTACGCCATGGTCAGCCAAGACGTGGTGATGTTCAACGACACCCTGGCGGCCAACGTGGCCCTAGGCGCCGAGTTCGACGAGGAACGGGTGCGCCAAGCGCTGGAATCGGCCAACTTGGGCGAGCTGCTGCAGACCCTGCCGCAGGGCATGCACACCCCGGTGGGGCACAACGCCACCGAGCTCTCGGGCGGCCAGCGCCAGCGACTGGCGATTGCGCGTGCGATCTACAAAGACGCACCGATCCTGATTCTGGACGAAGCCACTTCGGCGCTGGACAACGAATCCGAGCGCTTGGTGCAAGAGGCGCTGCAGCGGCTGATGCGCGGGCGCACGACGCTGGTGATCGCGCACCGGCTCTCGACCATCGAACACGCCGACCGCGTGCTGGTGCTGGCGCAGGGCCAGATCGTCGAGCAGGGCCGCCACGAGGCGCTGCTGGCGGCCAACGGCGTGTATGCGCGGCTGCACGCGCTCAGCTTGGGGGGCAAGTGGACGGAATGAAGCGCCCACCCACGGGCGCTACAGCAGCACGATGTCGTACTGGTCGGGGCGCAGCGCGGCCTCGCTTTGCAGCGAAATCGGCTTGCCGATGAACTCGCTCAGTCCCGCTAGGTGCGCACTTTCTTCGTCGAGCAAGAGCTCGATCACCGGCGCCGCCGCCACGATGCGAAACTCGCGCGGGCTGAAGGCGCGCGCCTCGCGCAAAATCTCGCGCAGGATGTCGTAGCAGACGCTGCGCGCGGTTTTGACGCGCCCGCTGCCGCCGCAAGTCGGGCAGCTTTCGCTCAGCATCTGCGCCAGCGACTCGCGGTTGCGCTTGCGCGTCATCTCGAGCAGCCCGAGCTGCGAAAACGCGCCGGTGCTGGTCTTGACGCGGTCGCGCGCCAGTTGCTTGCGCAGCTCGGCCAACACCGCCTCGCGGTGCGCCTCGCGCAGCATGTCGATGAAATCGACGATCACGATCCCGCCCAGGTTGCGCAACCGCAACTGGCGCGCAATCGCCTGCGTCGCCTCGAGGTTGGTGCGGAAAACGGTGTCGTCGAAGTTGCGCGCCCCGACAAAGCCGCCGGTGTTGACGTCGATCGTGGTCAGCGCCTCAGTCTGGTCGATCACTAGGTAGCCGCCCGATTTGAGCTCGACCCGGCGCCCGAGCGCGCGCGCGATTTCTTCGTCGATCTGGTACAGATCAAAGATCGGGCGCTCGCCGCGGTAGTGGCCAATGCGCTCGAGCATGGCGGGCATGTAGGCGCGGGCAAACTGCTGCAATTGGGCAAACTGCTCGAGTGAATCGACCTGTATCGATTGCGTCTCGGCGCTGGCGAGATCGCGCAGCACGCGCTGCAACAGGCTCAAATCCTGCTGCAACAGGCTGGGGGCGGGCAAGCGCGCCGCCCCCGCCTTGATGTGGGCCCAGATTTTGCGCAGGTAGGCCACGTCTTCGGCCAGCTCTGCGTCGCTGGCGTCTTCGGCGTTGGTGCGCAAAATGAAGCCGCCGCCCTCGCCCGCCGTGAGCGCTTGTAGACGCTGGCGCAGGGCCTCGCGCTGCGCGGGCGGGATTTTCTGCGACACGCCTAGGTGCTGATCCTGCGGCAAAAACACCAGTTGCCGGCCGGCGATGCTGATCTGCGCCGTCAGGCGCGCGCCCTTGGAGCCGATCGGGTCTTTGAGCACCTGCACCAGCAGCGCCTGGCCCTCGAACAGCTGGCGCTCGATGGGCAAGGCGCCGCTGGTCTCGGTGGGCGCTGCGGCTTGCTCGGCGGCCTCTGCGGGTTCGGGTGTGGCTGGTGTGGCCTCCGCGGTTGGCACCGCCGGCGCGGCTGCAGCAGCTGGCGCGGGCGGGCGTTCTTTGCCCAGATGGCGGGCGCTGATGTTGGGCAGCAGGTCGGCCACGTGCAAAAAGGCAGCGCGTTCGAGCCCGATGTCGATGAAGGCCGACTGCATGCCCGGCAGCACGCGCGCCACCTTGCCCAGATAGACGTTGCCCACCAAGCCGCGTTCGAGGGCGCGCTCGATGTGCACCTCTTGCACCGCGCCGTGCTCGACCACCGCCACCCGCGTCTCTTGCGGCGACCAGTTGATGAGGATGTCTTGGGTCATGGGGCCTTGGGGGAAATGGTGGGAGGGGGTTGGAGGGATTGGGGTTGGGCGGGCTGGCGCAGAGGCTGGCAACAGTTTAGGGCCGCTGCACAGCAGGCTGGAGGCGGCCTAGGGCAGCGCCAGACCGGCGGCGCGCAGCAGCTGCGCCGTCTCAAAGGCTGGCAGGCCGACGATGCCGCTGTGGCTGCCGCTGATGCGCCGAATCCACTGGCTGGCGCGGCCCTGGATGGCGTAGGCCCCGGCCTTGCCCAGCGGCTCGCCGCTGGCGACGTAGCGCCCGATCTCGGCTGCGCTCCAAGGTGCAAACTCGACCGTGGAGCGGCTCAGGCCCTGCCAGACTTGGCCTTGGTGCGCCAGCGCCACGGCGGTGAGCACCCGGTGGCGCTGCCCGGCGAGGCGCTGCAGCATCTGCGCGGCCTCGGCAGCGTCGGCGGGTTTGCCGAAGATCTCGCGCCCGAGGGCGACCGTGGTGTCGGCGCACAACACCGGCCCCGGCGGCCAGCCCCGGCGCTGCAGCCGCTGCAGCGCCGCTTGCAGCTTGAGCCGGGTCACGCGCTGCACGTAGCGCGCCGGCGCCTCGTGCGGCTGCACGGCCTCTAGGGCCTCGAGGGCGTGCAGTTCTGCTTCGGTGTCGGGCAGCAGCAGCTCGGCGCGCCAGCCCCACTGCGCCAGCAGCTCGCGCCGGCGCGGGCTTTGTGAAGCCAGATACAGCCAAGGGGCGGCAGCGTGGTCGGGCATCGGCGTTTACTCGCGGTGGTAGGGGTGCCCGGCGTTGAGCGACCAGGCCCGGTACAGTTGTTCGAGCAGCAGCACTCGCGCCAGCGCGTGCGGCAGGGTGAAATCGGACAGGCGCAGGCTCTGCTGCGCAGCGGCCTTCAGGGCCGGGTCTAGCCCGTCTGGCCCACCCATGAGCAGCGCCACGTCGGCGCCCTGCTGCTGCCACTGCTGCCACTGGCGCGCCAGCGCGACCGTGGTCAGGGCGCTGCCGCGCTCGTCGAGCAGCACCAGCCGCGCCCCTTTGGGCAGCGCCGCTTCGATGCGCGCGCGCTCGGCCGCCAGCAACTGCTCGACCGCCTTGTGGCCGCGTGGCTCGGCCTTGACCGTGCGCAGCTCGAAGCGCGCCTCGGGCGGCAGCCGTTTGGCAAAATCGTCGCAGGCGGCTTGCGCCCAATCGGACAGGCGCTGCCCGACGGCGACGAGCACCAGCTTCATGCCTTGGGCTGGGCGGGCTTGCGCGGCTTGGCCGCTTTGGCGGGTTTGGCCTTGGGCGCGTCCTCAGCCGCTTTGGCTTTGGCGGGCTTGGCTGCAGCCGCATCGCCAGCGGGCTTGACTTTGGCTGGCTTGGCCTTGGGCGCGTCCTCTGCGGCTTTGGCCTTGGCGGGCTTGGCGGCAGCCGAATCGCTCGCGCTGGGCTTGAGTTTGGCCTTGGGCGCGTCTCCTGCGGTCTGAAGCTTGGCAGGCTTAGCGGGCTTAGCCGATTTGGCCTTGGGCTGGTCAGCGGCGGGTTTGTCCTTGGCGGCGGCTGCGCTGCGGCCAGCGCCGCTCGCTTTGGCCTTTGAGGCCTTGGGATCGGCCATGGCAGCGGGTCGGGCCGCCGGCGCCGGGGCGCCAAACTTTAGGCGCACCGGCTTGCTGCCCCAGATTTCTTCCAGCCGGTAGTACTGGCGGATGCTGGGCTGCATCACGTGCACCACCACCGCGCCGCAGTCCACGACGATCCACTCGCCGTTTTCTTCGCCCTCCACGCGCGGTTTGTCAAAGCCGGCCTCGCGCACGGCGTCGCAGACGCTGGCCGCCAGCGCCTTGGTCTGCCGGTTGGAGGTGCCGCTGGCCACGATCACGCGCTCGAACAGCGCCGACAGCGCCTCGGTGTTGAACACCCGGATGTCTTGCGCCTTGACGTCCTCTAGGCCATCGACGGCGGCGCGCTGCAGCTTTTGGGTGGTGCGCTTGGCCGCGGTCTCGCTTTGCGGGCTGGCTGCTGGGGCGCCCAAGGCGGCCGGGTTGGGGGAAGCGGCTGCAGCCGCCAAGGGGCCGAGGCTTTTGGGGCCAGTGGGCTGGGGGCTGGGGGCGCTGCGGGTTGGGCTGCTCATTCTGGCTGTAGGTAAAGGTGATGATCGGAAATATACCGCGCCACGGCGGCCGGCACCAGCAGCTCGAGCGCGGGTGCCGCTTGGTGGGGCGGGTGCAATGGGCCGGGGTTGGCCGGTGGGTTGGGAGCGTCCATGCCGCCTTGGGGGACGCCAACGCCGCTCGAGCCATTCGAGCGCTGCACGCGCGCGCGCACCGCCGTAGCGCTGATTGGGTGCAGCGGCATGTGCAGGCGCTCGAAAGGCAGATCGACGCCGCTCAGGTCGGGCTCGGCCACCGGCCCGTCGGCCACCCTGCCGTCGGCGTGCAGGGGCCGATTGGCCACCGCCAGCGTGGCGTGGCGTAGCACCTCCTGCCAGCGCTGCCAGCTCTGGAAGGCGAGCAGCTGGTCGGCCCCCAGCACCAGAAACAGCTGCGCCCCCGGGTGTTCGGCGGCCAGCTCCTGCAAGGTGTCGGCGGTGTAGCTGGGGCCGGGGCGGCGGGTTTCGCGCGCGTCGATCTGCACGCGCTCGAGCCCATCAAAGGCCAGCCTGCACATCGCCAGCCGGTGCGGCGCGGGCGTGAGTGCGCGGCTTTTGTGCCAAGCGTGGCCGGTGGGCAAAATCAGCAGCGCGTCGAGCGCCAGCTGCGCCAGCGCCGTTTCGGCCAGCGCCCGGTGCGCCCAGTGCGGCGGATCGAAGGCGCCGCCAAACACGCCGATGCGCTGCGCGGCCGCGGGGGTGGCGCTCACAACCAGTCTCGCCGCGGCAAAAACTCGCTCGTCAGCCGGTGCTCGGGCGTGCCCACCGCCGGTTGTTCCTGGTAAGCCCAGCGCACCAGCGGCGGCATCGAGAGCAAAATGGATTCGCTGCGCCCGCCCGATTGCAGGCCAAAGTGGGTGCCCCGGTCCCACACCAGGTTGAATTCGACGTAGCGGCCGCGCCGGTAGAGCTGAAACTGGCGCTCGCGCTCGCCGTAGGGCGTGTCGCGGCGCCGCTGCACCAGCGGCAGGTAGGCGTGCAAGAAGGCGTCGCCCACCGCTTGGGTGAGCGCCAGCCCGCCCTCGAAGCCGAGTTCGGACAGGTCGTCGTAGAAGATGCCGCCGATGCCGCGCGCTTCGTTGCGGTGCTTGAGGAAAAAATAATCGTCGCACCAGGCTTTGAAGCGCGGGTATTTGTCGGCGCCAAAGGGGGCCAGGGCGGCGGCGCAGGTGCGGTGAAAGTGCTGCGCGTCGTCCTCGAAACCGTAATAGGGCGTGAGGTCCATGCCGCCGCCAAACCAGCTCACCGGCGCGCCGCCACCCGGGGTGAGCGCGGTGATCTGGCGCACATTCATGTGCACCGTGGGCACGTAGGGGTTGCGCGGATGAAACACCAGCGAGACCCCGAGCGCCTCGAACGGCGCCCCGGCCAGTTCGGGCCGGTGCTGGGTGGCCGAAGGCGGCAGGCGCTGGCCCTGCACGTGCGAAAAACCGCAACCGGCGCGCTCGAACACCTCGCCGCCCTCCAGAATCTGCGTCACGCCATTGCCTTGCAAGGGCTCGCCGGGAGCCTTTTCCCAGGCGTCGGAGACAAAGCTCTGGCCGTCGATCTCGGTGATGGCCGAGGTGATGCGCTGCTGCAAGCCCAGCAGGTAGTCGCGCATGGCGGCCGTGGGCGCGCCGCTCATGCGGGCAAGGCCCTAAAGCCGATGTCGTGTCGGTATTGCATGCCAGGGTAGTGTACGCCCTGCACCAGTTGGTAGGCGCGGCGTTGCGCTTGCGCCACGTCAGCGCCCAGGGCGGTGGCGCAGAGCACGCGCCCGCCGGCGGTGCACAGCCGCCCCTGCTGCAAGGCCGTGCCGGCGTGGAACAGCACCGCATCGGGGCTATCAGGGGCGGTGAGTGTGATGGCGTCGCCCGTGCGCGGCTGCTGGGGGTAGCCGTGCGCGGCCAGCACCACACCCAGGGCCACGCGCTCATCCCATTGCAGCTCGATCTCGTGCAGGCGCTGCTCGGTGGCCGCCAGCAACACCGCGGCCAGATCGCTTTGCAGGCGCAGCAGGATCGGTTGCGTCTCGGGGTCGCCCAAGCGGCAGTTGAACTCGAGCGTGCGCACGCTGCCGTCGGGGCCGATCATCAGCCCGGCGTAGAGGAAGCCGGTGTAGGGGATGCCGTCGGCCGCCATGCCGCGCAGCGTCGGCAAAATCACCTCGTCGAGCGCGCGCTGGTGCACCTCGGGCGTGACTACGGGAGCCGGCGAATAGGCCCCCATGCCGCCGGTGTTGGGGCCTTGGTCGGCGTCGAGCAGGCGCTTGTGGTCTTGGCTGCTGGCCAGCGCCAGCGCTTGCACGCCGTCGCAGAGCACGATGAAGCTGGCTTCTTCGCCCTGCAAAAAGGCTTCGATCACCACCCGCGCCCCGCCGGCGTTGTGGGCCAGCCCCGGCGCTTGGCCTTGCAGCATGAAGTCGATGGCGGCGTGCGCCTCGGCCAGCGTTTGCGCCACCACCACACCCTTGCCAGCGGCCAAGCCGTCGGCCTTGACGACGATCGGCGCGCCCATTTGCTCCACGTAGGCGTGGGCGGCGGGCGCGTCGGCAAAGACCTGGTAGGCCGCTGTCGGGATGCCGTGGCGCTGCATGAAGGCCTTGGAAAAAGCCTTGGAGCTCTCGAGCTGCGCCGCCGCCTGCGTGGGGCCAAAGATGCGCAAGCCCTGGGCGCGAAAGACATCGACGATGCCCGCCGCCAGCGGCCCCTCGGGGCCCACCACGGTCAGGGCGATGCCCTGCTGCTGCGCCCAGCGCGCGAGCTCGGTCGGGTCGCTGATCGGCACGTTTTGCAACGCTGGGTCGAGCGCGGTGCCGCCGTTGCCCGGCGCCACGTAAACCTGCGCCACGCGCGGCGACTGCTTGAGCTTCCAGGCCAGCGCGTGTTCGCGCCCGCCACCGCCGACCACCAGCACCTTGAGTTCTGCGTTCATGGGTTGAGTTCTGCGTTGTGATAGACGTTTTGCACGTCGTCGAGGTCTTCGAGGGCGTCGAGCAGTTTTTGCATGCGCAGCGCCTCGTCGCCGCTCAAGGCCACCGGGTTGTCGGCGCGCAGCGTCACTTCGGCCAGTTCGGGGCGCAGGCCCGCGCCTTGCAGCGCCTGCTGCACGGCCTCGAAATCGGCCACCGCCGTGAGCACCTCGAAGGCGCCGTCGTCGCTGCCGAGCACGTCTTCGGCCCCGGCCTCCAGCGCCACCTCGAACAGCCGCTCTTCGGGCACGCCGGGGGCGAAGATGAACTGGCCGCAGTGCTTGAATTGGAACGCCACTGAGCCTTCGGTGCCCAGGTTGCCGCCGTGCTTGCTAAAGGCGTGGCGCACTTCGGCCACCGTGCGCACGCGGTTGTCGGTCATGGTTTCGACGATCACGGCCGCACCGGCGATGCCGTAGCCCTCGTAACGGATCTCCTCGTACTGCACGCCTTCGAGGTTGCCCGTGGCTTTGTCGATGTTGCGCTTGATGGTGTCGGCCGGCATGTTGGCCGCCTTGGCCTTGTCAATCGCCAGCCGCAGGCGCGGGTTGGCCGCCGCGTCGCCGCCGCCTTGACGCGCCGCCACCATGATTTCGCGGATCACGCGGGTCCAGACCCGGCCGCGTTTTTCATCCTGACGCCCCTTGCGGTGCTGGATGTTGGCCCATTTGGAATGCCCTGCCATGGGTGTCAGATGCCTCGCAGTTGGTTGATCGGTTCGCCACGCGTGCCCACGCACGTCGCGCAGGCGCAAGGGAAAAACCCTCGATTGTACTTCCCTGGGCCCATCTGGCGCGCTGCACCGACGCCATGAGGCTTGGCAGCATGGCCATGCCTGAGCAGAGCAACTCAGAACAGATGCATCGAAAGACCGTAAGCCAAGGCACCGAACAGAGTCGGCCAAGCGATCCCGCCCAGCCGCCACTTGGCAGCAAACACGGCCAATACACCGATCAGCGCTGGCAACCACGCGTTAAGTTGCCATTCCAACTCCAGCAACGATCCCAAAGCAAGCACCAGCATAGCGCAAATGGCTGCCGGACCGATGCCATTGAGTATCGACTTTACTCCCGTGGTCGGCGCCGACGCTGCGTTGCGCCAGACCAGCATCGGCAGCCAGCGCAATAAAAAAGTCACCAGTGCAGCCGCCAGCACCGTGAACGCTTCGATCAAAGTCATGACACCCCCCGTCGGTAACCCAGCGCAGCGCCCGCGACCATGCCCAGTAGCAGCGCCAGATAAGCCGGCATAAATGGCAGTGCCGCCGTCGTCGTGAGGGCCGCCCCCAAAAGCACCAGCCACCGGGTCTGCGCAGCAATTTCAAGCAACAAGGCCAAAAACAGCGCCGGCAATACAAATGACATGGCATCGCTCCAAAAAGCTGATTGCGCGCTCAGTTGCCGACCGAACATGGCGCCCAATGCCGTACCCAAGACCCAAATCGAGTAAGCCCCCACCTGCAATCCAACATACCAGCCTTCGCGATCGGCCAGCGGGATTTGCCCCAGCTTGCCAGAGGCGGTGGCAAACACTTCATCGGTGAGCCCAAAGGCCAGCAACGGTGTAGGCCAACTGGGCCGGCCAGACCCGAGTTTGGCCAACAGGGCGGGGCCGTAGAAAAGATGACGCACATTCATCAGCAACACGGTAACCACCACAGCCATCATACCGGTGCCAGTGGCCATCAAAGCAAGCATCACAAACTGGCTGGCACCGGCAAACACCAGCGCCGACAGCAACACCGCAGCAGCGGGCGAAAACCCAGCCTCGAGCGCAGCCAGGCCAAATGAAAAAGCAATCGGGAGATAAGCGGCACCAATCGAAAGACTGTCCGTCAAACCTTTGACTATCTGCTGCATGCCCCCCCCGCTAGCGAAACATCGGTTTGCGAAGGGTAAACACATAGGTCCCACCGCCCCATTCATCCGATCCACTGGTCGCAAATATTCTGCGCTTGCGCACCAGTTCTAGGCCGGCCAGAGCAGCCAATTCGACGAAGCGTCGCGGGTGTGTTTTGCGCTCGACTTCGTAATCAAAACCAGCCACCATAGCTTGCAATTCCAACCAGAAAAAATTGATATAAGCGTCTATCTGACTCCCATCAAACTGACCCAATCCGGCATGCTTGATTTGCGCAAAAATCTCCCGGCAGCGGTTAATGGCTGCCACTGCGTGACCCGACTCGATATCAACGAGCGCCAAAGCAAGTGCCTGGCGCAAGGCAAAATACGCCCCCCCGGCTCGACCCAGGTCTGTGAATTCCTGACATTTTTCGATCCAAGCCATGGCCCACAGGATGTAGGCAGCGTGGTGCTGGAGTAAAGCCAGACTGCGCGCTTGCGCCGAGTCAAACTCAGGGATGAATTCGTCGGCTACGATCAATAGCCCACCTGGCTGCAGCAGCCGCACAGCCTGTTGCAACATAAAGGCAGTGTTAAAATGGTGCGAGGCACCGGTTGACGTAATCAACGGCGTTGCGTTGTCTTTGCTGTCAAACTCGAGGAATCCGGTCTGCTGCGCCCGCACGGCCTCTAGCCCACAGATATTGCGCTGCAGACAAATAAAAGCCATGGGATCGGGCTCTAACGCGACAAAGTGCAGGTCGGGCAACAATTCATGCAGCATCAGAATGGGCGCTCCGGGGCCCGATCCGACATCGATCACCTCATTCAAGCCCACATCTGGTGCGTACCGTTGAATATCTTCTGCGACTGCAACGGCTTGCCTAGCATAAGCCGGATGGATTAATTCGAATGCATCATAGCCAACCACGTCTATTCTTTCGGAAAAAGATGTGGATTCATTGCCAGCATGAACCTGGTCAACTATTTTCGCCACCCGCTCGAGCCGTCCTGGAAGCACCAGCGCACCGCGCTGCAACAGCACTTCAGCAGCCAACGGCCCCAGTATCCATGAACGGCCTGCTGCTGCAGCTCTGGCATCCGTCAACTGAGCCATCGTCAACTTCAAACCGGGCCACTGAGCCTGACAGGACAGGGTACGTGCTGACCTCAGGGTCGCCGTCACCGAGCAAGAAGACACTGGTTCGGCAGCCCAATCTGCAGCCGTGAAGCGCAACGGCAACAACAACAGAAACGGGCCTTGCTGATCGGCATCAGCAAAACAGAATAACGGCCAACAAAAAGTGGGGTCGCGCAGCACCGGCAAACGCGTGCAAAGTTCGCTGACCGCTGCCTGCGCTGCCTGCCCGCAGGCGAAAAACCGGATCGCACGCGCGCCCACTCCGTTTGACACTTCGATCAGGAGGCGGTCCACGAGCGAACGCAATCCATCCCATCCCTTGTCTGTTGTCGGCCATGGGACGTGTATTTCGGCTTGATCGCCCAGGCCATGCCCGCTGGGGTACTCGATCAACACCATGGCTTTGGTCTGCGCCTCAACCGCTCTGTACACATGCGGCACGTCGGCTGCAAACTCGTGGGTTTGACCGGCCCGAACAAGGGCCGGGCTTTGCACGGGGCCCACCAGCAAGGCACCGCCAAGCACCGTCACACGCTCCCTTACTCCCTTGGGATGCGGTGCCGACTCTTGTAAACTGCCCAACTTTAGTTCTACGCAGTACAACTCCAACCTTGGGGCCGACTCACTTTGTTCAATAAATCGAACAGCAACCCCATCAGCTTCGAACTCGGTTGTGGACGCAAAACCTGTCGCACCCACCGTTCCAAGCAACTCCCCAAATGAAACCTCAAGGGCATTGGCGATAGCCCACAGCGTGGCCACTGTAGGATTGCCTGCTGCTGACTCAAGGCCAGAAAGAGTGGACTTGGCAACGCCTGAGCGCTCCGCCAAACCGGTCAAGGTCAAGCCCCGGCGCTCCCTGGCTGCGCGCAAGTTGCGTGCCAAATCCGAGTTGTCCGTGTTGTCCGTGTTGCTTGCCATGGTGCAGTTCCATATAATGAACTACTATAGTTTATATAGAACACCGCCTCGCGTCAAGCTCTGTGCATCACTGATCCATTTTCATGCCAACTACGCCACGCCTTCGGCTAGGCCAAGCGCGTAGTCGTGCAGCTCGCCCAAAATGGCTTCGGCGCGTTCGTCGCCGCGCTCGCCGGCCTGCTCGGCCAGCTCGTCGATGCGCGCCATCTGCCGCTCCAGCGTCAGCGCCCCGCCTAGGCCATGCAGCAGCCGCGCCTGGCAGTGGGCGCGCCAGCGCGCTTGCTCGTCGGCACTGAGCAGCTCGGGGAAACTGCGCGCCCGGTAGCGCCACACCAGCTCGCTCAAGCGCGGGTCCTCGAACTGGGTGCGCGTCCACGCCGGGTCGTCGGCTGGGCGCTGGCGCAACTCCAGCAGGCGCAGGCGGTCGGCGTCGCCCACGAAGCCGCCGTACAAATCCTGCTCGGGGTCGGGATGGGCGGCCCTGGCTTGCGCGGCCTGCTGTGCAGCTTGAGCGGCACCGTCGCGCTCATAGACCGCGCGCCAGAGCGCGCTCAAATCGGGCAGCAGCGCGGCGCGCTCGGCGTGGCGCAGCCCTTGCTCCAGATCGATGCCCCAGCGCTGCGCCAGCTCGGGGCGCAGGGTTTTGAGGTTTCCCACCACCATGGGCGATTTGTTCAGGTGCACGCTCTTGAGCGGCAGGCGCTTGACCCCCGCAGGCAGCTCCTCTTGGCGCACAAAGAGCCGCGCGCGCACCTCGGCGGCGTTGAGCGTGGCCAACTCGGCGGGGTCGTGGGCCAAGTCCCAGGCCAGCAGCTCGTTGCGGTTGCTGGGGTGGCTGGCCAGCGGCCACATCAACCCTAGGCAGCCGCGCTCGGGCGGGAAAAACCCCGACACGTGCAAAAAAGGCTGGGCCCGCTGCGGCGTGGTCGGCAGCCCCAGCTCGTGCGCCACCTGCTCTTTTTTGTGCAGACCCAAGGCAAAGTCGAACAAGCGCGGCTGGCGCTCGCGCAGCAGCCGCGCCAAGCCGAGCGTGGCATACACGTCCGACAGGGCATCGTGCGCCGCCCCGTGTTCGATGCCGTTGGCACGCGATAGGTCTTCGAGCTTGAAGCTGGGCCGGCCGTCGGCCTTGAGCGGCCACTGCAAGCCCTCGGGGCGCAGGGCGTAGCACAGGCGCAGCACGTCGAGCAGATCCCAACGGCCGCAGCCGTTTTTCCACTCGCGCGCGTAGGGGTCGAGCAGGTTGCGCCAGAGCATGAAGCGGGTGAATTCGTCGTCGAAGCGAATCGAGTTGAAGCCCACGCCCACGGTGCCGGGCTGCCCCAGCTCGGCCTCGATGCGCTGGGCGAACTCGTGCTCGGGCAGGCCGTGTTGCAGGCACTGCTGGGGCGTGATGCCGGTGATGAGGCAGCTCTCGGGGTCGGGCAGATAGTCGGGCGCCGGGCGGCAATAAAACATCAGCGGCGCGCCGATGGGGTTGAGCTCGGCATCGGTGCGCACGGCGCCAAACTGCGCCGGCCGGTCCAGCCGGGCCTTGGCGCCAAAGGTTTCGTAGTCGTGCCAAAGAAAGGTGTGTGGCTTCATGGGGTGCTATTAAAGCCCAAGTCGCGCGCTGCCCATGCTGGCACTGCAACCGCCAGCTCATCCCGAACCGACGCAGCGCCCCCTGACTGCGGGCCTTTTGCTGCAAGCCCGATGCGTTATGCTGGCAGGATTATGCTGCGCCCTGCCCCCTTGCCGCTGCCCTCTGCCCTGACATGAAACCCCCATTGCACCCTGCTGCTCCGGAGCAGCCCCCGCGAGCGCACCCCAACCGCAGGCTGGTGCTGCGCGGCGCATTGGCCGGCGTGGGTGCTTTGGGCGGCCTAGCGCTGAGCGGCTGCGCCGAGCCCCCGGCTGAAGCCGTGGCGCTGGGCTACGGCGGCGTGCTGTCGATGCGCCTGAGCCCCGACGGCGAGCAGGCCTTGGTTGGCTCGGTGCAGCAAGGCGCCGGGCTGTGGAACTGGCGCACCCAGCAGCGCCTGGCTAACTTGAGCCACGCCGAGCAAGAGCGGGCGCAGGTGTTTGCCAGTGCCTTTGCCCCCGACGGCACGCGCGGCGTAACGGCCGAGCGCCACAACCTGGTGCATTGGGATTTGACCACCGGCCGCGTGCTCGGCCACTGGAGCGCACAGGCCAGCGTGCGCAGTGTGGCGCTCTCCAACCAAGGCCGGCGCATTCTGGCTGGCCTGAACTCGCGCGAAGCCTGGCTGCTCGACGGCCTCAACGTGCGCCTGCCGCTGATCATCCCGCACGCCGAGGCGGTGCGCGCGGTGGACATCAGCGCCGACGCGGCCTTGGGCGCCACCGGCGCCGACGACGGCCTGCTGCGCGCCTGGGACTTGGAGCGGGGCGCGGCCTTCATCACCTGGAAGTTCGAGGCCCCGGTGACCACCGTAGCGCTCTCGCCCGACCGGCGGCTGCTGTTTGCAGGCCCGGCGCACGGCCAAGGGCGGATCTGGGACTTGGCCCAGGGCACGGTGCTGCACCCGAGTTTGGGCGGGGTGCGCGGGGGTTTTAGCCAAGCGCGGTTTTCGGCCGACGGCGCGCTGCTGCTCACCGCCGCCGCCAACGGCCAGATCACCCTGTGGACGGTGGCCAGCGGGCAGGCGCGGCAGAGTTGGCAACTGCCGCGCTCGCTCACCGACCGCACCGAGCGCTTGGGCGTGCTCGACATCGGCTTCGATGCGCAAACGCGACTAGTGCTGGTGGCCGTGACCAGCGGCCAAGTGCTGGTCTGGCGGCTGGGCTAAAACCCAGAGCACCAGCCCTCAGCCCTCAGCCCTCAGCCCTGCATCGGTCTTCAGTCGGCCGTGGCCTCTTCGGGCTCGGCCGGTTCGGCGCGGGCTTGGCGGTCTTTTTTGCTCAACGGCTGAATGTCGAGCTTGACTTCGGGCTTGTCTGGGTTGCTGGTGTCGATGTCCACCTCGAGCCGCCCGCCATCGGTCAGGCGGCCAAACAGCAGCTCGTCGGCCAGCGAGCGCCGGATGGTGTCTTGGATCAGGCGCTGCATCGGGCGCGCGCCCATCAGCGGGTCGAAGCCTTTGATGGCCAGGTGCTTGCGCAAGGCGTCGCTGAAGCTGACCTCGACCTTTTTCTCGGCCAGCTGCTGCTCGAGTTGCAGCAGGAATTTATCCACCACGCGCATGATGACCAGTTCATCGAGCGCCTTGAAGCCGACGATGGCGTCGAGCCGGTTGCGAAACTCGGGTGTGAACAGGCGCTTGATGTCGGCCATTTCGTCGCCGGCCTGGCGCACGTTGGTGAAACCGATGGCCGCCTTGTTCATGGTCTCGGCGCCGGCGTTGGTGGTCATGATCAGGATCACGTTGCGAAAATCCGCCTTGCGCCCGTTGTTGTCGGTCAGGGAGCCGTGGTCCATCACCTGCAGCAGCACGTTGAAAATGTCGGGGTGCGCTTTTTCGATCTCGTCGAGCAGCAGCACGCAGTGCGGTTTCTTGGTGATGGCCTCGGTGAGCAGGCCGCCTTGGTCAAAGCCCACGTAGCCGGGCGGCGCGCCGATCAGGCGGCTCACCGCGTGGCGCTCCATGTATTCGGACATATCAAAGCGCGCCAGCTCGATGCCCAAGATGAAGGCCAGTTGCTTGGCGGCCTCGGTCTTGCCGACGCCGGTGGGACCGCTGAACAAAAAGGCGCCGATCGGCTTGTCGGGCTTGCCCAGCCCCGAGCGCGCCATTTTCACGCTGGCCGCCAGCAGTTCGAGCGCCTTATCTTGCCCGAACACCACCGCCTTGAGGTCGCGCTCTAGGGTTTGCAGCTTGCTGCGGTCGTCGCTGCTGACGCTGGCGGGCGGAATGCGCGCGATCTTGGCAACGATTTCTTCGACCTCGGCCTTGCCGATGGTTTTCTTGCGCTTGGACGGGGTGAGGATGCGCTGCGCCGCGCCGGCCTCGTCGATGACGTCGATGGCTTTGTCGGGCAGGTGGCGGTCGTTGATGTACTTGGCCGACAGCTCGGCCGCCGCCTGCAACGCCGCCGCCGCATACTTAACGCTGTGGTGTTCCTCGAAGCGGCTTTTGAGGCCCTTGAGGATGTCGATGGTCTGCGCCACCGTGGGCTCGACCACGTCGATTTTCTGGAAGCGGCGGCTGAGCGCGGCGTCTTTCTCGAAAATGCCGCGGTACTCGGTGAAGGTGGTGGCGCCGATGCACTTGAGCACGCCGCTCGAGAGCGCCGGCTTGAGCAGGTTGGAGGCGTCGAGCGTGCCGCCCGAAGCCGCGCCGGCCCCGATCAGGGTGTGGATCTCGTCGATGAACAAAATCGCGTTGGGCTTGTCTTTGAGCGACTTGAGCACGCCCTTGAGGCGCTGCTCGAAATCGCCGCGGTACTTGGTGCCCGCCAGCAACGAACCCATGTCGAGCGCATAGACGGTGGCCTCGGCCAGCACCTCGGGCACTTCTTTTTGCACGATGCGCCAAGCCAAGCCCTCGGCGATCGCCGTTTTGCCCACGCCGGCCTCGCCCACCAGCAGCGGGTTGTTCTTGCGCCGGCGGCACAAAATCTGGATCACGCGCTCGACTTCGTAGTCGCGGCCGATGAGCGGGTCGATCTTGCCGTCGCGCGCCAGCACGTTGAGGTTTTGCGTGAACTGCTCGAGCGGCGAGGCCTTTTCGGGGGCTTTGCTCTCGCCGCTGGCTTCCTCGTTGTCGGCGGCGCCACCGCCCTCAGAGGGCTTGGCGGGCTCGGGCGGGTCGCTCTTTTTGATACCGTGGGCGATGTAGTTGACCACGTCGAGCCGGCTCACGCCCTGCTGGTGCAGGTAGTAAACGGCGTGCGAGTCTTTCTCGCCAAAGATCGCCACCAGCACGTTGGCGCCGGTGACTTCCTTCTTGCCGTTGCCGGTGCTCTGCACGTGCATGATGGCGCGCTGGATCACGCGCTGGAAGCCCAACGTGGGCTGGGTATCCACCTCGTCGGCCCCGGCCACCTGGGGCGTGTTGTCTTTGATGAAGTGCGACAAGGACTTGCGCAACTCATCAATTTTGGCCGAGCAGGCGCGCAGCACGTCGGCAGCGCTGGGGTTGTCGAGCAGGGCCAACAGCAGGTGCTCGACGGTGATGAATTCGTGGCGTTGCTGGCGCGCTTCCACGAAGGCCATGTGCAAGCTGACTTCGAGTTCCTGGGCGATCATGGTGCGTTTCCTTCAGTCTAGCCTGTAATTTACTGCGATTTGCGGCATCTGTGCGCAGCAATTGGGGCAAATCCGCCCTTATTCAATGGGTTCACTTACACATTGCAGCGGATGGCCATGGTGCGCCGCGGCTTGCAGCACCTGTTCGACCTTGGTCTGGGCCACGTCGCGCGTGAAGACGCCACACACCCCCCGCCCTTCGAGGTGGATTTTGAGCATGATCTGCGTCGCGTGCTCGCGGTCTTTGTTGAAAAACTCCTGCAGCACCTGCACCACGAACTCCATCGGCGTGAAGTCGTCGTTGAGCAGCAGCACCTGGTGCAGCTTGGGCGGGCGCACGCGCTGACGGCGGCGCTCCAACACCGCCACCGGGTCGCCAGTGGGCAGTTGCGGGCTCAGATCGGGTTGCTTGGGCATGGGGCCGATTTTAGCGAGCGCGCGGCGCAAATGAAAAACCCCCGCACCCTCACGGGTCGGGGGGAGGGTTGCCGGCCTGCGGGCCTGCAGATTACATGTGCTCGATCATCACTTGGCCAAAGCCCGAGCAGCTCACCTGCTCGGCGCCTTGCATCAGGCGCGCGAAGTCGTAGGTCACGCGCTTGGACTGAATGGCTTTTTCCATCGAGCTGATGATCAGGTCGGCGGCCTCGGTCCAGCCCATGTGGCGCAGCATCATCTCGGCCGAGAGGATTTCGGAGCCCGGGTTGACGTAGTCTTTGCCGGCGTACTTGGGTGCGGTGCCGTGCGTGGCCTCGAAGCAGGCCACCGAATCGCTCAGGTTGGCGCCGGGCGCGATGCCGATGCCGCCCACTTGGGCCGCGAGCGCGTCCGAGATGTAGTCGCCGTTGAGGTTGAGCGTGGCGATGACCGAGTACTCGGCCGGGCGCAGCAAAATCTGCTGCAAAAAGGCGTCGGCGATGCTGTCTTTGATGACGATGTCGCGCCCGGTTTTGGGATTTTTGAACTTGCACCATGGGCCGCCGTCGATCAGTTGCGCGCCGAACTCGCGCTGCGCTAGGCCATAGCTCCAGTCGCGGAAACCGCCTTCGGTGTACTTCATGATGTTGCCCTTGTGCACGATGGTCACGCTGGGCTTGTCGTTGTCGATGGCGTACTGGATGGCCTTGCGCATCAGGCGCTCGGTGCCTTCTTGGCTCACCGGCTTGATGCCGATGCCGGAGCTTTCGGGGAAGCGGATTTTGGTCACGCCCATCTCGTCTTGCAAGAACTTGATGAGTTTTTGCGCCTTGGCCGAACGCGCTTCGTACTCGATGCCGGCGTAGATGTCTTCCGAGTTTTCGCGGAAGATCACCATGTCGATTTTTTCGGGCTCTTTGACCGGCGAGGGCACGCCCTTGAAGTACTGCACCGGGCGCAGGCAGACGTAGAGGTCGAGCTCTTGGCGCAGCGCCACATTCAGGCTGCGGATGCCGCCGCCCACGGGCGTGGTCAGCGGGCCCTTGATCGAGACCACGTAGTCGCGCAGCACGGTCAGGGTTTCTTCGGGCAGCCAGACGTCGGGGCCATAGACCTGGGTCGATTTCTCGCCCGCATAGACTTCCATCCAGTGGATTTGGCGCTTGCCGGCGTAGGCTTTGGCCACGGCGGCGTCAACCACCTTGAGCATCACCGGCGTGATGTCGTAGCCGGTGCCGTCGCCTTCGATGTAGGGGATGATGACCTGGTCAGGGACGTTGAGCGAGTAGTCGGCGTTGACCGTGATGGGCTGACCCTGGGCGGGCACCTGGATGTGTTGGTACATGAAGCGATGACTCCGGGATGGGAAAAAAACAGGCGACGACCGGGTTGCTAAGCCCCGGGTGCGTGCCCTCTAAGGAAATAGTTGGCAAAATTGTAGCAACGAACCCTGCACCGACCTGACACGCCCATGAATGTCCGCAAATATCTTTGTTTTGCCGCCCGGCCCGCGCTGCGCCCAGGCGCCCTACTTGCGCTCGCTGGCGGGCCGCTGCGGCTGGATTCCGGTGCACTGGGGCGGCTGCGTTTGACGGTGCTGACGGCGCTGCTGGCCAGCGCGCTGCTGCTGTCCGTCGCCCCGGCTAAGGCCGGGCAGCCGCAGCTCGATCTGCCGCGCGTGCAGCTGCAAGCCGGCCTGCACCTGATCACGGCGCAGGTGGCGCGCACGCCCGAGCAGCTCAGCCTAGGCCTGATGTGGCGCCGCACCATGCCCGCCAACGAAGGCATGTGGTTTGTGTTCGACGCCCCCGCCACCCAGTGCTTTTGGATGAAAAACACCTTCCTGCCCTTGACGGCGGCCTTTGTGGCCGACGACGGCCGCATCGTCAACTTGGCCGACATGGAGCCGCTGTCGCAGCGCTCGCACTGCTCGGCCGAACCGGTGCGCTACGTACTCGAGATGCACCGGGGCTGGTTTGCCGAGCGCGGCATCGGCGCTGGCGTGCGGCTGCGCGGCGGGCCGTTTGTGGGCGCGCCCTCGGCTGCGCCCGCGCCTGCACCCTCGACCGCGCCCGCGCCGCGCTAGCGCCCAACCCGCAGCCCACGGAGCCTGTGCCCGGGCAAGCGGCTCGCAGCTTAGGCGCAGCTACTCATGCCGCAGGGCTTCGATCGGATTCAGCCGGGCTGCGCGCCGCGCTGGGAAAAAGCCAAAAAACACCCCGATGGCCGCCGAAAAGGCAAAAGCCAAGGCGTTGATGCCAGGGTCGAACACGAACGGCACGCCCATGAGCGCGGCCAAGCCCACGCTGGCCCCCAGCGCCAGCGCCATACCGATCAGCCCGCCGATGGCCGCCAGCACCACCGCTTCGATCAAGAACTGCAACAGCACCTCGCGCTCGCGCGCGCCGATGGCCAGGCGCAGCCCGATCTCACGCGTGCGCTCGGTCACGCTCACCAGCATGATGTTCATGATGCCGATGCCGCCCACCACCAGGCTGACTGCCGCCACCGCGCCCAGCAGCAGCGTCATGATGCGCGTGGTGCCCGAGAGCGTTTCGGCCAGTTGCCGGGTGTCGAGCACGTTGAAGTTGTCTTCGTCGGTAGGGCCTAGGTGGCGGCGCTCGCGCAGCAGCTGCACGATGCCGGAGCGAACCACGGCGGCGTCCATGCCGTCGAGCATCGAAACCTGCAAAATGCCGATGCGGGTGTGGCCCACGATGCGGCGCTGGAAGGTGTTGAGCGGCATATAGACCAAGTCGTCTTGGTCTTGGCCAAAGGCGCCCTGCCCCTTGGGCGCCAGCACCCCGACCACGGTGCACGGCATCTGGCGCACGCGCAGCAGCGCGCCCACGGCCGGGCTGGGGCCAAAGAGCTCGCGCCGCACGGTCTCGCCGATCAGGCACACCGCCGCCCCGGCGACCTGTTCCTCATCGGTGAAAGGCCGGCCGTCGGCAAGGCGCCAGTTGCCGGTGAGCAGCCAGTCGTTGCTGCTGCCGATCACCGTCGTGCCCCAGTTGCGCCCGCTGGCCACCACGGTGGACCCAGTGCGCGCTTCGGGGGCGGTGGCCAGCACGCCCGGTACCTGCTCAAAAATGGCTTGCGCGTCGGCGGCCACAAAGGCCGGGGCTGCGCCGGGGCCGCCGCCGGGCCCCATGCGCTGGCCCGGCCGCACCTGCAGCAAGTTGGTGCCCAAGCCCTGAATCTGGGTCTGGATCGCCAGCGTGGCGCCGTTGCCGACGGTGACCATGGTGATCACCGCCGCGACCCCGATCACGATCCCGAGCATGGTCAGGAACGAGCGCAGCAGGTTGCGCCGGATCGAGCGCAGCGCCAGCAGCAAAGCGTTGATCCACATGGCTCAGGCCCCCGCTGAATGCAGCGCCGCGCTGGCGGCCGGCGCTGGCGCAGTTACTTGTGGCGCCACGCCCGCCGGGGGGCTCAGGCTGTCGCTGGCCAGCAGGCCATCGACGAAACGCACCTGGCGGCCGGCGTAGGCGGCGATGTCGGCCTCGTGCGTGACCATGAGCACGGTCAGGCCACGGCTGCGGTTCAGGCCTTGGATCAGCTCCATGATCTCGTGCCCGCGCTGGCTGTCGAGGTTGCCGGTGGGCTCGTCGGCCAGCAGCACCTGCGGTTCGGTGACAATGGCGCGCGCGATCGCCACCCGTTGCTGCTGCCCGCCGGAGAGTTCGGCCGGGGTGTGGCGCTCCCACGGCCCCAGGCCCACGGCCTCGAGCGCGGCGCGGGCGGCGGCGTGGCGCTGGCGCGCTGGCAGGCCGCGGTAGATCAGTGGCAGCTCGACGTTTTCCAGCGCCGTGGTGCGCGCCAGCAAATAAAAGCCCTGGAACACAAAGCCAAAATACTGGCGCCGCAGCAGCGCCAGCGCGTCGCGCTCGAGGCCCTGCAGTGGCACGCCGCGAAAGCGGTACTCGCCGCTGGTGGGCCGGTCGAGGCAACCCAGCAGGTTCATGGCGGTCGATTTGCCGCTGCCGCTGGGCCCCATGATGGCCACGAACTGCCCGGCAGCAATCTCCAAGTCCACGCCCTTGAGCGCGGCAAAGGCGGTGGCGCCGTGGCCATAGACCTTGGTCACGCCGCGCAGCTGGATCAGGGGCGCAGTCACGGTGCCTGCCCCGCCCGGCGCTGCTCGACGATCACGGCCAGCCCCTCGACCACGCCCTCGCCCGAGACTTCGGTGTGGCGCCCGTCGCTGATGCCGGTGCTCACCTGCAGCGCCACCGGCTGCCCGTCTTGCAGCACCCAAAGCTGGCGCAGGCCCGGGCGCGGGTCCATGCGCGCCACCCGCGGCGGCTGCGGCGGCAGGCGCGGCAACAGGCTGGCCAACACGCCGCCGCCAGCGGGCGCGGCGCCGGCGGCGGTGGGCATGAAGCGCAGCGCGGCGTTGGGCACGCGCAATACGTTTTGGCGCTCGACCGCGACGATGCTGGCGGTGGCCGTCATGCCGGGGCGCAGGCTCAAATCGGCGTTGTTGACCCGAATGGTGGTGCTGTAGGTGACCACGTTGTCGGTGCGCGTGGCGCCAAAAGCCACCCGGCTGACGCTGCCAGTAAAGCGCCGCCCAGGCTGGCTGCTGACGGTGAAGCTGGCCGGCTGGCCGGCGCGCACGACGCCGATGTCGGCCTCATCGACGCTCACTTGCAGCTCGAGTTGGCGCAAATCTTGCGCCAGTTGCAGCAGGGTCACGGCCTGCAGCGACGCCGCCACCGCGTTGCCGGGATCGACCGAGCGCGCCAGCACCACGCCGTCGATCGGCGCGCGGATGGAAGCCTTGCTCAGGTTGGTCTCGTGGCTGGACAGGTTGGCCTGCGCTTGCTCGACCGCTGCCTGGGCGCTGTTGACGTTGGCGCGCATGCGCTCGAGCACCGCCTGGGTGCGCTCAAAGGCTGCGCGCGCGGTGTCGAGCTCGGCCGCCGAGGGCACTTTGCCGCCGGACAGGCGCGCCACCTCTTGCAGCCGCTGCAGCTGCGCTTGGGTCTCGCGCACGCTGGCCTCGGTCTCGCGCACGCTGGCTTGGGCCTGGGCCACCTGGGCTTGGGCGGCGAGCACGGCGGCGCGGCCGTGGCGCACCTGGTCTTGCAAGCGCTCGGTGTCGAGCTCGACCAGCACCTGCCCACGGCGCACGGTGTCGTTGATGTCCACGTGCACGGCGCGCACCGTGCCCGACAGTTCGCTGCCGATGTTGACCGCGCGCAGCGGCTGCAAGGTGCCGTTGGCGCTGACGTTGAGCACCAGGTTGCCACGCGCCAGCGGCTCGGTGACGAACACCGGCGCCGCCTGGCGCTGCTGCGCCGCGCTCCAAAACCCCAGCGCCAGCGCCACCAGGGCCAGCAACAGCAGGCCCAGCCAGAGCCAGCGCGACTGCCACCAGCGCCGCGCTTGGGGCAGGCCGAGCAGTTGCTGGGCCGCAGTCGCCGGGTTGGGGGCGAGGGGCGTAGGCGGCACAGGGGGTGTGGGGGTGGGTTCAGGCGGGGTCATGGGGCTCGGGCTGTGCTGCTACGGGTTTTGGGGGCGCTCCAGCCGCCGCCCAGGGCTTTGTAAAGGCGCACGTGGTCGGCACTCCAGGCGGCGCGGGCGGCCGACAGCTCGTACTGGGCGCTCAAGAGGTTTTGCCGCGTCTCGAGCCAGATGCGGTAGTCGATCAGGCCGCTGGTCAGGCGCAGCAGCGCCAGCGCTTCGGTCGCGGCCGCGGCATCGGCGGCCTGCTGCAGGTGCTGAAGGCGCTGGGCGCTGGCTTGCAGCGCCAGCAGGGCGTGCTCGACTTCGCGCAGCGCCGTCAGCACCGCCGCCTCGAGCTCGAGGCGCGACTGCTCCAGCGCCGCCTGTTGGGCTTGCAGCTGCGCCTGCGCCGCGCCGCCATCGAACAGGCTGGCGCTCAGGCGCAGCAGCAGGGTGCGGGTGAGCGCAGCCGGGTCGAACAAATCGCTCACCCGCGGGCTGCGCCAGTCGAGCGTGCCGCCCAAGGCCAGCGTGGGCAGGCGCGCGGCGTCGGCCTGGGCCGCGCGCGCTGCCGCCGCACTCAGGCGCTCTTGGGCGCGTTGCACGTCGGGGCGCTGGCGCAGGGTGTCGGCCGGGATGGTGCGCGCCAGCTCCAGCCCGGGGCTGGGGATGGGGCCGGCGGCGGGCAGATCGATCTCGCTTTGCGGGCTGCGCCCGGTGAGCACCGCCAGCGCGGCCTCGGCCTGCCCCTGTGCGGCCTCGATCTCGGGCAGGGTGGCGCGCAGTTGCGCCAGGTTTAGGCGCGCTTGCTCGAGGTCTTGGCTCGACATCAGGCCAGCTTGCAAACGCCAGCCCACGATCTGCACAAACTCCTCTTGCAAGGCCAGGCGGCGCTGCGCCACCGCCCAACGCTGCTGCTGCAAGCGCCACTCGAAAAAGGTGAGCGCCACTTCGGCTGCCAAACTCACCTGCGCCTGCCCCACTTGGGCCGCCGCTGCGCGCGCCTCGGCCGCGGTGGCCGCACGGGCCTGCTGGCGCTGGCCAAACCAGTCCAACTCCCAGCTGGCGTCGAGCCCGGCACGCCAGGCGCTGGCCGCCGACGCCGATCCCACCTGGGCGCGCTGGCCGCTGGCCGTGGCCTGCACCTGCGGCCCCTGCGCGGCCGCGCCGACGGCATCGAGCGCGCGCGCCTGCTGCAGCGCCGCCTGCGCGCTGCGCACGCTGGTGTGGGCCTGCAAAGCTTGCCCGATCAGGCGGCTCAGGTGCGGGTCGTCAAAGGCCAGCCACCACTGCGCCAAGTCGGCGCTTGGGGGGGTGGCTGGGGTGGGCGCGGGCGCAACAACGCCGACCTCGGGCCAAGGGCTACGCCACTGAGGCGCCAGCGGCTGCGAGAGCACCGCGCTGGCCGCAGCTGCGGGTTCGGGGGCGGCGGGCAAAGCCGTGCAGCCGCTCAGGGCCCATAGCGCCAAACTGGCCAGCGCGCCCGCACCGAGCAAACGATCAGCAGCTGGCTCAACAGCCCCAGCCCGGCCACCAACACCCACATCGAACGCAGCGGAGCGCGCCCCAAAAAGACAATGACAATCCAATCGCATTCCAAGCCAAGCCGCGCCCGAAGGGGGCGCCTGTATGGCCTGATTGTGCTTGATGATCGCGCGCCGGGTGCGGGCTGGGGCTTAATCGGGGCAGCGCATTAAGGTTTGGCCAACAGGCAAAGCTCGACGCACAGCCTCTGGGCTTACGCAGCCGCCACGGCGCGCGTGAGCGCCAAGGTGTTGTGGCGCAACATATCGACGTAGGTCGGGGCCGTGCCGTCGGGGGCCGAGAGCGCGTCGGAGTACAGCCGCCCAGCCGGGCGCAGGCCGGTTTCACGCCCGATCTGCTCGATCAGACGCGGGTCGGTCACGTTTTCGACGAACAAGGCCCGAATCCGCTCTTCGCGGATCTGCTGCACCAGCCGGGCGATGCCGCGCGCCGTCGGCTCGCTGTCGGCGCTCACGCCGCGCGCCGCCATGAAGCGCACGTTGTAGGCTTGGCCGTAGTAGGCAAAGGCGTCGTGAGCAACGATCACGCGCCGCTGCGCCACCTCGATCGGGGCCCAGGCGGCGCGGATCTCGGCGTCGAGCTGCGCCAGCACGGCGTCGTAAGCCTGCGCGCGCTGGCGGTAGAAGTCGCAGCCGGCGGCGTCGGCAGCGCACAGGGCGTCGGCGATGTTGCGCACGTAAACGCGCACGTGGGCCACGTTCTGCCAAGCGTGCGGGTCGTGCTCGCCGTGGTCGTGGGCATGACCGTGCCCGTGGCCATGCCGGTGGCCGTGGCCGGGGTTGCGCAGCGGCTCGATGCCGCGGCTGAGCACCACGTGCTGGCCACGAAAGTTGGCGCTGCGCAGCAAGCGCGGCATCCAGCCCTCGAAGCCCAGCCCGTTGGAAAACACCAGCCGCGCCTGCCCCACCAAGCGCGCCTGCGCTGGCCGTGGCTGAAACACGTGCGCGTCGCTGTCGGGCCCGATGAGCTGCGTCAACTGCACCCGCTCGCCCCCGACTTGCTGCACCAAATCACCCAAAATGCTAAAACTTGCCACCACCGGCAGCGCGGCTGTGGTGCCCGTGGCGGCGCTGGCAGCCGCCGTGGCACCGGCCGCTGCAGCCCCTGTCGCCGCACCCGCTCCAGTTGCCGCACCCGTGGCCCAAGCCGCGCCGCCGAAGCCCAGACTCACCCCCGCCAAACCCAAACCGGCCACCAAACCGCGGCCAAAAATCCGTCGTTTCATGCGTTTACCCTTTCAAATGCACTGCAGACACCGAGCGTTGCCGCCAAACCCCAAAGCGGCCCAAAATCATCGACAGCAGCCACAGCGCGCCCAGCGCGAGCACGATGGCCGGGCTGGTCGGCCAGTCGGCGTGGTAGGAGAGCAGCAAACCGGCCACGCAACACAGCAGCGCCAGCACCGGCGCCAGCCAGAGCAGCGATTCGATGCGGCGCACCCAAAACCGCGCCGCCGCCGCCGGCAAGACCATGATCGCCACCGCCATCAGCGTGCCCAAGGCATGGAAGCCGGCCACCAGGTTGATCACCACCAGCACCAGAAAACCGTAGTGCGCCAGCGCGCTCCAGCGCGGGCTGTGGGCGCGCAAAAAATCGGGGTCTAGGCACTCGAGCACCAGCGCGCGGTAGAGCAGGCGCATGGCCAGCAGCGTGGTCAGCGCGATGCCCAGCAGCAGCGCCAGCGCGGCGTCGTCGAGCGCCAGCACGGTGCCAAACAGCACGTGCAACAGATCGACTTGGCTGCCGTAGGTCGAGATGATCAGCACCCCCAGCGCCAGCGAGAGCAGGTAAAAAGCCGCCAGCGAGGTGTCTTCGCGCAGCACCGTGCTGCGCGCCACCAGACCAGAGGCCACCGCCACCACCAGCCCGGCCACGATGCCGCCCAGCGTCATCGCCCCCAGCGACAGGCCCGAGATCAAAAAACCCACCGCCGCACCCGGCAAAATGGCGTGCGCCATGGCGTCGCCGGTCAGGCTCATGCGGCGCAGCATCAGGAACACGCCCACCGGCGCCGCGCTCAGGCTCAGCAACACGCAACCCAGCAGCGCGCGCTGCATGAAGCTGAACGCCCACAAGGGTTCGAGCCAGCCCAGCGCCGCCATCAGTGCACCCCAGCAGCGCTTGCCGGCGCTGCCTGAACCTGGGGCCTAGGCGGTTGGGCGCTGTGGCCGGGGCCGTGCGCCTCGTGGCCGGGGCCGTGGCCGTGCTCTTCGTGGCGGTGGCTGTCACCGTGCGCGTGCGCGTGTTCGTGCGCATCGAGGCCGTGCACCGCCGGCTCCGCCTCGGCTTCGCACCAAGGCGCGGCTTCGTCGAAGGCTTCGCGCATATTCATGGCGCGGCGCAAGTTGGCCGGCGTGAGCACGGCGGCGGTGGCACCAAAAGCGACGGGCTCGCGCGCCAGCAGCAGGGTGTGCGCAAAGTGCCGGCGCACCAGGCTCAGGTCGTGCAGCACCACCAGCACGGTCTTGCCGGCGGCGCGCCAGCGCTCGAGCAACTGCAGCAAGTCGAGCGTGGTGCCTTCATCGACGGCGGCAAAGGGCTCGTCGAGCAGCAGCAGGTCGGCGTCTTGCAAGATCAGGCGCGCAAACAAGGCGCGCTGAAACTGCCCGCCCGACAAGGTGTCGATGGTGCGGCGCTCAAAGCCCTGCAGGCCGACGCTGGCCAAGGCCTCGAGGCAGCGCTGGCGCTGCGCCGCGCTCCAGCGCCCTAGGGCGCCGCTCTGGTGCCACAGGCCGTACTGCACCATATCCAGCACCGTGACCGGAAAGCTGCGGTCGATCTGCGGCGTCTGCGGCAGATACGCCACGCGCTGCCCAGCCAAGCCGTCGATGCGCCCGGTGAGCGGCCGCAACTGGCCCGCCAGCGCCCGCAGCAGCGTCGATTTGCCGGCGCCGTTGGGGCCGACGATGGCCAGTTTGGAACCCGCCGGGCAAAACAGCGACAAATGGTGCACCGCCGGGTGGCGCTCGTAGCCCAGCGTCAGGTTGTGCAGCCCCAGCCCCAGCCCCAGCCCAGGGGCCGGCAGGCCGTCGGGCGCGGCAACCGACGCACCCGCTCCCGCACCGGCCCCAGCGGCATAAGGCGGGGCTGCAGGCGGCGCAGGCTCAGGCATGCGCAACTGCGCCGCAGCAGCCGAAGCCGCAGCCGCCAGCGGCTGGAACCAAGAAAGTAAAGGTTTGATGGGCACCTTGTTGCAACTCGATTGCGTTAATATAGCGATCATAACGCAACTTTGTTGCAGCAGCCGAGTCCACGACCATGACCATGCCCCAAACTGCCGCCCCCTCATCCAGCCCGCTCACACCCGAGCTGCTCGAGCGCTTGCACCGCGCCGGCTTGCGCGTCACGCCGGCCACGCGCGCCGTGCTGGGCCTGTTTGCCGCCGACCCCTGCGCCGCGCGCTGCCACTTCGAGGTGCTGGCGCAACTGCAGGCGCGCGGTCTGCTCATCAACCGCGTCACCCTGTACCGGCTGCTCGATCGGCTCGCTGCCTGCGGTGTGCTGGCGCGCCACGCCGACGCACACGAGCGCCGCTGGCGCTTCACTTGGGCCGGCAACGGCGCCGCCGCGCTGGCGCAACCGCGCTTCGAGTGCGACGCCTGCCACTGCCTGCTGCCGCTGCCTGCGGCGGCGCTCGAGGCGCAGCAGCTGGCGCAGAGCTGGAGCGAGCGCATGACCGCGCTCGGGCACCAGCCGCAGCGTCTCGATTTCACCCTGCGCGGCACCTGCGCCAACTGCCTCCAACCCCACGCCCGCCCATGATTTTCAGCTCCGCCCTCAGCTACGCTTGGCCCAACGGCCCGACGCTCCACTTCCCCGACCTGGAGCTGGCCAGCGGCAGCGCGCTGCTGCTGCGCGGCCCCTCGGGCAGTGGCAAATCCACTTGGCTGGCGCTGCTGGCCGGGCTGCTCACGCCCAGCGCCGGCGTGCTCGAAGTCGCCGGCACGCACCCGGCGCAGCTGGCGCAAGCCGAACGCGACGCTTGGCGCGCGCGCCACATCGGCTTTTTGCCCCAGCGCGGCCTGCTCAGCGCGGCCTTGAGCGTGCACGACAACCTGCAACTGGTGGCCTACGCCGGTCAGCGGCCACTGGAGCGCGCGCACACCCAGCACCTGATCGAGGCCTTGGGGCTGGGCGAGCTGCTGCAGCGGCGCCCGCACCAGCTCTCGACCGGACAGGCGCTGCGCGTGGCGCTGGCGCGGGCGCTGTTGCGCCGCCCGGCCGTGCTGCTGGCCGACGAGCCCACCGCCAGCCTCGACGACGACCTCGCTGCCCAAGCCATGGCGCTCATCAGCCAGCACGCGCAGCAGCACGCCGCCACGCTGGTGGTGGCCACGCACGACCAGCGTGCCGTGCAGGCGCTGCCGCACGCGCGCACCCTGCGCTTGCAACCACACGCGGGGGCGCAAGCATGAACACCCTCGGCCTGTCGTGGCGCTACCTCTGGTCGCGCCCCCTGAGCACGGTGCTCAACCTGCTCATGCTCACCTTGGGCGTAGCGGCCATGGTGTTCGTGCTCAGCGCGCGCGAGCAGCTCACGCACACCTTTGAGCGCGACTTGGCCGGCATCGACGCCGTGGTCGGCGCCAAGGGCAGCCCGATCCAGCTCATCATGTCGGGCGTGTTTCACCTCGACGTGCCGCCGGGCAACATCCGCTTGGCCGATCTGGAGCAACTGCGCCAGCACCCGCAAGTGGCGGCGATCATCCCGCTCAGCTTGGGCGACAACCTAGGCGGCTACCGCATCGTCGGCACCACCACTGACTATGTCGCGCTGTATGGCGCCGAACTGGCCCAGGGCACGCTTTGGAACGCACCGATGCAAGCCGTTCTGGGCGCCCAAGTGGCGGCCAGCAGCGGTTTGGGTCTGGGGCAAAGTTTCGTCGGTGTGCACGGGCTGGACCCGGTCGGCAAGGCGCACGATCAGTGGCCCTACACCATCACCGGCATCTTGGCACCTTGCGGCTGCGTGCTCGACCGGCTGGTGCTCACCGCCACCGAATCGGTCTGGCTGGTGCACGACGATCTGCACGGCATGGCGCAGATGAGCCCCGAGGAACGCGCCGCGGTCGAGGCCGAACGCGAAGTCACCATGGCCCTGATCCGCTACACCACGCCGCTGGCCGCGGTCACCTTCCCGCGCTTCGTCAACGAGCAGACCAATATGCAGGCCGCCGCCCCGGCGCTCGAGCTCACGCGGCTGCTCACGCTGCTGGGCGCGGGCACCCAGGTGCTGCAGGGCTTTGGCCTGACGCTGCTGCTCATGGCGGCGCTGTCGGTGTTCGTGGCGCTGTGGCAAGCGGTGCGTGAGCGCGAGGCCGATCTGGCCATGCTGCGCATGCTGGGCACGCCGCCGCGGCGCTTGGTCGCTTTGTTGCTGACCGAGGCCTTTGCGCTGGCGCTGCTGGCGCTGCTGCTGGGGCTGGCGCTGGCCCAAGGCTTGCTGGCGGCCTTGGGCGGCTGGCTGCCCACGGGTGCCGCCACCTTGGTGCAGGCCGCACACTGGAGCCCGACGCTGTTGTGGGTGCCGCTGGGGGTGTTGCTGCTGGCGCTGCTGGCGGCGGCGCTGCCGGCTTGGCGCGTGCACCGGCTCGATGTTTTGACCTTACTCAACCGGAGCTAACCCCATGAACCGCATGAAAACCACCCACCGCACCCTGCTGGCCCTGCTCGCCAGCGCCGCCTTGGCCCTGCCCGTCTGGGCCAGCCCCGCCACCCCGGCTGCCCCGCATGGCCACACCCACGGCCATCAACACACCCCGGCGCAGATTCAGCAAGACATCCAACGCCACAAGGCGATGGCCGCGGCGCACCAAGCGGCCGCCGAATGCCTGCAAGCCGGGCGCGGCGAACGCGTCTGCCACCAGGCCCTGCGCGCCGCCTGCACCGGTATTGCCTTGGGCAACTACTGCGGCATGCGCCATGTCCACTGACGAACGGCTTTGGCTGCGGCGCACGTGGTTGCGCCACGCCGCAGCCCTAGGCGCCACCGCCATCGCTGCACCCGTGTGGGGGCAAAATGCGCCGGCGGCTGGCACGGCTGGCGCCCCCAATGCGCCCGCAGCTCCCGTTGCAGCGGATGGAAGTGGCGTGCCAGGCCACCCCAACCCACTGGCCGGCGGCACCGGCATGGGCTACCACAGCCCCCTGAGCGCCTTTGCCCCGCTGCCCCAGCGCAACGACGTGGTGCCTTGGTCCACCCTAGCCGATTTCACCACCCGCACCGTACGCCAGCGGGTGGTGCAGGTGTATTCCGCTGCCATTTTGGCGCTCGACCAGCGCACCGTGCGCCTGCAAGGCTTCATGACGCCGCTCGACCCGGGGCTGCGCCAAGTGCATTTTTTGCTCAGCTCGGTGCCGCTCACCTGCCCGTTTTGCACCCCCGGCGGCCCCGAAAGCCTGGTGCAGGTGCGCGCCCGGCGCCCGGTGCGTTACAGCATGGGCGCCATCGTCGTCGAAGGCCGCTTTCACGTGCTGCACAACGACTCGTTGGGCTTTTTTTACCGCATCACCCACGCCATCGAGGTGGATTGAGCGCCTGCGTGGGCCCAAGCAGCTACGCCGCAAACGGCCTATAAACCACCCGGTCGCCGTGGGCGATGGTCTGGTTGGGCGCTTTGTCCACCAAGCCGTCAGCCCAGGCGATGGAGCTGAGCACGCCTGAACCTTGGTTGGGATAGAGCTCGAGCCCGCCGTGGGCGTTGCGGCGCACGCGCAAAAACTCGCGCCGCCGCTCTGGCTTGGGCCAATCAAAATGCGCAGGCAACTCGATCGGCTCGGGCAGACCGTTGGCCGCTGGGCCTTGCACCCCCTGCAAGCGGCGCACGAAGGGCTGCACCAGCAGCATGAACGTGACGTAACTGGCCACCGGGTTGCCGGGTAGGCCGATGTAGTGGCAGCGCTGGCCTGCGCCTGAATTTGCGCCTGCACCCTCCCCATCGCGCTCCAGCCAGCCGTGGGCAAAAGGTTTGCCAGGCTTGATGGCGATCTGCCACAGGTGCAGGCCGCCCAGCGCCTGCACGGCGGCTTTGAGGTGGTCGGCTTCACCCACCGACACACCGCCGGTGCTCAGCACCAGATCGTGGTTTGCTGCCGCTGCGCGCAGCGCCGCCACGGTGGCGTCGAGCCGATCCGGCACCGGCGCGCACACGCTCACGCTGCAACCCAGGCGCTGCAACAGAGCGCGCAAAAAATAGCGGTTGCTGTTGTAGATCGCACCCAGCGGCAGCTGCTCCGGGGGCACGCTGCCGGGTTCGGCCAGTTCGTCGCCGCTGCTCAGCAGCGCCACGCGCAGGCGCCGGTGCAGTGGCAGCTGCGCCGCCCCAAGGCTGGCGGCCAGCCCGAGTTCGGCCGGGCCCAGCAGGGTGCCGGCGGGCAGCACGGTCTGGCCGCGGCCCAGGTCTTCGCCCCGGCGGCGGATGTGCTGCCCGAGCTGCGCCGGCTTGCGCAAGCGCAGCTGCGGCTGGCCGCTGGCATCGGTGCTGGCCTCGGCCTCTTCTTGCGCCAGCACCGCGTCGGCCCCGGCGGGAATGGGGGCGCCAGTGAAAATGCGCGCCACCGTGCCGGGCTGCAAGGCAGGCGCCGACCCTGCCGCAGCGCCTTGTGCACCCCCGGCACCCACAGGCCCGGCGGCGATACGCTGGCTCACCGGCAGGGCAGCCCCGGCGGCGTGAGACGCAGCGGCTTCGGCGGCGCGCACCGCGTAGCCGTCCATGGCGCTGTTGTCAAAACCGGGCACGTCAAAGGCGGCTTGCAGCGCCTGCGCCAGCACGCGGCCGTCGGCTTCGTCGAGCGGCACGGGCTCGATCTCGCGCAGCGGCTGCGCCGTCGCCAGCAGGGCCGCCAGCGCGTCGTCGAGCGCCAGCAGGCCGGGGCGAGCTGGGGTTGGGTCGGCAGCGGGGTGGTTCATGCGGGTGGGTGCGGGTCTGGGGCGCGGGTCTAGGGTGCGTGTCTGGGGTGTGCTCAGGCGGCGCATTGCTCGGCAATGTAGGCTTTTACGCGCTGCACATCGGCCGGGAGCAGCCGCACCCGCTTGGGCAGCTTTTCGATGCCTTCGAGCGCCGCGGGCCGCTCGGGCTCGCGCCCCAGCGCTTCCACCAAGGTGGCGGCAAACTTCACCGGCAGCGCGGTTTCCAGCACCACCATCGGCGTGCCGGGCTGCTGGTGCTGGCGCGCCACTTTCACGGCGTCGGCGGTGTGCGGGTCCAGCATCTGGCCGCTGTGTTGCCACGCGGCGCGGATGGTGGCGAGGCGCTCGGCGTGGCTGCTGCACCCGCTCACGAAGCCATAGCGGCTGCGGATCTGGGCAAAAGCCGGATCGGCACTCAGATCGAAGGCGCCGCTGCGCGCCAGTTCGGCGCCAAACAGGGCCTGGGTGCGCTGCGCGTCGCGCCCGAGCAGATCGAACACGAAGCGCTCGAAGTTGCTGGCCTTGGAGATGTCCATCGAGGGGCTGGAGGTCTCGAAGGTCTGGGCGCTGGGGCGCACGCGGTAGCGGCCGGTGCGAAAAAACTCGTCGAGCACATCGTTTTCGTTGGTCGCCACCACCAACTGCGCGATCGGCAGGCCCATCATGCGCGCCACGTGGCCGGCGCAGACGTTGCCAAAATTGCCACTGGGCACGGCAAAGCCGATGCGTTCGCTGTCGGATCGGGTGAGGGCAAAATAGCCGGCAAAGTAATACACCACCTGCGCCAGCAGGCGCGCCCAGTTGATCGAGTTGACGCTGCCGATCTGGTAGCGGCGCTTGAATTCGAGATCGGCGCTCACCGCCTTGACGATGTCTTGGCAATCGTCGAACACGCCCTCGATGGCCAGGTTGTGGATGTTCGGGTCTTGCAGGCTGTACATCTGCGCCTGCTGGAAGGCGCTCATGCGCCCGTGCGGCGAGAGCATGAACACACGCACCCCGCGCTTGCCGCGCAGCGCGTATTCGGCCGCGCTGCCGGTGTCGCCGCTGGTGGCGCCCAAGATGTTGAGCTGCGCTCCACGGCGCGCCAGTTCGTACTCGAACAGGTTGCCCAGCAGCTGCATCGCCATGTCTTTGAAGGCCAGCGTGGGGCCGTTGGACAACTCCTGAATCCACAGGCCCTGGTCGAGTCGGCGCAGCGGCGTGATGGCGGCGCTGCCAAAGGCTGCGGCGGTGTAGGTTTGGGCGCACAGGGCGCGCAGGTCGGCGCTCGGGATGTCGTCGATGTAGAGCGACAACACCTCGAAGGCCAGCGCCGCATAACCCTGCTCGGCCCAGACGCTGCGCCAGCGCGCCAGCGTGGCGGCATCGACCTGCGGGTAGCTCTCGGGCAGATACAGGCCGCCGTCGGGGGCCAGCCCTTCGAGCAGGATGTCGCAAAAGCGCGGCCGCTCCGGGTGGCCGCGGGTGGAGAGGTAGCGCATCAGGCCAGCTCCTCTTTGCGGATGCGCACGATGGGGGCCAGCACGGTGGGCAGGGCCTGCATCTGCGCCAGCGCGGCGTCCATCGCGCCCTCGCGGGTCTGGTGCGTGAGGATGATGAGCTCGGTCTGCGCCGCGCCCTGCTCGGCCTCGCGCTGCAACACGGCGTCGATGCTGATCTGGGCCGCGGCCAATATACCGGTGACTTGCGCCAGCACCCCGGCCTGATCGGCCACGCACAGGCGCAGGTAGTAGCTGGTCTGCACCGCGCTCATGGGCAAAATGGGCAGCTCGCTCAGCGCGTCGGGCTGGAACGCCAGATGCGGCACCCGGTTTTGCGGGTCGGCGGTGTGCAGCCGGGTCACATCGACCAGATCGGCGATCACGGCGCTGGCTGTGGGCTCGCTGCCCGCGCCCTTGCCGTAGTAGAGCGTGGTGCCCACGGCGTCGCCCTGCACCATGACGGCGTTCATCGCCCCTTCCACATTGGCCAGCAGGCGCTTGGCCGGCACCAGACACGGGTGCACGCGCAGCTCGATGCCGCTGGCTTGGCGCTTGGCGATGCCCAGCAGCTTGATGCGGTAGCCCAGTTGCTCGGCGTATTTGAAATCGGTCGCCGCCAGCCGGGTGATGCCCTCGACGTGGGCGCGCTCGAACTGCACCGGGATGCCAAAGGCGATGGCGCTCAGGATGGTGGCCTTGTGGGCCGCGTCGATGCCTTCGATGTCGTTGCGCGGGTCGGCCTCGGCGTAGCCCAGCTGCTGCGCCTGCGCCAGCGCGATGCCGAAGTCCAGCCCCTTGTCGCGCATTTCGCTCAAGATGAAGTTGGTGGTGCCGTTGATGATGCCCGCCACCCACTGGATGCGGTTGGCCGTCAGGCCCTCGCGCAGCGCCTTGATGATCGGGATGCCGCCAGCCACCGCCGCCTCGAAGGCCACCATCACGCCGCGCTGCTGCGCCGCTTGGAAAATCTCGGTGCCGTGCACCGCCAGCAGCGCCTTGTTGGCCGTGACCACGTGCTTGCCGGCGGCGATGGCCTCGAGCACCAGCGTGCGCGCCACCCCGATGCCGCCGATGAGCTCGACCACGATGTCGATCTCGGGGCGCGCGATCACCGCGCGCGCATCGGCCAGCACCGGCACCGCGTCGCCGACAATGGCGCGCGCGCGCTCGAGGTCGAGGTCGGCCACGGCCGTGATTTCGATGCCACGCCCGGCGCGGCGCTGGATTTCGGTCTGGTTGCGGCGCAGCACGTCGTACACGCCACTGCCCACGGTGCCGATGCCGAGCAGGCCTACTTGTATGGGTTTCATCGCCAAGGGTGCTTTCTGCAAAAAAAAAGGGGATGGGAATGCCGCAGCGCTGGCGTTTTCAGGTGCCGTGGCGCTTGCGCAACTGCGCCAAAAAGCGCGCAATGCGCCCGATGGCTTCGCTCAGGTCGTCGGCGTGCGGCAAGAAAACCAAGCGGAAGTGATCCGGTTGCGGCCAGTTAAAGCCCGTTCCCTGCACGATCAGCACTTTTTCTTCGGCCAGCAGGTCGTAGGCAAACTGCTGGTCGTCGGCGATCGGGTACACCTTGGGGTCGAGGCGCGGGAACATGTACAGCGCCGCCTTGGGCTTGACCACGCTCACGCCCGGAATCTGGCTCATGAGCTCATAGGCCAGATCGCGCTGGCGACACAGGCGCCCGCCCGGGGCAACCAGGTCTTTGATGCTCTGGTAGCCGCCGAGCGCGGTCTGGATCGCCATCTGGCCCGGCGTGTTGGCGCACAGGCGCATCGAGGCCAGCATGTTCAGGCCCTCGATGTAGTCGCGCGCGCGCCGTTTGTCGCCCGAGACCACCATCCAGCCGGCGCGGTAGCCACAGGAGCGGTAGTTTTTGCTCAGGCCGTTGAAGGTCAGCACCAGCACCTCGTCGGCCAGCGCCGCCACGCTGGTGTGGGTGGCGCCGTCGTACAGGGTTTTGTCGTAAATCTCGTCGGCAAAAATCACCAAGCCGTGCTGGCGCGCGATCTCCACGATTTCGCGCAGCAGGTCGTCGGGGTAGAGCGCACCGGTGGGGTTGTTGGGGTTGATGACGACGATGCCCTTGGTCTGCGGCGTGATCTTGCGCCGAATGTCGTCAAGGTCCGGCAGCCAGCCGCTGCCTTCGTCGCACAAGTAGTGCACCGGCGTGCCCCCGGCCAGCGCCACGCTGGCGGTGTAGAGCGGGTAGTCGGGGGCCGGGATCAGCACCTCGTCGCCGCTGTTGAGCAGGGCGTTGAGGCTCATGCTGATCAGTTCGCTGGCGCCGTTGCCCAAGTACACGTCATCGACCGTGACCCCGGCCACGCCTTTTTCTTGGGTGTAGTGCACCACCGCCTTGCGCGGCGCAAACAGGCCCTTGCTGTCGGTGTAGCCGGCTGCCGTGGGCGTGGGCAGGTTGCGGATCATGTCTTGCACGATCTCGTCGGGCGGCTGCAAGCCAAAGGCGGCGATGTTGCCGATGTTGAGCTTGATGATCTTGTGGCCTTCCTCCTCCATGGCGCGCGCTTTGTCGAGCACGGGGCCGCGGATGTCGTAGCAGACGTTGGCCAATTTGGCTGATTTGAGCAGCGGCGGTGTGGGCATGGCAGGTGGGCTTGGGCGAGCAGGAGGAGCGAAACCTATAATTTCACCACACTTTAACCGCCCTAGCCCAAACCCGCCGCCATGAAACTGCAACCCGACCGCATCGAGAGCACCACCGTGCGCGCCCACGGGCCAGGCTGGTTGCAGATCGGCGACACCACCTACCGCCACAGCCTGTTGCTGTGCGCCGACGGCCGCATCCAGCCTTGGGACTGCACTCGCCACGCCGACATCGCGCTGCCGCACTTTGCCCTGCTGGCCGCTTGGCAGCCCGAGCTGCTGCTGCTGGGCAGCGGTGCGCGGCTGCGCTTCGTCGCCCCAGCGCTGCTGCGCCCCTTGATCGACGCCGGCATCGGCGTCGAGACCATGGACACCCTAGCCGCCGCGCGCACTTACAACATTCTGGCCGGCGAAGGGCGCCGGGTGGCGGCGGCGCTGCTGATTGAGCCTGAAGCACGCACGTCTTGACCAGCACACCCCAGCGGCTCGACGCCGCCACCTTGGGCAAAATCGTTTTTGCGCGCTTTTTGGAGCAACCCTTGGCGACACTGGAGCGCCAAGTGGCGACAATGGAGGCGTCGCCCGCTTACGCCGATCTGTGCTCGACCCTCGAGTGCGGCATCTTGCCCGGTGCCCGCCTGACTGAGCAACCCAGGCCGGGCTCGGTCTTGGCGCTGGGCGAAGTCTGCCTCGACTCGCCCACGCCGGCGCTGCTCTACCAGCGCGCCAGCTTCGTGCGCGAATACCGCTTCGACTCCTCGGCCCTAGAGGCGCACCTGCGCTCTCGGGCTCCGGCCGGCGCGCTCTCGAGCGCCATCCACCGGATGAAGCTGATCAACAGCCGCAACCGGCTGACGCACGCCTTGGTACACGAACTGGTGGCGCTCCAGAGCCGCTTTCTCTACACCCGCGATCCACTCGACCTGATCCCCATGACCCAGGCCGAACTGGCCCTGCGCCTGAACCGGCATGCCAACCTGACCCTGCGCGCCGATGCCGGGCGGCTTTCGCGGCTGCTCAAACACCTGAGCCTGCGCAGCGCCGACGGCGTCTTGCTGCCCCTGAGCGCCCTGCTGGCGCGCTCGCGCCAGGTTCATGGGCACTGGATCGACCATCTGATCAAGCAGGAGCAGCAGTGGCTGCTGAACGGACGGATCCGTGCGCCACTACCGGATCAGGCCCTCGCCGAGCACTTGGCCGAGCACCACGGCATCCGCCTCGGCCGGCGCACGGTAGCCACGATCCGGCAGCGGCTCGCCATCCCCGATTGGCGTGAGCGCAAGCTGCGCAAAAGCTACTTGGCAGCAACCGAAGGGTTTTCCCCGCTCTTGCTGCTGTCGCGCCAGGCATTGAGCGCGCTCATCCCGGCCCAGCCAGGCGTCTATGAAATCCGGGCCAGCAGCGAGACTTCGCTCACCGGCGGCCCGGCCCTCACGCTGCCCTCCACGGTGCTCTACATCGGCTCCTCGGGCAATCTGCGCAAGCGCCTGTGGAACCATCAGCGCGGCAACACTGGCAACCCACAGCTGCTGCGCTATTTGGCAGAATTTCCGGTTCGGGTACGATTTCGTGTCGTAGGTAGCGACTGGCGCAGCCTAGAACGCGAACTCTACCGTGTACACTGCGAGACTTTTGGTGCCCCACCACCATACAACCGCATGAGTCCATGATCGATTCTGGTTCTGAAGCTGGCGTTATCACCACCGGGAGAGAAAATTGCGCAAGCAAGCAAGCAAGCAAGCAAGCAAGCAAGCAAGCAAGCAACTTCATTGCACCGGAGTGGGTGGCGATGAAGGCCGGGAAAATGCGCCCCTTGGCCGACGCCGCTGAGGCGATGATGGCGCTGCTCGGTCTCGACGGCGCCGCACTGGAGCAACGCAGCGCCTTTATGGCGTTCGGCGACGACGACGCAGCCCGGCTGCGGCGCTTGCACGCCCTGCTGGCCGACACCGACGCAGCGTTCTTCGAGCATTTTTACAGCCACCTGCTGCGCTTCGAACCCACCCGCCGCCTGCTCCCGGATCAGGCCACCCTGGAGCGCCTCAAGCGCTCCCAGACCCGTTACTTCCAGACCCTGACGGCCGGCGAATACGGCCTGGATTACGCGCGCGAACGCCTGCGCGTGGGCATCGCACACCGGCGCATCGGGCTCGAATCGCCTTGGTACCTAGGGGCCTATGCCCAGTACCTGTCGGGTCTGTTGCCGCAGGTCGCACAGCACCTCGAAGACGAGCCCGAGCAGCAGCTGGCCACGCTCCAGTCCCTGCTCAAGGTGGTGCTACTCGACATCAGCTTGGCCGTAGATGCCTACCTGCAAACCGACCGGCAGGCGATGGCGGTCCTGAAGCAATATTCGGAACTGGTGTTTGCCGCCCTGCCCAATGGCCTCGTGGTGCTGACAGCCGATGGCCGCGTGTTGTCCGCCAACCGGGCTTTCCTGCGCCGCTTCGGCTTCGACCAGGCCGACTTGCACGGCCAGCCCCTGCTCGAATGGGTGCACGCCGATGGCTTGGCTGATCGCCTGGCCCAAGTGCGCCAGAGCCAGCACCCGATCCGTGACCTGGTGCTGACCATGGCTGCTGCCGGCGGTTCGGCGCCGCTGCCGGTGCGGGTGACGATCACTGGCATCCGGCTTGCGGAAGAAGAAGAAGAAGAAGAAGCGCGACTGTTGCTGATCGTCGAGGACATCACCGAGCAGGCACGCCTGCAACAAGCCCTGCGCGACAGCGAAGCCGATTTGTTGCGCGCCCAGCGCGTGGCGCGCATTGGCAGTTGGCGCCTCGATTGCACCGATGGCTCGCTGCACTGGACGCCCGAGGTCTATCGCATGTTTGGAATCGCTCCGGGCACGGCACTCGACTACCCGACCTTCCTGCGATGCGTGCACCCGGACGACCACGAGATGCTTGATGCCACCTGGCAGGCCGCACTCCACGGTGCCACCTACCGGGTCTGTCACCGCATCGTCGTCAACGGCAGCATCCGCTGGGTGGAAGAAAACGCCGAGTTCGAGCGCGCCACCGATGGCACGGTCTTGCGCGCCATTGGCACCGTGCAAGACATCACCGAGCGCAAGGCCGACGCCGAACAGATCGAATACTTGGCCTTCTACGACCCGCTCACTGGCCTAGCCAACCGCGCGCTGTTCACCGATCGGCTCAAACAGGAGCTGGCCGCGGCCGAGCGCAACCACCGGCAACTGGCGCTGCTGTACCTCGATCTGGACCGCTTCAAGGAAATCAACGACAGCCTCGGACACAACGCGGGCGACCGCGTGCTGGTGGAAACCGCCCGCCGTCTGCGTACGGCCTTGCGGCAGGAGGAAACCCTGGCCCGCCTAGGCGGCGACGAATTCGTCGTCATTGCCAGCTACACCCAACAGGGGGCAGACCGCATCGCCGAGCGCATTACAGCCGCCTTGAATGAACCGGTGCAGGTAGATGGCAGCGCCTTCATGCTCAGCGCCAGCATCGGTGTAGCCGTTTATCCAGACGATGGCCGCACCCCCGAGCAACTGCTGCAACACGCCGACATCGCCATGTACCGCGCCAAAGCCGAAGGCAGCGGCTTGCGCTTTTACCGCCCTGAAATGGGGGCCGACCTGACCCGGCGCCTCGAAATCGCCCGGCGCCTCGAGCAAGCCCTCAAATCCAACGGCCTGCACCTGTGTTACCAGCCCCAGGTGCAGTTGTCTTGCTCCAGCCTCATCGGCGCCGAGGCGCTGGTGCGCTGGAACGATCCCCAGTGGGGTCCGGTGGCACCGTCGCTGTTCATCCCGGTGGCCGAAGAACGCGGACTGATCGACACGTTGGGTGAGTGGGTACTGGGCCAGGCGTGCCGCCAAACCCGGCTCTGGCATGCCGACGGGCGTCCGCTCGCTGGTCGGATCGCGGTCAACGTCGCGGCACGCCAGTTTGATGACGACCGTTTCGTCGAGCGCATGATCGCCATCGCTCACGACGCCGGCCTGAGCCCCGCAGCGGTCGAGCTCGAGCTGACCGAAAGCGGCATGATGCGCGACCCGCAGCGCGCCATCGAGGTCACCCGGGCCCTGACGGCAGCCGGTTTCGCGCTGGCCATCGACGACTTCGGCACCGGCTATTCTTCGCTGGCCTACCTCAAGCGCTTCGATGCCCACAAACTGAAGATCGATATGTCTTTCGTGCGCGACATGCTGACCGACCCGAGCGATCACGCCATCGTCAAGACCATCATCGCCATGGGCCACAGCCTCGGTCTCGAGACCTTGGCCGAAGGGGTCGAGCAGGCGGCGCAGGCGCAAGCACTGGCCGCCTTGGGTTGCAACCAAGCCCAAGGCTACCATTTTGGGCGCCCGCTGACCGCCGACGCCTTTGCCCAGACGTGGTTGCGAGGCTGATTTCGCGGTAAAATCGAGAATTGATTTGGGTGCAGCGCGAGGCCGTCTGGTGATGGCGTAGCGCGGGTTGGCCTTCAGGGCAGGTGCCAGATCAGCACATTTTTGCGCAAGGGATACGCTACATGGCCGTCGTCGTCAACAAACCTATACCCGAATTCGAAGCCAGCGCCACGGGCGGGGTCAAGGTCACGCAGCAGTCGCATATGGGGCAAACGCTGGTGCTGTTTTTCTACCCCAAAGACAACACCCCCGGCTGCACCACCGAAGCCATGCAGTTTCGCGACCATTATGCCGACTTCACCCAAGCCGGGGCGCAGGTGTTTGGCGTCTCGCGCGACAACATGAAGTCGCACGACGAGTTCAAGGCCAAGCTCGAGTTGCCGTTCGAACTCATCGCCGACACTGAAGAAAAAATGTGCCACATGTTCGGCGTGGTCAAAAACAAGATCATGTACGGCAAAAAGGTCAAGGGCATCGAGCGCAGCACCTTCCTCATCGGCCCCACCGGCGTGCTGCTGCAAGAGTGGCGCGGCCTCAAGGTGCCCGGCCATGTGGAAGAAGTGCTCAAGGCGGTCAAGCTGCTCAAAAAAGCGGCATAAACTCCGGTTTTCAGACTTTTTCGGTTTGGAGCGGCTTAAGTGCCGCTTGATGGCCGGCCCCATAGCCACCCATCCCCTGCCCTCTCCCCCACCCGCCCGTGCGTGGGCACACGAGTCGTGCATAATGTTCGCATGCCTCTGCCCCCCGCCCCCACCAAGAAG
>Ga0207950_100042_pt1 | contig 68786 bp, 85 predicted proteins | sample Subbio11_8B_AprC_FD_184814 | JGI IMG/M metagenome (GOLD analysis project Ga0207950, IMG submission 184814) | Serpentinite rock and fluid subsurface biosphere microbial communities from McLaughlin Reserve, California, USA - CR11_8B_AprC (SPAdes) | ecosystem: Environmental > Terrestrial > Deep... | reverse complement strand
TCAAGGCCGTCAACTTCCGGCCCGAGGAGCCCTACACCTTCACGAGCGGCTGGGCCTCGCCGGTCTACATCGACTGCCGCAGGATCATCTCCTTCCCGCGCGCGCGCAACCGCATCATGGAACTCGGCGTCGAGAAGATCGGCCGGCATGTCGGCTACGAATCGATCGACGTGGTGGTGGGCGGCGAGACGGCGGGGATTCCCTTCGGCGCGTGGATCGCCGACCGGATGATGGCGCCGATGGCCTATGTGCGGAAGAAGCCGAAGGGGTTCGGGCGCAACGCGCTGATCGAGGGCGAGGTGCCGGTCGGCCAGCGCACGCTGCTGGTGGAAGACCTGACGACGGATGGTGGTTCGAAAATCCGCTTCGCCAATGCGCTGCGCGAGGCGGGGGCGGTCTGCGACCACACCTTCGTGGTGTTCTACTACGGCGTCTTCCCCGGCTCCTTCGAGAAGCTGAAGGAGATGGGGCTCAACCTGCACCATCTGTGCACCTGGTGGGACGTGCTCGAAGTCTGCCGGGAGAGGCCGTATTTCAGCGAGGGCGCGCTGAAGGAGGTGCGGAAGTTCCTGGAGAACCCGGTGGCGTGGTCGGTGGCGCATGGGGGCGTGGGCGAGGCGCAGGCGAAGGACGCGGCGGAGTAGGGGAGCGGAAATGCCGTCCGATTTTCTCGTTCGGCCGACGACCGTCGAACGGGCGATCCCGGGGATCGTCTGCGTTCTTGTGAACGAGGCGATGCCTGGAATCATCAAGATCGGCATGACGACTTCCGATCTCATCGGGCGGATCAGGCAACTCGACACTGTCGGAGTGCCGCTGCCTTTTGAGTGCGTCCTGGCCGTGCAGGTCGAGGATGTGTTCTTCGTCGAGCGACGGCTCCATCAGGTCTTCTCTGACAGGCGCGTGCGCGCAAGCCGCGAGTTCTTTCGCTTGAGCACCGAACCTGTGAAGGCGGCGCTTGAACTCGTCGCCGGACTCAACGTGACCCCGAAGCAGGATATCGTTGAGAGCGAAGCGGATCAGGCCGCGCTCGACGCGGCCAAGAAGCGACGGAGCAACTTTCGCTTTGGCATGGTTGACATCCCGCCCGGAGCCACGTTGACGTCAACCTTTGACGAAACCGTGACGTGCACTGTTCACGACGATCGCTGGGTCCTGTTCCGCGGCGAGGTCACGAGTCTTTCGGACGCCGCGCTGACCGTCGCGCACGAGAATGGCTTTCTGTGGAAGTCTGTCCAGGGCCCGCGCGCGTGGAAGCACCGGGACAAGCTTCTGGACGATCTTCGCAACGACGTATCGGCTTCGGGAAGCCCAGATGATGTCGCCGGCGATTGACCTGAAATGGGCAGCCATAGCGGCACTCGGCATCACCATGTCGCTCCCCGCCACGGCCCAGCCGCGCGACACGCTCACCATCGGCATCACGCAATACCCCTCCACCTTCCACCCCAACATCGAGAGCATGGCCGCGAAGTCCTACGTGCTGGGCTTCGCGCGCCGCCCGCTCACGGCCTATGGCGCCGACTGGCGGCTCGCCTGCCTCGCCTGCGAGACGCTGCCCTCGCTGGAGAATGGCGGCGCGGTGCGCGAGACCACGCCCGACGGCCGCCCCGGGATCCGCGTCACCTATCGTCTGCGCGAGGGGCTGCGCTGGGGCGACGGCACGCCGGTCTCGGCCGAGGATCTGCGCTTCGCCTGGGAGGCCGGGCGCGATCCCGCCACCGGCTTCGGCCCGGCGGAATACTACCGGAGCGCCTATGAGCTGATCGTGGTGGACCCGCGCACCGTCACGCTGCGCTTCGACCGCGTGACCTTCGAATACGCCTCGGCCGGCGACTTCCAGCCGCTGCCCGCGCATATCGAGCGTGCGCGCTGGCAGGCCGACCCGCGGACCTATCGCACGCGCACCGCCTACGACACGGAAACCACCAACCCCGCGCTGTGGAACGGACCCTTCCGCATCGCCGCGGTGCAGCCGGGCGCCTCCATCACCCTGGAACGCAACACCGCATGGAACGGCGCCGCCCCGCATTTCCGCCGCATCGTGATCCGCACGGTCGAGAACACGCCGGCGCTGGAAGCGCAGCTGCTCGCCGGCCAGCTGGACATGATCGCGGGCGAGCTCGGCCTGCCGATCGAACAGGCCATCGCGCTGGAACGGCGCACCGGCGCCCGCTTCCGCTTCACCTACCAGCCGGGGCTGATCTACGAGCACATGAGCCTGCGCCACGACCATCCGGCGCTGGGCGAGCGCCGCGTGCGCCAGGCGCTGCTGCTCGCCACCGACCGCGCGCAGATCACCGAGCGCCTGTTCGCCGGGCGCCAGCCGGTCGCGCACAGCTCGGTCAACCCGCTCGATCCGATGCACGACCCCGATGTGCGGCAATGGCCCTTCGACCTTGCCCGCGCGCGCGCGCTGCTGGACGAGGCCGGCTGGGCGCCCGGGCCGGACGGCATCCGCCGCAACGCGGCGGGCGAGCGCCTGAGCCTCGAATTCATGACCACCGCGGGCAACCGCTCGCGCGAGGCGGTGCAGCAGGTGCTGCAAGGAATGTGGCGCCAGGCGGGGATCGAGGCGCGCATCCGCAACGAGCCGCCGCGCGTCCTCTTCGCCGAGACGCTGTCGCGCCGCCGCTTCCAGGGCCTCGCGCTGTTCGCCTGGATCTCCGCGCCGGAATCCGTGCCGCGTTCCGCGCTGCATTCCGACGAGATCCCGCGCGAGGGGCGCAACTGGTCCGGCCAGAACTACGGCGGCTTCCGCAATGCGGAGATGGACATGCTGACGCACACCATCCCCGAGGAACTCGACCGCGAGCGCCGCCGCGCCATGTGGCGCCGCCTGCAGGCGATCTATGCCGAGGAGCTGCCGGCCATTCCGCTGTGGTTCCGCGCGGACGCGCATGTCTGGCCGCACTGGCTCGACGGCGTGCGCCCGACCGGGCATCTGAACGCGTCATCGCTCTGGGCGGAGGAATGGCGGGTGCGCTGATGCCCGATCATGTCGCAATGGCCGTGAGCGACCTTCCTCGCGCCGCGCGGCTCCACGATGCGGTGACGGCGGCGCTTCGCGTGCCCCGCGTGTGGCGCGGGGCTGGTGCGCTCGGCCACGGCACGCGCAGCGCCGCCGAGGGTGACGGGCACGCCTGCCCGACGACCCGCGCAACGGGCGCGCCCATCGATGCCGACCGCCGCCCCCGGTGCTTCCGCGCGCCGGATCGCGCATCGGTGGGGGCCTTCCATGCGGCGGGCCTCGCGCATGGGGGCACGGATGGCGGTGCGCCGGGGCTGCGGCCGCACTGCCACGCGCGACACCGCGCGGCCTTCCTGCTCGACCCCGACGGCAACCGGGTCGAGGCGGCCTGGCGCCGTTCGCCATGACACGCATCATCGCCGCCCGCCTTGCACAGATCGCGCTCACCCTCGCGATCCTCTCCTTCTGCGCCTTCGCCCTCATCGCGCTGATGCCCGGCGACCCGATCGAGGTCGCCATCGCCGGCGACCCGCGCCTGACGTCCGAGGACGCCGCGCGCCTGCGCGCCCTGCATGGCCTCGACCGCCCCTTCCACGAACGGTATTTCGCCTGGGCCGGCGGCCTGCTGCGCGGGGAGTTCGGCTTTTCGCGCCTTTTCGCGCAGCCCGTCGCGTCGCTGCTCGGCCCGGCGCTGCTGTCCACCCTCGCGCTCGTCGGCACGGCGCTGCTGATCGCGCTGACGCTCGGCGTCGCGCTCGGTGCGCTGGCGGCCGCGCGCCCGCGCACCGCGCCGGCGGTGGATGCGATCGCGGTGATGGGCCAGGCGATGCCGACCTTCTGGCTCGGCATCCTGCTGATCATCCTGTTCGCCGTGACGCTCGGCTGGCTGCCGGCGGGCGGGGCGGCGGATGCCGGGGCGGGGTTGGCCTTCCTGGTGCTGCCGGTCGCCACGCTGGCCATCGCGCATCTCGCGGCCTATGCGCGGCACTCCGCCGCCAGCCTGGAGGCGACGCTGACGGAACCCTGGATCCGCACCGCCCGCGCCCGCGGCGCGCCCGAGCGCATCGTGCTGTTCCGCCATGCCTTTCCCAACGCCGCACTGCCGGTGCTGCAGATCACCGCGCTCGATGCCGGCGCGCTGGCCGGCGGCGCGCTGGTGACCGAGACGGTCTTCGCGCGGCCGGGCATGGGAAAGCTGCTCTACGACGCGGTGATGGGCAACGACACCAACCTCGCGCTCATCGCGCTGCTGCTGGTGGCGATGGTGACCATGCTGGCCACGCTGGGCGCGGACCTCGCGCAGCGTGCGCTCGACCCCAGGCTGCGCGAGCGGTGACGCGTCTCGCGCTCGGCCTCGGGCTGCTCGGCACGCTGGCGCTCGCCGCCATCTCGGCGCCGCTCGTCGCGGCGTGGCTGGGCCATGATCCCTTCGCGCCCGACCTGCTCGCGCGCTTCGAGCCGCCCTCCGCCACGCATCCGCTCGGCACCGACGACCTCGGGCGGGACATCCTGACGCGCCTGCTCCATGGCGCACGGATTTCGCTGGCGGTGGGGCTCGCGGCGGCGCTGGCTGCGGCGTGCATCGGCACGCTGGCCGGGCTGCTCGCCGCCTGGCGCGGCGGAGCGGCGGATGCGCTGGTGATGCGCTTCGCGGACTTCATGCTCGCGCTCCCCGCCTTGCCGCTGCTGGTGCTGCTCGCCGCCGCGGACCCCTCGCGCCTGGGGCTGCCGGCGCGGGGCGAGGCGGCGGGCGACGTGCTGCGCATCGTCGTCATCCTCGCCGTCTTCGGCTGGGTGGGGGTTGCGCGCCTCGCCCGCGCCGCGGCGCTGGCGACGCTTTCGCGCGATCATGTCCGGGCGGCGCGGGCGCTGGGGGCGGGCGAGCCGCGCATCCTGCTCCGCCATGTGCTGCCAGCGCTGCTGCCGCCGGTCGCCGTGGCCACCGCGCTTGCCGTGGCTGGCGCGATCCTGGCGGAATCCACCCTCTCCTTCCTCGGCCTCGGCATCAGCCCGCCGTCGCCCTCCTGGGGGAACATGCTGGCGAACGCGCAGGAACTGGTGTTCAGCGCGCCCTGGGCCGCGGTCTGGCCGGGGCTTGCCATCATGGTGACGGTGGCGGCCTGCACGCTGGTCGCCGACGGCATCCGCCGCCGCGGTGGTGTATGATCCCCTGACACCGCAGGCATTTGCCCCGGCCGGCTTGTTCCGGATCAAGGCGCGCCGGTCGCGGCGCAGCCAGCCTGGGCATCCGGCCGGGGCTTCGGGCCTCGGCAATGCAGAAGGGACGTCGGACGACCATGGCCAACTCGCCGCTCATCCAATCCATGATGGACATGCTCTCGCGCTTCAGCCTGCCGGCGGCCGACGCGCCGATTCACGAAAACGCCGCGCTGAGCGACCCGCAGGTGGCGCTCCCCGAGGATCTCCCGGGGCCCCATGCGGTGATCGATCGCCTGCTTGCCGAGGTCGAGCGCGACCTCCTCGACGGCCGCCTGCAGGCCGCGATCACGGCGCTCGGCCTGGCCGGCACGCGCGTCGGCCTCGATGCGGTGCGCGGCGTCACCCCGCCGCGCCATGTCGAGTGGCTCGCCGCGCATCTGCGTACCGCGGTGACGGAGATGGACGAAAGCCGCCCCGGCAAGGCGCTGAAGGCGGTGCGCCTGGCGCGGCTCGCCCTGCGTTGAAACATGACAAATCAGTCACTTCGCCGATAGCGTTGTGACATGATGGGAGGTGTAGAAACCGCTTGAGGCTGCGGACCCCCGGCCGTGCCGACACCCCCCGGATGTCACGTTCGCAAGGATCCGCCGCCATGTTCCGCGCTTTTCTCCTCGCCGCAGGGTTCGTGCTCGCCTTCGGCGCGTTCAGCCCCGCTGACGCCACGCGCGCCCGCGCCGCCGGCGCCGAGGCCACCGCCGGTTCTGCCCAGGCGCCGCGCGCCGCTTCGACCCGCCGGACCCGGAGCACCGAGACCCGCCAGCAGCGCCGCAACCGCGGCGAGGCGACGGCGCAGCGGCGCACGCGCAGCGCAACGACGACGCAGCGCCGCGCCGGCCAGCAGGCCACGGCGAGCCGCGCGCCGCGCGCCGCGCCCGCAGCACAGTAAACCCGGATTCCTTCTGCGTCCGGGTTCACCAGGGAATCGGTCTCTTTGACCGTCCCGAACGACCGAAGGGCGCCGCGCCAGGCGGCACGAAGCCAAGCGAACCGAGGGTTTTCGCCCGGCTTCTAGGGGGGCGGAAACACGGGTGCCGGCGGTCGAGGCCTTCGGCCGCTGGCATGATGGTCGAGAAAGCGGGGACCGCGGGCGAGGCGGTTCAGCCCCGGCCCGCTCCGCCCGGAATCGCCACCTGCTCCGGCGCCAGCAGCGCCAGCCCGCCCGCTGGCCCCGGCGCGAGGCGCTGGATCCAGAAGCCGCGCTGCGCCCCCGCCGCGCCCATCACCGGCGAGGGCGCGGAGATGATCCGCAGTCCCCCGCTGTGCCCCGCCCAGTCGATGTGCCTGTGGCCGTGCAGCACCAGGATGCGCGGGGCCAGGCGCCGCAGTCGCCCGAGCACCCAGTGCCCGTTCACCAGCGCCTTGCCGATGCGGTCGGCGACCCGCGCGCCCGGGCGCGGATACTCGGTCAGGTGATGGTGCATCAGCACCAGCCAGCGCGCGGCGGGCTGCGCGTGCATGACCGCCTCCGCCGCGTGGCACTGCGCGATGCCGAGCATGCCGAGCGCGTTGGTGAAGGAGAAATGCGTCTCCGCGTTGGAATCGAGAAGCACCAGCCCGAGCCCGTCCGGCCCTGCGGGCGGGACGACCAGCGGAAACACCTCGGCCCAGAGCCGGCGCGCCGCCCGCCCCGCGCGCAACCCGCCCTTGTCCATGAAGCGCGCCAGCACCTCCGCGCGGCCATCCGTCGCGAGCCACGCATTCAGCGTCGGGCCGATCCGCCCGCTCGCGTGGTCCACGAGATGCACGCGATCGCCCTGCAGCCGCGCCATCGCCCCGAGGAAGCGCAGCCGCCTCAGCGCCCCGCCAGGCGCCCCAGGCAATTCGAGCCGCGAGGGATTGGCGCGGTCCACGATGTTCACGTCGTGGTTGCCGGGGACGATCACCACGCGGTCGCGCAGCGCGGGCTGGCGCGCGAGGCTCTCCTCGAGGGCGATGAACTCCGCGTTGCGGCCGGCATCGGTGACGTCGCCGGTGACCAGCAACCAGTCGAGCGGCGCGCGCGCATCCGCCTCGGCCAGCAGCGCCAGCGCGCGGTCGAGGTGCCCGTTGCCGCGCGGCCCTTCGCGCCCGGATTCGAGGCGGAAGCCGTGGGCATCGCCGACCACGTGGATGTCGGACAGGTGCGCGACCCGCCAGCGTGCCTCGCCCTCCGGCTGGGGCCCGAGATCCTCCGGCGTGCCGGCCAGCGCCTCGGCGATGCTCCAGACCGGCGCGCCGACCATCAGATACAGCGCGATCACCCACACGCCGTTGCGGATGGCGTCGAGCACCGCAGCCGTGCCGAACCGCTCGAAACGCAGCGACGGCAGAGGCCCGGCCCACCAGGCGATGGCGGCGGCGGCGATCGCGCTGCCGGCGCCGGCGCCCAGGCCCGCGAGCCGCCGCGTCGCCGCGAGATCGCGGCTCGGCGCGGCACGTTCGAGCGCGATCCGCGCGGCCTCGCGCAGCGCGGTGTAGAGCGGCTGCACCAGGGTCGCGTTGAGCGCCCAGAAATTTCGCTCGACGACGAGCGAGACCGTCCGCCCCCAGCGCCAGGCGACGAAGCCGGCTGCGGCGGCGCAGACCACCGCGGCGGCGATCAGGCCGAGGCGCGTGGCCTCGTGCCAGGCGGCCTCGACCAGCCACAGCACCGCCTTGGGCGTGGCGCCGAGCAGCAGCGCCGGCAGCACGAGCAGCATCACCGCCGCCAGCACGAGCTTCGGCAGGCTGATCTCGAGCAGCATGTAGGTGGCATGGCCGAGCATCGAATGGCGTGCGGTGCCCGATGCGTCGTCCTCGAGGTCGCCCTCGCGGGGGTCGGGCAGGGTCGTGCGGATGGACCCGGCGGGGCGCCGGATCAGGGCCTCGCCGCGCGGGGCGCCGCTCACGCCCCCTCGCGCAGGATGCGTCGGCAGTGTTCGAGCGACGCCCCGATCAGGTTGTCCGTCGCCTCCGGCGTGCGGAAGGCGGAGTGCGAGGTCAGCACGACGTTCGCCAAACCCGCCAGCGGATGGCCGGCGGGCAGCGGTTCCTCGACGAACACGTCGAGGCCCGCCGCGCCGATCCGCCCCGCGCGCAGCGCCGCGACCAGCGCGGCCTCGTCCACGATCGCCCCGCGCGCGGTGTTCACGAACAGCGCCCCGGGGCGCATCCGCGCAAGCCGCGCCGCGTCGAGGAGGCCGCGCGTCTCGTCGTTCAGCAGCAGATGCAGGGAGACGACGTGGCTTTCGGCCAGCAGCGTGTCGAGGTCGGTGAAGGTCACGCCCGGATGCGCCTTCGGCGTGCGGTTCCAGGCGAGCACCTTCATGCCCGCGCCGCCGCACAGCCGCGCCATCTCGGCGCCGATGCCCCCCATACCGACGATGCCCACCGTCTTGCCGGTCAGTTGCATCCCATCCGTGCGCGGCCAGCCGCCGCCCGCGATGGCATGGTGCATGGCGCCGATGCCGCGCGCGGCGGCCCACATCAGCGCGAAGGCCATCTCGGCCACCGCCGTGTCGCCATAGCCCTTGATGATGTGGACCTTGACGCCGCATTCGGCCTCCAGCGCCTCGGGGTCCATGTAGGAGCGCGCGCCCGTGCCGAGAAAGACGATGTGCCTGAGGTCGGGGCAGCGCCTGACGATGTCCACCGGAAAATGCGTGTGGTCGTCGATCGCGATCTGCACCCCGGCCAGCAGCGCGGGCAGCGCCTCGGGCGTGATGTCGGGGTCGTCGTGGATCGTCACCGGCAGGTCGTCGGCGCGATGGAGGCGCCGCATCACCTCGGCCAGAGAGGAATTGGCATCGACGAAGGCTGCGCGCATCGGTCCTGTCCCCTCATGCCAGAGGCCGAATTCCTCGACCGCCGGCAGCTGCTTTTCCGCCCCCCGGACGCCAGGCGGAAACCTCCGGTCTACTCGGCTTCGGGCCACCGGGCGCGGCGCCCGGCCCGGTCGGTAAACCGGTCCGTCGGTGCCGCACATCCGCAGCGCGCCTCGCCGCCGGCCGCCCCGGCAGATGCGCCGACGGGCGCGCCGTGTCGAGGCCCTCCTGCATGGGCGCGCCCTCCGCCCGCGATCCTGCCCGCGGCTCAGTCATCCGTCGAGGCGGCGACCCTGATCAGCGCGACGTTCAGCTCGGCGCCGAGCAGCACGATATAGACGCTGACCCAGAACCACATCAGCAGACCGACCGCGGTGCCGAGCGGCCCGTACATCAGGTCGTAGGCGCCGTAATTCGACACGTAGAGCGAGAAGGCCGCCGAGGCCACCGCCCACAGCAGCGTCGCCACCACCGCGCCGGGCAGCGTCCGGATCAGGCCCGGACGCCGCCCCGAAGGCCCGACCCGGTACACCAGCACGAGCCCGACGAAGACCAGGCCGAGCAGCATGCCCATCGACAGGCCCCGCAGCGTCCAGACCTGCGGCGCGGGCAGGCCGAGCAGCGCCGCCACGCCGGGCAGCGCCACCAGGGACGCGATGGCGAGCACCACCGCGACGGTGATGGACAGCGTGATGCCGATGGCGAGCAGGTGGTAGTGGAAGAAGTTGCGGCTCTCGGTCACGCCATGGACCATGTTCAGCGCGCCGATCATCGCCCGCGTGCCGGCCGAGGCCGACCAGATCACGACGCCGCCCGTGATGATCACGCCCCATTCGAGGCGCGGGCGCGGCTGCCCGACCAGTTCGTGCAGGCGCGCGGAGATGAGTTCGAAGGTCTCTTCCGGCAGCAACTCGCGCAGCACCTCGAGCTGCGGCTCGACGGTCGCGCTGTCGAAGGCCATGCCGTAGAGCAGGACAAGGAGAAAGATGCCCGGGAACAGCGCCACCATGGCGTAGAAGGCGCAGCCCGCGGCGGTGAGCGAAATGCGGTCCGAGACGGCCGCGTTCATCACCCGCCGCGCGATGGCGATCGCGCCCTCGCGACGGGAGACCCATTGCTCGGCAGGCGGCATCGCGTCCATGCGCCACCACCTAGACCAATACCCGGCCAGGTGGAATCACGAGGTCGGATTTCCTGTTCCGGGACCTCGTTTTCCGGGCGCGGCTGATGCCCGGTCCCACGGCCCCGCGCGGCCGTTCACCCCGCGCGGGGCGCAGCCTGGGGCGGGCGCTGGCGGCCCATGGCGGCGCGCAGCTCCAGCGGCGTGATCCGTCCGTCCTGGTCGGTATCGAGCCGCTGGAGCAGAGCGGCGAGCGTATTGCCCGTGGGCGTTCCCGGCCCCGCCATAGTGGCGGGGCGATGCTGCAATGTTTGCAGCCTGGCGGCGAAATCCTCCCCGCCGCGTGCAGCCTGAAGCCGAGCCGCATCCTGCTGGCTCTGCATGCGGAAGGCCCGGATCGCCTGGGGGGCGGTGAGCGTCCTCTCCGGGATGACCTGCATGGCCGCGCGCTCCGTGATGGCGTGGCGCCCGTCATCCTGCCGGGCGGCCCCGTCCTGGGGCGGGTGGGGTTTTGCACGGGGCGTGCCAAAGGAAGATGGGGGGAAGTCCCCTTCCCCTCGCCTCATGCCAGCCGCGCAAACGTCAACTCGTGCTTGTTGTGGAACCCGTGGAACACCTGCGCCCCCGGAATCGCCGCGAATTCCGCCGCGGCGGCGTGGTCCGTCTCGCCCTGGAACTTCAGCGTGCAGACGACGTTGCGCGTCGCGCCCGCCTCCATCCACCGCCGCACCAGGCCCAGCAGCCGGGCCGGGTAGCAGATGATGTCCGAGAACAGCCAATCGACCGGCACTTCCTGCCGGGGGTCGAGGCCGAAGGCGCTCTCCCGCCGGCAGGAAACGCCGGGCATGGCCGCGATGGCCGGGTCGAGCGGCGCCTTGTCCACCGCGACGACGCGCGCGCCCAGTCGCGCGATCGCCCAGCTCCAGCCGCCCGGCGCGGCGCCGAGGTCGAGGCAGGTTTCGCCGGGCTGCGGATGGCGGCCGATGCGCGTCAGCGCCTCCCACAGTTTCAGGTAGGCGCGGGACGGCGGGCCCTCGCGGTCCTCGGCGAAGCGGGGTTCGCCGTTCACGAAGGGGCTGGTCTTGACGGGGCTGGCCAGCATCCGGTCGGGCGCCAGCAGCGTCCAGACGCCCAGATGCGCGGCGGGGGCGGGTTCGGGGAATGTCAGCGCGCGCGCCTTCACCGACGGCAGACGCTCGGCCAGCAGGGCGGAGCGGCGGTGGTGCAGCAGCGGGTAGTGCGACCAGTTGCGCTGCACCGCGCGCAGCGCATCGGCGCCGGCCTTGACCGAGGGAACGGCGATCTCGCGCGGGTCGGTCCAGGTGTCGAGCGACCAGGCGGCGGCGACGGGCGCGTCGGGCGAGAGCGCCAGGCGGCCGTGCCAGTCGTGCAGGCGCGCACCGGCGCGGCGCAGTTCCTCGGCCAGCTCCGCCTCGAAGCCCTCGGCCGCCAGGTAGGCGCTGCGGATCACCGCCTCAGCGCGGCCAGCGCCAGCAGCGCCCAGCCGACCATCAGCAGCATCCCGCCGGTCGGCGCGACCTGGCCGAGCGAGGCGCCGCCCAGTGCGCCCCACCACACCGCGCCGCAGAAGGCCGCGGTGCCGAGCGCGAAGGCAAGCCCGGCCAGATGCGCGACGCGCCGCCCGCCCTCGGCCATCAGCCCTGCCACCAGCAGCGCGGGGGCGTGCCAGCCCTGGATCATCAGCGCATTGTCCACGGCGCGGCGCGGCGCGCCCTCGAAGCCCGCCGGCGCGCCATGCGCGGCCCAGGCGGCGAGGCCGACGGCGACGAGACCGCTCAGGGCGCCAAGCACGAGCCAGATGCGATGCATGCGAGTGGCCTGCGCCCGTCCGCCGCCGCCGTCACGCCCGGCTGAACAGCCGGCGGATGCGCTCGCGCGCACCGGCCAGGCGGCGCATCATCGAGGCTTCCATCGCCTCGACCTTGTCCACGTGCCGCGGCCAGCGCCGCGCCACCCAGCTCCAGCGCAGCGCGGCCCAGAGGTGCTGGTCGCGCAGCACGAACACGCCGACGACAAGGAACAGGAATCCCTGCAGGAAGGGCAGCACCAGGCCGAGCGTGCCGAGGACCAGGCAGGACCAGCCGACGACCTTGCGGGAAAGGGAGGGGCGCAGGATGACCATGGGCGTGCAGATGGGCCGCCGACGGGGCGGGCGCAACCATGCCACGCCCGCCGGCCGCGCGATCAGATGTGCAGCGGTCTCTCCCACGCCGCCATCGCCGCTTCCTTCACCGCCTCGTTCAGCGAGGGATGCGCGTGGCTCACGCGCGCGACGTCCTCCGCGCTGGCGCCGAACTCGATCGCCATGGCGATCTCGGCGATCAGCGTGCCGGCATCCGGGCCGATGATGTGCGCGCCGAGAACCCTGTCCGTTGCCTTGTCGGCCAGCACCTTCACGAAGCCGTCGGTGGCGCCCATCGCGCGGGCGCGGCCATTCGCGAGGAAGGGGAACTTCCCGACCTTGTAGGCGGTGCCGGCGGCCTTGAGCGCCTCCTCGGTCGCGCCCACGGCGGCGACTTCAGGCCACGTGTACACCACGCCCGGGATGGCGTCGTAGTTGATGTGCGGCTTCTGTCCGGCCAGCATCTCGGCCAGCGCATAGCCCTCGTCCTCGGCCTTGTGGGCGAGCATCGGTCCCGCGATGGCATCGCCGATGGCGAAGATGCCCGGCACGCCGGTCGCGAAATGCGCGTCGGTCTTCACCCGCCCGCCCTCGTCCAGCGCCACGCCCACCGCGTCGAGGCCGAGGCCCGCCACGAAAGGCCGCCGCCCGACCGCCAGCAGCACGACATCGGCGCGGATCTCCTCCGCGGCGCCGCCGGCAGCCGGCTCGACCGCGAGCGTCACGCCGGCATCGTCGGCCTTCGCGCTGGTGACCTTCGACTTCAGGCGGAACTTCATTCCCTGCTTCGCGAGGATGCGCTCGAACTGCTTGCGCACCTCGCCATCCATGCCCGGCAGGATGCCGTCGAGGAACTCGATCACCGTCACCTGCGCGCCGAGCCGCCGCCAGACGCTGCCCATCTCGAGCCCGATCACGCCGCCGCCGATCACCACCAGGTGGCCCGGCACGGCATCCAGCTCGAGCGCGCCGGTCGAGGTGACGATGCGCCTCTCATCCACCTCGACACCGCGCAGCGGGGTGCTCTCGCTCCCGGTCGCGATGACGATGTGCTTCGCCGCGTGGCCGGTGCCGTTCACCTGCACCATGCCCGGCGCGGTGATGCGTCCCTCGCCCTTCAGCCATGTCACCTTGTTCTTCTTGAACAGGAACTCGACGCCCTTGACGTTGGCGGAGACCACTTCCGCCTTGCGCGCCTGCATCTTCGCGAGGTCGAGGCTGACCTGCCCCACGCCGATCCCGTGCTCGGCGAGGTGGTGCGCCGTCTTGTCGAACACCTCGGAGGAATGGAGCAGCGCCTTGGAGGGGATGCAGCCGATGTTGAGGCAGGTGCCGCCCAGCGTCTCGCGCTTTTCCACGCAGGCCACCTTCATGCCCAGCTGCGCCGCGCGGATGGCGCAGACATAGCCGCCGGGGCCGGCGCCGATCACGATGACGTCGAAGGTTTCGGGCATGGATGAATGGTCCTGCGCTCGGGTTCGTAGCGGGGCGGAAACTGCCCAAGCAGGCGGCCCCGATCAAGGCGCGGGATATCCGTTGAGCCGTCACGCGCCGCCCGCCTATGCTTCCCCCCAGGCAGGCGACGGGAAACGCGCCGCCGGCAGGAGGAAGCACCCATCATGAACAAGGCATTTCCGACCTTCATCCGGCCGACCCGCCGGTCGGTCCTCGCGGCCGCCGGGGCCGTTCTCGCCGCCCCGGGCGTGTCCCGCGCCCAGGCCCGCTTCCCCGAGCGCGCCATCAGCATCGTCGTCCCCTGGCCGCCCGGCGGCTCGGCGGACCTCCAGATCCGCTCGATGGGCGAGTTCATGACCCGCGCCCTCGGCCAGCCGGTGCTCGTGCAGAACCGCCCCGGCGCCTCCGGCACGCTCGGGCCGCTCCAGGTGGCGCAGCAGGCGCGGCCCGACGGGCACACGCTGACGCAGATGCACCTGTCCATGCTGCGCCGGCCCTGGATGATGCGGACCCCGGGCTGGGATCCGGTGGCCGACTTCACTCACATCATCGGCCTCGCCGGCTGGATGTTCGGCTGCGCGGTCAGGGCCGACAGCCGGTTCGGCACCTGGCAGGAGATGATCGCCTTCGCCCGCGCCAACCCCGACCGGGTAACCTACACCACCTCGGGCATCGGCACGACCAACCACCTCGCGATGGAGACCATCCAGGAACGCGACGGGATCAGGCTCATCCACGTCCCCTTCCGTTCCTCCAACGAGGCGGTGACGGCCGCCCTGGGCGGGCAGGTGGACATGGTGTGCGACAGCTCCACCTGGGCGCCCTTCGTCGAGGCCGGCACCATGCGCGCGCTGTCGATCTGGACGGCCGAGCGGGTGGCGCGCTTCCCCACCGTGCCGACGCTCAGGGAACTCGGCTACGACATGACCGTCACCTCGCCCTATGGCATGTCCGGCCCGCGGGGGATGGACGAGGGCATCGTCCGCATCCTGCACGACGCCATGCGCGACGCGCTCATGACGCCCGAGAACGCCGAGGTGCGCGCGCGCTTCGACATGCCGCTGGCCTACAAGGACACGCAGACCTTCCGCGCCTTCGTCGCCGAGCGCGTGGAATTCGAGAGGGCAATGGTCCGCCGGCTCAACCTCACGCTCGACGGGTGATGATGAGGGCGGCACGAGTCTCTGACTCGTGCCGCCCTCATGATGCTTCGACCGTCGGCATCCGCACTTTCCCGGCCCTCAGGAGCCGGGCGCCAATCTCCGGTTCGCCGGGCCTCGCGCCACTCGGCGCGGCGCCCATCCGGGCGCTCGGACCGGTCAAGGGACCGCCCGCCGGCATGATGCGGACGGCATCCGGAAAGGCACCCGTCAGGGTGCCGGTGCCGTTCGGATCACCCCTCCTTCGGCAGCGCGATGTCGAGCCAGCCGCGCGCATCCATCCGCGCCGCGTCGCCGGGCAGCAGCAGCACCGTGGTGGTGTCGCTCTCGACGATCGCCGGGCCCCGCACGACCTGCCCCGCGGCCAGCGCAGCGAAGCCGAAGACCGGCAGCGCCTGCTCCGCACCCGACAGGCGCGCGCGGCGCGTGGCGAGGGGTGCGGCCGGCGCCACGGCGGCGGCGGCGGCGGCCGCCGGCATGGGTGGCAGGCGGCCGATCACGGCAAGCCGCGCATTGACCAGCACCACCTCCTCGCCCTGCAGCGCATAGGTGAACAGCGCGCGGTGGCGGGCGTGGAAGGCCTCGGTGACGCGCCCGGCGAGCCCCGGCGCCTCCCACGCCACGCCGTCGAGCGGCACCGGGATCTCGAAGACCTGCTCGCCATAGCGCATGTCGGCAGCACGGCGCGTCTCGATCGCGCCGCCGAACCAGGCGGCGACGCGCGCCCGCCCCTCCGCTTCCAGCCCCGCCCATATCGCGCGCAGCGCGTCGTCGCCCGGCACGCCGCCGGCGCCGAGTTCGCTGCGCGCCATCTCGTAGCGCAGGTCGGTGTGCAGCATCCCCCATGCCGAGAGGCCGGCGGCGAAGACCGGCACCGCGACGCGCGTCACGCCGAGCTCCCGCGCCACCGCGCTCGCATGCAGCCCCGCAGCGCCGCCGAAGGCGAGCAGCGCGAAGTCGCGCGGGTCCACGCCGCGGCGCACGGTCGCGACGCGGATGCCGTCGGCCATCCGCACGTTGGCGAGGCGATGCACGCCCTCGGCCGCCTCCATCGCGCCGATGCCGAGCGATGCGCCCAGCCGCGCGCAGGCGGCGAGCGCGCCGTCGCGGTCCAGCTTGCGCGCCCCGCCGAGGAAATTGTCGGGGTCGAGATAGCCGAGCACCAGGTTCGCATCCGTCACGGCGGGTTCCGTCCCGCCCTGGCCGTAGGCGACCGGCCCCGGCACCGCGCCCGCGCTGCGCGGCCCGACCTGCAGCGTGCCGCCCGCGCCGACATGCCCGATCGAGCCGCCGCCCGCGCCCAGCGTCACGATGTCCAGGCTCTCGAGCGCGATGCGTTCCCCGCCGACATCGCGCCCGCGGCCGAGCGCGGCCTCGCCCTGCTGGACCAGCGCGATGTCGGTCGAGGTGCCGCCGACATCGAAGGTGATGAGATCCTGTCCGAGCCCGCGCCGCGCCAGCGCAACCCCCGCCGCGACGCCGCCCGCGGGCCCCGACAGCGCAGTGCCGGCCGCGAGCCGCGCGGCTTCCTCCACCGGCGCGACGCCGCCATGGGAGAGAATGACGAAGACCTGCCCGCCATAGCCGGCATCGGACAGCCTGCCCCGCAGCCGTGCGAGATACCGCGACACGACCGGCCCGACATAGGCATTCACGCAGGCGGTGGAGAAACGCTCGAACTCCTTGATCTGCGGCAGCACCGCGGCCGAGGTGGTGACGAACACGCCGGGCAGCGCCGCGCGCACCGCATCGGCCGCCGCGCGCTCATGCGCGTCATCGCGCCAGGCATGCAGGAAGCACACCGCCACCGCCTCGACCTGCTCGGCCTTCAGTCTCGCGATCGCGGCATCGAGCGAGGCGGCATCGAGCGGCACCTCGACACGGCCATCGGGGCGGACGCGCTCGCGCACCGCCAGCCGCAGCCGCCGCGGCACCAGCGCGGGCGCGGCGGGCAGGCGCAGATTGTAGCGGTCCGGCTTCAGCCCCTCACGCATCTCGATGACGTCGCGATGGCCCTCGGTGGTGAGCATCGCCACCTTCGCCCCACGGCGTTCCAGCAGCGCATTCGTCGCGACCGTGGTGCCGTGCACGATGCGCTCGGTGCGCGCCAGCAGATCCGACAGCGAAAGGCCAAGCCGTTCGGCCAGCACGCCGAGCCCGGCGACGACGCCCTCGCTCTGGTCGGACGGCGTGCTCGACGCCTTGGCGAGCGTGGTCACGCCATCCGATGCGACGCAGACCACGTCGGTGAAGGTGCCGCCGACATCCACGCCGATGCGGAAGGCGGCGCTCATCGTGACGCTCCGACGCAAGGACAGGCCGGGGGAGGTGAACCTCCCCCGATCCCCCCCCCTTCTTTGGATCCCTGGCAACCAACCATCGCGGCCGGCGCCCGGGTGACAAGAGAAGGAGGGGAGCTCGGGTGTTCCCTGACACATCCTTCCGGACATCCGGGATCACGCGGGATTGTCGGGGACGATGCGGGACAAAGGCCCAGAAAAATTGGGTTTCGCGCCTCGGTGGGCGCGCCTGCAGGCTGTGACAACAGGTTCCGGACAAAGGCGCCGATCGGCATCTTTTGACACTCGGTTCCGGAAAAAAATTGGTCGCGGCATGATGCTCTCAATCGGCTCTTAAGGGGCGCCTGGGGGAGGCTTCGGCGCCGCTTCCTCCGCCTCCGTCATGTCATCGTAGAGCAGCAGCGTGATCTGCATCAGGCGCCTTGCGTCGGGTGCCCGGCCGGGCGTGGCCACCAGGCCCCGCAGCGCCAGCTCGTAGGCCCGCGCGATCCGGTCCGGGTTCACACTCCAGGCCAGCCCGACGCCCGCGCCCAGTTCGGCTGCATGCGAGGAAACCCGGGCCTCAGCCATGCCGCGAGACGGCTCCGGGATGGACCCCGCGGGCGCCTGACCAGGCCGCATCGGCCCATCGCCTGTGGCCAGCCATTCAAGGCGGACGCCGGCGGCTCGGGCCAGCGCTGCGGCGTTCGTCAGCTTCATCTCCCCACCCTGCGCGTAGTTCTGGAGCGTGCCGTAGGGGACGCCTGAGACCCTGGCGGCATCGCGCGCCGTGCCGAGAGCCCGGATGGCCTCCTTCACCCGATCGGCCCGCGAGGCAGTTCCAGGTTCGCCCTCCGAACATGGAACGCCACTTCCACCTTTTTTTGCCGCTTCCACCTTCGGAATTTTCCTAAATTAAACAATTACTTGGGCGATTTCGGGCGAATAAATCCGAAACCGATAACATGGAACAGGGCATCGCCCGTTTTTGCCCTTGCCGAATGACCCATTTCCGGGCAATCTCCCCTTGCCAAACCCGAATAACGCAGAGCGCAGCCCGCCAGCTGCGCGCCCGGAGCACCGATGAAGCCTCGCCCGACAGACTGGCACCCGGAGGACATCAAGGCGGCGATCCGGAAGACCGGCACCACCATGTCCGCCATCTCGCGGGCGGCCGGCCTTTCGGACGGCGCGGCCAAGCGGGCGCTCGACATCCCGTGGCCGAGGGCGGAGGCGATCATCGCCGCCCGCCTCGACCTCAGGCCGCAAGACATCTGGCCCAGCCGCTACGACGCCGCCGGACAGCCCCTTCGGGGGCGGCCCATCGGCGCCATGACGAACCGTAGCGCGCCATCCCCCACCCCGCACCGTCAGAAATCGGAGGCCGCGTGAACACCGCTGTCACTTCCATCCCGCTCGACCTGATCGAGGTCGGCGAACGCCTGCGCGTGGTCGACCGAGACTATGCCGCGCTGATCGCCGAGAGCCTGGCCGAGCGCGGCCTCGACACGCCCATCATCGTCACCGGCCCGGGCGCCGACGGGCGCCACACCCTGATCGCCGGCGGCCACCGGGTGGAGGCCGCGCGCCTGGCCGGCTGGCGCGACATCCCTGCCCGGGTGATCGAGGCCGACGAGTTGCAGGCCAAGCTCATCGAGATCGACGAGAACCTGATCCGGCGGGAACTGTCGGCCCTCGACCGCGCCGTGTTCCTGTCCGAGCGCAAGCGCATCTATGAGGCGCTGCACCCCGACACGAAGCGTGGCGGCCCGCGCCGCGGGACCAAACCGACAAGCGTGTCGGTTTGGTCGTTCGGCAAGGCGACGGCCCAGAAGCTCGGCGTCGACGAACGCACCATCCAGCGCGCCGTCGCCCGCGCCGCCATCCCGGCCGACATCCGCGCCATGATCGCCGGCCTGCCCATCGCCGACAGCGGGGCGGAGCTCGACAAGCTGGCCGCCCTTGGCCCGGCGATGCAGCGGGAAGTCGCGCGCCGGCTGGGCGGGGACACCCGCACGGTCGCCGCCGCGATGGCGGCCATCCACGGCCCGCCCACGACGAACGCGGCGGCCGAGGCCGTGCGCCAGCACGCCGCCCTGATGTCCGCCTGGCGCAAGGCCGGCAAGGCCGCCCGCCGCCGGTTCGTCGACTACCTGGTCGCCGAGGGCGAGGTCAGCACCACCCCGGCGGAGGCCGCGTGATGCGCCCGCGCGTGTCCTTCGGCTCGGTCGTCGGCGGCGTGTTCTTCGCCACCATCGTCATCGGCTTTTTCTGGATCGGCACGCTGGCCGGCGTCGGCGCCGGGCTCATCCCGGCGGCCGAGCGGCTGACCGCCGCGGCGGGCCTGCGCTGACGCATGGACATGCCGCGGCACACCGGACAGCCCGACCTTCTTGACTGGCAGCCGCCCCAGCCCGTGGCGCGCTTCCCGGAGGAACAGGTGCGGGCGGCAACCTTCGCCGCGCGCCTGTCCCGCGCCGTCGCCGCCGCCCTGCACGATGCCGAGGACTGCCGAGAGACGATCGCCGCGCGCATGTCGGCGTTCCTGGGGGAGCGCGTCTCCCCCGCCATGCTCGACGCCTATGCCAGCCAGGCGCGGGAAGACCACAAGATCAGCGTGCCGCGCTTCCTGGCGCTGCTGCACGCCACGCGGGACCGCCGGCTGCTCGAATTGCTGGCCGAGCCCATGGGCTGGGCCGTGATCGAGCGCCGCCACCTGCCGCTGATCGAGGTCGCGGCGATCCGCGAGCGCGAAGACGAGCTCCGCCGCCACCGCGAACACCTGATGCGCCAAGCGCGCATGGGGGGAGGCGCGTGATGCCGCCTGCTCCTTCGTTTGCCCCGGAAATTAACCTTTGGTTCACGGCCGCAGAGCTCGCGGCCCTCGACCTGCCGGGGCTGCCCGAGACGCGTCGCGGCATTGCCGTGCTTGCCGAACGCGAGGAATGGCTCCGCCCCGACGCCGAAGGCACCCTCTGGCGCCGTCGCTGCGGGCGGGGCGGCGGCATCGAATATGCCATCCATGTCCTGCCGTCCTTCACCCGCGCGCGGCTGCTGGCCCGCCTCGGCGCCGCCGAGGCGCCGAAGGACCGCGAGACGCGCCTGAAGCAGGTCTCCGACGAAGCCGCCTGGGCGGCCTATGACCGCGCGAAGGACACCAGCAAGGCCCGCGCCGGCGACCGCCTGGCCGCGCTGCAGGCGGTGGAGGCGCTGGTCTCCGCCGGCCAGCCCCGCAGCCTTGCGATGATGGAGGTGGCGGCGTCGCGCCGCATCTCGCGCTCGCAGCTCTATGCCTGGGCCGCGCTGGTCGAAGGCGTGCCGCGCGCCTCCTGGCTCGCCCGCCTGCTGCCGCAATTCACGGGCGCCGCCGGCCCGCGCGCCGCCTGCGACGAAGACGCATGGGAATGGCTGCGCAGCCACTACCTCCGCCCCGCCCGCCCGACCTTCGAGCAGTCCCTGCGCGACCTCGAGCGCGTGGCGCGGGAACGCGGCTGGCGCCTGCCCTCCGCCCGCACGCTGCGCCGGCGCATCGACGCGCTGGACCCGGTGGTGGTGGCACATCTGCGCGACGGCGCCGACGCCGCCGCCCGCATGTTCCCCGCCCAGCGCCGCGACCGCTCCACCCTGCACGCCATGCAGTGGCTGAACGCCGACGGCCACCGCTTCGACGTCTTCGCCAGGTGGGACGACGGCACCGTCGCCCGCCCGATGGTCGTGTTCTTCCAGGATCTCTACTCCGGCAAGATCCTCGCCTGGCGCGTGGCCCAGGCCGAGACCGGGGACACCTTCCGCCTGGCCTTCGGCGACGTGGTCGAAACCTGGGGCATCCCCGACGCCGTCACCATCGACAACACGCTGGCGGCGGCCAACAAGACCATGTCGGGCGGCATCAAGCGTCGCTTCCGGTTCAAGGTCCGTGCGGAGGAGCCGCTCGGCATCTTCCCGATGCTGGGCGTCCAGGTGCACTGGGCGAAGCCGTATTCCGGCCAGTCCAAGCCGATCGAGCGCGCCTTCGGCGACTTCGCCCGCGACATCGCCCGGCACCCGGCCTTCGCCGGCGCCTATACCGGCAACAGCCCGACCGCCAAGCCGGAGGATTACGGCAGCAAGGCCGTGCCGATCGCCGAGTTCGTCGCGGTCATGGAGGCCGGCGTCGCCGAGCACAACGCCCGCGCCGGGCGCGCCGCCGCCAATTGCCGCGGCCGGTCCTTCGACGAGACCTTCGCCGCATCCTACGCCGAGGTTCCGATCCGCCGCGCGACGGCCGAACAGCGCCGCATCTTCCTGCTGGCGGCCGAGGAAGTCCGCGTCCGCCGCGACGGCACCATCCACCTGCTGGGCAACCGCTATCACGACCCGGCGCTGAGCCGCGTGATCGGCCGGCCGGTCGTCATCCGCTTCGACCCGGACCGGCTGCACGCGCCCGTCCATGTCTACCTCGCGAACGGGGACTTCCTGGTCACCGCCGAATGCTGGGCCGACACCGGCTTCGGCGACACGGACGCCGCGCGCCGCACCGCGCAGGCGGTCAAGCAGCGCCGCAAGGGCCTGCGCCTGCTGGCCGAGGCCGAGGCGCGCATCAGCGCCGAGCAGCTGGCCCGCGACCTGGCCGCGCTGCGCCGCGACGCGCCCGAGGCGCCGACGCCGCACGTCATCCGCCCGCTGTTCCGCGGCGCGGCGGCGCTCAAGCCCATCACCGAAAACGAGGAGGAGGAAAGCTCGGCCGAACGCTCCGAGCGCCTGTTCGTCGCCAGCGTCGCGCAGCAGCGGGGAGCTCGAACCTCCCCGCTGCTCCGGCTGGTGCCGGACGACGACGACACCGAGGACTGATGCCCAGCAGGCGACCTCGGCATCCCCCACGCACCACGAGGAATACCATGCCCAGCGACGCATTCGAACCGGCCATGAGCCCCGAGGATATCGAGGCCGTCCGCGCCCGGGTCCGCAGCACCATGGCCGACCGCAGGATGGCGATGACGGACGTCAGCCGCCAAGTCGGCATCCCCTACGGCACCTTCAGCAGCTGGATGGGCGGCACCTACAAGGGCCGCAACGCCCACCTGGCTGAACAGACCCTGCACTGGCTGAACGGCCTGGAAGCGCAGGACCGCACCCGTGCGCTCGCGCCGCGCGCGCCGGCCTTCGTGGCCACGCCGACGGCCGAGGCCATCCTGGCCACGCTGGAACACGCCCAGCACATGCCGGAAATGGTGGTCGTGACCGGCGCGCCCGGCGTCGGCAAGACCAGCACGGCGCGCTGGTACGCCGCCCGCAGCGCGAATGTCTGGATGGTCACGGCCGAGCCCACCATGAGCAGCCCGCGCGCGCTGCTGGATGAGCTGGCGGAGCCGATCGGCGTGACCGAACGCGGACTGTCCAGCCAGAAGCTCTCCCGCGCGCTGGGCCGGCGGATGACCGGCAGCCAGGGCCTGGTGCTGATCGACGAGGCGCAGCACCTGACGAGCCAGACGCTCGACCAGCTGCGGATGTTCCACGACCAGGCGAACATCGGCATCGCGCTGCTGGGGAACGAACAGGTCTATGCCCGGCTGGAAGGCGGCACGCGCGCCGCACAGTTCGCGCAGCTGTTCTCCCGCGTGGGAATGCGCCTGCAGCGCCCGCGCGCGCTGAAGGGCGATGTCGAGAAGCTGCTCGACGCATGGGAAGTGACGGGCAAGGAGGAACGCGCGGTCCTGCAGGCCATCGCGAAGCGGCCGGGCGCGCTGCGCAACCTCACCAAGGTGCTGCGCATGGCGCACATGCTGGCGGGTGCCGAAGGCGCCGAGCGGCTGGCCGAACAGCATATCCGCATGGCGTGGGAGAGGCTGTCCTCCGGCGCGGCGCTGGGCGGGGAGGGCGCGTGATGGGCTACCCGACCGACAATCCGATGGATGGGCGCGGGGCCCGGCCCGACGACAACGACGGCGGCATCTACGCCGAAGGCAGCCGTGTCTGCATGCGCCCTGAGCGCACCGCATCTGGCGTGACCCTGGGCGGCACGCTCGCCGACTGCGCAACGGCCGCCACGGCGAAGGAAATCGCCCGTCGTTGCGCGGAGTTCCGGCCGCTGATGGACGCCCTTCGCGGCCTCGCGCAGTGGTGCGAGAGCCGCGCGCTCTACTCCGAGGAACTGCACGCCGCGATCGCCGCCGTCGCCCGCGCGGAGGACCGCTGATGCCCAGCCCCTTCGCCCAGATGGCCGACAACCTCGAAGACCTTTCCGCCATCTTCGAGGCCCGCCGCCGCCACGGCGGCGCCATCTCCGCCGGCCAGGCCGCGGCCGTGGCGGACGCGCTCAAGGCCAATGCCGAGCTCGCCCGCCTCGGCGAACGGCAGCGGGTCGCGCTGCTCACGCTGGCCGGCCGGCCGGTCGAGGACGGCGTCACCGTCGTCCTCGCGCCCTTCCAGGTGGTGGAAGGGGGCCGCGCATGATGCCCGCCCGCGAAAGCGCCATGTTGGCCGAGATCGACGCGCTGCGCGCCGAACTTGCCCAGCTGCGCCATCACGTCGCGCGCATCGGCGCCGGCGACATCGCCTCGCCGTCCATCCGCCGGCTTGCCGGCGCGGCGGCGGCGGAATTCGGCGTCACGGTGGAGCAGCTGCTGTCCTACCGCCGGATGCAGCGCTTCGTCATCCCGCGCCAGGTCGTGATGCACCTGGCGCACACGCGGCTGGAACACAGCCTGCCGCGCATCGGCGCTGCCCTGCAGCGCGACCATTCCACCGTCTTCCATGGGGTGCGGGCGCTGGCCGCGCGCCTCGAGACCGACCCCTGGCTGGCCCAGCGCGTGGAACGCGTCTGGGCCGCCGCGCAGCCCCCTTCGCCGGAGAACCCCGCATGAACGCCATCACCCGCACCAAGCGGCGCGCCGAAGCCGTGCCCGCCGCCCGCGACGCCGCCGAGGCCGACGCCTTCATCGCCCGCATCGGCGAATTGCAGCGCCAGGTGCTGCTGCACGAAGGTGCGCTCGCCGAAAGCATCGCGAAGGCCAAGGAAGCGACGGCCGCGATCGTCGCCGACCTGTCGGCCGAGATGGACCGCCTGACCCGCGGCCTGCAGATCTGGGCCGAGGCAAACCGCCACGCGCTGACCGATGGCGGGCGGACCAAGACCGTGAAGCTCGGCACCGGCACCATCGCGTGGCGCCTGGCGCCGCCGGCGGTGAAGCTCACGAAGCCCGCGGACGTGTTGGCCTGGCTGCTGGGGCACGAGCGGGAGGAATTCCTCCGCCGCAAGGTCGAGATCGACAAGGCCGCGATGCTGTCCATGGCCGACGCCGCGGCCACCATCCCCGGCGTGACCATCGCCAGCAGCGGCGAGGAATTCGTCATCGAGCCCGCCGGCGCGAAGGAGATCGGCTGATGTCCTGGACCCCTCTCAAGCCCCCGGCGGCGGCCAAGGGCGCCAATGCCGCGCCGATCACCGTCGGCTCCAGCGCCGGCGGCCGGCGGCTGCGGCCGCGGATCACCATCGTCATCCGCACGGGCGGGCTGGACGGCGCCGCCCTCCTGAAGCTGAGGGAAGGCGTGCAGGTTCTGGTCGGCGGCGGCAACCACGCGGGCCAGCTGCGGATCGAGCCGGGCGGGCCGTTCGTGCTGGCGGCGGCACCCGGCAGGGGCACCGCGCGTGCCACGCTGATGCTCCGCCTCGACCTGCCGCGCGGCGTCGAGGCGCTGGACCGCAAGCCCGAGCCGGTGGAATTCGACCACGGCGACGGCTGGATCGAGATCACCCTGCCGGACTGGGCGCGCGGAGCGCCCGCGCCCGCGCCCGTCGCCCAGGCCGCGCCGCCGGCCGCGCCCGCCAAGGCGCCCTATTCCCTGTCCGAACGCGTGCCCGACCCGGCCGCGCCGCTCCGCGGGGCGCGCCCGTGATGGAACAGGACCCGATCCGCGCCTTCGCCGCGCGCCTGGCGCGGGAAGCCTTCAACGCCGGCCTGCGCGCCGCCCGCCAGCCGATGGCCGAGCAGAACCGCGCCCGCACCGCGATGGAAACCCATACGCAGGACATGCTCGTCAGCGTATTGGACGACGCCGCGGCGCGGCTTTCGAAGGCGCTCGCGTCGTGATGCGCCGCGCCCTGGCCGCCGCCGCCTTCGTCGGCGCCATCCTGGCCCTCGCGCCGCCGGCGAGCGGGGAGAGGCTGCGCGTCATCGACGGCGACACCATCGCCGTCGGCGGCACCACCATCCGCATCATCGGCCTGGATGCTCCGGAACTGCGCGGCGCCTGCCCGGCGGAAATCCGGCTGGCGCGGCGGGCGCAGGCGCGGCTCGTGCAGCTGCTCGGCGCCGGCCACCAGGTCGAACGCCGCGGGCGCGACCGCTACGGCCGCACGCTGGCCGTGGTGCGGGACGCGCGCGGGCGGGACGTCGCGCCCGTCATGATCCGGGAAGGGCTGGCCCGCCCCTACAACGGCCGCGGCCCGCGCGGCGGGTGGTGCCCGTGAACACGCCCGAACAGGTCGAACTGGCCGAGATGATCGCCGGCGTGCAGGATGCGATCGACAGCCATGTCCGGTCCGGCCAGGCGCGTGCCGGGCGCGTTTCCTTCAGCCCGGTGCTGCACAAGCGCCAGCTGGACCGCCTGCGCGCGGTGCAGCAGCTGCTGAAGAACCTTCGCGACGCGGGGGAACAGCAGCCGTGAACGCGCTGGCCCCCCGCCTCGGCGCCATGGCGCCCGACCTCGCGCAGATCGAGGGCGTGATCCTGCTGATCGAGGACGGCGCGCGCGCGTCGCGCGCCCTCGACGCCGCGGTGTTCGAGGCGATGGGCTGGCATGTCACCCGCGCCAGCGTGACCGACCCGCGGCGGTCCTGGACGGTTCTGAGCCCGCTCTCGACCGCCGCCTTGCCGCTACCGCGCGTCAGCAAGCGCATCGACTGCGCGCGCGCCCTGCTGCCGGCCGGGTGGGACTGGGGCGTGGGGGAACGGCGCGGCCGGGCGCAGGCGTGGTGCGCCAGCGGCCACGCGCAGGGCCACCCGGCCCTTCTGTGGTTCGAAGGCCTCGGCGCATCGCCGGCGCTGGCGCTGACCAAGGTGGCGCTGCACGCGCAGCGCGCGCTGCTCGCGCGGCGCGCGGCCGTGGCGGTGGAAAGCCGCGTCGGCTGCGAATGCGGCTGGACCGGCCCGCTGGGCGCGCTGCGCGCCCGCGCCGGCAGCGCCGCCATGTTCTGCCCCGATTGCGACCGCCCGGTCCGGAGGATCGCCTGATGCAGCGCAGCCTGTTCCCGAAGGACGGCCTGCCGGCCCGGCTGAGAGCTGATTTCGAGGCGTTCTGGAACGCCTATCCGCCGCGCCGCCCGAACCCGCGCGCCCTGGCGGAAACCGCCTTCGCGAAGGCCGTGCAGGCCGGCGCCGAACCCGCCGCGCTGGTCCGCGCGGCCGAGGCCTACCAAGCCGAGGTCCGCAAGCTCGCCATCGGCCAGGACTTCGTCGTGCATGCCGCGACTTTCCTCCGCCAGCGGCGGTGGGAAGACTACGTGCGGGATCCGGTGGCGGAAGCACCGGCGACCGCGGCCGAGCCCGACCACGAATTGTGGCCGGCGCTGCGCGGGCGGCTCAGCCCTGCCGATTTCCGCGCCTGGATCGCGCCGCTGGCCGTGATCTCCCTGACCGAGGCGGAAGCGGCGCTGCTGCTGGCGCCATCGCGCTTCCACCGCGACTACGTGCGCCAGCACCACCTGGTGGTGCTGAAGGCGGCGCTGCGCGTGAAGGTCCTCGACATCGACGTGGCGGGGGACATCCGGCCATGAAGACCGCGCCCGATCGTCGCGCCGGAGGCGCGCAGCCGGACCGCCGCTCCATGATCGCGAAGATCCACCTGGCGCGGAAGCAGCTGGCCCTGACCGAGGACAGCTACCGCGACATCCTCCACCGCGTCACGGGGCTGCGCAGCTCGGGCGACATGCGCGCCGACCAGCTCGATGCCGTGCTGCGGGAATTCGCGCGTCTGGGCTGGAAGCCCAAGCCCGTGCGCAAGCTGAGCGAGAAGCCGCAGATCCGCATGATCCACGCGGTGTGGAAGGACATCGTGGCGCTGGGCGGCGCCGAGGCCGCTGGCCTGCGCGCCTTCGTCCGCCGCCAGACCCGCACCGAGGACCACCCGGACGGCATCGACAGCCCGGAATTCCTGGATGCGCCGATGGCGGCGCGCGTGCTGGAAGGGCTGAAGGGCTGGCGCGCGCGGCTGCGGCGGGGTGCGGCGTGATGCGGCCCGCGCGCCCCAACACTCACCTGGCGGAAGTGCAGTCCTACCTGACGCGCCTGGCCAAGGAAGGGCGGGACATGCCGTCGATGCCCAAGGTGGCGGACGACCTGGCCATGACGGCATCGAACCTGCGCGCGCTGCTGGAGGAAGGCGTGGGCCGCGGCCTCTGGAAGATCGTGCGCGGGGATGCCGGCATCCTTTCGATCTACGAGCCCGGCGGCGGCTGGCTGCTGAACGGCCCGGCGGCGACGCGGCGGGCGCAGCCGAAGCTGCCGCCGCGTCGCTGCCTGCGCTGCCGCGGGGCCTTCACGCCGGAACACCGGACGAACTTCCTGTGCACCCCGTGCGGGATCTACGCCGAGAGGGTCGGGTGATGTCCTACCGCGCCTGGCGTGCCCGGCGGCGGGAACGGCAGTGGCGCCGGCTGCTGGCCGGGCTGCCGCACGAGCTGCGCGTGTTCATTGTGCTGGTGTTGAGGGCGGAGCGGTGAGGTCAGCGGCGCTGCAGATCGCGCGTCGCGTCGCGCTCCATCTGAACGCACGCGTTCAGCATGGCGTAACTGTTCATCCGAAGCGCCTCCTGCTGCCCGAGGCAGGTGCGGCGTGCCGCCGGTGCGGCTCCTGGCCAATCGCGCCGAAGGAGTGTCGCCGATCGGCGCTCCTGATCGACGCATGCCCGCAGCAGCACGGCGCTTTCGGTTGCGAGGATGCGGTTCTGGCGGTCGCAATGCGCGCGCATGTCCCACTCAGGGAAGGCTGGACCTTCCTGCGCCGACGCGGCGGAACCAAACAACAGGAAGGCGAGGGTGGTCATGCGAAGCATTGCGGTTGTCCCGGTCGTGGCAACCCGATCTTCACCGCACCCGCCGGGGACAATGCAAGCATCTTGACCCGGCGCGGGTGGATGGCGCAGTTTCGGCGGGCTGTTGAGACGGGCTTGGAAACCCCCTCGACGGTGCTGATCACAGGCGCCTCCCCGCGTGATGGGGGTCCCGAAAAACTTCCGGGTGGCGCACGGGTATGTCCGAAGGTAGGGCGCGAGCCCGGCCCAAAGTCGTGCGCGGCTGTTCCTGTGGCAGCTTTCCAACACCCGGGAGACTTCGGTCCCCCAGACACAGGAGAACCGCCCCATGGGCGACCCGACTTCCCTCATCGACGTGCCGGTGCACCGGCATACCCTGTTCGTCGCGGACGATGTGCGTCGCCCGCTGGTTCCGATCCGGCCGATCTGCACCGTGCTCGGGATCGACTTCAAGGTGCAGCACCGCAAGCTGGTGGCGCACCCGACTTTCGCCCCAACCGTGGTCATGGTGACCACGGTTGCGGCCGACGAGAAGCAGCGCGACATGGTCTGCATGCCGGCCGACCTGATCATGGGCTGGCTCATGACCATCCACCCCGACAGGGTGGCGCCGAAGGTGCGGGACACCCTCATCGCGTTCCAGCGGGATGCTTCGCGGCTGCTGCACGAGGCATGGCTGGCGCAGCGGGTTGGGCTGCCCCGCGCTGTGCAGGCGGGGCGGCAGCCCAGCTTGTTCGACCAGGCGGTGCGGCCCGCCGACTGGCTCACCCTGCCTTCGGTGCAGGAGGCTGCCATGCTGATCAACGAAGCGAAGCTGGCGGCCGACGCGGGGCGTGCCGAGCGGATGATGCTCCGCCGCCGCGCCCGCAAACTTGGGCGGCAGTCCGGCCTCAGCCTCCCGGACCTCGACGTCCTGTCACGGCTGGCGTTCTTCCCGGAGAAGCCCGCCAACGAACAGCCCCGCCTGTTCGATGCCTAACGGCCTGCAGGCGCCCCGCCACGACCCGGAGGGCCGCCTCCGGCAAGCGGCGGACATGCTCGACACCCTGGGCAGCCTCATTGGCCAGGCTGACGACCTCGACCTCTGCGGCCGGGATGGCCTCGCGGCCCTCCTCGACCTGCTCGCCGAGCAGGTCGAGGCGGCCGCTGAGGCAATCGAGCGCCCGCGTTCCGCCTGACGGCAGGGGGGCGGCATGACGCCGCCGCCCCCCGCCGAACTCGCCTGGCTCACGGACATCATCGGCGCCGACGCCACGCGCCAACTGATCGAGCAACACGCCGGCACGCGCGTCTATGTGCCGAAGGACGTGAACCAGGGCTCCGCCGCCCGCCTCGGCATTTCGCTGCCCGCCGCGCGCGCCCTGGCCGCCCGCTATGGCGGGGAGCACATCCTGGTCCCCATCGCGCGCGCCTGGCGCGTGCGCCTGTATCGCGTCGCGGGCCTGACCTATCCGGCCATCGCCAGGCGCCTCGGCATCACGGAACGCGCCGTCGGCCGCATCCTGACCGATGCGCGCATGACGCAGCAGCAGCCCGACCTCTTCGCCTGACGCCGGGCGGACATCCGTCCGCATGAACTGCACTCCGCGCGCGCGCGTAGCGTGTGCGCATGAACGCACCGGCCACCACCGCCCTGCTGCCGCGCGACCATGCCCGCATGCAGGGCGTCCACCCGGATCTGATCCGCGTGGTGGAACTCGCCCGCACGCGCGTGCCCTTCATCGTGACCGAAGGGCTGCGCACCCGCGAACGCCAGGTGCTGCTGGTGGAACGCGGCGCGTCCCGCACCATGAATTCCCGCCACCTGACCGGCCATGCCGTGGACCTCGCCTACTGGCTGGATGACGGGGACGGCGTGCCCGAGAATGGCGAAATCCGCTGGGACTGGCCGCTCTATGCCCGTCTGGGCGAAGCGGTGAAGCAGGCGGCGCGGGAACTCGGCGTGGCCATCGTGTGGGGCGGGGACTGGCAGTCCTTCCGCGACGGCCCGCATTTCGAACTCGACCGGAGGGTCTACCCATGACGCCCGGCCTGTCCCACGCGCTGATCGGCCTGGCCATCTGGGGCGCGGTCACGCTGCTGGCGCTGCCCGTCCTGCCAGCCTCGGCGGCCGTGCTGGGCGTGGCCGCCGCCGCCTTTTTCTACATCGGGCGCGAGCGCCGCCAGTCGGAGGAATTCTTCGGCTCCAACCGCATTCCGCCGTGGCGCTGGCGCCCGCGCGCCTTCCGCGACATGGCCTGGCCGATCGGCGCCGCGCTGGCCGCCGCCGCCCTGGCCTCGGTCGCGAGCCGCATCGGCGGCGCGCTGCTGGTCGACGCGGTGCTGTCGTGATGCTGCCGAAATCCAGCCGCACCTTCAGCCGCTTCAGCGTCATCGCGAATTGCGTGGCGGCCTGGGCGGTCATCTTCTTCGCGGTGATGCGCGGGGAAGGCACCGCCGCCATCGTCGTGCCGGCGGCCATGACGCTGATCGCGTGGCTCATCGGCGGCTACATGGGCGTGGGCGCGGTGGACTTCCGCACCGCGACCTCGGCCGCCACGGCCCGGCCGCCGGCGCCGCCGGCATGACCGTCGCGGCCCTGCTGTTCGCGCTGCCCTACGCCCTGGTCTGCGGGCTGCTGTGGCGCATCCGCGGCGGCGCGTGGGAAAGCCTGCTGGGCCTGCCGCCGCGCACCACCGTCGCGCGGCTGGTCACCGCCGCCATCATGGCCTTCCCGCTGCTGGCCTTCACCTGGTGGGCGCCGGCCTTCGCGGCGGCGCTCTATCTCGGCATGGCCATGGCCGGCTGGGGCGGGCAGATGGACATCGGGCGCATCGGCGGCACCCGCTGGGGTGATGCCGTCGGCATGTCGGGCTGGGGCGTCGTCGCTGTCACGCCTGCCGCCGTGCTGGCCTGGGGCCTTGGCTATCCGGGGCTGGCGCTGCAGGCGGCCGGCCTGCTGTTCGGGCCGGTCTACGCCCTGGCCTGGCACCTGCCGCGCCTGCCGCGCCTGCCGCGCCTGCGGGGCGTGGCCGAGGGCCCGACCGAATGGGCGGAGATTGTCTGCGGCGCGGCCATCGGCTTCGGCCTGGTGGTGGTGCTGGCATGATCGCGAAGATCCTCGGCCCCGCGCTGCCCTACATCGCCGGTGCCGTGCTGGCCGTCGCGCTGGCGCTCGGCGCCGCGTGGCAGGTGCAGTCCTGGCGGCTGGCTTCCGCCCAGGCCGAGGCCACGAGGCTGCGCGCGCAGCTGACCGACGCCGAAGCCGCGATCGTGGCCCGCAACGGCGTCGTGAAGGCGCTCGAAACCCAGGCCCGCGCCGCGGCCGAGGTCGCGGCCCGCATCGAACCCATCCGGAGGGCCGTCCATGCCGCGCCTTCGTCTGCCGCCTGCGTTGCCAGCCCTGCTGTCCGTGCTGGCCTTGACCGCCTGCGCGCCGGCCGCGCCGCAGCCGCAGGCACTGTCCCTCGCGCCCAGCCTGCTGGCGTGCCGGGAGGAACCGCCGGTGGCTGAATTCCCGAACGACGCCGCCTTCATGGGCTGGGTTCTGGACGTGATCGAGGCCGGGGAGGATTGCCGCGGGCGCCTGGCGCGCGTGCGGGAAATGATCGGCGGGGGCGCCCGCTGATGCCTGACTACATGGACCGCGCGCAGGAGATGGAGGAACGGGAACGCGCCGCGGCGCTCGCCCGCATCCGCGCGCGCATTGCCGCCACGACGCCCGCGCCACCCCCGCCGCCGGCCGACCAGCAGGAGACGGACGCGTGATCAGCTTCGAGTGGAAGGACATGGCGTGGATCGCGGGCGTCAGCGTGGCTGTGGGCGGCCTGCTGCTGGCGTTCCTGCGCTTCAAGCTCGCGGGGGATTTCGCATCGAAGGCGGACGTGTCGACCCTGACAGGGAGGACCACGGCCATGGAACAGCGGCTGGCCACCATGCCGAACCATGAAGACCTGCGCGCCCTGCAGGGCCGCATCGGCGCGCTGGAACGGGAAGTCGCGGTGGTTGGCGAACGGCTCGGCGGCGTGACCGAGATCCTGAAGCGCGTCGAACACCAGACGCAGCTGCTCGTGCACCACCAGCTGCGCGAAGGGGAGCGCTGATGAGCCTGTCCCGTATCCTGACCGAGGACCGGCGCCTGACCGTGCTGCGCACCCTGGCCGAGGGCGCCGACAACACGGTCAATGAATTCGTGCTGCGCCGCGCGCTGTCCGCGATGGGCCATGAAGTCGCGTTCGAGACGCTGCGGATGGACCTCCGCTGGCTCGAGGAACAGCGGCTGGTGACGGTGGAACGCATCGGCGCGGGCGACGGCGTCTGGGTCGCGACCGGCAGCGAGGACGGCGTGAAGGTCGCGCGCGGCAAGCCGCATGCGGGCGTGGCGCGCCCGATGACGCCCTGACATGGCCCGCCCTTCCTCCATCGACCGGCTGGAACCCGAAATCCGGGAAGCGATCGGCCGCCTGCGCCAGCACGGCAAGACGCTGGACGAGATCCTCGACCACCTGCGCGGCATGGAGATCGAGGTCAGCCGCAGCGCGCTCGGCCGCCACGTCCAGGCGATGGAGAAGGTGGGCGAGCGTCTGCGCCGGTCGCGCGCGGTGTCGGAGGCGCTGGTCCGCCAGCTCGGCGACGCGCCGGAAAGCAAGACCGCCCGCCTGAACATCGAGATGATGCACAGCTTCGTCTTCGACTTCCTGGCCAGCGCCGAGGATGCCGAGGGGGAGGAAGGCGCCGCAGCCAAGGCGATGATGCGCGACCCGAAGGCCATGTCCCTGTTCGCCGAGAGCGTGCAGCGCCTGACGCAAGCCAGCCGCACGAACGCCGACTTCGTGGCGAAGGTGGAAGACCGTGCCATGGCCCGCGCCAAGGCCGGCGCCGCCAAGGCCGCCGAGGCCGCGGCGCGCGCGCAGGGGCTGAGCGCGGAGACGATCGCGACGATCAAGGCCAGCATCCTGGGGGTGAAGGCGTGAAGGGCCGCGGGACGATTGCCGTCACCACCGAGAACGACCTGGTGCACCTGGTCGTGACCGCCGGCGGCCGCCCCGTGACCGTCATCCTGCCAGCCGACCAGGCGCGCGAGCTGTCCCGCATGATCCGCAACGCCGCTGACTTCGCGGACGCCGCCACCATGGGCACGCCACAGGGGACGGCCTGACCATGACCGCCGTCCTGGGCGCCATGCTGTTCTGCCTCGGTGTGATGGCCGGCCTGGCGCTCGGCTTCCTGATGCTGCTGCTGGCGCTGGAGGGCGAGCCATGAGCGCCGCCCTCGCCACCGCGCCCCCCGGCATGCCCGCCGATGGCGTGCTGCTGCCCTATCAGCGCGACCTGGTGGCGACGGTCGGCACCCATGCCGTCACGGTCTATGAGAAGTCCCGCCGCATCGGCGCCACCTGGGGCGTGGGCGCGCAGGCCGTGCTGACCTCCGGCGCCGCGCGCGCTGAGGGCGGCATGGACACGCTCTACATCGGCTACAACCTCGACATGGCGCGGGAATTCATCGACGTCTGCGCCATGTGGGCGCGGTCCTTCGGCCTCGCGGCCGGGGAGGTCGGGGACTTCCTGTTCCAGGACCAGGCCGAGAAGGGCGTCGACCGCCACATCCAGGCCTTCCGCATCACCTTCGCCAGCGGCTTCGAGATCGTGGCGCTGGCATCCCGCCCGCGGTCGCTGCGCGGCCGGCAGGGCTTCGTCATCATCGACGAAGCCGCCTTCCACGACGCGCTCGCCGAACTGCTGAAGGCCGCGCTAGCGCTTCTGATCTGGGGCGGGCGCATCCTGGTCGTGTCCACCCACGACGGCGCCGAGAACCCCTTCGCCGAGCTGGTCAACGACATCCGCTCCGGCCGCAGGCCCTATGCCCTGCTGCGCACCACCTTCGACGAGGCTTGCGAGCAGGGCCTTTATCGCCGCGTCTGCCTGAAGCTCGGCAAGCCCTGGACGGAAGCGGGGGAGGATGAATGGCGCGCCGGCATCCGCGCCTTCTACGGCGACGGCGCGGCCGAGGAACTGGACGTCATCCCCCGCGCTGGCTCCGGCCGGTTCCTGCCGCTGCACCTGATCGAAGCCCGCGCCAGTCGCGACATCCCGGTGCTGCGCTGGGCCTGCGACGACGCCTTCGTGCACCTGCCCGACCACCAGCGAACCGCCGCCGCGCTCGAGTGGTGCGAGGAAGCGCTGCTGCCCCACCTCATGGAGTTGGACCCGCTGTGGCGGTCCGCCTTCGGGCTGGACTTCGCGCGCGTGGGCGACCTGTCGGTCCTCTGGCCGCTGCAGGTGCGCCCGGACCTGACCCGCGCCACGCCCTTCACGGTCGAGATGCGCAACGTGCCCTTCGACCAGCAGCGGGAAGTGGTGTTCTACGTGGCGGACCGGATGCCGCGCCTGTCCGCCGGCGCGCTCGACCGCACCGGCAATGGCGCCTACCTGGCCGAGAAGGTGGTGCAGCGCTACGGCGCCCATCGGATCGAGGGCATCCACCTCAGCGAGGGCTGGTATCGCGACCACATGCCCAAGCTGAAGGCGGCGTTCGAGGACGCGGCCTTCGACATCCCCGCCGATGCCGCGGTGGTCGAGGATTTCCGCGCGATCGAGATGGTGCGCGGCGTCGCGCGGATCATGGACCGCCGGTCCGCCGCCCGCGGCGAGGACAAGGACAAGTCCGGCGGCCAGCGCCACGGGGACGCGGCGATCGCCGCCGTGCTCGCGATCTACGCCGCCGGCCGCGACCCCGGCGATTTCCGGCACCGCACCGTGCCGCGCCGCGACCCCTTCGCGCTGCCCGACGACGGCACCCTGCTGGGCATGCAGCCCTACGGGCCGGTTTCCACCTATCTCGGCTGAGGCGAACCCATGAGCGGCACCCGCCTACCCCCGAACCTGGCCGAAGAAGTCGCGACCTTCGAGCGCGACTTCACCGCCCTGTTCTACGGCTACACCATGGCCTCGCGGGACGACATCCTGCTCACGCGCGGCGGCGGGAAGGGCGTCGGCATCTACCAGGACCTGGCGCGGGACGGGCACACCGGGTCGGTCCTGCGCAAGCGCCGCCAGGCGGTGGTCGCGCGCGAATGGACCATCGAGGCGGGCGGAGAGGCGCCGGCGGACCTGCTGGCGGCCGAGCTCGCCCGCGTCGCGCTGAAGCGGATCCGCTTCGACCGCGCCTGCCAGGGGCTGCTCGGCGCCGTGCTGACCGGCATCGCGGTCGCGGAGGTCATGTGGGAAGCCGCTGAGATCGAGGTGGACGGCCAGCGCCGCGCCTGGATCGTCCCGTCCGACATCCGCGTCCGCAACCCGCGCCGCTTCGCCTTCGACCGGGAAGGCGCGCTCCGGCTCCTCACGCGCGAACGGCGCATGGACGGCATCGCCGTGCCCGATCGCAAGTTCCTGCTGGTCCGCTATTGGGCCGAGGAAAACGAGGACGCCTACGGCCGCGGCCTCGGCCACGACCTGTTCTGGCCGGTCTTCTTCAAGCGCAACGGCGTGGCGCTTTGGAACGCGCTGATCGAGAAGTTCGGCCAGCCCTTCGTCTATGCCGAATACCCGCAGGGTACGTCGGACGGCGATGTCGACCGCCTGGTGGACATGATCCAGGGCATCGCCCGCGGCGGCGGCCTCGCGGTCCCGTCCGGCACGCTGCTGAAGGTGCTGGAGGCGTCCAAGGCCGGCAACGCCGACATGCATGAGAAGCTGGTCGCGGCCATGAACGCCGAGATCAGCAAGATCGTGCTGGGCGAAACGCTCACCACCGAGATGGGTGCCAACGGCGCCCGCGCCGCCAGCGAGACGCACAACGACGTCCGGCAGGAACTGGCCGACGCCGATGCGGACCTGCTGTCCGCCGAGCTCAACGAAAGCCTGCTGGCCTGGCTGACGGACCTGAACCTGCCCGGCGCCGCGCCGCCCACGATCTGGCGCCGCGCACCGGAGGAACCCGACCTGGTCGCCAGCGCGGCGCTGGATGAGAAGCTGTTCAAGATCGGCTGGGAGCCGACTGAGGAACTGGTCGCGGAACGCTACGGCCCCGGCTATCGCCGCATCGCCACGCGCCCGCCGCCGCCGGAACCGGAGGCCGCTCCGCCCGCCCCGCCCCCCGACTTCGCCGAGCCGCCTACCGCCACGACCGACGCCCTGGCCGACCGCCTGGCGCGCGACGCCGCCGGCGCCCAGGCCGGCATGCTCGCCGCCATCCGCGCCGAGGTCGGGGCCGCGACGGACTTCGCGGATCTCGAGACCCGCCTGCTGCGCCTGTCTGCCGCCATGCCCGTCGGCCCGCTGGTGGAAGCCCTGACGCCCGCCCTGATGGTCGCGCACCTGGCCGGCCGGTCGGACGTGCAGGACGAGACCGCGGCCAGCCCGTGAGCGGGTCGATCGACGCGCTGAGCCTGCCGCCCGAACGGGCGATCGCCTTCTTCCGTCAGAAGGTGAACACGCCGACGCATGCGTGGGATGACCTGCGTCACGGCGCGCATGCCCGTGCCTGGTCGGTCGCCGGCGTGCAGGCGCAGGACATGCTGGCCGACATCCGCGCCGCCATGGACAAGGCCATCGCGCAGGGCACGACGCTGGCGGAATTCCGGAAGGACATCGGCCCGCTGCTCGGCCGCCTGGGGTGGGACGAGCGCGGCGCGCAGTATGTCGCCTGGCGCACCCGAACGGTCTACGAGACCAACATGCGCACCGCCTACGCCGCTGGCCGCTATGCCGAGATGACGCAGCCGGACGTCCTGGCCGCGCGCCCCTTCTGGCGGTACCGGCACAGCGGCAAGAAGGACTTCCGGCAGGAACACAAGGACTGGGACGGCCTTGTCATCCGCGCCGACGACGACTTCTGGAAGACGCACTTCCCGCCGAACGGGTGGGGCTGCGGCTGCTACGTGCAGTCGCTCGGGCCGCGGGATCTGCGGCGGCTGGGGAAGGACGGGCCGGACGAACCGCCGCTGACCGGCACGCGCCCGGTGCGGGATCCGCGCACGGGGGAGACGCAGGCCGTGCCGGCCGGGATCGACCCGGGGTGGGATTACTCGGTCGGGCGGTCGTGGCTGGATGGGGTGGTGCCGCCACGGCTCGCCGAGCCGCTGCAGCCCTATCGCGGCAATGCCCTTCGTCCGTCCGGCCAACGACCCGCTGACCTGCCGCCGATGCCGCCGGCTCGTCCTTCTGGAGCTTTGCCGCCGGCTTCCGAGACGCCGGAGCCCGACGCCGCGATCGACGCCTTCCTTGCCGCCTTCGGCGCCGCGCGGGACCGGGCCGCCGTTTTCCGCGACGTGCAGGGGACCCGCATCACCATCAGCCGCGACCTGTTCCTCGGCGCGGACGGCGGACTGAAGCCGGACCCACAGCGCTTTCGGTTCCTGCCTCGCTTGGCGGAGGCGCTTCGCGACCCGGACGAGATCTGGCTCGACTGGGCGGAAACGCGCGCGGGCGGCGTGGTGCTTCGGCGGCGCTACCTGCGGCGCTTCGCCGGTGCAGCGGCCGGCCTGGCCGTGATGGAATGGACAGGCGCGGGGTGGGTGGGCACCACGCTGATGGCCGCCCGCGCCATCGCGTATCTGGAAAAGCAAAGGTCCGGGGTGCTGCTGTATGCCCGGCAGCCGGATCCGGAAAATGAATGAGGGGCTCCGCCAACCAGGCCCCTCGGCGCCGCCGATGTTGACGAGGGCTGGCCTCCCTGCAAGCGGTCGCGGCGTGCAGGATAGCGGCCCGGGCGCGCCGCCTCAAGGAAACCCGGCATGACGGGCGTGCGGATCACCATCACGGACGACGAGCTCCGCCGCGCCATCGCCGGCCTGGCCCGCATCGCGCGCGACCCCGGCCCGGTGCTCGAGGAAGTGGGGGAGGCGCTGCTGTTCTCCACCACGGAACGCCAGCGTGCCGGCCGCGCGCCCGACGGCAGCCCCTGGCCGGCGCTGAACCCGCAGTACCGGGCCGACAAGTCGAACAGCGAGATGCTGCGCGAAAGCGGCCGCCTGATGGGCAGCCTGTCCCGCCAGGTGCGTGGGCGGCGGCTCCGCTTCGGCACGAATGTCGAATACGCCGCCATCCACCAGTTCGGCGGCACCATCCGCGCCAAGGGCGGCGGACGGCTGGCTTTCTTCCTGGGCGGCCAGCTGCAGCGCCCGACCGAGGTCACGATCCCCGCGCGCCCGTTCCTCGGCATCTCGGCCGAGGACCGGGAGGAGATCGTGGAGATCTTCCGCGAGCACGCGCAGCGCGCCATGGGCGCCTCGTGAGCGGGGTCGCGCCAGAACGCGCCAGGACGGCTTCCAGGCCCCGGCCGCACCATCCGGCCACCCGCGCCGCGAAAACCCGCGTAGCCCCCCTCTTAGCGGCTCTTATTCGCTCTTAATCCGAGGGGCTCCATCGCCGTCCCCCGCGCGCGCGGGGCAAGGCGACGTGCGGACGCCTGTCGGCATGAATTCGCACCCCCCGCGGCGCGCACTCTGCGCGCCGATGAAGCCGCTCCACATCTTCCGCGCCGGGCGTCATGCGCCCATGGCTGGCGACCCCCTCGACTTCGGCGAGGCAGACATCGCCGCCATGGCCGCCGCCTACGACCCTGCGCTGCTGGAAGCGCCGCTGGTCGTGGGCCACCCCGCGACCGACGCACCCGCCTATGGCTGGGTGGGCGCGCTGCAGGCCAAGGGCGGCGACCTGGTCGCCGAGCCCCGGCAGGTCGAGCCCGCCTTCGCCGAGCTTGTCCAGGCCGGCCGCTTCAAGCGCCTGTCTGCGTCCTTCTACCCGCCGCAGCACGCGCGCAACCCGAAGCCCGGCGCCTACTACCTGAAGCATGTCGGCTTCCTGGGCGCCGCCGCGCCGGCGGTGAAGGGCCTGAAGCCCATCGCCTTCGCGGATGACGAGGACGTCGTCACGCTCGAATTCGCGGCCGATGCCGTCTCCCCCTGGCGCATGTCCTGGCTGCTGGGCGACATCGGCGCCCTGTTCCGCGGCGTGCGGGATTGGATGGTGGCCGAGAAGGGTGTGGAGGAAGCCGACCGCATCCTGCCGTCCGCCACCGTCGCGCGCATCGCGGACGAGGCTGCGCGCATCCAGGGCGAGGCCGATGGCGCCGCCCGGGCCGCCGCCATCGAGGCGCCGCCCAGCTTTTCCGAACCCGACCCGCCGCAGGAGGACCACCAGGTGGATGACACCGCTGCCGAGCGCCAGGCCGCGCTTGAAGCGCGCGAGCGCGAGCTCGCCGAACGCGAGGCCGCCATAGCGGCCCGCGAGGCCGAGGCCCGTGCGGCCGAAACCGCCGCCTTCGTCGAGGGCCTGGTGAAGGAAGCGCGGATCCCGCGCGGCCTCGTTCCGCGCATCCTGGCCTTCGCCGCCGCGCTGCCGATGGAAGGCGAGGTTTCCTTCGCCGAGGGCGAGGCGCAGGTGAAGGAAGCGCCCGGCGCGGCCTTCCGCGCGCTGCTGTCCGCCATGCCGCCGCGCGTCGAGTTCGGAGAGATCGCCAAGCCCGGCGCCACCGAATTCGCCGCCGACGATCCGACCGCCATCGCCGACGCTGCTCGCGCCCACCAGGCCGAGCAGGCGAAGGCCGGCGTCAGCGTCTCGATGGCCGAGGCCGTCCACCACGTCACCGACCGGAGGATCTCCGCGTGAGCAACCCGCTTCTGTTCAAGGCCTTCACGGCGGGCGGCACGATCGCGCCCTACCGCCTGGTGAAGTTCTCCGCCGCCGAAACCGTGGTGCAGTCCGCCGCGGTGGGCGACTTCCATGTCGGCGTCAACACCGACCTCACCGCCGCCTCGGGCGAGCGGGTGGAGGTGGTGACCCACGGCATCGCCTATGTCGAAGCCGGCGCGGCCGTCACGGTCGGCGTGCTGGTCACGTCCGACGCAAGCGGGCGCGGCGTTGCCGCTGCGCCGGCGGCGGGCACGAACAACCGCATCATCGGCATCGCCATGGAGGCCGCTGCGGCCGCCGGCGACATCATCCGCGTCCTGCTGAGCCCCGGCTCGGTCCAGGGCTGATCCGGGAGCACCTGACCCATGGCCACCACCGCCTTTCCCGTGAACCCGGCGCTGACCGCCATCGCGATCGGCTACAAGAACCGGGATGTCGACCTGATCGCCGATGCCGTGCTGCCGCGCGTCATGACCGCGAAGAAGTTCAAGTGGACGCTCTATCCGGCGGCCGATGCCTACACCGTGCCGCCCACGCGCGTCGCGCGCCGGGCCGAGCCCACGGTGGTCGAATTCGGCGGCACTGAGCAGACCGACGAGACGCTCGACTACGGCATCGACGACATCATCCCGAACGATGAGGTCGAGGCCTGGGCGTCGATGCCGCGCCCCGCCTCGGGCGGCCCGGTCTCCCCGCAGGCGAAGTCCACCGGCCTCGTCTCCGGCCTGATCATGCTGGATCGTGAGGTCCGTGTTGCCGGCCAGGTCTTCAATGCCGCGACCTATCCGGTGGGCAACAAGGTCACGCTGTCCGGCGCGTCGCAGTGGTCGGACTTCGCGGGCTCCAACCCGGTCGACGCCATCCTCGGCGCGCTGGATGTGCCGCTGTTCCGCCCGAACACCCTGGTCTTCGGCCAGTCGGTGTGGACCAAGCTGCGCCAGCACCCGAAGATGGTCTCGGCCATCCTCGGCAACGACGTGCCGTCGGGCGCGGTCACGCGCGAACAGGTCGCGGCCTTCTTCGAGGTCTCCCGCGTCGTGGTCGGCGCCGGGTTCGTGAACACCGCGCGCAAGGGCCAGGCGGCCACGATGGCGCGGGTGTGGGGCAAGCACGCTGCCGCGCTGTTCGTCAGCCAGGATGCGGCCGATGCCGACCAGCCCACCTTCGGCTTCACGGCCCAGTGGGGCACGCGCATCGCCGGCGAGATGCCGGAGCCGAAGATGGGCCTGCGCGGGTCGGTCCGTGTCCGCGTGGGCGAGAGCGTGAAGGAGATCATCTCCGCCGCCTCCGCCGGCTACTTCTTCGAAAACGCGATCGCCTGACCATGGACGGCGCATCCCCCACCATCCGCATCCGCGCGCTCCGCGACCTGGACGTCGACAACGTCCGGATCGTGGGGGGCTCGGAAGCCGACATCCGGCGCGAGCTGGTGGCCGACCTGGTCGCCATTGGTGCGGTGGATGACGAGGTCGAGGTATCGGAGGGCAAGGCGGCCGACGCGACCGGCGACGGCGCCGCCGCCCACGAAGCCCAGCCGGCGGCGCCGGCCGAAGCCGAGGTCTCCGTGGGGGAGGACACGGCCGAGGCCGCGCCGCCGGCTGCGCGCCGCGCGAAGAAGCGCTGAGAGCCCTCTGAATGCCTGCCTACTGCACCCCTCAGAACCTGATCGACCGTGTCGGGGAAGCCGAAGTCGCGCAGCTCGCGCCCCTCTCCCCCGGCATGATCGACACGGCCAAGGTGCAGCGGGCGTGCGACGACGCCGGCGACCTGGTGGACGGCTACCTCCGCAAGCGCCACACCCTGCCGCTGACCGCCGTGCCGTCCATCCTGACCAAGTTCTCGGTCGCGATCGCGCGGTATGAGCTGCACCTCGGCGGGGACCGCCAGCCGACCGACCAGGTCCGCCGCGACCGCGACGACGCGCTGGCCTGGCTGAAGGACGTGGCGAACGGCAAGGCCGACCTGCCGCCGGACGCGCTGGGCGCCGAGCCGGCCGAGGATGCCACCGCCGTGCGCGGCAGCAAGGGCACCCCCGGCATCACCGAAGCCGACCTCGCGGCCTATCGCGGGGGCGTGCTGTGATCGCCGCGATCGAGGACGCCATCATCGCCCGCCTGGGGGCCGCCTTCGCCGGCCGCGTGCGGGAAGTGGACCACAAGCCCGCCAAGCTGGACGCGGACGAACTGAACCGCATCCTGACCGTGGCCCCCGCGGCCTATGTCGCCATGCTCGGCTGGCAGCGGGCCGAGCGGCCGGAAGGGACCATCGCCCTGTCGTGGGGCGTCTATCTCATCGCGGCGAACGCGTCGGGGGAACGCGCCCGCCGGCGCGGGGATGCCGCGACCATCGGCGCCTACGAAATGGCGATCACCGCCGCCGCATCGCTGGAACGCTGGGTCCCGCCTGGCGCCGCCGGTCCCGTCGAGGTCCGGTCCTGCGAGAACCTGTTCGGCGCCGCCTTCGAGAAGGCAGGCCGCACCGTGTACGGCATCGTGCTCGACCTGCCGGCAAAGCTGCAGGACGTGCTGGCCGTGCCGGGCGAGCCCACCCCCGGCGACTTCATCACCTTCCACGGCGACTGGGACATCCCGCCGCTGGGCAATGTCGCGACGCCGCCGCCCGCCCCGGCCTCCGGCGCCGACCAGGCGGACGCCGTCACCACCGTCACGCTGCCAGCCCCGTGAGGCCGCCCATGTTCGTCCGCCCCGCGCATCCGGACCTGCTCGTCGCGAACCCCGAGGCGCGCCCGCCCATGCCGCGCCACCTGCCGCCCGAGGGCGCCGAGGTTCCCGACACCCAATACTGGCGCCGCCGCCTGCGGGACGGGGATGTCGTGCCGGCGGCCGCCGCGCCCGAGCCCGAACCCGCGCCCAAGCCGCGCCGCGCCGCGAAGGAGGACTGATCCATGTCCAGCACCATCAGCTTCAACGGCATGCCGGCCAGCATCCGCGTCCCCGGCAGCTACATCGAATTCGACAATTCCCGCGCGCTGCGCGGCCTGACCGAATGGCCGGCGCGCGTGCTGCTGCTGGGCCAGCGCCTGGCCGCCGGCACCGTCGCCGCCGCCACGCCGGTCCGCGTGACGGATGCCGGCCAGGCGCGCACCTATTTCGGCCGTGGCAGCCTGCTGGCCCACATGTTCGAGGCCTGGTTCCGCGTGAACCCGCTGACCGAGGTCTGGGGCTGCGCGCTGGATGATGTCGGCGCCGGCGTCGCCGCCAACAGCACCATCGTGGTGTCCGGCACGGCAACGGCATCCGGCGTGATCGCGCTGCTGCTGGGCGGCCGGCGGGTCGAGGTGGCGGTCACGTCGGGCGACGCCGCCACGGCGGTGGCCAGCGCCATCCACGCCGCCATCAACGCCAGCCTGGACCTGATCGTCGCGGCCACGGTCAGCACCAACACCGTCACGGTCACGAACCGCCACAAGGGCGAATTCGGGAACCAGCTGGACCTCCGGCATTCGCCGCTGGCGACCGACGCGCTGCCCGCCGGCATCACGCTCACGGTCAACCAGCCGGCCAGCGGGACCCAGAACCCGAACGTCGCGACCGCCCTGGATGCGGTGGCCGAGACCTGGTTCACGGACATCGTCACCCCCTGGACCGATGCCACGAACATCGCGGCCCTCGATGCGCGGCTCGTGCTGAACTTCGGCCCGACCGTGCAGCGGGACGGCCACGCCTGGGCCGGGCTGTCGGGCAGCCACGGCACGCTGACCACCTTCGGCGCCGGGCAGAACAGCCCGCATCTGTCGGTGCTCGGCCTGCGCGGCGTGCCGACGCCGCCCTGGGAATGCGCCGCCACGCTGGCCGCCGTGTCCGTGCCCGCCCTGGCGGCGGACCCCGCCCGCCCGGTGCAGACGCTGCAGCTGCCCGGCATCACGGCGCCCCGCATCACGGACCGCTTCACCTTCCAGGAGAGGGACCTGCTGCTGCGCGACGGCATCAGCACCTTCCGCACGAACGACGCCGGCCAGGTCTTCATCGAACGGGTGGTCACGACCTACCAGACCAGCCCGGGCGGCGCGGAGGACATCAGCTACCTGGATGTCGAGACGCTGAAGACCCTGGCCTTCCTGCGCTACGACCTGCGCACCATGATCAGCCTGCGCTTCCCGCGCCACAAGCTGGCGGACGACGGCACGGCCTTCGCGCGCGGGCAGAACGTGGTCACGCCCGGTACGCTGCGCGCCGAGATCATCGCCCGCTTCCTCCAGTGGGAAGCGCTCGGCCTGGTGGAAGGCGTCGACCAGTTCAAGAGCGGCATCATCGTGGTGCGCAACGGGTCCGACCCGAACCGGGTGGACGCGCTGCTGCCGCCCGACCTGGTCAACCAGTTCCGCGTGCTGGCCGCGCAGATCGAATTCATCCTGTAAGGGACCGCCGCCATGACCCAGATGCTCGGCCGCGCGACCATCCGCGCCAACGGCCAGGTGATCGAAACCGCGAAGGGCGCGACGCTCGACCTCGGCGGCACCAAGCGCAACCCCGTCATCGTCGGCCGCGTCGTCGGCTATGCCGAGGAGACGGTGGCAGCCATGGTCGAATGCGAGACCAGCCTGACCGCCGGCATGTCGCTCGAGACGCTGCGCAACCTGACCGGCGCCACCGTCATCTTCGAATGCGACACCGGCCAGCGCTACGTGATCCGGGACGCCTTCCTGACCGACGCGCCCACCATGAAGGACGGGGAAGGCGGCAACGTGACCCTGAAGTTCGCCGGCCCCGGCGCGGAGGAAGTGCTGTGAGCCGCGCCTCGGTCGAGATCACGCTGCACGAGCCCATCATCCTGCGCAGCGCCAAGACGGGCGCCGAGGTCGAGCGGATCGACACGGTCACCTTCCGCGAACCGCGCGCCGGCGACATGGCCGCGGCGATGGATGCCGGCGGCAAGGACGGCCCCGGCACCATGATCCTGGCGCTGGCCGCGCGCTGCACCGGCCTGTCGCGCGCGCAGGTCGACGACTTGTGCATCGTGGACTTCATGCGGGTCTCGGAGATCGCCACGACTTTTTTGGAGCGTGGCCTCCCAACTGGGAAGACGGCCTCTCCGTCGTCGGCGGCGCCTTCGGGCTTGCCGGCTGGCAGCGATGGACCGCCGCCGAGCTCCGCTTCCTGATCGACCGCGCGGTGGCGTTGCGCCGCATGCAGAACAGTCGCTGAGAGATGTCCGGGACCCTCCGCCTTTCGATCCTGATCGAGGCCATCGACCGGGCATCCCGCCCGATGGCGGCGCTGCAGGCGCGGCTGGGCGCGGTGGCCGGCAGCATCCTGCGCGTCGGCGCGGCGACACAGGGGCTGGCGCGGGCGTCGGGCATCACGGTGCTGGCGGGTGCCTTCGGCAACCTGGCCGGGCGCGCGCGGGACGCGGCCGGAGCCATCGGCGGCGCGGCCGGGCGGCTGGCGCTGCTCGCGGGCGGTGCGGGCTTCGCGTTCAATCGGATCTTCATCCGTGGCGCGGCGGACTTCCAGGATTTCGGCGTGGCGCTTGAGACCGTTATGGGCAGTGCCGAGGCCGCGAGGCAGCGGCTAGCCGAGCTTCAGCAGTTCGCCAGCAGAACGCCTTTCAATGTGAGCGAGGTTGTCGGCGCAGGCGTACAGCTTCAGGTGTTGGGGCTGCGGGGCGCGGCGGCGGACCGGGCGCTCCGTGCCGCCGGCGACGCCGCCGCGGTGTTCCCGGGGGCTAGTCTTGCGGAGACCGTCGGCGCGCTCGGGGCGGCGATGCGCGGAGAGCTCGACCCGCTGGAGCGCTTCGGCGTGCAAGCGCGGACGGTCGGTAATGACATCGTCCTCCAGTGGGAGAGCAATGGCAGGCGCATTGAGGAGTCGGTCAACAAGAACAATCGGCGGGCGATCGCCGCATCTATCGCCCGGGCATGGGGTGATGTGGCGCCGAACGGGATGGCGCGGCGCGCGCAGACCTGGCGCGGCATGCTGTCCAACATGGAGGACGCGTGGAGCAACTTCACGCTGGCCATCGCCCAGTCCGGCCCCTTCGACTGGCTGCAGGACCAGCTCCGCGACCTGCTGGCGCTGATCAAGCGCATGCAGGAAGACGGCACGCTGGCCCGCTGGGCGCGGGACACCGGCGCCGCCATCACCCGCGCCTTCCAATCCATGCGGGACTTCGTGATCGGCACCGCCGACACGCCCGGCGTCATCGTCCGCCTGCAGGCGGTGTTCGAACGGCTGTCCGCGGTCATCGGCCCCATCGTGGATCGCTTCGGCGGGCTCGAGGTCTTCCTGGCCGCCATCGGCCTGCTGCTGGCGGGGCCGCTGCTCGGCGCGCTCGTGTCGCTCACGGCCGCCATGACCGCGCTCGGCGCCGCGCTGCTGCTGACGCCGGCGGGGTGGTTCCTGCTGGCCGCCGCCGGCGTGGCCGCGCTCGGCATCGCCGTTGCGCGCAACTGGGAAAGCATCGTCGGCGCCTTCCGCGCCATCGGCGACGAATGGCGCCGGTTCATGGCCAGCGACCAGGTCCAGTGGCTGCGCGATACCCTGGGCGGCGCCGCCACCTTCATCGCGGATGCCTGGGAAAGGGTCCGCAGCACCTTCGCCGGCATGGGCGGCTTCATCAGCCGTGTCTTCGCGCCGGAAATCGAGGCGGTGCGCACCCTGGTCGGATGGGTGCAGCGGCTGATCGACCTGCTGCCGAGCCTGCCGAGCTTCGGCGGCGCCGCCGAGCGCGGCGCCGGGCGCACCGCCGGCGGCTCGGGCGCGCTGGCGCCGGAGGGGCAGTCCCGCTTTGGCCGGCGCGGTTCGCTCGACGGCTTCTATGGCCCGCCCGCCGCGATCGGCGGCGCCGCGGCCGCCGTCCCACCCGTCCGCGTCGACGCCGGCGTCGACGTCAACATCCGCCTGCCCGAAGGCCTCACCGCCACCGTCATGCCCCGCGGCGGCAACGACGTGGACGTGCGCACCAACATCAGCCGCGGCACGCTGGCCTTCCCGGTGCCATGAGCGGGATCCTCGACAGCGCCGTCGCCATCGCCGGCAGCCTGCCCTGGCTCGGCGGGAACCTGCGCCCGGGCGCGCTCCGCGGCATCCCCTTCCATGTCCTGACGGCCGAGGACGAACCAGCCCGCCGCTGGGTCACCCACGAATTCCCCGGCCGCGACGAACCGTGGCACGAGGACCTCGGCGCCAAGGTCCGCGGCTTCTCGGTCGACGGCCTGCTGATTGGCGACGACGTCGTGCTCCAGGCACGTTCCTTCGCCGCCGCCGCCAACGCGCCCGAACCGGCGACGCTGCTGCACCCCTGGCTCGGCGCGGTCGAGGTCGTGGTGCTGGATTGCCGCATCCGCTTCGACGTGCGGGAAGGCCGCGTCGCGCGCGTCTCGCTCCGGCTGGAAAGGGCGGGGCGGCGGCCGGCGCCGGTGCTCTCGGCCGATGGTCTCGGCCGCGTGGTGGCGGAAGCGGACCGCCTGCTGACCGCCGCCCAGGCTGCCTATTCCCGCCTGCGCGCCATGGCGGGCGCGGTGGACTTCGTCGTCTCCTCCGTCCGCGGCACCGTCACGGGCTTCGCCGGCGCCATGCGCGGCGCGCTCGGCGGGTCGGGGCTGCTCGGGTCGCTGGTCGGGCCGCTCGGCCTGTCGCTCGCGGCGCTGGAAGGGATCGGCGACGCCGACCTGGTGTCGGACACCGCCCTGCCGGCGAAAGTGGCCGCGGCGGTGCGGGATGTCTCGGCGCTCGCCGGCGGCCGCGCCGCCATCCCGGCCCGGGACGATGCCGCCGCCCCCGCGCCCAAGGCGGCGTTCGACGCGCTGGCCAGCCTGTCCGCCGCTCGCATCGCGGCCCCGACCGACACCGCCACGCCCGCGCTCCGTCAGCTGGCCACCGCGACCGAGGCGATCGGCGCGCTGGCCGAGGCCGCGATCGCCGGCGAGCTCGCCCGCGCCGCCGCCGCGGTGCCCTGGACGTCCCGCGACGAAGCCATGGCCGCGCGCGACCAGGTGGCCGAGATCCTCGCGGTGGCCGCCGACCGCGCCGCCGCCAATGGCTGGGACGAGGCCTGGCGCAGCCTGGCCGCGCTCCGCGCCGCATCCGCTGCCGACCTGGCCGCGCGGTCCGCGCCGCTGCCGCGCATCCGGCTGCTGGACCTGCCGGCGGACCTGCCCTCGACGCTCGTGGCCTATCGGCTGGACGGGGATGGGCTGGGCGACCTGTTCGGCCGCGCGGCCGCCATCGTGGACCGCAATCGTGTGCGCCACCCGCTGTTCGTTCCCGCCGCCCGGCCGGTCGAGGTGCTGGCATGAGCGGCGCCATCGCCGGCGACGTCGCCCTGACCGTGGACGGCCAGGTGCATCGCGGCTGGCGCGCCGCGAAGGTGAGCCTCGGCCTCGACGCCGCGGCGGCCGAGGTTGCGATCGAACTGGCCGAACGCTGGTCCCGCGCCGAGGACCAGGTGGCGCTGCGCCGCGCCGTCCGCCCCGGCGCCGCCTTCAGCCTGGCGCTGGAGGATGAGGTTGTCGTCGAAGGCTTCCTCGACGCGCTCGACATCCGCTACGACCACCGCAGCCACACCCTGACCGTGCGCGGGCGGGAGAAGACGGGCGACCTGGTGGACTGCGCCGCCACGGTGGACGGCCCCTACGAATTCGCGGCCATCGGGCTCGAGGAAGCGGCGCGGCGGATCTGCGCCCCCTTCGGCATCCGCGTCCGCGCCGAAGGCGTGCCGGCCACGCCCTTCCCGCGCTTCAGCCTGCAACCGGGGGAGACGGCCTTCGAAGCGATCGCCCGCGGCGCGCGCGAACGGGCGGTGATCGTGACCGGGGACGGTCGCGGCACGCTGCTGCTGACCCGCGCCGGCCAGGGCGGCGAAGCCGCCGGCGCGCTGCGGCTGGGCGGGGATGACGGCAACATCCGCGCGGCGGACGCCACCTTCGACTTCACGAAGCGCCACAGCCTGGTGGTGCTGCGCGGCCAGGCGGAAGGCAGCGCCGCCCGCGCCCAGGGCCAGGCCCGCGCAACGGACGCCGAGGTCACGCGCCACCGCCCCCGCGTCGTGCTGGCCGAAGCGCAGGGCGAAGGCGCGTCCTTCCAGGAACGCGCGCAATTCGAGGTGCGGCTGGCGGCCGGTCGCGGCAGCCGCGTCCGATACACCGTGCCGGGCTGGCGCGGGGCTTCGGGCGCGCTGTGGCGGCCGAACACGCGGGTCATGGTGGAAGACGCCTATCTCGGCCTCGCGCGGGAATTGCTGGTGGCGAACCTGGTCTTCTCCCTGACTGAGGACGGGACGCTGGCCGAAGTGGAATGCACGCCGGTCGATGCCTACGCCCTCCAGCCCGAGGCGCCGCGCCGGCAAGCGCGCGACAGCGCGAACTCTCCGATGGAGACCCGGCGCCGTGAAAGCGGCGACGACGGGCGTAGCTGGGAACGCGTTCGCGTGCCGACCGAATGACGCTCGACGAAGTCTCCCGCTTCATCGCCCCCATCGTCCGCCGCGTGATGCTGACCGTGGGGCGGGCGACGCTCGGCACGGTGGACGACGCGGCCGGGCTGCAGCGCGGCCAGGTCACGATGCTGGCCGGGGAGACGCGCGACAATGTCGAGCGCGTGCAGCCCTGGGGCTTCAGTTCCGTGCCCTTCCCGGGCGCCGAATGCCTCGTGGTCTGCGTCGGCGGCAACCGGGACCATCCGGTCATCATCGGCACGGATGACCGCCGCCACCGCCCGACCAACCAGCAGCCCGGGGACGTGGTCATCTATTCGCACCAGACCGGCCACCGCATCACGCTGAAGGCCGACCGGACCATCGAGATCGAGGGCGACATCCTGACCCTGAAGGCGGACACCAAGATCCGCCTGGAAAGCCCGCTGGTCGAGATGACGGGCGCGATCGCCACCGCCGCGCCGGCCACCGCGCTGAACGTCACCACCGCGGCGCTGAACGTGACCGGCGACGTGCAGGACCGCAGCGCATCCGGCGGCATGACGATGGCCGGCATGCGGGACGACTACAACGCGCACAACCACGGGGGCGCGGGGCCGAACCCGCCGATGGCGCCATGATCGCGCTGGGATGGGACAATGCTAGCCTGTCGGCGGACATCGCCCTTACGGATGCCGGGCGGCTCGCGGCGGAGGACGGGCTCACCACCGCCGTCATCCTGTCCCTGTTCACCGATGCCCGCGCACGCGCCGATGACGCGCTGCCCGATGGCGCCGCCGGCGACCGCCGCGGCTGGGCGGCGGATGCCTTCGCCCCGGAAGACCGCTGGGGATCCCGCCTCTGGCTGCTGACGCGCGAGAAGCAGACCGAGGAGACGCGCCGCCGCGCCCGCGACTATGCCGCCGAAGCCCTGGACTGGCTGATGCCGGCCGGGCTCGCGACCGCCGTCGATGTCGCCGCCGAATGGCTCGACCGCGGGCTGCTTGGCCTGTCGGTCCGGATCGCGACGCCGGCCGGGCGCGCGGACCTCGCCTTCCGCATGAGGTTCTGAGCATGCCCTTCGACCGCCCTTCGCCCTTCGCCATCCGGGACCGCCTGGCCGCCGAGGTCGAGCTCGCGCTGCCCGGCGCCGATGCCCGCCTGCGCCGGTCGATGGAGGAGGTGCTGGTCCGCGTCATCGCCGTCGGCAGCCACGAACTGCACGGGCACCTGGACTGGATTTCGCGCCAGATCCTGCCCGACACGGCCGAGGACGCGGAACTGGCCCGGCACGCCGCCATCTGGGGCGTGGCGCGGCTGGCGGCGGCGGCGGCCACGGGCGACGCCACCTTCACCGGCATCGCCGGCACCATCATCCCCGCCGGGACCGAGCTGCGCCGGTCGGACGACGCCCGCTTCGCGCTGGTGGCGGCTGCCGAGGTCGGCGGCGGCGGGTCCGTCACCGCCGCGGTGGTGGCGCTGGTGGTGGGCGCGGCCGGGAACAGCGCGGCCGGCACGTCGCTGACGCTGCTGGCGCCGGTGGCGGGCGTCACGCCCAGCGCCGTGGTGGCGGCCGGCGGGCTGGCCGCGGGTGCGGACGCCGAGACGGACGCAGCCCTGCGCGCCCGGCTGCTGGCGCGCATTCAGAACCCACCGAGGGGCGGTTCACGCACCGATTACCTGGCCTGGGCCTTGGCGGTGCCCGGGGTGGAACGCGCCTGGGTCTTTCCGCTGCAGCTGGGGGCCGGGACGGTGGGCGTGACCTTCGTGACCACGGGCGGCGCCGTGCCCGACGCGCCGCTGGTGGCCGCGGTGCAGGCGGCGCTGGATGCCGAACGGCCGGTGACGGCGGCCGTCACGGTCTTCGCGCCGGCGACCCAGGCGGTGGCCGTGACCATCGCGCTGGACCCTGACACCGTGGCCATCCGCACCGCCGTCTTGGCCGAGCTCGAGGACTTCTTCGTCCGGGAAGCGGACCCCGGCGGCACGCTGCACGTGTCCCGCCTGTCGGCCGCGATCTCGGCCGCGGCGGGCGAATTCTCCCACATCCTCAGCGCGCCGGCGGCCGATGTCAGCCTGCCGGGCGGGACGATCGCGGTGCTCGGCGCCGTGACCTGGGCCTGAAGCGATGGACGCCGCGGCTTACCTCGGCCAGCTGACGGCCCTGCTGCCGCCGGGCCAGGCGCTCGCGCGCCGGGCGGACGGGCGCGCGGGCCTGCTGCTGGGCGTGGCGGCGGCCGAATTTGCGCGGATCGAGGCGCGCGGCGTGGTGCTCCGCGACCAGGCGGACCCGCGCAGCGTGGCCGAGATGATCGACGACTGGGAACGCGCTCTCGGCCTGCCGGACGAATGCGCGGCGGGCCAGACGCTGCTGGAACAGCGCCGCGCCGCCGTGCTGGCCCGCCTGACCGAACGCCTGGCGCCGACGCCGGCCACGATCGAGGCCGTCTCCCTGGCCTATGGCGTGCGCGCCAGCGTGATCGAGTTCCGCGAGCACAACTGCGAGCAGGATTGCGAGGCCCCGGTGAACGGGAACGGCTGGCCGCATGCCTTCACCGTGTGGGGCTCGGGCCGGGTCGTGACCGACGCGACCTGCGAGGATGGCTGCGAACAACCGCTCCGCGCGTGGTCCGACCTGCCGCATGAATGCGCGGTGCGGCGCCTGGCGCCGGCGCACACGGTCGCGCTGTTCGACACCTTCCAGGACGAATGGGACTTCCTGGGCGGCCTGCCGGCGGGCGCGACCTTCACGCGGGCGGGCGCGGCGAACCGCGTGAACCACCGCGGGTACACCGAGAGCATGGCGGCGGATGTGCCGCGGCTCGGGTACCGGGCGGGGCTGGTCTACAACGAGCTGCCGGACCCGTGGTTCGACGGGTTCACGCTGGGCGGTGCGGCGCCGAACACCGCCGCCTGGGCCGGCGCAGGCACCCCATGGACGAACACAGTCACCGATAAGGGCCTCACTCCGGACGGCTTGCCATTCGTCACGATCGCCGGCGCTCGCACCCCATCGAACACCAACGGCATCGCGCTCCATGTCGGCGGAGCCGCCGCAGGCACAGGCGTCGCCGCGGCGGTCGGCGAGGTCCTGTCCGGCTGGATCGGGATCACCTTCCTGGCGTCCGAAGGGCTCTCGGCCACGCCTGCCCTGAGACTGGTGGACGCCGCCGACACATTCCTCACCGGCAGCAACACGACGATCGTCGGGGCGGTTGGACTGGGGGAGGAGTATCGCCGCAGCGGCACGCGAACCGCCGTCAATGCAAACGTCACTCAGATGGCCTGGGCGCTTCAGGTCGGATCGGGTTCCGTCGGCGTGCCGGTCGCCGTCACGGCGCGGATGATCTTCCCGGTGCTGCACAAGGGCGCCTCGCCTCTCACCGACACCATCCCCCTGGCCACCCTCGCCGCCCGCGTCAACGGCGTCCCGCAGTACGGCCTGCTCGGCCTGATGCTGGAAGCCGGCGCAGGGGAGGAACTTCGCCTGGCCGTTCCCGACGGCGCCTACACCGCGACGATCGAGGCCGCGACGCCCGCCGGCGCCGTAGCGTCCTACCCCGCCGCCGGGCTGGTCTCGGCCAATGGCAGCCTGCGGGTGGACTGGCCCGCCGCCGCCACGCTGGCGGGCGCCAACCACCTCCGCCGCATCACCCTCAGAAAGGTCGCCTGACATGCAGCGCGTCACCCGATCAACCGCCGCCGCCGTGCTGCCCGCCGCGCCGGCTTCCCCCGGCACGCCGGGGTACTTCACGGGCGGCGACCCCGTCGGCGCCGTGCCGGCCACCGTGCCCGGCTACGAATGGTTCAACGGGGTGCAGGAGGAACTGGTCGGCGCCATCGCGCGCGCTGGCCTCACGCCCGACCATGCGGACCTCGCGCAGCTGCGCAAAGGCATGGACCGCCTGTACGGCGGCGGGCTGCGCTCGGTCGCGGCCAACACAACGCTCACGGCCGACGACGCCGGGGTGGTGCTGGTGGATGCGTCCGGCGCCGCGCGCACCATCACCCTGCCGGCGGCGGCGGCGGCCAATGCCCGGCCCGTGCGGATCCGCGTGGTCAAGACCGACAGCAGCGCGAATGCGGTGACCGTCCAGCGCGCGGGGTCGGACACGATCGAAGGCGCGACCTCTATCGCGCTCACCAGCCAATGGTCGGCCGCGGCGTTGATGTCCGACGGCGTGAACGCGTGGGTCCACCAGATCGGCTTGGCCGCCACGAACACCACGCGCGGCACCGTGCGCCTGTCTCAGAACGCCGAGACGGACGCCGGGTCTTCGGCGCTGATCGCGGTCACGCCGGCGTCGCTGCAGATCGCGACGCGCAGCCTGGCGGCGAACGGGTACCAGCGGCTGCCGGGCGGGCTGATCCTGCAATGGGGGGCGGTGGCGCGCGCCAGCCGGACGCTTTCGGCCGCCGCGGTCGTGACCTTCCCCCTGGCCTTCCCGACCGCCTGCTACGCCGTGATCCCGACCATCGACTACGACAACGCCGGGTTACTCGACATGTGGGCCGCCGCTGATGCGCCGACGCTGACCCAGGTCACGCTGCTCGCCGGCCAGTCCCTGTTCGCGGAGGGCACCGACAGCCGGACTTTCGGCTGGCGCTGGATCGCGGTCGGCACCTGAGGAGACAGCACAGATGACCCTCTTTGCCACCATCGACGCCGCCGGCCTGGCCACCGGCTTCTATCACCGGGACGTGCACGGGGATGCCATCCCCGAAGGTGCCATCCCGATCAGCGCCGAGACGCACGCCACCTGGATCCAGGACACCGCCCGCCAGCGCTGGACCGGGGAGGGGCTCGAGCCCTACGACCCGCCGCCCCCGCCGCCCGCCCTGCCGCGGTCCATCACCCGCAGGCAGCTGCTGCTGGCGCTCACCGGCGCCGGGCTGATCACGCCGGAGGAAGCACTCGCGGCCGCGACCTCCGGCGCCGTGCCGGCGGCGATCGACGCGGTCTTCGCGCAGCTCCCGCCGGCCGAGGCGCTCGGCGCCCGCATCACCTGGGCGACCATGAGCGTCGCCGAACGCGACCACCCGCTGATCGGCGCCCTGATCGCCGCCGAACTCGCCACGGCCGAGCAGGTGGACGCGCTGTTCGCCACCGCCGCGCAACTCTGACACGGAGACACCCATGCCTTCCATCACCACCGCCAACCGCAACCGCGCGGCCGATGCGGTCACGGCGCGCGCGAACAACGGCTCGCTTCGCATCTATGCCGGCACGCCGCCGGCCGATGCCAATGCGGCGCTGTCCGGCAATACGCTGCTGGCGGAACTCGCGATGGGCGCCACCGCCTTCGCCGCTGCCTCTGCCGGGGTGGCCACGGCCAACGCGATCACGGCCGACGCTTCGGCCGATGCCACCGGAACCGCCACCTTCTTCCGCGTGCTGGAGACGGACGGCTCGACGGTCGTGTTCCAGGGCACGGTCGGCACGAGCGGTGCGGAATTGAACCTCAATTCGGTGAGCATCGTGGCCGGCGGCAACGTCTCGGTGACCAGCCTGACCTACACGCAGGCCGGGTCGTAATCCTCCGGGGCGGAGGGCTCACGGATGGCGCAGTTCCTCCGCCCCGATGGGAACATCACGCAGGCGTCCTTCACCGGTGGCTTCGCCGATATCGACGAGGCCAGCCCGAGCGATGCCGACTATGCCTACGGCGCGAACAACACCGACGCGACGCTCGAGGTCAGCGTCTCCAATCCCGCCGGCGCGCCGGGCAGCGGCACATGCACGCTGCGCTGGCGCATCGCGAAGACGAACAACGGGACGATCGACGGAAGTGGCAGCGCGCTAACCGTCACGGCCGCAGTCTATGAAGGCGCGTCCGCCGTCGCCACCGGAGGCGCCGAGACGCCGACCGGCACATGGACGCAATACAACCTCACCTTCGATGCGTCGCTGGTCGCGGATTGGAACGACCTGCGCATCAGATGGGTCACCAGCGCTTCGGGCGGCAGCCCGGCCAACCGGCGCGGCGGCGCAATCTCCTGGGCCGAACTGGAAGTCCCGGACGCCGACGTAAACCGCACCGGCACGGGGGCTGTCAGTATCGGGCCGCCGGCGCTGTCGGGTTCCGGCACCATCACCGCGCCTGCCATCAGCGGCACAGGAGCGGTGGCGATTTCGGGGCCGGCGCTGGCGGGCACCGGCTCAGCCGCGGCGCCCTCCTTCGCCGGCACCGGCGCGGTCGCCATCGGCCCGCCCGCCGTCTCCGGCACCGGCGCGCGCACCCTGCCGGCCTACTCAGGCACGGCCGCGGTTGGCATCGGTGGGCCGTCGCTCGCCGCCGCCGGAACCGTTGTTGTCCCGGGCATCCTTGGTTACGGGGCGAGGGTGAAGTTCTTCGCCGACGCGAAGACCTTCCCCACTGAGGTCGATGCCTTCGGCACCGGCAACTTCCTGACGCTCGGCATGTCCATCAAGGCGCTGGCCGCGTGCAGCGTGCTCGGCGTCCGGGTCTACAACCCGCAATGGGACGGATCGCCGCAGACGCTGACGATTTCCTCGGTCTCTCTGTGGGACCGGCAGTCCGGCAGCTCTCTCGCCGTCAAGACGATCGCGGCCGGGGAACGGCCGACGACGGAGGGCTGGTTCGAATTCCTGTTCGACGCCCCGGTGCCGCTTAGCGTCTTCGACGCGGGCAACCCACGCTACGTCGTCGCCTACACCATCGACAATACCTCGCGCTTCCCCGTCGAGCGCAGCGTCTCCGGCACGCCGATCACCATTTCCGGGGTGGCCGAGACGCTGGACCCCGACGACGGCGCAGGGTTCAGCAACGGCACCTTCGCCGAGCACTCGGGGTCCTCGCCCAGCCTTCCGTTCACGCAGGGAGGATCCCGCCCCTGGTATGGCGTGGATGCGGTTCTCGCGACGCCTGCATCCGTAACCGTCGGTGGGCCTTCCGTCAGCGGCACCGGCGCCGTGGCCGAACCTGGCTTCAGCGGGGCCGGCGCCGTCACCATCGGCGGGCCAGTCATCAACGCCAGCGGCACCGCCACGGCGCCGTCCTTCACGGGTTCCGGCGCGGTGACGATCGGCGCGCCGGCGGTTGGCGGCACCGGCACCGCCACGCCGCCGGCGGTCGTCGGCGCCGGTGCTGTCGTCGTCTCCGGGCCGATCCTGTCCGGTGCCGGCGCCGCGGCGGCGGCAGGCGTGAGTGGCGCCGCGGCTGTCTTGATTTCCGGGCCGTCCGTCTCGGGCAGCGGCACGCGCGATCTGCCGGTTTTCGCCGGGGCTGGCGCGGTGGTACTCGGCGCGCCGATGGTGGCGGCTTCTGGCGTCACGACCGTGCCCGGCATCCTGGGCGTGGCCACCGTCGTGGTCGCAGGGCCGGGCCTGGCGGGTTCCGGCGTGATCGCCCCCCCGACCATCAGTGGCGCGGCTGCGGTCACCATCGGCGGGCCGGCAGTGGCGGCCGTAGGCATCCTCTCCGGCATCGGCGCCGGCGCCGGCCCGGCCCTGGTGGCAAGACTGGCCTTCGGGGTGGCGCCGCGCGCGCGCCTTTCGGCTGCCGCGACCGCTTCCGCGCGCCTGCGGCACCTGGCGGCGGTGTCCGCGCAACTCGAGATCAGGAGGCGGTGATGGCGGATGGCCCATACTGGATTGGCCAATCGGTGGAGCTGCGGGTGTCCTTCACCGGCGCCGGTCTGGCGCCGATCGAGGCGACGGGCGTGGCCTTCGCGGTCAAGAAGCCCGACGGCACCACGGCCGCGGTCGCCGCCGAGGCAGGCGGCAGTCCCGGCATTTGGGTGGGTTACGTCACTGCCGACCAGGCCGGTGTGTGGAAGGTCCGCGCCACCTGCACCGCGCCTCGCCCGGCGGTCGACGAGGGAGAGTTTCGCGTGACGCCTTCCGCCGTTCTCTGACCGGCGGGGGTCCGGCTGTTGGAAGCAGCCGAAGCCGCGAGGGTGAAGCCCTCGCACGGTAGAACCGCCCCGCCGCGCCGGCCGGCGCTGGGGGCATACACTGTGCGAGGTTGCCGTGGAGTTACCGCCTGACCTGACGCCTGCCCGTCCCGCCGTGCCCGTCGCGGCCTGGATGGGGGGCAAGAAGCTGCTCGCGAAGCGCATCATCGAACGCATCGCGGCCATCCCCCACACCGCCTATGTGGAACCCTTCATCGGCATGGGCGGGGTGTTTCTCCGCCGCCCCTTCCGGGCGAAGGCCGAGGTCATCAACGACCTGTCCGGCGACGTGGCCACCCTGTTCAGGGTGCTGCAGCGCCACTATGAGCCGTTCCTGGACATGCTGCGCTGGCGCCTGACCGCGCGGGACGAATTCCAGCGCCTGCTGGCCCAGCGGCCCGAGACCCTGACCGACCTCGAACGCGCGGCGCGGTTCCTCTACCTCCAGCGGGTGTCCTGGGGCGGGAAGGTGACCGGGCGGGTGTTCCAGGTGTCCCTGACCCACCCCGGGAAGTTCAACATCACCCGGCTGGCGACGGTGCTGGAGGAAGTGCACGAGCGCCTGGCCGGGGTGGTGATCGAGCGCCTGCCCTACCAGGACCTGATCCCCCGCTACGACCGGCCCGGGACGCTGTTCTACCTCGACCCGCCCTATTGGGGGTGCGAGGGGGCCTATGGCCAGGATCTGTTCAGCCGGGACGACTTCACCCGCCTGGCTGTTTCGCTGCGCGCCATCCGGGGCCGCTTCCTGATGAGCCTGAACGACCACCCCGGGGTGCGGGAGGTCTTCGCCGGCTTCGCCATGGAGGTGGTCGAGACGACTTACGCGATGGGCTACCGGACCGGGAAGGAGACCCAGCGGGTGCGTGAGCTGCTCATCTCAGGACCGTCTTGATGGGCTCTCAGAGGGGCCTCAGAGTGGCCCCATGAACGACCGCGCAGGGGGTCCGGAACGTTGTGGCAAAATGTCCGGAACGTTGTGGCACGCTACATCGGGGGGAGTTCCCTTCCCCCGACCGTCATCCGGCCCATCACAGCAGCCCCTCCGCCGCATCCCGCGCCCGTGCCGCCGGATCGCGCTTCTCCGGCGGCCCCCAGCCGCCACCCCCGCCCGCGCGCACATGCAGCACATCCCCCGGCGCGAGCGGGATCCCGACCTCCTTGGTCCGCAGGTCGCGCGCCGTCCCGTCCGCGCGTTCGAGCGTGTAGTGGTGAGGCGCCGCATCGCGCCCGCCGAGCATCCCCGCCGCGCCGTATCGCACGCCATCGCCCGCGGTATTGGCCACCGCCGGCCCGTCGGTCTCGAGCCGCATCACCAACTCACCGCCAAGCCCGCCGCGGAAGGTGCCATCCCCCGCGCTGCCCGGCCGGAACTCATGCATGGCGAAGAACAGCGGGAAGCGCGCCTCGGCCATCTCGACGCTGCCGAATTTCAGCCCGCCGGCCGAATGCCACTCGCCCGCGCTGGACCAGCCATCGCCCCGGGACGATCCGCCGCCGCCCGGCCGCGCATGGAACAGGTGCCACACGAAGGAGCGCCCCGGACGGCGCGCGTCACTGCCCTTGATGGCGATGCGGAAGCGCCGCCCCCAGCCGCCCATCGCGCGATCCGGGCAGGCATTGGCCAGCGCCTTGACCACCGCCTCCACGATCTCGTTCGAGCAATGGGAGGTGCACATCGTCACCGGCGCGCCCTCGCGCGGCAGCACGATGGTGCCTTCCTTCACGATGATCTCGATCGGGCGGAAGCAGCCGTCGTTCTTCGCCACCTCCGGGTCGAGCAGGAAGGCGATCGCCATCCGCACCGCGCTCGCGGTGTTGGGCCGGGAGGAATTGAGGAAGGAGGGCACCTGCGGGTCGCTCTCCGTCAGGTCCACGGTGATGGAATCGCCGCGCTTGGCCACGCGCGCGCGGATCGCGATGTCCTGGCGGCCGAAGCCGTCATCGTCGAGGAACGCCTCGCCGCGCCACTCGCCATCCGCCCAGGAGGCGATGATGCGCCGCGCATGCGCCTCGGACAGCGCGAGGATGGCGGCGATGGCGGCTTCCGTCTGCGCCGCGCCGTGCTTCTCCAGCACCGCGAGCAGCCGCTTCTCGCCCAGATGCGCCGCGCCGATCATCGCCATCAGGTCGCCGCGCACCTCCCGCGGCAGGCGCGTGTTGGTGACGATCATGCGCACCAGATCCGCACGCGGCTCGCGCCCCTGCCCGAGCAGGATGGGCGGCAGGCGAAGCCCTTCCTGGAATATCTCGGTCGCCGCGGGGTTGTAGGCGCCGTGCGTGCCGCCGCCGATGTCGGTGTGGTGCGCGCGCACGACCGAGAAGAAGATGCGCCGGCCATCCGCGAAGACCGGCACCACGATGGTCAGGTCCGGCAAATGCGACCCGCCGTGGTAGGGGTCGTTCAGCAGGTAGATGTCGCCCTCCGCGATCGCCCCGCCGAAGGCGTCGAGCACCGCCTGCACCGCGAAGGGCATCGCGCCCACGTGCACCGGGATGTGGTCCGCCTGCGCGACCAGGCGCGCATCCGCGTCGCACAGCGCGATGGAGAAGTCGCGCGAGGAATTCAGGATCTGGGAATAGGCGGTGCGCAGCATCGCCTCCCCCATCTCCTCGACGATGGCGCGGAATCGGTTGTCGAGGACGGAGAGCGTCACGGGATCGGGCGCGGTCATGCGGGCAACGCTCCGGCGCGGCGGGGCCGGCGTCAAGGCTTCGCAGGCAGCACCGCCCGCGCCATCATCGCCGCAACAAGGCAAGGAACCGCCATGACCGTCATCGTCGAGAACCCCGACCTGCGTATCGTCACGGACGGGCTGCGCTTCCCCGAGGGCCCGGTCTGCATGCCCGATGGCTCGGTCGCGCTGGTCGAGATTGCGGCGCGGCGCATCACCCGCGTCGCCGCCAGCGGCGCGAAGACCGCCATCGCGACCGTCGCCGGCGCGCCGAACGGCCTCGCGCTCGGGCCGGGCGGGATGCTTTACGTCTGCAACAATGGCGGCTTCTCCTGGCACGAGGAACCCGGGATGCTGCGCCCGACCGGCCAGGCGCCCGACTATTCGGGCGGACGGATCGAGCGCGTGGACCCCGCCACCGGCGCCGTCGAGACGCTGATCCGCGCCGTGGATGGCCGCCCGCTCCGCGGCCCCAACGACCTGATGTTCGACGGCCATGGCGGCTTCTGGTTCAGCGACCTCGGCAAGGTGCGCGCGCGCGACCGCGACCACGGCGGCGCGTATTGGGCGAGCGCCGACGGCGCGCAGGTGACCGAGGCCGCCTTCCCCGTCTTCGGCGGCGCGAACGGCATCGGCATCAGCCCCGATGGCCGCAGGCTGTATGTGGCGGAGACCGAGACCGGCCGCCTGTGGGCGTGGGACGTGGAAGCGCCCGGAAGGCTGAAGAAGGAAGCCTGGCCGTCGAGCAATGGCGGGCGCGTGCTCTGCCAGTTCCCCGGCTATCGCCGCCTCGACAGCCTCGCCATCGCGGCGTCGGGCAACATCGTCGTCGCGACGCTGGTGAGCGGGGAGATCACCACCGTCTCGCCCGCCGGCGAGATCCTGCGCGTGGTGAAGATGCCCGAGCGCATGCCGACCAACATCTGCTTCGGCGGCCCCGACATGCGCACCGCCTTCATCACGCTGTCCACCACGGGCAGGCTCGCGGCGATGGCGTGGGACGAGCCGGGCTTCCGCCTGCCCCACGGCTGAGCCACGGCAGCGGGAATCGGCGCGCGAGGGAGGTTTTCCTCTCCCGTCCTTCTGCGTCACCGCGCATCACGGCCGCAGCACGACCCGCCCCGCGCTGCGCCGTTCCCGCACCTCCGCCATCGCCTCGCGGAACCGCTCCAGCGGAAACGCGGCATGCAGTTCCGGCCTGAGCGCGCCCGCCTGCCACCACGCCATCAGCTGCGCCCACAACGCCCGCGCGCGCGGCGCATGGAGGTGCCGGTTGTCGCCCGGCGACCAGCCGACATAGGTTCCCCAGTTCACCCCCGCGACCGCGATGTTCTTCAGCAGCAGGATGTTCGCCGGCACGGTCGGGATGCCGCCGCCGGCGAAGCCGACCACCACCAGCGTGCCGCCATCGGCGAGGCAGCGCAGCGAATCCTCGAAGGCATCGCCGCCGATCGTGTCCAGCACGCAGGCCACGCCCTGCCCGCCGGTCGCCTCGCGCACCGCCTCGCGGAAGGGTGCTGCGCTGTCGAGCACCACATCCGCCCCGCGCGCGCGCAGCAGCGCGTGCTTCGCCGCCCCCGCCCGCGCGACGACGCGGCAGCCCATGGCCTTCGCGATCTCGACACCCGCGAGCCCGACGCCGCCCGCCGCGCCGTGCACGAGCACCCACTCGCCCGCGGCGATCCGCCCGCGCCACAGCAGCCCCGCGCCGGCGGTGGGGTAGGAGATCGGGAAGGCCACCGCCGCCTCGGCCGGCAGCCCCTCCGGGATCGCCACCACATGGATGTCGTCGGCGATCGCCTCCTCGGCATAGCCGCCCCAGTCGAGCACCGCGAAGACGCGGCTGCCCACCGGCAGCGCCTGCGCATCGGGCGCGGCCTCGATCACCGTGCCGACCACCTCGGTGCCGGGCACGAAGGGCAGCGGCGGGCGGCGCTGGTACTTTCCCGCGACGACAAGCCGCGTCGCGAAGGACACGCCCGCGGCCTCGACGCGGATGCGCACGCCGCGCGGCCGCATCGGCGGCGGCGGGATGTCCTTCACCTCCAGCGCGTCGAAGTCGCGCCAGGATTCGCACAGGATCGCGCGCATGCCGCCTCAGTCCATGGTGATGTTGGCGCGGCGCACGATGGCGCCGAACTTCTCGGACTCGCTGCGGCAGAACGCGTCGAAGGCCGCCGGCGTGTCCGCCACCGGGTCGGCGCCCAGCGTGGCGAGGCGCTGGCGCACCTCCTCGTCCTGCACCGCCACCGCGATCGCGCGCTGCATCCGCTCGGCGATCGCGGCGGGCAGCCGCGGCGGCCCCCAGACGCCGTACCAAGTGGAGATCACGAGGTCCGGGAAGCCCGCCTCCGCGCTGGTGGGCAGGTCGGGATGGACCGCGATGCGCCGCGCATTCAGCGCCGCGATCGGCCGCAGCAGCCCTTCCCGCACCGCGCCGGCGCCCGCCGGCACGCTGTCGAACATCACCTGCACATTGCCCGCGATCAGGTCCTGGATCGCCGGCCCGGCGCCGCGATAGGGCACATGCACCATGTCCACCCCGGCGAGCATCTTGAACAGCTCGCCCGCGAGATGCTGCGCCCCGCCGATGGAGGAGGATGCGTAGCTCACCCGCCCCGGATTCGCCTTCGCATGATCCGCCAGTTCGCGCAGCGAGCGCACCGGCAGGCGCGGATTGACCAGCGCGATCAGCGGCACCATCGCCATGTTGGTGATCGGAGTGAAGTCGTTGAGCGCGTCGTAGGGCAGGTTGCGGTTGAGGTGCGGGATGATGACATGCGCCGAGGCATTCACCAGGAACACCTGCCCGTCCGGCGCCGCCCGCGCCACCGCCGCCGAGCCGATTGTGCCCGAGGCGCCGGCCATGTTCTCGATGACCAGCGGCTGGCCGAGCTCGCGCTGCGCCCGCCGCGCCACCACCCGTCCCACCAGGTCGGTCGGCCCCCCGGGCGGATAGGGCACGATCCAGCGCACCGGCCGGCTCGGCCAGTCCTGCGCCAGCGCGGGTGCGGCGAGTGGTGCGAATGTCGCGACGAGCGCGGTCCGGCGTGTGATGGTCATGGCGTCCCCTTCCCTTCCTCGGTCTTCGCGTCAGGATAGGCGCGGAACGCGCAGGAGGAACAGTGATGGACGAGGCGATGCGCCCCTACCGGGGCATCAGGGTGCTGGATGCGGGCCAGGGCATCGCGGGCCCCTATTGCGGCATGATGCTCGCGGCCTGCGGCGCGGACGTGATCAAGCTCGAACCGGCCGAGGGCGACTGGTCGCGCGGCCTCGGCACGGCGAAGGACGGCGTCTCGGTGATGACGGTCTGCTTCAACCGCGGCAAGCGCAGCGTGGTGCTCGACCTGAAATCCGGCGAAGGTCGCGCCGCGGCGGCGAAACTCGCCTCCCGGGCCGATGTGCTGATCGAGGCCTTCCGCCCCGGCGTCGCCGCGCGGATCGGCCTCGGCCCCGAAAACGCGAAGCCCGACGCGGTGTGCCTGTCCATCTCCGGTTTCGGGCAATCAGGCCCCTATGCCGAGCGCCCCTGCACCGATTCCGTCGCCCAGGCCTTCTCCGGCATGGTCGCGCTGAACGACGGCGCGGACGGCGTGCCGCACAAGGTCGGCGCCTTCGTCGCCGACATGGCGACTGGCATCCACGCCTTCTCGGCGGTGCAGGTGGCGCTCGCCGCGCGCGCGCAGGACAGCGCGCCGCGCCGGCGCGCCATCGACATGTCGCTGATGGCCGCGACCGCGAACCTGCTGACGCACCAGATCGGCGAATGGGGCATGCAGGGCATGCCCGCCGCGCCGCCGAACACGCCGGCCGGCGCCTACCGGGCATCCGACGGCGCCTGGGTGATGGTGACGCTGGTGCGCGAGGCCGAATGGCTCGCCATCTGCGACGTGCTCGATATCCCCGAAGCGAAGGCCGATCCGCGCTTCGCCGGCTTCGACGCGCGCTGGGCCAATCGCGAGCCGCTCTACGCCATCATCCGCGCCGCCTTCGCGAAGCGGACATCGGATGAATGGGTGGCGCGGCTGCAGGGCGCGCGCCTGCTGGCGGACCGCGTCAACACGCCGCTCGACTGGCTGGCGAACGAGCATGTGCGCGCCCATGGCGCGGCCTCGCGCGTCGCGCAGCCGCAACTGGGCGAGGTGCCGCTGCCCATGCTGCCCGGCCTTGGCCACTGGCACGCGCCCGCACCCGCGCTCGGCCAGCACACGGCCGAGGTGCTCGCGGAACTCGGCGCGTGAGCCGCGCCGGGGCTTGACGACCGGGCCGCGCCCGGCCGCCCGCCTTCATGCCAGCGCTCGAAAGCTTCCGCCGCTGGCGCCTGATTCTCATGCCAGCGGCCGAATGCTTCGACCGCTGGCATCCGTTCTTCCGCCCCCTCAGGCGCCGGGCGCAAACCTCCGGTTCGCTTGGCTTTCGCCGGACCGTCGGCAGGCCGCATCCGCGGCCTCGGCACGAGCCGAAGACTCGTGCCGCCCGTATCGGGCGCCGGGGCGAGCCTCCGGTGCGCTTGGCTTCGCGCCGCCCGCGCGGCGCTCAGCCGGCGCTCGGACCGGTCAGGGGGCGGTCCGCCGGCAAACCCGGATGCCGACGGAATCCGGGTTCATCAGCTCGGCGTCACGCCAAGCCGGCGCACCAGCGCGCCATACCTCTCCCGCTCCCGCACCACCCGCGCGACGAAGCTCTCGCCATGGTCGAAGGTGGGCGTCATGCTCATCGTCGCCATGCCCTGCGCGGCCTCGGGCGTCGCCAGCGCCTGCCCGATGGCGCGCGCGAGCCGGTCGATCACCTCCTGCGGCGTGCCCGCCGGGGCCGCGACGCTGGTCCACAGCACCGCCAGCGCATCCGGGTGGCCGAGCTCGCCGATGGTCGGCAGGTCCGGCAGGGTCGGGTTGCGCCGCTCGGCCAGCGTGGCCAGCCCGCGCAGCCGCCCGTCCTTGATCGCCGGCAGCGCCACCGCATCGAACAGCAGCTGCACCCGCCCGCCCAGCAGATCGATCAGCGAGGGCGCCGAGCCGCGATAGGGCACGTGCTCGATCCTGATGCCCACCGCATCGGCGAACAGTTCGCCCGAGAGCTGCGTCAGCGTGCCCGGCCCCGCCGAGCCGAAGCGCAGCTGCCCGGGATGGGCCTTGGCATGGGCGATCAGCCCGGCGACATCGCGGAACGGTACCTCGTGGTTCGTCGACATGACGTTGTAGGCGACCGCGGTCATCGCCACCGGCACCAGCGCCGTCGCCGGGTCGAAGGGCAGCCGCATCACATGCTGCGCGATGGTCATCAGCGCGGTCGTCGCCACCAGGAAGGTGTGCCCGTCGCGCGCCTGGACCACCGCATGCGCGCCGATCGTCCCGCCCGCCCCCGCGCGGTTCTCGATGACGACGGGCTGGCCCAGCGAGCGGCCGAGGGCCTCGGCGATCGGGCGGATCGACAGGTCCGTGGTGCCCCCGGGCGGAAAGGGCACCAGCATCGTCACCGGCCGGTTCGGCCAGGTGCCCTGGCCATGCGCCAGGGTGGCGGGCATCGCCAGCGCGGCGGACGCGCCCAGCAGGCCGCGCCGGTGCAGCAAGGTTGCTCTCGTCATCTGCATCCTCCCAGGCCCGCCTGTGATGCGGGTTGCGACGAGCCTACGCGCAACCGCGCGCCGGGTGAAATGCCTCGCTCCGCGCGCGGGATCGTCACCGCCTCGTCCCGTGCGCGCAACAGCGCGCCATGCCATGCTGGGGGCGCGAGCCACCATCCGGAACCGTCCCGATGCGCCTGATCCGCCTGCTGCTGGTCCTCGGCCTGCTGCTGCCCGGCCTCGCCGCCGCGCAATCCTTCGACCTGCCCGGGCTCGGCCGCGACGCCAGCGCCTACCAGCAGGACCTGCAGCGCCGCTTCCCCGCCGGCGGATCCCCCGCCCAGCGCATTGCCGCCGAGCAGCGCGCGCGCGGGGCCGAGGCGCGGCGCGACCTCGCCGCCGCCGCCGCGGCCTGGGAGGAACGCATCGGCATGGGCCAGGCGAGCGCGGATCACTGGCTCGCCCTTGCCCAGGCGCAACTCGGCCGCCAGCCGCCCGACAACCAGCGCGCGCTGCGCGCCGGCTGGCGCGCCTTCCAGTTCGCCAACTCCGGCGAACCCGAAATCCCCGCCCTGCTCGTGCTCGCCGAGGCGCTGCGCCGGCTCGACCGTCCCGTGCAGCAGATCGAGGCGCTGGAGGCGATCCTCGAGCGCCGCGACAGCCCCGCCGACCGCCAGCGCCTCGAGGCCGCGCGCCGCGTCGCCGGCATGCTGGTCCGCCGCGTCGCCACCGAGCCGGAGGCCGAGCCCGCGCGCGCCTGCCTCGCCTTCACCAACGCCCCCGCCCGCCGCACCGACTGGGTGCCGGGCGACTGGATCCGCGCCGACCCGCCCATTCCCACCCTCGCGGTGGAACGCGAGGGCGACCTGCTCTGCGTCGCCGGCCTGCCCTGGGGCACCACCACGCGGCTGGTCCTGCGCGCCGGCCTGCCGGGGGAGGACCGCCAGAACCTCCGCCAGGACACGCCGGTCGCCATCGCCATGCCGAACCGCGAGGCGCGCATCGCCTTCGACACCCGCGCCTTCATCCTGCCCCGCGGGCAGGAGGCACGGATCGGCGTCGCCACCGTCAACGTCGAGGCCATGACCATGCGCCTCGTGCGCGTCACCGAGCGCAACCTCGTGCCCCTGCGCCGCGACTGGAGGCCGGGCGAGGCCCTGGAATCCTGGTCCGCCTCCACGATCAGCGAGGAGATGGGCCGCATCCTGTGGGAAGGCCGCGCCGAATTGCAGCGCGTGGAGGCGAACCGCATCCACCGCTCCATCCTGCCGCTGCCCGACGCGCTGCGCGGCGCGGGGCCCGGCGCCTACCTGCTGGTGCTGCGCAACGCCGATGCGCGCCGCGGCGGCGACACCGTGGCCCTGCCCTTCTTCGTCTCGGACATCGGCCTGACCGCCTGGCGCGGCGCCGACGGGCTCGCGGTGCAGGCGCGCAGCCTGCAATCGGCGCAGGTCGCCGCCGGGATGCGCGTGATGCTGATGGCGCGCAACAACGACATCCTGGCCGAGACCCGCACCGACGCCGAGGGCCTCGCGCGCTTCCCCGCCGCGATGCTGCGCGGCACCGGCCCCGTCGCGCCCGTCGCCATCCATGCGGAAACCGCCGACGACCTCGCCGCCCTCTCGCTCGAAGCGGCCTCCTTCGATCTCTCGGACCGAGGCGCCACGGGGCGCGACCATCCCGGGCCGGTCGATGCCTTCCTCTGGCTCGACCGCGGCATCTTCCGCCCCGGCGAGACGGTGAACCTCGGCGCCCTGCTGCGCGATTCGGCGGGCCAGCCGCTCGACCTGCCGGTGCGGCTGCGCCTGCGCCGCCCGAACGGCCAGGTGGCGGCCGAGCACGTCGCGCAGCGCCAGGACGGCGCCGCGCTGCACTGGCCGCTGCGGCTGTCCGCCGGCGCCGCCCATGGCCTATGGACCATCGAGGCGCTGACCGACCCCGACGCCCCGCCGATCGGCCGCGTCGGCTTCCGCGTCGAGGCCTTCGTGCCCGAGCGCCTCGCGGTGGAGGCCGGCCCCGCCCCCGGCGCGCTGGTGCCCGGCCAGCCGCTGCGCGTGCCGATCGCCGCGCGCTTCCTGTATGGCGCGCCGGGTTCGGGCCTGACCGGCTCGGCCGAGATGCGCCTGCTGCACGACCCCGAGCCCTTCGCCGAGTGGCGCGGCTGGCGTTTCGGGCTCGTGCAGGAGCAATTCGCCCCCGACCTGCTGACCTTCGAGATCCCGGAAACCGACGAACAGGGCCGCGCCACGCTCACCCTCGCGCTGCCCCAGGCGCCCGACACCACGCGCCCGGTGCGCGGCGAGGTCACCGTCTCGGTCAGCGAACCCGGCGGGCGGGAGACGCGCACGCGCTTCGCCGTGCCGGTCCGCGCGCGCGGCACCCTGCTCGCCGTCCGCCCCGCCTTCGAGAACGACGCGATCGACGCCGGCACCGAGGCCGCCTTCGACATCGCCGCCGTCTCGCCCGAGGGGCAGGCCGTGCCGGCCACGCTGCGCGTGCGCCTCCTGCGCGAACGGCCCGACTGGCGCATCGTGACGCGCGGCTCCATCGCCCGCTGGCAGACCGTCTGGCGCGACGAGCCGGTGGATTCGCAGGAGATCCGCCTCACCGCCCAGCAGCCCGCGCGCTTCGCGCGGACCGTCGCCTTCGGCCGCTACCGGCTGGAGGTTGCGGATGCGGACGGCCTCGGCATCACCTCCATCCGCTTCCACGCCGGCTGGGCCGGCGTGGAAGCCGCCGAGATCCCCGACCGCGTGGACGTCGCCGCCGACCGGCGCGCCTATGCGCCCGGCGAGACCGCGCGCATCCGCATCACGCCGCCCTTCGCCGGGCGCGCCTCCGTCGCCGTGCTGACCGACCGGCTGGTCTCGATGCGCGAGATCACGGTGACCGAGGCCGGCACCGAGGTCGAGATCCCCGTGAACGCCGCCTGGGGCCCCGGCGCCTATGTCGCCGTGACCGTCTTCCGCCCCGGCGATGCGCGCCAGGGCCAGCCCGGGCGCGGCCTCGGCCTCGCCTGGGTCGGCATCGACCCCGCGCCGCGCAGCCTCGCCGTCGCCATCGACACGCCGCCGCTGGCGCGCCCGCGCAGCCGCATCGAGGTGCCGGTGCGCGTGAGCAACGCCGCCGGCCCGGTGCTGCTGACGCTGGCCGCGGTGGACGAGGGCATCCTGCGTCTGACGAATTTCGTGAACCCCGACCCGATCGGGCACTACCTCGGCCGCCGCCGTCTCGGCGTGGACATCCGCGACGACTACGGCCGACTGATCGCGCCGGCGGAAGGCGAACTCGCGCTGCTGCGCCAGGGCGGCGACGAGGCGGAAGGCGCCGACGCGCTGCAGCCGCCGCAGCGCGTCGTCTCGCTGTTCTCCGGCGTGGTGCGGGCGGATGCGAACGGGCTCGCGATGGTGCCGCTCGACATTCCCGACTTCGCCGGCGAACTCCGCCTCATGGCCGTCGCCTGGCAGGGCGCGCGCATCGGCGCGGCGGCGAGGACGCTGACCG